>CDZP01015410.1_pt1 | contig 359039 bp, 347 predicted proteins | sample 554941 | NCBI WGS metagenome assembly CDZP01 (sample SAMEA3182064, study PRJEB8094) | gut metagenome | biome: human; feature: gut; material: Stool; isolation source: human stools | place: Canada | collected 2013-01-28
TTGCCGTCCGGATTGTTGCCGTCCGGATTGTTGCCGTCCGGATTGTTGCCGTCCGGATTGTTGCCATCCGGATTGTTGCCATCCGGATTGTTGCCATCCGGGCCATTCCCGTCCGGATTGTTGGGGTCGGTGCCGTTGCCGTTATCGCCGCCGCCGTTATCGCCGCCGTTGTCGCCGCCGTTATCGCCGCCGTTGTTGCCGCCACCGTTGTCGCCGCCGCCGTTGTCGCCGCCGCCATTATCGCCGCCGTTATCGCCGCCGTTATCGCCGCCGTTGTTGCCGCCGTTGTCGCCGCCGTTGTCGCCGCCGTTATCATTGCCCTCGCCGAGGATGACAACGATATTGATGTAGTGCAGACCGAAGTTCGTGGCAAACGCCTTGATGGTATTCGTGCCCTTGACATGGATGCCCGTGCCGCCGGGGTAGGTGATCCCGCCGACGCCGACGATGGTGGCCTCCTGAACATCAGCATCAATGCTCCAGTCGTGGACATGGTGGTTGGTGCAGGTGATGGTCACGGGGGACCACGCCGTCACTTCCATGCCGGCATGATAGGGCTTCGTGTGCGTGCCGAGCGCGTCCGTGTAGGTCACGGAGAAGGCCGCATCGTGGTCATAGTCGCGCAAGACTGTCAAAAACAGGTGCGTGCTCACGCCCGCCACGTCGCCGGCCGCCGCCGGGGTCGTGCCGAACGAAAACAGCGACAGCGTGAATGCCAGCAAGAAGATGGCAATCATGAGTGCCTGCTTGCGATGAGTTGCTTTTTTCATGTTGATTACATCCGCCTTTCACATTAGCTGGTGATCGATAAAAAGAGATCGCGAGGGAGTGCGTTGGGAACGGTTGCTGTGGGTGAAAATTGCATTGTTTACAGTCTATTCATAAAATAACACATTGATAATCGCTCGTCAATAATTATAATGCATGAGACGCGGAAAATGTTGCATCATTTTGCAAATGTGCCAAATTTTTTTCCGTTTGCGCATTTTTTTCACAGAGCGGCGCCATGTGTCCGGCAGCGGTGCTGCGAGTGAAAAAAAGCATCGGATCAAAAGCACAGAAATCCCATAAATTAGGTTTGACAATCGCCGGGCGGAGTGTTAACATTACGAGATGCTGATTAACGGGGTTAACAAAAGGAGGATGGTTCATGGAATTGCAGCGACTGACTGAGGAATTGCTGCTGACGGTTACTTCTTTGAACCGGTCCTGCATACCGCAGAGTGTGCAGGAGCACCTGAAGGGCGAAAACTTCCTGCTGAGCTACCTCGATGAGCACGGCGGGTGCAGTACGCCGGGCGTGCTGCGGGAGGTCCTGGGCGTGAGCGCGCCGCGCACGGCGGCCATGCTGCGCGCGCTGGAGGAAAAGGGGATGCTGCGCCGTTGTGCCGACAGCTATGACCGGCGCCGCGTCGTTGTGCACCTGACGGAGCTTGGCCGCCAGACGGCGGAACAGATGCACACGACATTGTGTGCGCACGTGCAGCGCGTTCTCGAGCAGCTGGGTGAGCAGGATTCCCGCGAACTGATCCGCCTGCTGGGGCGCATCACGGAGATCGAGGCAAGCGCCTGAACGGTGTGCGTGGGTGTTTCGATGCAGGATGTATAAGGAGACGGTTTAATGAAGAAGTATATTCAGGAACATAAATATGTTCTGTTGGTGCTGTATTTGCCCATTTATCTGATCTGGTTTGCGCTGGTCGAGCGCATGGTGCCTTCGACGGAGGGCTGCTTTGTATCCTATCTGCCGCTGGACGACAAGATCCCCTTTCTGCCGGGGTTCATTCTGGCGTATGTGCTCTGGTATCCGTTTTTGATCGTCCCGGTCGTTGTGACGCTGCTCAAAGACGATCGCCGCGCGTTTATCCGCTATGCGGCGTTTATCATTGCGGGCTTTTCCATCTCGCTGACGATCTGCATGATCTGGCCGAACTGCCAGCTCCTGCGCCCGTCCGTGGTGGACACGAGCACGCTGTGCGGCTGGCTGGTCAATGCGATCTATTCGGCCGACACGCCGACGAACGTCCTGCCGAGTATGCACGTGGTCGGCTGCATGGCCGTGCTGGCCGTGATGTTCGACAGTAAGTATTTAAAAAAGGTGCGCATCCCGGCGGTCATCATCGCCGCTGCGATCTGCGCGGCGACGGTGTTTGTCAAGCAGCACTCCATTCTGGACGTGTTTGCGGCGCTCGCGCTGTCGCTGGTGCTGTACCTGATCATCTATGTCGCGGCGCGCCGGATCGTGGACCGGCGTCAGCCGACGGCCACAGCCTGAGAGAAACCAAACAGAGAAACAGATAGACGAGGATAAAGAGGAGAAATATGAGTGACCCGAAGATCCTGAAAAAGATGGAGCAGGAAAACCAGAAATACAAACCGAAGCCGGCAGTCGTGGCCGTCTACTGGATCCTGCGTCTGATCGTTATCGGCGTCATGGTCATGACGATCATCCATAAGAACTATGAGAGCACGTTCGTGTGTGTGCTGGTGCTGATTTTGTTCATGCTGCCGAGGTTCGTGGAGCGCAACTTCCGCATCGAGCTGCCGAGCACGCTGGAGATCATTATCCTGGTCTTCATTTTCGCGGCAGAGATCCTCGGCGAGCTCAAGAGCTATTTCATCACCTACCCGCACTGGGACTCCATGCTGCACACGACGACGGGCTTCATCAGCGCGGCGTTCGGCTTTGCCATGGTGGATCTGCTCAACCGCAACAAGCCGCAGCACTTCAAGCTCTCGCCGGTGTTTCTGGCGCTGGTGGCGTTCTGCTTTTCCATGACGGTCGGCGTTCTGTGGGAGTTTTTCGAGTTTTCGATGGACTATCTGTTCCACATGGACATGCAGAAGGACATGATCATCCACTCCTTCGCCTCCGTGACGCTCGACCCGACGAACAGCAATATTCCCATCCTGGTGGACAACATCACGGACGTGGCTGTGAACGGCGAGTCGCTCGGTCTTGGCGGCTATCTGGATGTGGGCCTGTATGATACGATGCAGGACCTGTTTGTCAACTTTGTCGGTGCGCTCACGTTCAGCGTTATCGGCTACTTCAGCGCCAAGTCCGGCAACAACAAGATCGCCAAGCAGTTCGTGCCGGTGGTCCTGCCGGAGGAGCCGAAGGCGGAGCGCGAACCGGAGCAAAAGCCGGAAGCGACAAAATAAAAGAAATCCCCGCCGGACGCAGCCTGCGTCCGGCGGGGATGCTTGTTTGGGTCAGAAGCGGAACTCAAAATCGAGATCGTAGATGCTCACCGTGTCGCCTTCCTCGATGCCCATGGCCTCGAGCCGGTCGAACAGGCCGGATTGGCGCAGCACGCGGTCAAAGTACATGCGCGATTCGTAGTCGCCGAAGTTGATCGAGCTCATGAGCCGCTGCAGCCACGGCCCTTCAACGACCCAGAGATCGTCAAAGTGGCGGATCTGCAGCTCGTCGCTCGTGCCGACCTCCGGCTCGGGCGGGACGTAGTCCGCCTCGTACGGAGGCACCGGCGGGATCTCAGCGAGCTTGGCCGCGCATGCCTGGATGAGCTCGCGCGTGCCGGTGTGGGCGGCAGCGCTCATCTCAAAGAATGCGTAGCCCTGCGCCTCGACGTGCGCGCGCAGGCGGTCGATGTTCGTGCGGTCGTCGCCGAGCAGGTCGCATTTGTTGGCGGCGACGATCTGCGTGCGCGAGGCCAACACGTCGCTGTAGGCGCGCAGCTCGGCGTTGATGGCCTCAAAGTCCTCGACCGGGTCGCGCCCCTCGCTGCCGGAGACGTCCACCAGATGCACGAGCAGGCGGCAGCGGTCGATGTGGCGCAGGAAGTCGTGGCCGAGGCCGGCACCGTCGCTCGCGCCCTCGATGATGCCCGGAATGTCCGCCATGACGAACGACGAACCCTCCGACACGTACACGACGCCCAGGTTGGGGAAGAGGGTCGTGAAGTGGTAGTTTGCGATCTTCGGGTGCGCCTTCGACACCACGGACAGCAGCGTGCTCTTACCCACATTCGGGAAGCCGACGAGGCCTACGTCCGCCAGCAGCTTCAGCTCGAGCAGGATCGTGTGGCTCTCGCCCGGCAGGCCGGGTTTGGCAAAGCGCGGCACCTGCCGCGTCGGGGTGGCAAAGTGCTGGTTGCCCCAGCCGCCGCGCCCGCCGCGCGCTGCCACGAACGGCTCGCCCGAGGACATGTCGTGCATGATCGCGCCGCTGTCCGCGTCGCGCAGCAGCGTGCCGCGCGGCACGCGGATGTGCAGACTCTGGCCCACACGGCCGGAGCAGCGCTTGCCCTGACCGTCGGCACCGTTGCCGGCCACATATTTGCGCTTGTAGCGAAAGTCCATGAGCGTGGACATGTTGTCGTCCACTTCAAAGATGATGTCGCCGCCGCGCCCGCCGTCGCCGCCGTCCGGGCCGCCGGCGGCCACATATTTCTCGCGGTGGAAGGTCACTGCGCCGTTGCCGCCGTCGCCCGCGCGCACGGTGATGGTCACTTTATCAACAAATGGCGAAGCCATGGTCATTCCTCACTTTCGTTGCCGGGCAGCCCGGCGGGGGATAGAAAAACGGGGCGGGCGCGATGCCCACCCCGTTTGCGATTACTGTGCGATCTCTTCGTAAACAGAGACCTGCTTGCGATCCTTGTCCTTGCGCTCGAACTTCACGACGCCGTCCACGAGGGCGAAGAGCGTGTCGTCCTTACCCTTGCCGACGTTGATGCCGGGGTGGATCTTCGTTCCGCGCTGTCTGACGAGGATGTTGCCGGCCAGAACAAACTGACCGTCGGCTCTCTTGGGGCCAAGGCGCTTCGACTCACTGTCGCGGCCGTTCTTGGTGGAACCCATGCCTTTTTTATGTGCCATTTCGAATTACACCTCCATGTGTCAAAATCAGTTGCGGAAATCAGGCCTCGATCTTCGTGATCTCGACCTTGGTGTAGGGCTGTCTGTGGCCCTGTGTTCTGCGATAGCCTTTCTTCGGCTTCATCTTGTAGACGCGGATCTTCTTGCTCTTGCCGTTTTTGACGACATTGCCGGAAACGACGGCGTTTTCCACCACGGGGGTGCCGAAAACAGCCTTGTCCTCGTCGATGACAGCCAGAACGCGGTCAAACTTCACAGTCTCGCCGGCCTCGACATCCAGCTTCTCGACGAAGATGACGTCGCCCTCAGCCACGCGGTACTGCTTACCGCCGGTAACGATGATAGCGTGCTTCAAACTCGTTGCACCTGCCTCTCTGTAGAGTCTCGCTCTTGTGGGCGGGAGGCGCACCTCCGCTTGGTACCCACTCAATGCGGCCTTGACAGTTTATCATTCCGGACAGGTTTTGTCAACGGTTTTTCCCGGGACATGGCGAAGTTTTTCGCGGGGATCGCAATTTTGCGGCGGATATGGTAAAGTGGCAGCGAGAGGGGGCGGTGCGATGAAGCGCCTGGTCAATGCCATTACCTGCACGCGCTTTGTATTTGCGCTCATTCTGGCGCTTGCGGTGCTGCTGGGGCAGGGAACGGCCGCGTGGCTTGCGGCGGCCGCCGCCGGGCTTTCCGCACTGGAAGAGCTGGTGCTGGTGCTGCGCGCCTGGACGCCGGCCCCCGATGTGCGCGGCCTGCTATGGATAGAAAAACCACGGCGCTGAAATCAGCGCCGTGGTTTTGCGTCCCGGGAAACTCAGCCGCAGATGGCCTTCGTGTCGCGGGCGATGACGAGCTCCTCGTTCGTCGGGATGACGAACACCTTGACCTTGGAGTCGGGGGTGGAGATCATGATGTCTTCGCCGCGCTTGCTGTTGGCGACCGGGTCGATCTTCACGCCCAGGTAGCCGAAGTACTCGGCGATGGCGGCGCGGGAGGACTTGCTGTTCTCGCCGACGCCGGCGGTGAAGATGATGGCGTCGACGCCGTTCATGGCCGCGACATAGGAGCCGACGACCTTGGCGACCCAGTAGTGGAACATGTCGAGCGCGAGCTGCGCGCGGTCGTTGCCCTCGGCAGCGGCGGCATCGAGATCGCGGAAGTCGGAGCTGACGCCGGAGACGCCGAGCACGCCGGACTTCTTGTTGAGGATGTTGAGCATCTCGTCGATGCTGATGCCGTACTTGTTCATGATGAACTGGATGACGCCGGCGTCGAGATCGCCGCAGCGGGTGCCCATCGGCAGGCCGACCAGCGGGGTGAAGCCCATGGACGTGTCGACGCACTTGCCGCCGTCGATCGCGCAGATGGAGCTGCCGTTGCCCATGTGGCAGGAGATGAGCTTGAGCTCTTCGATGGGCTTGCCCATGAGCTCGGCGCAGCGGGCGGACACGTAGCGGTGGCTCGTGCCGTGGAAGCCGTAGCGGCGGATGCCGTCGTTCTGGTAGTATTCATAAGGAATGGCGTACATATAGGCCTTGCCGGGCATGGTCTGGTGGAACGCGGTGTCAAACACGGCGACCATCGGCACGTCGTCGCCCATGACGGCGCGGCAGGCGTTGATGCCGGTGATGTTGGCGGGGTTGTGCAGCGGGGCGAACGGCGTGCACTCCTCGAGGGCAGCCATGACGGCGTCGTCGATCTTGACGGAGCAGGCGAACTTCTCGCCGCCGTGGACGACGCGGTGGCCGACGGCGTCGATCTCCTTCATGGAGGCGACCACACCATACTCGGCGCTGGTCAGCTTGTCGATGACCGCGGCGATGGCTTCGGAGTGCGTGGGCATCGGCAGATCCTCGTCAAAGACGGGTTTGCCGCCGACGAGCGGGGTGTGCTTCAGATGGCCGTCGAGGCCGATGCGCTCGCACAGGCCCTTGGCCAGGACGTGTTCGGTCTCCATGTCGATCAGCTGATACTTCAGGGAAGAACTGCCGGCATTGATGACAAGAATTTTCATAGTCAGATTCCTTTCTCATATGAAATATTGTAATTTTCGCAAAACCACAGTATTATGATGCCATAACACTCTTATTGTAATCATTTCAGTGGAAAACGCAAGTATTTTTCGAAAGAAGGTGCAAAAATGGGAAATGTCATCGGCATCGTTGCGGAGTATAACCCGTTTCACAACGGCCATGCACGGCTCATCGAGCAGACGCGCGCGCGTCTGGGCGCGGACTGCCCGGTCGTGTGCGTCATGTCTGGCGACTTTGTGCAGCGCGGCAGCCCGGCGGTGTATGCGAAGTTTGCGCGCGCGGAGGCCGCTGCCCGCTGCGGGGCGGATCTGGTGCTGGAGCTGCCGCTGCCGTGGGCGCTGTCGTCGGCGGAGGGGTTTGCCCGCGGCGCCGTGGGGCTGTTGGGCAGTCTCGGCGTGGTGACGCATTTGAGCTTCGGCAGCGAGTGCGGCGAGCTGGAGCCGCTGCAGCGGGTGGCCGAGGCGCTGCTCGATCCGCTGCTGGGCGAAGACCTGCGCGCCGAGCTGCAGGCCGGCATCCCGTTTGCGGCGGCGCGGCAGCAGGCGGTCGCACGGCGCGTGGGCGCGCTGGCAGAGCTGCTGCAGGCGCCGAACAACATCCTCGCCGTGGAGTATCTCAAGGCGATCTTTGACCAGCGGCTCGATCTGCGCCCGCTGACGATCCTGCGCACCGGCGCGCAGCATGACCGTCCGGCGGAGGGCAATGTGCGCTCGGCGAGCGAGCTGCGCACGCGCATCGGCGCAGGGGAGAACGTGTCCGCCTTTCTGCCGAGGGCGGCGGCGGAGATCAGCGCACGGGAAAAGACGCTCGGTCGCGGGCCGGTGCTGCCGGAGGTGCTGGAGAGCGCAATCCTCTCGCGCCTGCGGATGCTGCCGCAGACGGCTTACAACGCGCTGCCCGGCGCATCCGAGGGGCTGGGCAACAGCCTGTACCGCGCCGCACACGAGGCGCCGACGCTCGACGGTGTGCTGGCGGCGGCGAAATCCAAGCGCTATGCGCTCTCGCGCATCCGGCGCATGACGATGTGCGCGGCCCTCGGCGTCACCGCCGGCATGGACACGGGCACGCCGCCGTATGCACGTGTGCTGGCCATCGGCGCGCAGGGCAGGGAACTGCTGCGCGCGATCGATACGCGTGCGTCGGTGCCGCTCATCACGAAGCCAGCCGCCGGACGGAACCTGCCGGGTGCCGCCGGAGAAATCTTTGCCCTGACGGCGGATGCACACGATCTCTACGTGCTCGGCTGCCCCGCCAGAGAGGAGCGCCGCTGCGGCGGCGACTGGCGCGCGAGCCCGTTCGTGCTGTGACCGGCAGAGTGCGCAAAGTATTCGAAATTTTGATATGAATATTTTGTGAAATTGATATTGCATTTCTTGCAAAAAGATAGTATAATGCCGTCATATTCATTTGAAGGACATTTGTCCGCACGCTGTGGACAGCGCCCGGAGAAGAAATGATTGGAGGAAATACAATGAAAAAAGCGATTGCTCTGCTGCTCGCTCTGGTCATGGTGTTCGCGCTGTGCGCTTGCGGCGGCGGCGACAAGGGCACGGCCGACAACGGCGAGAAGGTCGTTAAGATCGGCGTGTTCGAGCCCGCCAGCGGCGACTCCGGCGCCGGCGGCAAGAAGGAAATGCTCGGCATGCAGTATGCCAACCAGGAGACCCCGACCGTCGAGATCGGCGGCGAGACCTACAAGGTCGAGCTCGTCTACTCCGACAACGGTTCCGATTCTGCGAAGGCTGTCTCGGCGGCTTCCAAGCTCGTCAATGAGAAGGTTTCCCTCGTGCTCGGTTCCTACGGCTCCGGCGTGTCCATCGCCGCGTCCGACACGTTCAAGCAGGCCGGCATCCCGGCCATCGGCGTGACGTGCACGAACCCGAACGTTACGGCCGGCAACAGCCACTACTTCCGCATCTGCTTCCTGGATCCGTTCCAGGGCACTGTCCTTGCCAACTATGCTTCTTCCGAGCTCAAGGCCAAGAAGGCCTACTGCCTCGGCGAGAACGGCAACGAGTATGACCAGGGCCTGGTCACCTTCTTCAAGCAGGCATTTGAGAAGGCCGGCGGCACCGTCGTCACCGACTCCTTCCCGAAGGACAACTCCGACTTCAGCTCCTACCTGAACAAGGCAAAGGATCAGGGCTGCGACGTGTTCTTTGCACCCGTGTCGATCGCGTATTCCACGCAGCTCGTTTCCCAGGCGGCTTCCCTGAACATCGGCATCCCGTTCCTCGGCTCCGATACGTGGGATGACAACATGGTCCTGCAGGCTGCCAAGGGCACCAACGTTCAGGTGTTCGTTTCCACCTTCTACGCAGAAGGCGGCAACAAGACCTTCGACGACGGCATCAAGGCCTATATCAACGGCAATGCCGACGCCAAGACCACCAACGGCGGCGACGATACCATCTCCGCAGTGACGGCCATGGGCTATGACGTTTATTATGTTGCGCTCGAGGCGCTGAAGGCTGCCGGTTCCACCGATCCGGCCAAGGTCATGGAAGCGCTGCCCGGCGTGACCTATGACGGCGTGTCCGGCCACATCGCCTTTGACGAGACCGGCGACGCGATCCGCGACACTGCTTATATCAAGACCATCGACACGGCCGCCAACGTCTGGAAGTTCGTGACGCAGCAGAAGGCTTCCTGAGCTTCTGCCTCGGTCTGAGATCCAAAAATCCGGGGGGGAGCTTCGGCTCCCCCTTTGGGATTTTGAGCCGCTGCGAAAGCTGCGGAAGCTCCGCGGTTTTCGCGGCGGCTGAATGTCCGCATTCGTAAACGATAGAGAGGGAAACAGATGGAATTTCTAGTCGCACAAATTTTATCCGGCGTCTCGCTGGGCGGCCAGTATGCCCTGATCGCCATCGGTTATACGATGGTCTACGGCATCCTGCGTCTCATTAACTTCGCCCACGGCGACGTGTTCATGTGTGCAGGCCTCATGATGGTCTTCATGTGTGCGTCCCTGCCGGTGTACGTATCCATTCCGCTCATGCTCGTGCTGACGGTCCTGCTCGGCTTCGCCATCGAGCGCGCGGCCTATAAGCCCCTGCGCAGCGCACCGCGTATGTCCGTCATGATCTCGGCCATCGGCGTGAGTTACCTGCTGCAGAACGTGGCGCTGTATGCCACCGGCGGCCAGCCGCAGACGTATCCGTCGCTGCCGTTCGTGTCCGGCACGGTCACGATCCTCGGCGCGTCCACGCACTGGGTCACGGTCATTACGCCCGTGCTCGTGATCGTGCTCGTGCTGCTGCTGCAGTGGCTCATCAACCACACGAAGATCGGCATGGCCATGCGCGCGGTTGCGAAGGACTTCGAGACCAGCCAGCTCATGGGCATCAAGATCAACAAGGTCATCTCCGTGACGTTTATCATTGGCTCGTTCCTGGCGGCCGTCGGCTCGCTGCTGTACTTCACGAACTACCCGACCGTCATTCCGACCTCCGGCGCCATGCCCGGCCTGAAGGCGTTTGTTGCGGCGGTGTTCGGCGGCATCGGTTCGATCCCCGGCGCTGTGATCGGCGCGTTCATCATCGGCATCTGCGAGACGCTCATCAAGGGCACCAGCATGACGGTGTTCTCCGATGCGTTCACGTTCGCGCTGCTGATCGTCGTCCTCGTGGTCAAGCCCACCGGCCTGTTCGGTGAAAAGGCCACGGACAAAGTCTGAGAGGGGGGATCACTGTGCTGAAAGCGAAAGACAAAGAGGCACGCCGCGGCAACCTGATCACCTTTGCCATCGTGCTCGCGCTCACGCTCGTGACGATGGTACTGGAGAATGTGATGTCTCCCGGCTCCCTGCTCTTTACGGTCATTAAAAAGGGTGCGGTGTACTCGCTCGTCGCCGTGTCCATGAACCTGCTCAACGGCTTTACCGGCCTGTTCTCGCTCGGTCAGGCGGGCTTCATGCTCCTCGGCGCGTATGCCTATGCGATCTTCATGATCCCGGACGCCGCGCGTGATGGCGTGTATTACCTCTTCGAGGGTTCGAGCATCCACTTCTCCTTCCAGGAGATGTTCCAGCATCTGTTCGGCGCCACCGGCTTCGGCGGCGGCGTGAGTCTGGTGCTCGGCGTGCTCGTGGCCATCATTTTCGCGGGCCTGATCGCCGCGTTCTTCGCGTATCTGATCGGCCTGCCGGTCCTGCGCCTCAAGAGCGACTATCTGGCCATCGCCACGCTCGGCTTTGCCGAGATCCTGCGTGCCATCTTCCAGTGGCAGACGCTCGGCAAGGTCACCAACGGCGCCAACATCCTCAAGGGCTATCCGACGTTTGCGGATTTCAACATCACGAATGCTTCCGGCAAGGTACTCTTCCGCCTGAGTGCGGTCGTGCCGATTTTGCTTGCCGGTATCTGCATTTTCCTTATTGTCCTGCTCATCAATTCGTCCTACGGCCGCGCCTTCAAGGCCATCCGCGACGATGAGATCGCGGCGGAGGCCATGGGCGTGAACCTCGCCAAGCACAAGAGCCTGTCGTTTGTCATCAGCTCGTTTTTCGCGGGCGTGTCGGGCGCGCTCTTTGCCATGTTTGCCACGACCGTGCAGGCCAAGGTGTTCACCTCGGCCATGACCTATGAGATCCTGCTCATCGTTGTCATCGGCGGCATCGGCTCCGTTTCCGGCAGCTGCATCGCCTCCTTCCTGTACATCGCCTGCTCCGAGTGGTGGCTGCGCTTCCTCGACAACGAGGCGTACATCGGCTCGTTCAAGGTGCCGCTGCTGCGCAACGGTTTCCGTATGGTCGTGTTCTCGATCATCATCATGATCGTCGTGCTCTTCTTCCGCAAGGGTATCATGGGCGAGCGCGAGCTGCCGGATCTGTTCCGTAAGCGCCCGAAAAAGGCAAAGAAGAACGTAGTTGAGGAGGGCAAAGCAGATGAGTAAAGACATCCTCAGCGTGGAAAATATCACGATGCAGTTCGGCGGCGTCGTGGCAGTCAACAACCTGTCGCTGCATATCCCCGAGGGGCAGATCGTGGCGCTCATCGGCCCGAACGGCGCCGGCAAGACCACGGCCTTCAACTGCATCACCGGCGTGTATGAGCCGACGAACGGCCTCGTCAAATTCCTTGACGAGCCGATGGTCCGCAACCATCCGACCGGCAAGATGAAAAAGCTCTACAAGGGCGAAAATCCACTGCTCTACACGGCGGAGTATCATCCGGAGGATGAGACGAAAGAGCAGATGCTCGCGCGCGACCCGCTGGCCGGGACGGGCAAGATCGTCTCGCCGACGCCGGACAGGATCACGAAGCTCGGTATTGCCCGCACGTTCCAGAACATCCGCCTGTGGAAGAGCATGACGGTGTTTGAAAACGTGCTCGTAGCAAAGCATATGCGCGCCAGGCAGAACGTGTTTTCCGCGACCTTCCGCGGCAACGCCAGGGAAGAAAAGCGCATGCGCGACGAGACCATGGCTCTGCTCGTCGAGCAGGGGCTGGAGAAATACAAGGACGACATTGCGACGAGTCTGCCCTACGGCATCCAGCGCCGGCTGGAGATCGCCCGCGCGCTGGCGACGGATCCGAAGCTGCTGCTGCTCGACGAGCCGGCGGCCGGCATGAACCCGCAGGAGACGCTCGAGCTCGCGGCGTTCATCCACGAGCTGCGCGAGAAATACGGCCTGACGATCTTCCTGATCGAGCACCATATGGATCTGGTCATGCGGATCTCCGATTACATTTATGTCATTGACTTCGGCAGCAAGATCGCCGAGGGCATCCCGCAGGAAGTCCAGAACAATCAGCACGTCATTGACGCCTATCTGGGGGTTGTGGAAGATGAGTGAAACGATTCTGAAAATTGAAGATCTGCAGGTGCACTATGGCGGCATTGAGGCTGTCAAGGGCATTTCGTTCGATGTGCAGCAGGGGCAGATCGTTACGCTGATCGGCTCCAACGGCGCGGGCAAGAGCTCCACGCTGCGCACGATCTCTGGTCTTGTCAAGCCGAGCGGCGGCAAGATCACCTTCCAGGGGGAAGACATCACCGGCAAGGACCCGACCCAGATCGTCACGCAGGGCGTGACGCTCGTGCCGGAGGGACGCCGCATTTTCCCGGACATGACCGTGCTGGAAAACCTGAAGATCGGCGCTTACCTGCGCAAGGACGATCTGTCAGAGGACCTCGAGTGGGTCTACAGCCTGTTCCCGCGCCTGAAAGAGCGCAGCTGGCAGGCCGGCGGCACGCTCTCCGGCGGCGAGCAGCAGATGCTTGCGGTCGGCCGCGCGCTCATGAGCCGCCCGAAGCTGCTCATGATGGACGAGCCGTCGCTCGGTCTCGCGCCGCTGGTCGTGCGCGATATCTTCTCCATCATTCAGGAGATCAACAAGCAGGGCGTGACGATCCTGCTCATTGAGCAGAACGCAAACATGGCCCTCAAGATCGCCGATATCGGCTACGTGCTTGAGACCGGCCGCATCACGCTCACCGGCAGCGGGGAGGAACTGCTGACGAACGACGCGGTGCGCGCGGCGTACCTCGGCGCATAACGGTATAGATGACCCAGACGGAAGGACGCCCGCAGGCGTCCTTCCGTTTTTTTCGGAACATTTCTTGACCGCGCGCGTCCAATCCTGTACAATGCAGTTGAAAACCATCGAACCATAGAGGTGTACTATGAAAAAGTTTTTTTCAGGATTTCTGGTGCTGTGCCTGTCGCTCGCACTGCTGACCGCCTGCGGAAAGGATGGGCAGACTGGCAAGACGGTGGCGGCCGGCGGCCTGACCTTTGCCAAGAGCTATAGCGAGGTCTACTCCGCGCTGACCGATGCGCAGAAAGCGATTGCGGACCGCGACAAGTCCCTCAATATGACCGACGGCGCTTCCGACGACCCGGAGTCCGGCGGCAAAGGCGACGGTGAAGGCGAGGGCACATTCTACTCCGGCACGAACGTGCAGGTCGCGGGCGTCGACGAGGGCGATATCGTCAAGACCGACGGCACGTATATCTACATCCTGCGCGGCAGCGAACTGATCGTCATGCAGGCGGATGGCGCGGACGTCACGGACGTGTCCAATGTCTTTGTCGGTCAGGACTGGGAGCAGACGACGACCGAGGACGGTCAGACCCACACGCAGGAAAAGCTGCCGCTGGAGCTGTATCTGGCCAACGGCCGCGCGGTCGTCCTCTCGTCGTATACCGACTGGACGGGCAGCGACACGTCCTCGGATGAGCTTTCCGGCAGCGGCAATAATTATGTCACAGTCGATATTTATGACGTCTCCGACCCGGCAGACCCGACGCTGGTCCAGTCGTTCGGGCAGGACGGCTACGAGATCGCCTCGCGCATGGTCGGCGGCGTGCTCTACCTGTGCACGTCGTATTATCCCGGCGCGCCGGAAAAGGGCGACGAGACTACGTTTGCTCCCCGGCTGTATGACGGGGACACGGCGTCGGTCGTGCCGTGCGACAGCATCGGCCTCATGCCGTACAACAACTCCATGACCTACGCGGTCGCGGCGTCGTATGACATTGCGGCCGGCACGCGGCTCTCCAGCCAGTCCGTGCTCGGCGGCGGGGAAACGGTGTACATGACGGCGGAGAATCTCTACCTGTGCGCGAGCGTCTATGACGACGGCGCGGGCAAGACCCATAAGGACGGCAGCTACACGGTCACGGACTATACCTCCAGCGTCAACACGGCGGTCAACCGCTTTGCGATCGCCGACGGCAAGCTCACCTTTGCCGCCAATGGCACTGTGCCCGGCGCACTCAACAACCAGTTCTCGCTCGACGAGCGCGACGGCTATCTGCGCATGGCCACGACCGAGCAGGCGTATTCCTACAGCGTCTACCGCGATGAAAAGCATGACTTTGAAAACACGAAAACCAATGACGACGCCACGCAGACGAGCAATGATGTGTACGTGCTCGACTGTGACCTGAACACCGTCGGCAGCGTGGCCGGGATCGCCGAAGGGGAGACGGTGTTCTCCGCGCGCTTCGACGGGGATTACGGCTATCTGTGCACCTACCGCCAGACGGATCCGGTCTTTGCTGTCGATCTGACCGCCCCGACCGATCCGAAGGTCGTCGGTGAGCTCAAGCTCAGCGGCTATTCCGACTATCTGCACGTCTGGTCAGACGGGATGCTCTTCGGCCTCGGCATGGAGACGACGGCCGTGGATGGCGGCGCGACCGTGGACGGCATGAAGCTCGTCATGATCGACACGTCCGATCCTGCCAAGCTGCACGATCTGCACACGCAGACCCTTGATGCCGACTATAGCGAGGCGCTGAATAATCACAAGGCAATTCTGGTGGACAGCGACAAGGACCTGATCGCTTTCCCGGCCGAAAACAGCTATCTCGTCTACGGCTATTCGGCGGACGACGGCTTCACGCTGCGTAAGGAGATCCCCGTCTCGCAGTGGGACGAGAACAACCGCGGCCTGTATATCGGCGACTACTTCTATGTCGTCGGTTCCGATCAGGTGAACGTGCTCGACCTGGGTACGCTTGAGAATGTGGCGCAGGCGATCATCCCGCGCGGGTAAACAACCGAAGATCTTCTGACAGGCGGTGCGCGCAGACGCACCGCCTGTTTACATTTTTGCGCCGCTGTGGTAAACTGATACATTGAGCGAATATCGCAACAAGGGAGGCGGCGCCGTGCTCGAAAAGCTGCGACAAATTGAAAACCGGTACAGCGAACTGGAGAGCAAGCTGGCCGACCCCGCGTATTATTCCGACCCCGCGGTGTTCACAAAGCTCTGCCGCGAGCAGCGCGAGCTGCAGCCGGTCGTGGAGACCTACCGGGCGTATACCGCCTGTCAGGCGCAGATCGCGCAGGCGGAGGCGCTGCTGAGCGACCCCGAGCTGCACGAGATCGCGCGCGAGGAGATCGATCTCGGCCGTGCCCGCTGCGCGGAGCTCGAGCAGCAGCTGCGTGTGCTGCTGCTGCCGCGCGACCCGAACGATGACCGCAACGTCATTCTGGAGATCCGCACCGGCGTCGGCGGGGAAGAATCGGCGCTCTTTGCGCATAGTCTTTATCGAATGTACAATATGTACGCCGACGCGCACGGGTGGAAGACCGAGATCGCCAACCTCAACGAGACGGAGCTCGGCGGCGTGCGCGAGGCGAGTCTGCTCATCAGCGGACAGGGGGCGTACTCCCGCCTGAAGTTTGAAAGCGGGGTGCACCGCGTCCAGCGCGTGCCGGAGACGGAGACCGGCGGCCGCATCCACACCAGCACCGCCACCGTGGCCGTGCTGCCGGAGATGGACGCCGTGGAGGTGCACATCGACCCGAAGGATCTGCAGATCGACACCTACCGCAGCTCCGGCGCCGGCGGCCAGCACGTCAACAAGACCGAGAGCGCCATCCGCATCACGCACCTGCCGACCGGCACGGTCGTCGAGTGTCAGGATGAGCGCAGCCAGTATAAAAACAAGGATCGCGCGATGAAGATCCTGGCCTCACGCCTGTATGCCGCGGAAAGTGCCCGGCAGAATGCCGCGCGCTCGGCCGAGCGGCGCAGCCAGGTCGGCACAGGGATGCGCAACGAGCGCATCCGAACCTACAACTTCCCGCAGGGGCGGGTGACGGATCACCGCATCGGGCTGACGCTCTATAAGCTCGATCAGGTGCTCGACGGCGATCTGGATGAGATCATTGATGCGCTCACGCTGGCCGGTCAGGCCGAAAAGCTGCGCGCATCCGCGGAGGAAGCATGAACACGAAACGAATCACAACCGAGATCGCGCAGGCAGCGGATGCCATCCGCGCCGGGCAGCTCGTCGCCGTCCCGACGGAGACGGTCTACGGCCTTGCCGGCAACGGGCTGGATCCCGCCGCCGTCGCGCAGATCTATGAGATCAAGGGCCGGCCGGCCGTCAAGCCGCTGTCGCTGATGGTGCACGACGCATCCGCCATGGCGCGCTACTGCGCCGATGTGCCGCCGGCGGCATACACGCTGGCCGAGGCGTTCTGGCCCGGCCCGCTCACGATCGTGCTGCGGGCCCAGGACTGCGTGCCCGAGATCGTGCGCGCGGGTGGGCAGACCGTCGGCCTGCGCTGCCCGGATCACCCGGCCACGCTGGCGCTCATCGAGGCCGCGCAGCTGCCGCTGGCCGCGCCGTCGGCCAATCCCTCCGGCGCGCCGAGCCCGAAAACGGCAGACGATGTGCTGGCGTATTTCAATGGGCAGATCGCGGCCGTCATCGACGGCGGGCCCTGCGGCATCGGCCGGGAGTCCACGCTCGTCGATCTCTCGCACACGCCGTACCGCATTCTGCGCTCCGCCGCCGTGCCGGACGATGCCGTCTGGGACGCGCTCGTGCGGAAAATGCACATTGTCGGCATCACGGGCGGCACGGGCTGCGGGAAAACGACCGCGCTCATGGAGCTGGAGCGTCAGGGCGCGCTCGTCATCGACTGCGACGCGGTGTATCACGAGCTGCTGGCGTCCAATACCGCCATGCTCGCGGAGATCAATGCCCGTTTTCCGGGTACAATAGAAAATGGGACGCTGCAGCGAAAGCGGCTCGGCGCAGTCGTGTTCGCGGACGCGGCGGCGCTCGACGACCTCAACGCCATCACGCACCGGTATGTCCGTGCCGAGGTGCGCGCTCGCCTGCGCGCGTGGGCGCGGCAGGGCGGCACGGTCGCGGCGATCGACGCCATCGCGCTCATTGAGAGCGGGCTGGCGGAGCTGTGCACTGTCACCATCGGCGTGACGGCGCCGCGCGAGGTGCGCATCGAGCGGCTCATCGCGCGCGAGGGCGTGACGCGCGATTATGCCGAGGCGCGCATCGACGCGCAGAAGCCCAACGAATGGTTTGCCCAACATTGCAGCTACGTGCTGGATAACGGCGGCACGCTCGCCGATTTTCAGCGCCGCTGCCATCAACTGATACAGGAGGTGCTCTCATGAGCGAAGATAAGGAACTCAAGCAGTGGAAGGAAAAGCTGTTTTATCAGCCGAAAAACGGCTATGATCGGATCGACGCCGAGCAGACCGGGGAGATCTTTGCCTATGCCGAGGGATATAAGCAGTTTCTCAACGCCGCGCGCACCGAGCGCGAGGCCGTCAAGGAGGCCATCCGCATGGCGGAGGCCGAGGGCTTTGTGCCGTATACGTTCGGCATGGAGCTGCAGCCGGGCTCGAAGGTGTATGTCAACAACCGCGGCAAGGCGCTCATGCTGGCCGTGCTCGGGCAGCAGCCGCTTGACCACGGCTGCGTGATCGCGGGCGCGCACATCGACTCCCCGCGTCTCGATCTCAAGCAGACGCCGATGTATGAGGACTCGGAACTGGCATATTTCAAGACGCACTATTACGGCGGCATCAAGAAGTACCAGTGGGTCACGATCCCGCTGGAACTGCACGGCACGGTCGCGCTCAAAGACGGCAGCACGGTCGATATAGCCATTGGCCGCGAGCCGGATGAGCCGCAGTTTGTCATCACCGATCTGCTGCCGCATCTCGGAAAGGATCAGATGCGCAAGACCATGGAAGAGGGCATCACGGGCGAGGCGCTCAACATCGTCATCGGCAGCATGCCGTATGCCGGCGAGGGGCGCGACCGCGTGAAGCTCGCCGTGCTGTCGCTGCTCCATGATGAATACGGCATCACGGAAGAGGACTTCCTGTCGGCGGAGCTTGCCGCCGTGCCGGCGTTCCCGGCGCGCGACATCGGCTTTGACCGCAGCATGATCGGCGCCTACGGTCAGGATGACCGCGTGTGCGCCTATGCCGAGCTGCGCGCCATCCTTGACCTCGACGGCGCGCCGGAGCGCACGGCCGTGTGCATCCTCGCCGACAAGGAGGAGATCGGCTCCGACGGCGTGTCCGGCATGCAGTCGCAGGCGTTCGAGGCCTTCATGGCCGACCTCTGCGAGCAGCAGGACGTCGCGCTGCGCCACTGCTTTGCCAGGAGCTTTTGCCTCTCGGCGGATGTCTGCGCGGCCTTTGACCCCAGCTTCCCCGAGGTGAGCGCCAAGCGCACGGAGGCCAAGCTCAATTACGGCATGGGCATCTGCAAGTTCACGGGTGCGCGCGGCAAGTCCGGCACGAGCGACGCCTCGGCCGAGCTCGTGGCCTATCTGCGCCGTCTGTTTGCCGACAACGGCGTCGTCTGGCAGCTGTCCGAGATGGGCAAGGTCGATCAGGGCGGCGGCGGCACGATCGCCAAGTTCATGGCCGACCGGAATATTGACACCATTGACGCCGGCGTGCCGGTGCTGAGCATGCACGCACCGTTTGAGCTCGTGGCAAAGTTCGACTGCTGGATGACGTACCGCGGCGTGCTGGCTGCCTACTGCGACACGCAGGCGTGACCGGATGCGGCAGGGGAAAACGGGGACAGTGACCGTTTTCCCTTGTGACGCAAAGAAAACCGTGGTATAATCAACATTCCTATCTGCGTATTGGGAGGTGCATCCGTGACCATCTGGAACGCGATCCTGCTCGGTCTGGTGCAGGGCATCGCAGAGTTTCTGCCGATCTCCAGCTCCGGCCATCTGTCGATCCTGCAAAACCTGTTTCATATGTCGACGGCGGAAAACGGCCATCTGTTTTTCGATGTTCTGCTGCATTTGGGCACGCTCATTTCCATCTGCATCGTCTACTGGCGGGACATCGTGGCCATGGTGCGCGAGACGATCGCGTTTTTCCGCAGCGCACGGCTGCCGGCCGAGCAGCGCCGGCAGCAGCTTCCCGCCGCGCGCATGGTGCTCATGATCATCCTGGCGACGCTGCCGCTGTTTTTGATCCTGCCGGTTAACGATCTGGTCGAGCAGCTGTACTACCACACCTTCTTCATCGGCCTCATGCTCATCCTCACGGGCTTTCTGCTGTTCGTGGCCGATAAAATGCCCAAGGGCACGCGCACGGAGAAAACCATGCGCGTGCGCGACGCGCTGGTCATCGGCGTGTGTCAGGCCGTGGCGACGATCCCGGGCCTGTCCCGGTCGGGCACGACGATCGCGGCCGGCATGGCCACGGGACTGGACCGCAGCTTTGCGGTGCGCTTCTCGTTTCTGATGTCGCTGCCCGCGGTGCTGGGGGCAAACATCCTGTCGCTGGCCAAGGCGGCCAAGGCGGGTATCGATGTGTCGCTCCTGCCGGCGTATCTGGCCGGCATGTTCGTGGCGATGGTTTCGGGCGTCGCGGCCATCGGCCTTGTCAAGCGCCTGACGTCGAAGGGCCGTTTCGGCGCGTTTTCCTACTACTGTTGGGGCGCGGGCGCACTGACGATGATTCTGTCTCTGATTTTCTGAGAGGACGTTATATAACATGGCAACTTCATCATCCAAAAAGAAAACCGGCACGGCGAAAAAATCCGCCCCGGCAGCAAAAAAGCCGGCCGCCGCGCCGAAAAAGCAGACTGCTGCGCCGAAAAAGCAGGCGGCTCCGGCCTCCGCGCCGACGGCGCCGACATGGCCGTATGCGCTGGCGTGCATCGTGCTGTCGCTGCTGGCGTTCCTGGGCCTGTTTCATGCCGAGGGTGTTGTGATCGACGGCTTTGCGGGCTTCCTGTGCGGCATCATGGGCTGGGGCTTTTGGGCGTTCCCGTTTGCGATGCTGCTGCTGGCGTGGACCTTTGTGCGCAACCCGCGCGAGCGCTTTGGCCTGCGCGTGACGGCGGCGCTGCTGATCGCGCCGCTGTTCGGCACGATCGTGCACCTGATGGTCTGCCGCGTGGCGTTCACGGCGCAGACGTTCGGCGCGATCGTCGGCCAGCTCTATGACGGGGGCAAGGCGCTCACGTCCGGCGGCGTGATCTCCGGCGGCATTGGCTATCTGCTCAAGGCCGGCATCAGCGTCTATGCGGCGCTGCCGCTGACGATGGCGGCGTTCGTGTTCTGCGTGCTGGGCAGCATGGACCTGACGGTGGGCAAGATCGCGGCCTGGGTGCGCACACGGCGCGAGGCACAGTACATCCCGGACGAAGACGTGCCGCTTGCGGAGGATGAGGAGGACGAACCGGAACCGCAGCCGCTGCCCGAGCCGCGGCGCAGTGCGCGCCGTGCCGTGCCGGACAAGCCGGTCGCCAAGAAAAAATTCATCGACATTCCGGTCGAGGAGACCATGACGGAGCCGGACGACGATCCGATCGATCCGATCCCGGTCAAAAAGCCTGCCCGCGGCGCGAAAAAGGCCGCGCCGGCCGATGCCACGCAAAATGTCCAGCCGCTGTCCGTGGAGGAGGCGGCCGATATCTGCGGCGTCACCCCGGTCACGCAGGAGATCCAGGACCCGCCGAAGCCGTCCAAAAAGGCGGCCAGCGCCGCCGTCGCGGCGGAGACGGCTGCGATCACCTCCGCCATCGAGAGCGAAAATGCCGACCACTCGTCCTATCAGCTCCCGCCGGTGTCGTTCCTGCGCGCGGGGAAGAAGGATCAGACGGACGCGACGGAGGAGATCCGCTTCAACCGCGACCGGCTCAACACCGCCCTGAGCAGCTTCGGCGTCAACGCGACCATCCGCGACGTGACGCGCGGCCCCACGGTCACGCGCTACGATCTCGAGCTCGAGGCGGGCGTGAAGCTCAACAAGATCACGAACCTCTCCGGCGACCTTGCGCTCGCGCTCGGTGTGGAGAATGTGCGCATCGCGCCGATCCCGGACAAGATCTCGACTGTCGGCATCGAGGTGCCGAACAAGGTCGTCAGCGCCGTTTGCCTGCGCGATATCATCGACTCGCCCGCATTCCGCAATGCGAAGTCCAAGCTCTCGTTTGCCGTCGGCAAGGACATCGGCGGCAACTGCATCATCGGCAACATCGCCAAGCTGCCGCATATGCTCATCGCCGGCACGACCGGCTCGGGCAAGTCCGTGTGCATGAACTCGCTCATTCTGAGCCTGCTCTATAAGGCGACGCCGGACGAGGTGCGCCTGATCATGATCGACCCGAAAATGGTCGAGCTCGGCATCTATAACGGCATCCCGCACCTGTTCATCCCCGTCGTGACCGACCCGAAGAAGGCGGCCGGCGCGCTGCAGTGGGCGGTCGTGGAGATGCTCAAGCGCTACCGCCTCTTCTCCGAGGCGCAGGTGCGCGACCTCGCCAGCTACAATGCCCTCCAGAAAAACGAGCCCGACGGGCAGACGCTGCCGCAGGTCGTCATCGTCATCGACGAGCTGGCCGACCTCATGCTCTGCGCCGCCAAAGAGGTGGAGGAGAGCATCTGCCGCGTGGCGCAGATGGGCCGCGCCGCGGGTATGCACCTCATCATCGCGACGCAGCGCCCGTCCGCGGACGTGATCACCGGCCTCATGAAGGCGAACATCCCGAGCCGCATTGCCTTTGCGGTCTCGTCCTCGCTCGAGAGCCGCATCATCCTCGATACCTCCGGCGCGGAAAAGCTCATCGGCATGGGCGATATGCTCTATGCGCCCATCGGCACCGGCAAGCCCCTGCGTGTGCAGGGCTCGTTTGTGTCGGACGAGGAGCGCGAGGAGGTCGTGCGCTTCATCAAGCAGAACTCCGAGGCGCAGTACAGCGACGATATCATCGCGCAGATCGAAAAATCCGCCGCCGAGGCCGACAAGAAGTCCGGCCCCGCGCCCGAGGCGGACAAGCCCGCCAAGAGCGACTATGACGAGCTGCTGCCGCAGGCCGTGGACGTCATTCTCGAGACGAAGCAGGCGTCGGTGTCCATGCTGCAGCGCCGGCTGAAGCTCGGCTATTCGCGCGCCGCGCGCATGGTCGATCAGATGGAGGAGATGGGCATCGTCGGCCCGTTTGAGGGCTCAAAGCCGCGCAAGATCCTCATCACGAAGCAGCAGTGGCAGGAGATGCAGTATGTGCAGGGCACCGCGCCGAGCGAGGTGCTGCAGGCGCAGACGGACTTTGCCGATGACAACGAAGAGGAACCTGAAGACGATGAATCATGATCTCCACACGGGGCGGCCGGAGCGCCGCCCCGTCGGCACGATTGCCTTTCCGGATGGGGCGGACTTTGCCCCGGAAATGACGCCGGCGCAGGTCGGCGCTTACAGCACGCTCGCCCTCGCGCACATCGGCGACGGGGTATATGAGCTCATGATGCGCACGGCCCTGTGTGCCGCCGGGCTCACGGCCGTGACCGACCTGCACCGTGAGACGGTGCGCCGCGTCAACGCGCCTGCGCAGGCGCGCGTGGCGGAGGCCATTCAGCCCGCGCTCACGGACGAGGAGCGCGCGGTCTACAAGCGCGGCCGCAACGCGAAGGTGAACTCGGTGCCGCAGCATGCGGACGTCGCACAGTATCACGCGGCCACGGGGCTCGAGACGCTCTTTGGCTGGCTGTATCTGCTCGGCCGCACGCAGCGGCTGCGCGAGCTCTTCAGCAAGATCACGGAGGTGCTGTAACATGCCAATGGACGCAGTTTTTCTGCACGGCCTGACGCAGGAACTGACGCAGAGCCTGACCGGCGCGCGCATCGACAAGGTGCAGCAGCCGGAGCGCGACCTGCTGCTGCTGTCCGTGCGCACGCAGAGCGGCAACGCGAAGCTGCTCGTGCACGGCGGCGTGGGCAGCGCGCGGGTGCATTTCACGGCCGGCACGTTTGAAAATCCGGCCGAACCGCCGATGTTCTGCATGCTTCTGCGCAAGCATCTGGTCGGCGCGCGCATCACGGGTATTTCCCAGCCGGACTTCGAGCGCATGCTCGTTCTCGATCTCGACGGGCGCGATGAGCTCGGCACGCCGGTCAAAAAGCAGCTCATTGTTGAAATGCTTGGCCGCCAGTCGAACGTCATCCTCGTCAGCGCCGACGGGCACATCATCGACTGCATGCGCCGCGTGGATTCCTCCATGAGCGAGACGCGCCAGGTGCAGCCGGGCCTGTTTTACCGCCTGCCGCTGCGGCAGGACAAGCCGGTCCTGTTTGACACGACGCCGGAGCAGCGCGCGCAGCTGCTCTCCGGCCCGGTCACTGCGGCGACGCTTGATAAGTGGCTGCTGGGTCTGTTTTCCGGCGTGTCGCCCCTGCTGTGCCGGGAGGTGTGCTTCCGCGCGCTCGGCGATGCCAGCCCCCGGTTCGAGCGGCTGGACGATGCGCAGCGCGCGCGCCTGGAGCACGAGCTGGACGCGCTGGTGTTCTCGGTCGAGACGAACAATCTCGTGCCCACCATGCTGCTCGACGGCGACCGGCCGAAGGATTTTTCCGCCGTGCCGATCCTGCAGTATCAGGGCGCGCTGGAATGCCGCGGCTGCGGCTCGTTTTCCGAGCTGCTGGACGAATTTTATCTCCGCCGCGACAAGGCGGAGGCCATGCGCCGCCGCTCGCAGGAGCTGACGCATCAGATGCGCACCCTGCGCGACCGCACAGCCAAAAAGCTGGCCATCCAGCAGTCGGACCTGCTGCGCTGCGCCGACCGTGAGGCCCTGCGGCAGAAGGCCGACCTCATCAAGGCCAACCTCTACCGTATCCAGAAAGGTGACCGCACCGTGACGGTGCAGGACTACTATGCCGAGGGCTGCCCGGACGTGACGATCGAGCTGGACCCGCGCAAGAGCCCGCAGGAGAACGCCGCCGCGCTCTATAAGTCCTACCGCAAGGCCAAAACGGCCGAACAGCACCTGACCGGCCTGATCGCGGAGGCGAGCCGGAACCTCGACTACCTCAACAGTGTGCTCGATGAGCTCGCGCGCGCCGAGAGCGAGCGCGACCTTGCGGATATTCGCGCCGAGCTGCGCGTGACCGGGTATCTGCGCCAGCCGCGCAATGCCAAAAAGGAAAAGACGGCGCAGCGCGCGCCGCTCGCCTTTGTTTCGAGCACCGGGTATGAGATCCTCGTCGGCCGCTCCAACACGCAAAATGACGAGCTGACGCACCGCACCGCCCGCCGCACGGACATCTGGCTGCATGTGCAGAAGGTACACGGTTCGCACGTCATCATCCGTGCGCACGACACGACGCCCGACGACCAGACGATCGCCGAGGCGGCGAGTCTCGCCGTATACTATTCGCAGGCGCGCGGTGGCGGGAAGACACCGGTGGATTACACCATGGCGCGCTTCGTGCGCAAGCCGTCCGGCGCGCTGCCGGGCATGGTACTCTATACGGACTACCAGACCTGCATGGCCGAGAGCAATGAGGCGCTCGTGGAGCGCCTGCGCGTGCGCTAAGGCAGCAAAAAGCTCCCCCGGCGGGGGAGCTTTTTCTGTTTCTCTTGCGGTATATTGCAGCAATTTTTCGCGTACTGGTTGGACGGTTGACGGATGCGGAAAACTGCGGTATGCTTTTGGCGGCAATGTGGGTTCAATCCGGCGTTGCCGGAGACTTTGACGAGCTATGGAGGGAGCAATGCGCAGATCATGGAGCTGCCCGCCCAGGCAGGGCGCAGCGATGCCCGGACGCCGCGGAGGCATCCGGCTGCGGTTCGATCCGGGCGTTGACCCGGAGGTGCGGCGCGCCCTTATGCAGTTTGTGCGCTGGCTGCAGACGCAGTACGCGTTCCCTGTGCGCGTGCCGGTCTATGTGCGGGCGGCCGAGCGGCTTTTGTGCCGGGATGGCGATCTGGCCTGCGGGACATTTCTTGGCCCCAGCGATCCGAAACAGGAGCCGTATATCCGCCTTGCTGTCGGAGATTACCCGCAGATGCTTGCAGCGTGGGGACAGGACAGTGCGCTGGCATCGATCCTGCGCTCGCTTGCGCACGAGCTGACGCATTATTTTCAATGGGTGCGCGATCCCGTGGGGTATCAGACTGCGGACGAGTCCAAACTGGAGCGGCAGGCGGATCGCTGCGCCCGCGAGACCTTATACGATTACGCGGATGTGTATGCGCATCCGTGAGGTACACATATCCTTTTAGGGCAGAAAACGGAGGAATCCTTATGAAAAAACTCATTGCCTATTACTCCCGCGCGGGAGAGAACTATTTTTCCGGGACGCACCGCACCATCGCCGTCGGCAACACGGAGAAGGCGGCGCGGCTGCTCGCCGAACTCACCGGCGCGGAACTATTCCACATCGAGCAGAAGGTGCCGTATTCGGACGACTATGATACCTGCGTCGCTGAGGCGCGGCGCGACCTGCGCGCGAACGCCCGTCCGGAACTGACGGCGCTGCCGGAGCGTCTGGACGACTATGAAGAAATCTACCTCGGCTATCCGAACTACTGCGGTACCATGCCGATGGCGGTCTACACCTTTCTTGAGCACTATGACTGGCAGGGGAAAACCATCCATCCGTTCTGCACGAATGAGGGCAGCGGCCTGTCGAACACGGAGCAGGACATCCAGCGGGCGGCGAAGGGCGCGCGGGTCGCGCGCGGCCTGTCGCTGCGCGGCAGCGCGGTCGAGGGCGCAAAACCGAAACTGGAGCAGTGGGTGCGCGGATAACACGCGCGTTCTGACCGGCAGAGAGGAAGGAGGCTGTGCATGAGCCGAAACGCAAAGATTCTCATCGATTTGGCCGTGCTCGCGGCCGTTTACGGCATCTGGCTGCTGCCGAAGTGGCGGCCGCTGGGGAAAAGACCGCTGCTCGTCTATACGCTCATGTACGGCTGCCTCGCCGGGATCGTGCGCTTTACGCTCATGCCGGTGCTCACGGCGCTGCCGTTCTGCCTTGACCATCCGTATATCCCCATGCACATGGCGCCGTTTGAGGACGTTATCCTCCGCCACGGCGATTATGTCCGGCAGATCGTGCTGAACATCGCCCTGTTTGTCCCGTTCGGCGTTTTGCTGCCGCTGTGCCGCAGCTGCCGCGGCAGGCGGTGCAGCTTCTGGCGCTGCCTGCTGCTGACGCTGGCGCTCAGTGTCGGCATCGAGGTCGTGCAGCCGCTGCTGCACGCATTCCGCAGTTCGGACATTACGGACGTCATCACGAACACGACCGGAGGCGTGCTCGGCTATGCGCTCTGGGCGATCGTGCACGCCTGCCGGAAAAAACGTGAAGATTGACCTGCCTTGAGATACCGGTGCTTTTGCCGGTATCTTTTTTGTTGAAAATGTGCCGCTGTTTCGTTATACTATTACAAAAAGCGGAATTTTACGGTCAAAAACGGAGAAAAAACAAAAATCGGAGGAGAGAACATGGACGAGCGGATCTATCGCGAATACGTTGCGATCCTGAAAGAGGAGCTGCAGCCTGCCATGGGCTGTACAGAGCCGATCGCCGTGGCGTACTGCGCGGCGCTGGCCCACAGGACGCTCGGCGCGCTGCCGGAAACGGTCGAGGTGCTCGCGAGCGCGAACATCATCAAAAACGTCAAGAGCGTCATTGTGCCGAATACGAACGGCCAGCGCGGCATTGCGGCGGCCGCAGCGGCGGGTATCGTTTCCGGCAATGCCGACGCGCAGCTGCAGGTGCTTGCGAGCCTCACGCCGGAGCAGGTGGATGCGGTGGGCGCCTATCTGCAGCAGGCTGCCTTTACCGTCCGGCGCGCGGACAAGGACTACGTGTTCGACATTCAGGTGCGCGTCACGGCGGGGGCGGACAGCGCGTCCGTCGAGATCGCGGGCTATCACACGAACGTGATCCGTATCGAGAAAAACGGCGTCGTGCAGTTTCACAAGGACTATCAGGAGTCCGGCAGCCAGCACGCCACCGACCGCAGTCTGCTGACGGTCGAGCACATCATCGCCTTTGCAAACGAGGTGGACATTGCCGACGTGCAGGAGACGCTCCAGCGGCAGATCGACTATAACTGGGCCATCGCCGAGGAGGGCCTGCGCGGGGATTACGGCGCGAACATCGGCCGCATCCTGCTGCAGTCTTACGGCATGAGCATCCACAACCGCGCCAAGGCCTACGCCGCGGCCGGGTCGGACGCACGCATGAACGGCTGCGACCTGCCGGTGGTCATCAACTCCGGCAGCGGCAACCAGGGGCTGACGGCATCACTGCCGGTCATCGTCTACGCCAGGGAACTGGGCGTTACGCAGCAGATGCTCTACCGCGCGCTCGTGGTGTCGAACCTCGTCACCATCCATCTGAAAACCGGCATCGGCAGCCTGTCCGCCTACTGCGGCGCTACGGCGGCCGGCTGCGGCGCGGCCGCGGGCGTGACGTATCTGTATGGCGGGCAGTTCCGCGAGATCGCGCACACCATCGTCAACGCGATCGCCATTGATTCCGGCATGATCTGCGACGGTGCGAAGGCGAGCTGCGCGGCCAAGATCGCCTCGGCAGTCGAGGCGGGTCTGCTGGGTATGCAGATGCAGATGCACGAGAGCCAGTTCTACGGCGGCGACGGCATCGTCGTCAAGGGCGTGGAGAACACGATCCGCAACATCGGCACACTTGCGAGCGAGGGCATGCGCGAGACCGACCGCACGATCATCCGCATGATGATCCAGGAGCACTGATCCGCCGAATATTGCCGGCTGCCGGTTGGCGGCCGGCATTTTTGCGCCGAATTTTCGCACCGGCGGAGAATCGGCATTGCATTTTGCGCGCCGAGCGCGTATAATACCGCATATTTCATTTTGCAAAAGATTTGCATACCCAAGGAGGCGCGCCATGCGTTTATTTGATATTCTCGGGCCGGTCATGGTCGGCCCGTCCAGCAGCCACACGGCCGGGGCTGTGCGCATCGGCCTGACGGCCCGCAAACTGCTCGGCGACCGGCCGGTGCACGCGGACATTTCGCTGCACGGCAGCTTCGCCCTGACCGGTCATGGCCACGGCACGGACTGCGCGCTGATCGCGGGCCTGCTCGGTATGCAGCCGGACGATCTGCGCATTCCGGGCAGCTTTGCCGTCGCGGCGGAGCAGGGGCTGACGTTCTCGTTCCGGAACGTGCAGCTGCGCAACGCGCACCCGAACACCGCGCGCCTGCAGCTCACGGGCGCCAAGGGCCGCACGCTGGACATCGTGGCCGAGAGCATCGGCGGCGGGCGCATCCGCATCTGCTCCATCGACGGTATCGAGACGAACTTTTCCGGTGAGCACAACACGCTCATTGTCCACAATCAGGACACGCCCGGCCATGTCGCTGCCGTGACGGCGGCGCTCATGCAGCGGCACGTCAACATCGCCACCATGCAGCTCTACCGCAGCGAGCAGGGCGGCTACGCGGTCATGATCCTCGAGTGTGACCAGCCGATCCCGAAGGATATCGAGCAGTGGCTGTCGCACATCGAGGGCATTCAGAAGATCACGATCTTTAATCAGGAGGAACCGGTATGAGCTTTTCGAGCATTGCATCCATGCTTTCGGCTGCACAGGAGAGCGGGCAGCCGCTCTATGCCGTCATCCGTGATGCGGACTGTCAGGAAAACGGCTATGACGCTGCGGCGTCCTACCGCCAGATCGCGGCGCTCTGGACGGCGATGCAACAGTCGAGCCGGCAGTACTGCGCATCCGACCGCTCCAACAGCGGGCTCATCGGCGGCGACGCGGCCAGATTCCGCGCGGCGGCGGAGGCCGGCCGCCTCCTCGGCGGGACGTATTTTCAGCGCGTGACGGAAGAGGCGCTCAAGGTGGCCGAGTGCAATGCGTGCATGAAGCGCATCGTCGCCGCGCCCACGGCGGGCAGCTGCGGCGTGCTGCCGGCGGTGCTGATCCCGTTGGCAGAGGAGCGGGACGTGCCGGAGGAGACGATCCTGCAGGCGCTGTATATCGCGGCCGGGTTCGGCCAGGTCACGGCGCTGCGCGCGAGCGTGGCCGGCGCGGAGGGCGGCTGCCAGGCGGAGATCGGCACGGCCAGCGCCATGGCGGCGGCTGCGCTGACGCACATCCTCGGTGGCACGGCGCAGCAGTGCGCGGATGCGTACGCCATCGCGCTCGGCAATCTGCTCGGCCTGGTGTGTGACCCGGTCGCGGGCCTGGTCGAGGTACCGTGTGTCAAGCGCAATGTCATCGGTGCGGTCAATGCCGTGAGCGCGGCGAATATGGCCGTCGCCGGCATCACGAGCCGCATCCCGGTCGATGAGGTCATCGATGCCATGGGCGAGGTCGGTGATGCGCTCCCGGCCAGCCTGCGCGAGACCGGCCTCGGCGGCCTTGCCGCTACGCCGACTGGCCGGCAGGCGGCCGAGCGGATCGCCCGCGCCGAACACTGAATGCCTCCGTCCCGCAGGCCGAGCCATCGGCGGCGGGGCGGATTTTTGCGGGAAAAGGCTTGACAGACGGGCAAAATCACGGCAATGTATAGTTATCCTATAGAACGAACGACCCGCTCTGCGGGCGGAAAGGCGGAGCCATGGAATTCAATAAACCCATTGCGGATATGCTCCCCGGCATGGATGTCGAGGGCTTTTATATTCTGCGCGCGGCGGCGCTCAAGACGACTAACAACGGCAAACCGTTTCTCAGCGGTACGATCTGCGACCGCACGGGCAGCGTGGAGATCAAGATCTGGGACTACAGCGGCCCGATCGGCGCGCGCCCGGACGATACCGGCCGCGTCGTAAAGATCCGCGGCAGCGTCTCGGAATACCGCGGTGCGCTGCAGATCAGCGTCCACCGCATCCGTATGGCCGAAGCGGCGGACGATTATGACACGGCGCTGCTCGTGCCGACGGCGCCCATCGACGCGGACGCCGCGCTGGCGGACGTGCAGCGGCTGGTCGCCTCGATCACGGACGCGGATTACCGCAGCGTGGCCGAGACGATGCTGGCGCGGCACCTCGATGCATTCCGGCGCATTCCGGCCGGGAAGAGCGTGCACCACAGTTTCCTGTCCGGCCTTTTGATGCATACTTACAACATGCTGCGCACGGCGGATTTTCTCGCGGACCTGTATCCGGAGGTCATTGACCGCAGCCTGCTGCTGACCGGCACGCTGCTGCACGATTTCGGCAAGGAGCGGGAGTTTGCGTTTTCCGATCTCGGCATCGTGACGGAGTACTCCACGGCCGGGCAGCTCCTTGGCCATCTGGTCATGGGGGCGCAGGAGGTCGCGGACGCCGCGCGCGAGCTTGGCATTCCCGAGGAAAAGTCCATGCTGCTGCAGCACCTGCTGCTCTCGCACCACGGCGAGCCGGAGTTCGGCGCGGCCGTGCGGCCCATGTGCGCGGAGGCGGAGCTGCTGTCATACATTGACCTCATCGACAGCCGCATGGAGATCTATGCGGAAACGCTGCCGACCGTGCCGGCCGGCAGCTTCAGTGCCCGCATTTTTGCGCTGGAAAAGAAAATCTATCACCACAACTGAGGAGGCTGCCCATGCTGACCCTGCCGTCACAAGTGCATACGGCGCTCGATCGTCTCACGGCGGCGGGCTGGGAGGCCTATGTCGTCGGTGGGGCTGTGCGCGACGCGCTGCGTGGCTGCGCGGCGGGGGATTGGGACATCACGACCAATGCCGAGCCCGCGCAGGTCGAGCGCGTCTTTGCCGGCGAGCGGCTCATCGAGACAGGGCTCAGGCACGGCACCGTGACCGTCCTGCTCGACGGCCTGCCGCTTGAGATCACGACCTACCGCGTCGACGGGGACTATACCGACCACCGGCGGCCGGACGCCGTGCGCTTTACGCGCAGCCTGCGCGAGGATCTGCTGCGCCGCGATTTCACGATGAACGCGCTGGCCTACAATCCGCGCACGGGGCTGGTCGACGTCTGCGGCGGGGCGGAGGACATTGCGCGCGGCGTTGTGCGCTGCGTGGGCGAGCCGGACCGCCGCTTTCAGGAGGATGGGCTGCGCATCCTGCGCGCGCTGCGCTTTGCGTCCGTGCTCGGCTTTCAGATCGCGCCGAAGACGGCGGCGGCCATCCATCGCAATCGCGCGCTGCTGCAGTATCTCGCGGCGGAGCGCGTGCGCAGCGAGCTGACAAAGCTCCTCTGCGGGCAGAACGTGGACGCAGTTCTGCGGGAATTTTCCGATGTGCTGGCCGTCCCGATCCCGGAGCTGCGGCCGATGTTCGGCTTCGAGCAGCATAACCCGCACCATGACCGGGACGTCTGGCTGCACACGGCCGCGGTCGTGGAGCACATCCCGCCGGAGCCGGTGCTGCGCTGGGCGGCGCTGTTGCACGATGTCGGCAAGCCGCCGTGCTTTTCCCTCGGGCCGGATGGTGTCGGCCATTTTTACGGCCACGCGGCCAAGAGCACCGAGCTGGCGGAGAGCATTCTCACGCGCCTGCGCTTTGACACGGCCGGGCGCACGCGCATCATGCAGCTCATCCGCTATCACGACCTGCCCATCGCGCCGGAGGCAAAGCCCATCCGGCGGCTGATAAACAAGCTCGGCGTTGAGACTGTGCGGCAGCTTTTTGAGCTGCACATTGCCGATACCTGCGGCCAGTCGGCCATCTGTGCCGGCCGGGTTGAGACGTACCGGCAGGCGGAGCGCGTGCTCGACGAGCTGCTCGCGGCGGATGCCTGCTTCTCGCTCAAAGACCTCGCGGTCAACGGGGATGATCTGCTCACGCTCGGCCTGCGCGGCCGGGCGGTCGGCGCGGCGCTGCAGGCGTGTCTGGACGCGGTCATGGATGAGACGCTGCCGAACGACAGGGCCGCGCTGCTGGGGTATGCGGCGGAAAATTTGCAGCGCTTTGCAAATTCCTGAAACTCGGGACTTGAAAATTGTGGAGCGATGTTATAAGATGAAGAACATATTTGAATTACATTGTAATGGAATATGCGGAGAACAGGTTTATGGAGCAGATTCGGTCGCGGAAAAATCAATATATCCTGCACCTGCGCGCGCTGGCCAGGGATAAGGATGTGCGCCGGGACGCGGGGGAGTACGTCTGCGACGGTGAAAAGCTGCTGCGCGAGGCGCTGCAGTTCGGCGCGGAGGTCACGTCCGTGCTCTGGCGCGATGCGGCGGCGTTCCCGCTGCCGGACGGCGCTGCGCAGTATACGGCCGACGCGGAGCTCGTCGCCTATGCCTCGCCGCTCATGCATTCGCCCGGCCCGGTCTTTACCGTGCGCCTCCCGGAGATGCGCCTGCCGCAGCCGCTGCGGCACGTCATCGTGCTCGAGGGCGTGCAGGATCCCGGCAACGTCGGAACGGTCATCCGCACGGCGAACGCCCTTGGCATGGATGCCGTGGTGCTCACCGGCGCGTGCGCCGATCTCTACAGCCCCAAGACCGTGCGCGCTGCGATGGGCGCGCTCTTCCGCCAGCCGGTGCTGACGTGCACGACGGACGAGCTGCTGCAGCTGCTGCATGCCCGCGGGCTGAAGCTCTACGGCGCGGCGCTGACGGATGCGGCGCAGGATCTGCGGTGCGTGCCGCTCTCGCCGGCCGCCGTGGCGATCGGCAGCGAGGGGCGCGGCCTGAGCGCGCAGCTGCTCGCACAGTGCGACGGGCAGATCATCATCCCCATGCAGCCGGGGGCGGAGTCGCTCAATGCGGCGGTGGCCGCGGCGGTCGTCATGTGGGAGATCGCCCGCACCGGGATGTGAGGAGGCGCGCAAATGTCGCAGCTGCAATACTGGGTTTGGCTGTCCATGCGCTTTGGCGTGCGCCCGAAGATGAAGCTCGCGCTCGTGGAGCATTTCGGCACGCCGCGGGATGTATATTTTGCCACGGAGGCGGATTACCGTGTCCGTGTGCCGCTGCGCCCGGAGGAGCTCCGTCTGCTGCTGGATAAAGACCTGAAGGATGCCAACCGCGCGCTCGCCATCTGTGACCGGGAGCATATCCGCATCCTGACGATCCAGGACGCCGCCTATCCGCAGCGCCTGCTGCAGATCTACGACCCGCCGCTCGTGCTCTACGTGCGCGGCACCTTGCCGCAGCTCGACGACCGCGCGGCCGTCGCCGTGGTCGGCACGCGCAGCGCAACGCCGTATGGCGTGCGCACCGCGCGCAAGTTCGGCTTCGAGATCGTGCGGCACGGTGGTATCGTGCTCTCCGGCCTCACCGCCGGGATCGACCGCTCGGCCGCCGAGGGCGCGCTGCACGCCGGCGGCATTTGCGTGGGCGTGTCCGGTACGGCGATCAACCTGGATTTTGCGGGTGCATACACGCAGGAGGTCGCGCGCTGCGGCGCCGTTGTGAGCGAGTTTGCGCCGAATATGTCCGTGCCGCGCTTTGGCTTCCGGCTGCGCAACCGCATCACGTCCGGTCTCGCGGTGGCGACGGTCGTGGTGGAAGCACCGGAGAAAAGCGGCGCGCTCCTGTTTGCCGACGATGCCGTCACGCAGGGCAGGGAGGTCTTTGCCGTGCCCGGCAACGCGGACTCCCGCGCCTCGGCCGGCAGCAATGCGCTGCTCAAGGACGGTGCCCGTCCGGCCACGTGCGCGTGGGATGTGCTGAGCGATTTTCGCCGCATGTTTCCCGGCACGCTGCGGGAAAACATCGCGCCCGCGCCAGAGACCCAGGCGCCTGAACCGCCGCCGGAGACGGGCAGCGGCTTTGTACAGGTGCGCCGCCCGGTCGCGGAGAAAAGGATTGACAAGCCGCAGCCGGAGGCATATATTGACCTGGAAGCGCAGCTGCGATCGCTCACGACCGAGCAGCTGCAGATCGTCGCGGCGATCGATGCGCCCGGCACACAGGTGGACCTCATCATCGAAAAGACGCAGCTGCCGGCGAGTAAGGTGCTCGCGGAGCTGACCGTGCTGCAGATCCGCGGCGTCGTCCGGCAGGAGCCGGGCAAACGCTTTTCATTAAATATACGCGCAGGCACTGCGCAGAATCATAAGGAGTTGGAGTAGACCCGATGGCAAAAGCAAAAACCGATCTGGTGATCGTCGAGTCTCCGGCGAAGGCCAGAACAATCGAAAAATATCTGGGCAATCATTATCAGGTCGTGGCCTCGATGGGCCACCTGCGTGACCTGCCCAAGAGCACCATGGGTGTGGACATTGACGGTGATTTTACGCCGCAGTACCTGCCCGTGAAAGACCGCGCGGACGTGATCGCCGACCTGAAAAAGCGCGCGAAATCGGCCGACACCGTCTATCTTGCGACCGACCCGGACCGCGAAGGAGAGGCCATTTCATGGCACCTGAAGGAGTTGCTGAATCTGCCGGATGACAAGGCCAAGCGCGTGACGTTCAACGAGATCACGAAAAAGGTCGTCACCGAGAGCATCCAGCACCCGCGCGAGATCGATCAGGATCTGGTCGACGCGCAGCAGGCGCGCCGTATTCTCGACCGCATCGTGGGCTATAAGCTCAGTCCGCTGCTCTGGCGCAAGGTCAAGCCCGGCCTGTCCGCCGGCCGCGTGCAGTCGGTGGCCACACGCATCGTGGTCGACCGCGAAAACGAGATCCGCGCCTTCCAGCCGCAGGAGTACTGGCTGCTCGACGCGCTGCTCGACTGCGGCGCGGGCACGTTCACGGCGCGCTTTTACGGCACGGCCGATAAGAAAATGGATGTCCCGGACGAGGCCACGGCCGACAAGATCATTGCCGCCGTGTCGGCCGAACCGTTCAAAATTGCGAGCGTCAAGCGCGGCGAAAAGCAGCGCAGCCCGTCGCCCCCGTTCATCACCTCGACCCTGCAGCAGGAGGCTTCCCGTCGCCTGGGCATGACGCCGCGGCGCACCATGTCGGTCGCGCAGCAGCTCTATGAGGGCGTGGACATTACCGACCGCGGCACGATCGGTCTCATCACCTATATGCGTACCGATTCGCAGCGCCTGTCCGATGAGGCGCTCGCCGCCGCGCAGTCCTTCATCGTCGAGCATTACGGCCCGGAGTATCACCCCGGCAAGCCGCGCACGTATAAGACCAAGGCCGGCGCACAGGACGCGCACGAGGCCATCCGCCCGACGGACGTCACGCTCACGCCGGATCGCGTACGCCACGACCTTACGCCGGAGCAGTACCGGCTCTACCGGCTCATCTGGGGCCGCTTCACGGCCTGCCAGATGTCCAACGCCGTGTACGACAACGTCGTCGTGGATGCCGGCAGCGCGGGCTATCTCTTCCGCGCCAACTACTCCGAGCAGAAGTTCGCGGGCTACACCGCCGTGTATGAAGAGGCGAAGGACGAGGAGACGAGCGAAGTGCGCCGCCCGCTGCCGTCGCTCAAGCAGGGCGATGCCGTGGAGCTTAAAAACGTCACGAAGGAGCAGCAGTTCACGCAGCCGCCCGCCCGCTACACGGAGGCGACGCTCATCCGCGCCATGGAGGAAAAGGGCATCGGCCGTCCGTCCACGTACGCGCCGACGATCTCGACCATCCTCAGCCGCAACTATGTTGTCAAGGAGGGGCGCTACCTGCGCCCGACGAATCTCGGCATCGTCGTGACCGAGATGATGGAGGAGTACTTCCGCAACATCGTCGATCTGAAGTTCACCGCCAACATGGAGACGGACCTCGACAAGATCGAGGCCGGCAAGATGGCGTGGAAGGACGTGCTGCGCGAGTATTATAAAGACTTTGACGCGAACCTCAACAACGCCGAGATCCAGCTCGAGGGCAAGCATCTCAAGGTGCCGGATGAGGAGTCGGACGAGGTCTGCCCGAACTGCGGGCGCAAGCTCGTGTATAAAAACGGCCGCTTCGGCCGCTTCCTTGCCTGCCCTGGCTACCCGGAGTGCAGCTTTACGATGCCCATCGTCGTCGAGATGCCCGGCAAGTGCCCGGCCTGCGGCGGCCGTCTGCTCAAGCGCACGTCCCGCAAGGGCTTTGCCTACTACGCCTGTGAGCGCGGGCATGATTGCCCGGGACATGGCGAGGGTGAGGGCGGCGAGAGCATCCAGGGCTTCATGACCTGGGACGTGCCGACGAAGGACTACTGCCCCGAGTGCGGCAAGACCATGTTCAAACGCGCCGGCAAGGGTGCGAACAAGCCGTTTTGCATCAACCCCGAGTGCCCGAATTATCTGCCGCCCGACAAGCGCGGCTACAAGCGCAAGCCGAAACCGGCGGACGACGCGGCCGAGCCCAAGGCTGAGGCGGAGTCCAAGGAGACGAAGCCGGAGGCCAAGAAGCCGGCGGCAAAAAAGTCCGCTGCAAAGAAAACCGCTGCCAAAAAGCCCGCGGCAAAGAAAACGGCCGCCAAAAAACCGACAGCCAAAAAGACGACGAAACCCAAGAAGGAAGCATAATTGGAAAGGCGGCCTGACCGGCCGCCTTTTTCGAGGAGGAACGCTATGACCCCAGTGACCGTGATCGGTGCGGGCCTGGCGGGATGCGAGTGCGCGTGGCAGCTGGCCGGGCGCGGCATCCCGGTGCGCCTGATCGAGATGAAACCCAAGAAAATGACCCCCGCGCACGTATCCGAAAACTTTGCCGAGCTCGTCTGCTCCAACTCCCTGCGCAGCGATGAGCTCACGAACGCCGTCGGCCTGCTCAAGGAGGAGCTGCGCCGGCTCGACTCCGTCGTGCTTGCGAGCGCGGATCACAACCGCGTCGCCGCCGGCGGCGCGCTCGCCGTGGACCGCGAGGCGTTCGCGCGCGAGATCACGGAGCGCATCTGCGCGCATCCGAACATCACCGTCGAGCGCGCCGAGGCCGACGCCATCCCGGACGGTGAGGTCGTCATTGCGACCGGCCCGCTCACGAGCGATGCCATGGCGGCCGAGATCCAGCGCCTCTGCCCGGAGTTCGACCTGCATTTTTACGATGCCGTTGCCCCCATCGTCACGCTCGAGAGCGTGGACATGGACAGCGCCTTTTTCGCCAGCCGCTACGACAAGGGCACGGCCGACTACGTCAACTGTCCCATGGATCAGGCGGAGTACACCGCTTTCGTGCAGGAGCTGCGCAACGCAAAGGAAGCGCCCATCCACGGCTTTGACGACGGTGCAGTCTTTGAGGGCTGCATGCCGGTCGAGGTCATGGCCCGCCGCGGGGAGGACACGCTGCGCTACGGCCCGCTCAAGCCGGTCGGCCTGCGCGACCCGCGCACCGGGCGCGACAACTATGCCGTCGTGCAGCTCCGGCGCGACAACGCCGAGGGCACGCTGTATAACATTGTCGGCTTCCAGACGCACCTGACGTTCGGCGAGCAAAAGCGCGTCTTTTCCATGATCCCGGCGCTGCGGAATGCGGAGTTCGTCCGCTACGGCGTCATGCACCGCAACACTTATTTAAATTCTCCGCAGCTGCTCGACCGGTATTATCGTCTCCGGCGCGACCCGCGCATCCGCTTCGCCGGGCAGATGACCGGTGTTGAGGGCTATGTGGAGTCGTGCGCGTCCGGCGCGCTCGTCGGCATCGAGACGGCCGCGCAGCTGCTCGGCCTGCCGCCTGTCGATTTCCCGCAAGAGACGGCCATCGGCGCACTGTCGCTGTACATTTCCGGCGGCAGCGTCGGCGATTTTCAACCCATGAACATCAATTTTGGCATCATCACACCGCTGGATCACCGCGTGCGCGGCAAGCGCAATAAGAACGCGGAGATCTCGGCGCGCAGCCTGCAGATCCTGGACGGGCTGAAACAAAAGGAGGTTTTTCATCTATGAGAATTCTTGTGGACGCAATGGGCGGTGACCTCGCTCCGGACGAGATCGTCAAGGGCGCGGTGCACGCGCAGCAGGAGCTGGGCGCGGAGATCGTGCTCGTCGGCCAGCGCGCCGCTATTGAGGCCTGCCTGCGCAATGAGCAGGCCAAGCTCGAGATCATCGACGCGAGCGAAGTCATCACCATGGACGACGACCCCAGCACAGCCACCCGCCGCAAGAAGGACGCTTCCATGACGGTCGCGCTCAATATGCTGCGCGACGGCAAGGGCGACGCGGTCGTCTCTGCCGGCAGCACCGGCGCGCTGCTCACCGGCGCTACGCTCATCGTCAAGCGCATCCACGGTATCCGCCGCGCGGCGCTGGCCCCCGTGCTGCCGAACGGCGACGCGGGCGTCATGCTCATCGACTGCGGCGCCAACGCCGACTGCACGCCGGAGTACCTGCTGCAGTTTGCCTATATGGGCAGCTATTATGCCCGCACCATGCTCGGCATCGCCGCACCGCGTGTCGGCCTGCTCAGCAACGGCACCGAGGATCACAAGGGCTCTGAGCTCCAGCACGAGACGTTCCCGCTGCTCAAGGCGGCGGACGCCGCCGGCCGCATCCGCTTTATCGGCAACGTTGAGGCGTCGCAGGTGTTCAGCGGCGATGTGGACGTCGTCGTCACGGACGGCTTTACCGGCAACGTGCTGCTCAAGGGCATCGAGGGCAGCATCAAGTACATGACGCGCCAGCTCAAGGGCATTTTCATGAAAAACTTCAAGACCAAGATGGCCGCTCTTGCCATCAAGAACGAGTTCCACGCGCTCAAGGCATCGCTCGACCCGAACGAGGTCGGCGGCACGGCCATGCTCGGCATCAGCAAGCCGGTCATCAAGGCCCACGGCTCGTCTGATGCGCGCGCGATCTACAACGCCATCCGTCAGGCGATCGCCTTTGTCGATTCCGGCATCATTGACGACATCACGGCCAACATCTCCTATATGCGTGTGGACAGGCACGCGGCGAAGGAGAGCAACTGATGGAGGCGCTGGAGGCCCGACTGGGCTACACGTTCCGCGACCGGGCGCTGCTGGAGAATGCGCTCATGCACAGCTCCTATGCCAATGAAAACCGCGCGCGGGGCTATACCAGCAACGAGCGGCTCGAGTTTCTGGGCGATTCCGTGCTCGGCATGGTCACGGCGACGCGGCTCTATCAGCTCTATCCCGACATGCCGGAGGGGAAGATGAGCCGCCTGCGCGCCGAGCTCGTCTGCGAGCAGGCGCTGCACGGCGTGGCGCTCACGCTGCATCTGGGCGACTATATCCGCCTCGGCCACGGGGAGGAGCGCAGCGGCGGCAGAGAGCGGCCGTCCATTCTCGCCGACGCGGTGGAGGCGGTCATCGCCGCCATGTATCTTGACGGCGGGCTGGAGCCCGCGCAGCGCTTTATCCTCACGCACATCCTCAACGGTCTGGCCGAGGGGGAGATCCACCACGTCGAGGACTATAAGACCGAGCTGCAGGAGCGCGTGCAGCGCCGCGCCGGGCAGACGCTTTCCTATACCGTCTGCGCCGAGAGCGGCCCGGACCATAACAAGACATTCACCATGGCCGTGCTGCTCAACGGCAGCGAGATCGGCCGCGGTACCGGCCGCACGAAAAAGGAGGCGGAGCAGTCCGCCGCCCGGTGCGCGCTCGAACAGATGCCGCAATAACGGCATGCAGCCGCCTGCAAAAACGCAGGCGGCTGCATTTTTTCACATCTGAAAAAATGCGCTCCGGCCGTTGCAAAATGGCATTTTTGGCGGTATACTCTACTTTGTATTACTTTGATTTGAGATATCAGCGGCGTCTCTGCACGCGCAGGCGCCGGATATGCGAGGGATTTTGTGTACTTAAAAGCATTGGAGATCCAGGGCTTCAAGTCCTTCCCGGACAAGACGCGCCTGAATTTTGACCAGGAGATCACGGCGATTGTCGGCCCGAACGGGAGCGGCAAGTCGAACATATCGGACGCCATCCTGTGGGTCATGGGCGAGCAGCGCACGAAAACGCTGCGCGGCGGCAAGATGGAGGACGTCATCTTCGGCGGCACGGAAAAGCGCAGCCCCATGGGCTTTGCGCAGGTGTCGCTCATCCTTGACAACAGCACCGGCATCTTCGACACCGAGAACACCGAGGTCATGATCACCCGCCGCTATTACCGCAGCGGCGAGAGCGAATATTATATCAACCGCGAGGCCTGCCGCCTGCGCGATATCAACGAGCTGCTCATGGACACCGGTCTCGGCCGCGACGGGTACTCGATCATCGGGCAGGGCCGCATCGCCGAGATCGTTTCCGGCAAGAGCAACGAGCGCCGCGAGATCTTTGAGGAAGCGGCCGGCATCTCGCGCTACCGCTACCGCAAGGAGGAGTCGGAGCGCAAGCTCGCCCGCACGGAGGAAAACCTCCTGCGCATCAACGACAAGGTCGATGAGCTGGAGCTGCAGGTCGAGCCCCTGCGCAAGCAGGCCGAGACGGCGAAGAAGTATCTCCGATTGCGCGACGAGCTCAAGAGCGCGGAGGTCTCCGTCTGGATGGAGACGCTCGACCGTCTGCATGCGCAGGCCGAGACCGTCAACCACGACTACCAGACCGCGAAGGAAAACCTCGCCGGCGCGCAGCGTGAGCTCGAGCAGCTCTATGCCGCGTCGGAAAACATCGCGCAGAAGATGCGCGAGAAGGACCTTGAGTCCGAGCGCACGCGCGAGCAGATCTCCGAGGCCGAGAGCGCCGCTGCCGAGTGCGAGAGCGCCGCGGCCGTCGTGCGCACGAACCTGCAAAACAGTGCCGACAGCATCGCGCGCCTGCGCGTGGAGGTGTCCGAGCAGACCGACCGTGCGGACGCCCTGCAGGCACAGATCGACGCGCAGCAGCGCCGCCTGCAGGAGATTGAGGCCGAAAAGGCGCAGCACGCACAGGAGATACAATCCGTGCTCGCCGAGATTGACCGCAACGCGGCCTCCTCCGGCGAGGCCGAGCGCGCGTACACGGAGCTGCTCGCCAAAGAGAGCGCGCAGAGCAGCGCGCTGGCCGAGTGCCGCACGCGCATCACGCTCCTGGCGGATAAATCGCAGGAGCTGCTCGATCAGGAAAACGCCGTCGCCACCGCCGCCGCGGAAGCGGCCGAGCATCTGGCGGCGCTTGAGACGCAGCAGCAGGAAAAGCAGACCGCGCAGCAGCAGGCGCGCACCGCGTGCGACGCCCTGCGCGCGGAGCAAAGGGAAAAGGCCCAGCGCCTTTCCGCCTGTGAGCAGGCGCTCACCCGACAGCAGGAGCGGCTGTCCGGTCTGACGGTTGACCTGCGCAGCACCGAGTCGCGCATCCGTATGCTCACGGAGATGGAAAAGGACTTCGAGGGCTACAACCGCGCGGTCAAGGCCGTCATGCACGCGGCCGAAAAGGGGACGCTGCGCGGCGTGCGCGGCCCGGTCGCAAACCTCATCAAGACCGGCGACCGCTACGCCCTCGCCATCGAGACGGCGCTCGGCGCCGCGGCGCAGAACATCGTTGTCGATACGCAAAGCTGCGGCGCGCAGGCCATTGAGCTGCTGCGCCGGCGCGAGACCGGCCGCGCGACGTTCCTGCCGCTCGATACCATCCGTCCGATGCACTTAAACAGCGTGCCGGATCAGGAGCCGGGCTATGTCGGTGTGGCCGATACGCTTGTCACCTGCGCCGCCGCTTACCGCAATATCGTCAGCAATCTCCTCGGCCGCACCGTCGTGGCCGAGACGATGAAAGATGCCATCGCCATCTCCAGGCGCTATGATCACCGCTACCGCATCGTCACGCTCGACGGGCAGCTCGTCAACGCGGGCGGCTCGCTCACCGGCGGCAGCGCCGCCAAGGGCAGCGGCATCCTTTCCCGCGCAAACGAGCTCAAGCGCCTGCGCGCGGCGCTCGACACGCTCACGCTGGAGAAAAAGCAGTGCGAGGCCGAGCTTGAGGACGCGCAGACGGCGCTCGACGCGGCCCATGCGCAGCTCGACACCGTGCAGGCGCAGCTGGAGCAGGCGATCGAGACGTTGCACAAGGCGGAGTCCGAAGCCGCGCAGGTCGCGCTGCTGAAAAACGCCGCGCAGGAGACCATTGCGGGGCAGAATGCGTCCATCGACGCCTGCCGCGCGCAGCAGAAGGCGAATCAGGATCGCATCGCGGCCGCCCGCGCCGACGCGCTTTCGGCGGAGCAGGCGCTCGCCGCGCTTCGCGCAGAGCGCGACCGGAGCGAGCTGGGCCGCGGCGCGTTTGACCGCCGCCGTCAGGAACTGGCCGATCAGCTGGCCGGCCTGCGGGCGGAGTCGGCGTCTCTGGACGCCGAGCGCGAGACCATCACGCGCACGACGCAACAGATCCACGACCTCTTTGAGGAAATGACCGGCGACCGCACGGCCCGCCTCGCCCAGATCGAGCAGGCCGAGGCCGGCACGCAGCAGCTGCAGCAGACCCTGCAGATGCATGAGCGCCGCCTGGCCGAACTGCGCCAGCGCGCCGAAACGCTGCGCAGCGACCTCGCCGCGTGCAGCAGCCGCAAGCTGGAGCTCGAGGGCCAGCGCACCCGCACCGACCGCGACGCGCAGGCGCGCAACCGCGACCTGCTGGATATGCAGGGGCTCGTGTCGCGCTTCGAGCAGAAAAAGCTCTCGGCCGACATGGAGGAAAAGCAGATCCTCGATAAACTCTGGGACAATTATGAGCTCAGCCGCACGGCGGCCGAGGCGCTGCGCCAGCCGATCGAGAACATGACGAAGGCCAACCGGCAGATCGCCGAGCTGCGGCGCAATATCGGCGCGCTGGGCACGCCGAACCTCGGCGCGATCGACGAGTTCACGCGCGTGAACACGCGCTACACCTTCCTCACCGGCCAGCGGGACGACATTCTCAAGGCCAAGCGCGAGCTGACCGGCATCATCTCCGACGTGACGGGGGAGATGGAGGGCATCTTCACCACGCAGTTTCAGGCGATCGACCAGGCGTTCCGCCAGACATTTCTGGAGCTGTTCGGTGGCGGCAAGGCCGCGCTCGTGCTTGAAGACCCGGAGCACGTGCTAGACAGCGGTATTGAGATCAAGGTGCAGCCGCCCGGCAAGGCGCTCTCGACGCTGAGCCTCATGTCCGGCGGCGAGATGGCGTTTGTGGCCATCGCACTCTATTTTGCCATTTTGAAGGTCCGGCCGACGCCGTTTTGCGTCATGGACGAGATCGAGGCTGCGCTCGACGAGGCAAATGTCACGCGCTATGTGCAGTACATGCGCCGCCTCGCCAAGAACACGCAGTTTCTCGTCATTACGCACCGCCGCGGTACCATGGAGGAGGCCGACCATCTGTTCGGCGTGACCATGCAGGAAAAAGGCGTGTCCCGCGTCATCGAGCTTTCGCTGGATGAAGCGGCTAAAACCATATCGTAACGGAGAAGATAGTTCTATGGGATTTTTTGATAAGATCAAACAGGGCCTGACCAAGACCAAGACGAAGATGGACGCCCAGCTGACCGGCATTTTTGCCGCCTATGAGCCGGGGGACGAGGAATTTTTCGAGGACCTTGAGGAGACGCTCATCCTCGCCGACACCGGCGTGGAGACGACGACCAAGGCCATCGCGCAGCTGCGCAAGGCCATCGAGCTCAAGAAGCTGCGCACCGGCGCGGAGGTGAAAAAGGAGTTCGTGCAGATCCTCACGCGCATCCTCAAAGTGCAGGACACCATGCTCCTGCTCACGACGCAGCCGTCGGTCGTGCTCGTCGTCGGTGTTAACGGCGTCGGCAAGACGACGACGATCGGCAAGCTTGCCGCCCAGCTCAAGAAAGAAGGCAACCGCGTCCTGCTCTCGGCGGCGGACACGTTCCGCGCCGCGGCGGCCGACCAGCTCACCGTCTGGGCGCAGCGCGCGGGCGTGGACATCGTCAAACACGAGGAGGGATCCGATCCCGCCGCCGTGGTGTTCGACTCCATTCAGGCGGCGAAGGCCCGCGGCACGGACGTTGTCATCATCGACACCGCCGGCCGCCTGCACAACAAAACAAACCTCATGAACGAGCTCAATAAGATCACCCGCGTCATCCGCCGCGAGCTGCCGGAGGCCGATATCGAAACGCTCATGGTGCTCGATGCCACGACCGGCCAGAACGGCCTCATTCAGGCCAAGCAGTTTCTCGACACGGCCGACCTCACCGGCATCGTGCTCACAAAGCTCGACGGTACGGCTAAGGGCGGCATCGTCTTTGCCATCGCAAACGACCTGCAGCTGCCGGTGAAATATGTCGGCGTTGGCGAGCAGATCGACGATCTGCTCGAGTTCAAGCCCGCGGAATTTGTGGAGGCGCTGCTGTCATGATCCTTGCAAGCAACAACGCACATAAGCTCGAGGAGTTTCGCGCCATCTTTGCGGACATGGGCATTGAGATCATCCCGCAGAGCGCGGCCGGCTGCCACTTTGAGGTGGACGAGACGGGGGAGACCTTCGAGGAAAACGCCTACCTGAAGGCCATCGCCGTGACCCGCGCGACGGGGCAGCCCGCCGTCGCGGACGATTCCGGCCTTATGGTCGATGCGCTCGGCGGCGCGCCCGGCGTGCACTCGGCCCGCTATACCGGCCGGCACGAGGATTCGGACGCCGCGCGCTACACGCTCTTGCTCCATAACCTCGGCGACCGCACCGACCGCACGGCCCGGTTCGTGTCGTGCATCTGCTGCACGTTCCCGAACGGCGATGTCCTGCGCGCCCGCGGCACGTGCGAGGGCAGCATCCTGTTCGCGCCGCGCGGGGAAAACGGCTTCGGCTATGACCCCGTGTTTCAGCCGGACGGCTATGCCTGCTCCATGGCGGAGCTGCGCCCGGAAGAGAAAAACGCCATTTCCCACCGCGGGAATGCGCTCAAAATCCTGAAAGAAGAATTGAGGAACTACTATGCTGACAAGTAAACAGCGCGCCCAGCTGCGCGGTCTCGCCGCGACGGAGGACACCATCGTCCACATCGGCAAGGGCGGCATCACGGACAACATCATCACCCAGATGAGCGACGCGCTCAAGGCGCGCGAGCTCGTCAAGGGCCGCGTGCTTGAAAACTCGCTCCTGTCCGCGCGCGAGGCGTGCGACCGGCTCGCCGAGGTCTGCCGCGCAGAACCCGTGCAGGTCATCGGCTCGAAGTTCGTGCTCTATAAGCGCAACGAGCAGAAGCCGAAGATCGAGCTCGTGAAAAAGGCACGCAAATGAAGATCTGCATCTATGGCGGCAGCTTCAACCCGCCGCATCTGGGACATACGGCCGCGCTGCGCGCGGTGCGCGCGGCCATCCGGCCGGATCTGACGCTCGTCATTCCGGATCGCATCCCGCCGCACAAGGAGCTCACGGCGGGCAGCCCGGAGCCGGCGGAGCGCCTGCTCATGACGATGATGGCCTTCGCAGACGAGCCGGGCGTGGAGGTCTCTGACATGGAGCTGCACCGCTCCGGCAAGAGCTACACGGCCGACACCGTGCGCGAGCTGAGCGCGTGCAATCCGGACGCGGAGCTGTATCTCGTCATCGGCACGGATATGCTCACGACGTTTGAGCAGTGGCACGATTTTCGGTATCTGCTCGCTCAGGTGACGCTTGTCGCGCTCGCCCGCACGGGCGATGAGCATGCGGAGGTCGAGCGCTTCAGCGCCTACCTGCGCGAGACGTATGATGCGCGCGTCATCGCCCTGCCGGCCGAGCCGGTCCCGGTCACGAGCACGGCCGTTCGTGCGCTGCTGCCGCAGCGGCGGGGCAGCGAGTACCTCGCGCCGAATGTGTATGCGCACATCATCCAGCAGCGGCTCTACGGCGCAAAGCCCGATCTCAACTGGCTGCGCGAGCAGGCTTACCCCATGCTCAAGCCGCGGCGTATCTCCCATGTCTGGGGCTGCGAGCACGAGGCGCGCCACCTCGCCGAGCGCTGGGGCTGCGATCCGGATGCTGCCGCAGAGGCCGGAATTTTGCACGATTGCACGAAAAAATTAGAGCTATCTGACCAATTGCTATTGTCTGATAAATATGGTATCATAAACGATACGGTCGAAACGGCCAACACCAAGCTCCTGCACGCCAAAACCGGCGCTGCCGTGGCCAGGGATCGTTTCGGCGTACCACTTGAGATAGAAAATGCCATCCGCTGGCACACGACCGGAAAGCCCGATATGACCACGCTCGAAAAGGTTCTGTATATGGCCGACTATATCGAGCCGTCGCGGGATTTTGACGGCGTGGACGAGCTGCGGCGGCTCGCTTACACCGATCTGGATGCGGCCATGGTGCTCGGGCTGAAGATGAGCCTGGAGGATCTGAAGGCCGGCGGCATCACGCCGCACGAGAACACGGTGCAGGCATTAAACTGGTATCAGGGCAGGGAAAAAGAATATGAAAAGACGACAGAGTGACGATCGCTATCCGGGCGATTACGGCGGATATGACGATCAGGGTTACGACCGTTACGACGGCGGCTATGACGATTCCTACGACGACGGCAGCGGCTTTCAGGACGACCCGTTTTCAGAGGCATCTGCGGCGGTGAACCACCGCGTGCAGGCGCAGCAGTCGCAGGCAAAGCGCAAGAAAAAGAAAAAAGTGCGCATCACGGTCATCGTGGTCGTGGTGCTGGCGCTGCTCATCGGCGAGTTTGCGATCCTGATGAACCACTGGGTCAGCCCGCCGAGCCTGAGCGACGGCGATTCGGATGATGTGGGCGTCAGCACAGACGGCCGCAAGAAAGGGTGCTACACGTTCCTCATCGCCGGCAAGGACCGCGCGGCCGGCCTGACGGACACCGTACTTGTCGGTATGCTCGACACGGAGAATCAGTCTCTGAAGTTTGTCAGCATCCCGCGCGATACGGCCGTGAACGTGTCCTACAAGCCCAAGAAGATGAACCAGTACTACGCCGCGGCCGAGAACAACGGCAAGGACGGCGTGGAGGCGCTCATCGGCGGCGCGGAGCAGATTCTCGGCTACCGGGTCGACAGTTATGCGCTCTTTGACGTGGAGGTGTTCGTCGAGCTCATTGACGCCATGGGCGGCATCGACTTCGACGTCCCGGTCGATATGGACTATGACGACCCCGGTCAGGATCTGAGCATCCATGTCCAGAAGGGTTATCAGCACCTCAACGGCTATCAGACCATGGGCGTGTTCCGCTTCCGCAACACGTATGCCAACGGCGATATCGGCCGCATCGACGTGCAGCACCAGTTGCTTAAGGCCATGACAAGCCAGTTTTTGAAGCTGCACAACATCCCCAATCTCAACAAACTCATTGACATCTATGAAAAGGACGTCACCACAAACCTGTCGGCAGGCAATGTGATGTTCTACGTCAAGGAGTTTTTGAAGCTCGATGAGAGCGCCATCTCGTTTGAGACGATCCCCGCCAATTACAGTGGCACCAAAAACGGTATGTCCTACGTGTTCATCCACGTGGACGAGTGGCTGGATTATCTCAACACCTGGCTCAACCCCTATACGAAGGAGATCACGTCCGCGGATGTGGACATTCTCTATGAATCCAATGGGCAGGTCGTGGCCACTTCCGGCACGGTTCAGGGCCCAAACAAATGGTAACAAAAAGGAAGGATGTAGCATTATGATGCCTGCTAACGAGCTTGCTGCGGTCATCGTCAAGGCGCTGGACGCAAAAAAGGGCGAGAACATTCAGCTGCTCAAAACCCAGGACCTGACGACGCTGGCAGACTATTTCGTCATCTGCACGGCCAGCTCCTCGACGCACGTGAAGACCCTGACCGACGCCGTGGAAGCGGCGGCGGACGACGTGGGCGAACCCGTCCTGCGCCGGGAGGGGCACCGCAGCGGCAGCTGGGTCCTGCTCGACTATGGCTGCGTGATCGTGCACGTGTTCCAGGACGAGGCCCGCAAGTTTTACGATCTGGAGCGGCTCTGGAGCGACGCGGAGGTCGTGGACATTTCCGATATGCGCGCCTGAGCGCCAAAACAAAACCAACCGGGGCGGATGCTTGTTCCGCCCCGTGACCTACTTATGATTTTTTGATTTTTCAGAGAGAAGTGAATGCTATGAAGTACGATTTCCAGGCGATCGAGAAAAAATGGCAGGCGCGCTGGGAGGAAGAAAAGCCCTTCGCAGCCGTCACCGGCGACCCGCGGCCGAAGTTTTACGGCCTGATCGAGTTCCCGTACCCCTCCGGCCAGGGCCTGCACGTCGGCCACCCGCGCCCGTTCACGGCGATGGATATCATCTGCCGCAAGCGCCGGATGCAGGGCTACAACGTTCTGTTCCCGATCGGCTTTGACGCCTTCGGCCTGCCGACCGAGAACTACGCCATCAAGAACCATATCCACCCGGCTGTCGTGACGAAAAACAACATTGCCAACTTCACCAAGCAGCTCAAAATGCTCGGCTACAGCTTCGACTGGGACCGTGCGGTCGATACGACCGATCCGAGCTACTATAAGTGGACGCAGTGGATCTTCCTGCAGATGTATAAGCACGGTCTGGCCTATAAGACCACCATGCCCGTCAACTGGTGCACGAGCTGCAAGTGCGTGCTCGCCAACGAAGAGGTCGTCAACGGTGTCTGCGAGCGCTGCGGCAGCGAGGTCGTGCGCAAGGAGAAGAGCCAGTGGATGCTCGCCATCACGAAGTATGCCCAGCGCCTGATCGACGATCTGGACGATGTGGATTACATCGAGCGCGTCAAGACCCAGCAGCGCAACTGGATCGGCCGCTCCACCGGCGCGGAGATCACGTTCAAGACCAATGTCGGCGACGATATCACCGTCTACACCACCCGTGCCGATACGCTCTTCGGCACGACGTACATGGTCATTTCGCCGGAGCATCCGCTGCTCAAGCAGTGGCAGCCGCACATTGCCAACTGGGACGCCGTGGCCGCCTATCAGGAAGAGGCTGCGCACAAGTCCGATTTTGAGCGCGGCGAGCTTAACAAGGAAAAGACCGGCGTCCGTCTCGAGGGCATCGAGGTCATGAACCCCGTGACGCATAAGGCGCTGCCCATGTTCGTCTCGGACTACGTTCTCATGGGCTACGGCACCGGCATCGTCATGGGCGTTCCGGGCCACGACCAGCGCGACTGGGAGTTTGCCACGAAGTTCGGCCTGCCGATCGTCGAGGTCGTCGCCGGCGGCGACGTGACGAAGGAAGCCTTCGTCGCCAAGGACGACAGCGCCGTCATGGTCAACTCCGGCTTCCTCAACGGCATGACCGTTAAAGAAGCCATCCCCGCCATGAAGAAATACGTCGTGGAGCAGGGCTTCGGCAAGGAAAAGGTCAACTACAAGTTGCGCGACTGGGTCTTCAGCCGCCAGCGTTACTGGGGCGAGCCGATCCCGCTCGTCAACTGCCCGAAGTGCGGCTGGGTGCCGATCCCGGAGGATCAGCTCCCGCTCGTGCTCCCGCAGGTGGACAGCTATGAGCCCACCGACGACGGCGAGAGTCCGCTCAGCAAGATGACCGACTGGGTCAACACCACCTGCCCGCAGTGCGGCGGCCCTGCCAAGCGCGAGACTGACACCATGCCGCAGTGGGCCGGCTCGAGCTGGTATTTCCTGCGCTATATGGATCCGCACAATGACAAAGCGCTCGCTTCCAAAGAGGCGCTGGACTACTGGAGTCCCGTCGACTGGTACAACGGCGGCATGGAGCACACCACGCTCCACCTGCTCTACAGCCGTTTCTGGCACAAGTTCCTGTATGATATCGGCGTCGTGCCGACCAAGGAGCCGTATCAGAAGCGCACGAGCCATGGCATGATCCTCGGCGAGGGCGGCGAAAAAATGTCCAAGTCCCGCGGCAACGTCGTCAATCCCAACGACATCGTCGATCAGTATGGCGCGGACACCATGCGCCTGCACATCATGTTCATCGGCGATTTTGAGAAGGCCGTCACCTGGTCCAACGAGGCCGTCAAGGGCTCGAAGCGCTTCCTCGACCGTGTCTGGAATCTGGCCGAGAGCTGCACGGACGATCCGGCCATCTCGGACAAGAACGAGGCGATCATCCACAAGACCATCAAGAAGGTCACGGAGGATATCGACGAACTGAAGATGAACACCGCCATCGCGTCCATGATGACCATGGTCAACGAGTTTGCCGCCAACGGCTGCACGAAGGGCGACATGGAGCAGCTGCTGCTCCTGCTCAGCCCGTTTGCGCCGCACATCGTCGAGGAGCTCTGGGAGCGGCTCGGCTTTGCCGCCAAGTACGGCAAGATGTGCTGCCAGTGCGACTGGCCGACGTATGACGAGGCCAAGACGGTTGACACGACTGTTACCATGGCCGTGCAGGTGCTCGGCAAGCTCAAGGGCACCGTCACCGTCGCCAAGGACAGCGACCAGCAGACCGTCGTCGACGCGGCGCTGCAGCTCGACAAGGTCCAGCGTCAGATGGAGGGCATGCAGATCGTCAAAGTCATCCACGTCCCGAACAAGCTCGTCAACCTGATTTTGAAGCCGAAGGCATAACTTCATCTTGACATCGGCGGTAATTGCAATTATAATATTAACGCTAAAGCCATGCATGATGGCCCTTGAAGCGCCGCAAGGCGTATTTGGAGGGAGGGAATAAAATGTCTGAAATCTACGTCAAGGAGAACGAGTCTCTGGACAACGCGCTCAAGAGATTTAAGCGCAGCTGTGCCAAGGCCGGCGTCATGTCTGATCTGCGCCGCAAGGAGTACTACCAGAGCCCCAGCGTTCGTCGCCGCAAAAAGTCGGAGGCTGCTCGCAAGAACAAGAATAAGCGTTATTACTAATGCAAACAAAAAATCCTGCATCTTCGGATGCAGGATTTTTTTCTTGCTTTTTCAGGTCTGCGGTTCGTACACCGGCAGGTCCACATACGTCGGTGCGTGCGCCAGCGCCGGGATCAGCACGTCGATGGCGTCCGCCATGCGCAGCTTGAGCGTGGACGTGTTGATGCACGGGTGGCAGCAGAGGTACGCATCCTGCAGCAGGTCGCGGTCGATGAGCAGGCGCACGCGCCCGTCATGGTCGTTCATCAGCCCCAGCACGCTCACAGAGCCGGGCGCGATGTCCAGCAGCTCGAGCATATGCTCCGGGGAGGCAAACGACAGCCGCGCGCTGCCGATCTGGTGCGAGAGATCCTTCGTGCGAAACGGCTTGTGCCCCGGCATCAGCAGCAGATAAAATGCCGTCTGCTGCCGGTTCGTGAGGAAAAGATTCTTGCAGATCCCGGCGCCGAGCACCTGCTCCACGGCGGCGCAGGCTTCGATCGTGTCGGCAGCGTCGTGATCGGCCCGGTCGTAGGTGAGCCCCAGACGGTCGAGCAGGTCGTAGCAGCGCAGCTCCTTGTCCAGCCGCTGCCCACTCACTGGGCGGCCGTGATATAAATTCTGGTCAACATACATAGCGGTAACTCCTTAAAAATCGGTCTGCCGCCATTATAGCGGCTTTGGCGTGCGGGTTCAAGTCCCGCACGTCCGGTTGACAGGTCGGGTTGAAACGGGTACAATATATGCTGTGAAACTGTGCAGGAAGGAACGTCCCATGGCATATCAGCTCATCGCCGTCGATATGGACGGCACATTGCTCAATTCCAAAAAAGAGATCACACCGCGCACGGAGGCCGCTGTTACGGCAGCGCTTGCGCGCGGGTATCACGTCGTCATGACGACCGGCCGCTGCTACCGGCAGATCGTGCCGTATATGGCGCAGTTTCCGGCCATGCGCTATGCCATCACGTCCAGCGGCGCTGCCGTGGCCGATTGCGCGCAGGATCGGATCATTTCGGCGCAGAACCTCCCGGCAGATGTCGCGGCAGAGCTTGTCCGCGCGTTCGAGGGGCTCGACGGCTTCCCGATCCTCTTCTTCAACGGCGAGGCGCTCTATCGCCCGGAGCTGCTCGATGACCCGCAGCACTTCGGCATGGACGCTTATGTGGACAATTTCAAATCCCACTGCACGGCCTGCGAGGACATGGAGCGGCGCTTTCTCGCAGCGCCCTATCCTGTGGAGAAGCTGGATTTTTACTTTGTCGATTCCGCCGAGCGCGCCAAGTACCTCGCGCGTGTGCAGGATGTGCGCGCCTGGGTCGTCCCGTGCGAGAGTGCGGGTGTGGAGATCAACGCCATCGGCGTCGATAAGGGGAGCGGGCTGCAGGCGCTGTGCCGCTGCCTGAACATTCCCATCAGCGCGACGATCGCCATCGGCGACTCGGAAAACGACCGCCCGCTCCTGCGCGACGCCGGCCTGCCGCTCGCAATGGGCAACGCGATCGCAGACGTGAAGGCCGCAGCGCGGTATGTCATGCCCGACTGCGACCACGATGGCGTGGCCGAGGCTATTGAGCGCTTTCTGCTCGCGCAAAGTTGACCCCGCGCGCGAAGCGTTGTATGATAAGATTTGCCCCCATTTTTGGGGCAGTGTAACAGGAGGCAGTGTCCATGGACAACATTCAGCAGCTAAAACAGTGGATTGACGGCAGCGACCGGATCGTGTTTTTCGGCGGCGCCGGCGTCTCGACCGAGAGCGGCATCCCGGATTTTCGCAGCGTGGACGGCCTGTATAACCAGAAGTATGACTATCCGCCCGAGACGATCCTGAGCCATTCCTTCTTCATGGCGCACCCGGAGGAGTACTACAAATTTCACCGGGATAAGCTCGTCGTTGACGGGGCCAAGCCCAATCGTGCCCACCTGCGTCTGGCGGAGCTGGAGCGCGAGGGCAAGCTCCAGGCGGTCATCACGCAGAACATCGACGGCCTGCATCAGGCGGCCGGGAGCAAGAATGTGCTCGAGCTGCACGGCAGCATCCACCGCTGCTACTGCATGCGCTGCGGCCGGCCGTATCCGGCGGAGCGCGTCAACCACGGCACCGGTGTGCCGCACTGTGACTGCGGCGGCATCATCCGGCCGGACATTGTGTTTTATGAGGAGTGCCTGGACGACGATGTCGTGTCCAAGGCAGTCCATTATATCCGCGAGGCGGAGGTGCTCATCGTCGGCGGCACGTCGCTGGCCGTGTACCCCGCGGCCGGACTTTTGAATTACTACCGGGGCAGCAAGCTGGTGCTCATCAACCGCAGCGCCACGCCGTATGACGATCAGGCAAATCTCATCATCCATGAGAAGATCGGCGAAGTCTTTGCCCAGGTATAACGGAGGAAACAGGTTTTCATGCGAATTGACGTAATGGGCGTCGGGTTTGACAGCCTGACGATGGACGAAGCGGTCGCGCGTGCGCGTGACCTGATGGCGGAGCGGCGCGCGGCCTATGTCGTCACGCCGAATCCGGAGATCGTGATGCTCTGCCGTGACGATCCCGCGGCCATGCAGGCCGTACAGGGAGCGGATCTCGTGCTGCCGGACGGCATCGGCGTGATCTACGGCGCGAAGATCCTCGGCACGCCGCTGCGCGCGAAGCTGCCGGGCATCGACTTTGCCTCGGCGCTGATGGCGCAGATGGGGCAGGAGGGCAAAAGCGTGTTCCTGCTGGGCGCCAAGCCCGGCGTCGCGGATGCGGCGGCGGAGAAAATGCGTGAGCGTTTTCCCGGCCTCGTCATCGCCGGGACGAACGACGGCTATTTTCAGGACGACGACCCTGTGGTGGAGAAGATCAACGCTGCGCAGCCGGATCTGCTGCTCGTGTGCCTCGGCGCGCCGAAGCAGGAGCTCTGGATGCAGCGCAACGCACCGCGCCTGCGCGTCGGCCTCATGGCCGGCCTCGGCGGCAGTCTGGACGTGTTCGCCGGCAATGTCAAGCGTGCGCCGAAGTTTTTCCAGAAGCTCGGGCTCGAGTGGTTTTACCGGCTCCTCAAAGAGCCGAAGCGCATCGGCCGCATGATGAAGCTGCCGAAATTCCTGTTTGCGGCCATCGGCTGCAAACTTCGGGGGAAGAAACACCATGGCGAAGGGTAAACTGATTGTACTGGAGGGCATTGACGGCAGCGGAAAATCCGCGCAGTACCGCCGCCTGTGCGCTCGTTTTGACGAGATGGGCATGGCCTATCATCACATCGTCTTTCCGCGCTACGACCAGGAGTCGTCGGCGCTCATCCGCATGTATCTCAACGGCGCGTTCGGCGCGCATCCGTCGGATGTCAACGCCTATGCGGCGTCCACGTTTTTCGCGGTCGACCGCTATGCGTCTTACCGCACCGACTGGGGCGAGATCTATGAAAATGGCGGCCTGATCCTCTCGGACCGCTACACGACCTCAAACGCCATCCATCAGGGTTCCAAGCTGCCGGAGGCGGAGCTGCCGGCCTTCTTTGACTGGCTGTACGATCTGGAGTACGGCAAGATGGGCCTGCCGCGCCCGGATCTGGTGCTCTATCTGGACGTGGACCTGCCGACCTCGCTCAAGCGGATGCAGCACCGGCAGGAAAAGCAGAATACCAAGGCCGATATTCATGAGCAGGACGTGTCCTATCTGGAAAACTGCCTGCGCATCGGCCGCCTCGCTGCCGCGCACTATGGCTGGACGATCGTGCCGTTTATGAAAGACGGCGCTGAGCGCGCGCTGGAAGAAAAGCACGAGGAGATCTTCTCCATCATCCGCAGCGCGCTGTGAGCATTTCCGGGGAAAAGGATGCCCTGCGCGCGCAGCTGCGCGCCCGGCTCTCGCAGAGCGACCCGGCGGAGAACGCCGCGTGCGATGTGCGCATCACGCTGCAGGTGCTCTCGCTGCCGGCGTTTCAGGCGGCGGAGCGGATCTTTGCCTATTGCAGCGTCGTGCCCGAGGTGGACACGCACGCCATCCTTGCGCAGGCGCGGCGGCGCGGCAAGACGGTCGCGCTTCCGGTCACACAGCCGGATGGGCAGATGCGGTTCGCGCGTTACGACGGCGCGCTCGTGCCCGGGCGCTTTGGCATTCCCGAACCGCCGCGCAGCGCGCGGACGCTGCTGCCGCAGCCCGGCGACCTGATGCTCGTCCCGGCGCTGGCGTATGACCGCGCAGGGCGGCGTCTCGGCCGCGGCGGCGGGTACTATGACCGCTTTCTGGCGCGTGTGGACTGCTGCACCGTGGGGCTGATCCGCGCGGCGTTCCTGCTCGACGCGCTGCCGGCCGAATGGAACGATGTGCCGGTTTCCGCCGTCATAACCGAGGACGGCGTTTTGCGCCCACAGGAAAAACCGGGGCTCCCGGAGGAGCCCCGATCGGTGTCAGGCCGTTAGCAGCCGCAGCCGCAGCCGTTGTTATTGTTGTTGTCGCAGCCGCAGTTGCCCCAGCCGCCGCAGCAGAAGAGCAGGATCAGAATGAGGATGATCCAGAGACAGCTATTATTATTTCCGCAGCACATAACCAAAACCCTTTCTCCGCGCAACTGATTTTTGCGTGGCCAGACCCCGCGCGGTGCATGGATCTGGCGCAATGTTTTCCGGCGTGACCGGAGAAACGGCGCCGTTTCCGTCCGTCGCCTTATCTTATGCCCCTCGGGGCATGGGGGTTCCTGCGCCGTGTGGGCGGCAGGAACGAATTCCATGTTGACAGGGAGACCGAACCATGTCTGATCACTTTAAGAATTTTGATGAGCTGTTCCGCGACGAGCAGGATTCGTCCCGCCCGCAGCGTTCGGCAGCCGCGCAGCCGGCCCGCCGCCGTCCGGCACAGCCGGAGGAGCAGCGCCCCGCACATCCGGCCCAGCCGCGCCCGGTACGTTCGGAGGGACAGCACTCCGCGCACCCGGCCCAGCCGCGTCCGGTGCGCCCGGAGGGACAGCGCTCCGCGCGTCCGGCCCAGCCGCGTCCGGTACGTCCGGAGGGGCAGCGCCCCGCGCGCCCGGCCCAGCCGCATCCGGTGCGCCCGGAGGGACAGCGCTCTGCGCGTCCCCATCCCGCGCAGCCGCATGCACAGCCCCGCCCGGCCCAGACGCAGACGCCGCGCGCCGAACAGCCGCGGCAGCAGCGGCCGGCTCGCCCCCATACGGAGCAGGCGCCTGCCGCGCGCCCACAGCCGACCCCGCGCCCAGCGCCGGAAACGGAGGTACAGGCAGCGCCTGTCGAGCGCGATGCGCGCCCGGCAGAGCCGGAAGCGCCGCGCCGCGCCGGCCGCAGCGGCTGCCTCGGCGGCCTGATCTATTTTGCCTTTGTCGTCAGCATCAGCATCATTCTCGCCTGCGTCGGCTGGATGGCGGCGTCGGACGTACTCGCGCTCAACAAAGAGCCGGTCACGGCGACGGTCACGCTCGATAAGTCCGAGTTCAAGGACGTCACCATTTCGTACACGGACGCCGACGGCAATGCCAAGGAGCGCTCCGGCCATCAGGTGAGCGTGGGCTACGTGGCAAAGCAGCTCAAGGATGCCGGTATCATCAAGTATAAGGGCCTCTTCGAGCTTTACTGCAGTGTTTCGCACGCGAAAACGAAGATTGACCCCGGCACGTATGAGCTGAGCACGAACTATGATTACCGCGCGCTCGTCAAGAAGATGCAGGTCGGCTCCGGCGCCATGGTCACGACCAAGGTCACCATCCCCGAGGGTTATACGATGGAGCAGATCTTCCGCAAGCTCGAGGATGAAAACGTCTGCTCGTATGACGACCTCATGGACGCGGCAGCCAATTATTCCTACAACTACTCGTTCATTGACCAGAGCATGCAGGGCGACGCCAAGCGCCTCGAGGGCTTCCTGTTCCCGGATACGTATGAGTTCTATCAGGGCATGCAGGCATCGAGCGCCATCAATAAGTTCCTGGAGAACTTCCACGACCGCATCACGGCCGAGATGCTCGAAAAGGCGGACGAGCGCGGCATGACCATGCAGGAGGTCGTCACGGTCGCGTCCATGATCGAAAAGGAAGCAGCCAACGACGATGAGCGCGCCATGATCGCCGCCGTCATCTATAACCGTATCGAGGCCGGCATGCCGCTGCAGATCGACTCGACGATCATGTACGTCCTGCCGGAGCACAAGGATGTGCTCACCGTGGAGGATACGAAGATCGACAGCCCGTACAACACCTATCAGAACAAGGGCCTGCCGCCCACGCCGATCGCAAACCCCGGCCTTGCGTCCATCAAGGCGGCGCTCTCGCCGGCGAGCACACAGGCGCTGTACTACGCGCTCGACGCCGAGTCCGGTACGCACAAGTTCTTCACGAACTATGGCGAGTTCCAGGCGTTCGTGGCCAAACAGAGTTATTCACAATAAGCGGGGACGAATATGAACAAACCGGAATTGTTATGCCCTGCCGGAGATCTGGAGCGCCTGCAAATGGCGCTCCATTTCGGCGCAGACGCAGTGTATCTGGCCGGAGCGCAGTTCGGTATGCGCGCCGGGGCGGAAAATTTCACGCCGGACGGCATCCGCGCGGCCGTGCAGCTTGCGCACGCGCAGGGCGCCGCCGTGCACGTGACGTGCAACACTCTGCCGCGCGATGACGAGATGGCGCAGTTGCCGGCGTATCTGGAGCTGCTCGACGACGCTGGCGTGGATGCGATCATCGCGGCCGATCTTGGCGTGATCACGCTCGCAAAGCGCTATGCGCCGCACGTCGCGCTGCACGTGAGCACGCAGTTCGGCGTGGTCAATTCGGCGGCTGCCGCGGCGCTGCATGATCTCGGTGCGCAGCGGGTTGTGCTCGCGCGTGAGCTGTCGCTCGCCGAGATCGCCGCCATCCGCGCCCACACACCGCCTGAGCTGGAGCTCGAGGCATTCGTGCATGGGGCAATGTGCGTGTCGTTTTCCGGCCGCTGCCTGCTGTCGAACTACCTCACCGGGCGCGATGCCAACCGCGGCCGCTGCGCCCAGCCCTGCCGCTGGAAGTACGGCCTCACGGAGTCCAAGCGCCCCGGCCAGGTGTTTGACATCACGGAGGACGCGCGCGGGACGTACATCTTCAACTCCCGCGACATGTGCATGATCGATCACCTGCCGGAGCTGCTGGCGGCCGGCATCACGAGCCTGAAGATCGAGGGGCGCACCAAGAGCGCCTATTATGTCGGCGCGGTCACGAATGCCTACCGCCACGCGCTCGACGATGCCGTCGCCGGGCGGCCCCTCGACCCGGTCTGGCAGCGCGAGGTGCTGCAGATCAGCCACCGGCCGTACAGCACCGGGTTCTACTTCGGCCAGCCGGGGCAGTACACGGCAAACTCCGCCTACTTTGCCGGGGCGGAGGTCTGCGCCGTCGTGGAGGGCACCGCGCCCGGCGGGCGCGCCGTGCTGACGCAGCGCAACAAGTTTTCCGTCGGCGACACGCTCGAGCTCGTCACGAACGCCGCGCCGCCCGTGACCTTCACGGCGCAGGATCTGCGCGATGCCGATGGCCTTCCGCTCGAGAGCGTGCCGCACCCGATGCAGCGCTTTACCATGCCGCTGCCGTGCAGGGCCGCGCCGCTGTCGCTCGTGCGGCGGAAATTACCCGCCGAAACGGTTGACATTCGGCTCGAATGTGGTAAAATATAAAAATCCAGAACAGAACGCTTGGATGGAGAAGAACTGTGCAGCACCCGGTCAGCAGAGAGAAGGGGACGGTGGAAGCCCTTCGGCCGGCAGCATGGCGGCCGCTCCGGAGCGGCCCGGGACGACCGGGACGTCTGTCCGCGTTAAGGACGACTTGAGACGCCGCGTGAGCGGCAATCAGGGTGGTACCGTGAATGCTTGAATGCCTTCGCCCCTGTCCATGGGGCGGAGGCATCTTTTTTTGAAAGGAGACGTGTTATGGACTGTCTGCGTTGTCATGGCGAGATGGAGCATCTGGGGCAGGAATCCCTGCAGCTCGGGCAATACGGCCTTTTGACCGGCCACTTGTCCAACCTCTTTTCCGGTGCGCTGGAGGTCGATATCTATGCCTGCAGGCGCTGCGGCAAGCTGGAGTTTTACCGCGCGGACGCGCCCAGCCTTTCCGAGCGGCTGCAAAAAGAGTGAAGCAAGAGAATTTGATTTGGAGGATAGATGATTATGAAACCATATGGTCTGAATGAACTGCGCGAAATGTTCCTGCGCTTTTTCGAGACGAAGGGACACCTGCGTCTGCCGAGCTTCTCGCTCATCCCGCAGGATGACGCGAGTCTGCTGCTCATCAACTCCGGCATGGCGCCGATGAAGCCCTACTTCAAGGGCGACAAGGAGCCGCCGCGCCACCGTGTCTGCACCTGCCAGAAGTGCATCCGCACCGGCGATATCGAGAACATCGGCAAGACCGCGCGCCACGGCACGTATTTTGAGATGCTCGGCAACTTCTCCTTCGGCGACTACTTCAAGCATGAAGCCATCGCCTGGTCGTGGGAGTTTCTGACGAGCCCGGACTGGGTCGGCCTCGACCCCGAGCGGCTGTACCCGTCCGTGTATGAAAAGGACGACGAGGCGTTCAACATCTGGCGCGACGAGATCGGCATCCCCGAAAGCCGCATCACCCGCCTCGGCAAGGACGATAACTTCTGGGAGCATGGCTCCGGTCCGTGCGGCCCCTGCTCGGAGATCTATTTTGACCGCGGCGAAGCCTACGGCTGCGGCAAGCCGGACTGCGCGCCCGGCTGCGACTGCGACCGCTATATGGAGGTCTGGAACAACGTCTTTTCCCAGTTTGATAACGACGGCAACGGCAACTATTCCGATCTCGTTCAGAAAAACATTGACACCGGCATGGGCCTTGAGCGTCTGGCCGTTGTCTGCCAGGGCGTGGATTCGCTCTTCGACGTCGATACCGTCATGAACATCACCCACAAGGTCAGCGAGATCACCGGCGCGCACTATGGTGACAGCCACCAGACCGACGTGTCCCTGCGCGTCATCACCGACCATATCCGCGCCTCCGTCATGATGATCTCGGACGGTATCCTGCCGTCGAACGAGGGCCGCGGCTACGTGCTGCGCCGTCTGCTGCGCCGTGCGGCGCGCCACGGCAAGCTCCTCGGCGTCAACGAACCGTTCCTGTATCAGGTCGTGGACATGGTCGTGCACGAAAACGAGTGCCAGTACCCCGAGCTGCGCGAGAAGCAGGCGTATATCACCCGCGTCATCCGCAACGAGGAGGAGAACTTCGCCAAGACCATCGACGCTGGCATGCACATCTTCTCCGACCTGCTCGCCGAGCATCAGGCCAAGGGCGAGCGGGTGTTCTCCGGCGCGGATGCGTTCAAGCTCTATGACACCTACGGCTTCCCAATCGACCTGACCCGCGAGATGGTGCAGGAGCAGGACATGACCGTGGATGAGGATGCGTTCCAGGAGCTGATGGAGCAGCAGCGCGTGCGCGCGAGAAAGGCGCGCGAGGCGCTCGGCGACCTGGCATGGGCCGGTGTGGACCTCGGCCTGGACACGACGCCGACGAAATTCACCGGCTATGACCACACGGTCGATCAGGGCACGATCCTGGCCATCGTCTGCGACGGTGAGGTCTGTTCGGAGATCGATGAGGGCAAGCAGGGCGTGCTCGTGCTCGACTGCACGCCGTTTTATGCCGAGATGGGCGGCCAGGTGGCCGACAACGGCGTCATTGAGACGGACGGCGCGCTCTTCCAGGTGACGGACGTCCAGAAGGACAAGGCCGGCAAATTCCTGCACCACGGTGTGATGCACTCCGGCCGCCTGCAGGTCGAGCAGACCGTCACGGCGCGCATCGATACCGACCGCCGCAAGGCGATCATGCGTGCGCACTCGGCCACGCACCTGCTCCAGGCCGCGCTGCGCGAGGTGCTGGGCGATCACGTGCATCAGGCGGGCTCGCTCGTGGAGCCGGATCGCCTGCGCTTTGACCTGACGCATTTCTCGGCCATCACGCCCGAGGAGCTGGAGCGGGTCAATGAGATCGTCGGCGACTGGATCCTCGACGGCATGGACGTCAACGTGTCCGAGATGTCGATGGCGCAGGCCAAGGCCAGCGGCGCGACGGCGCTCTTCAGCGAGAAGTACGGCGATCTCGTGCGCGTGGTGAACATGGGTGGCAAGTCCGTTGAGCTCTGCGGCGGCACGCATGTGGACAACACCGCCAAGATCGGCCCGTTCCGCATCACGGGCGAGAGCTCGGTCGCGTCCGGCGTGCGCCGCGTGGAGGCGATCACCGGCAAGGCCTACCTGCGCGAGATGGAGACCGTCAACCGCCGCATGTACGCGGCGGCCGAGGTGCTGCACGCCAAGCCCGCCGACCTCATTGCCAAGGCAAAGGGCTTCACGGCGGAGCTCAAGGAGGCGCGCCAGAACGTTGAGCGCATGAAAGAGAAGATCCTGCACAGCGACGTCGACCGTTTCCTCTATGCCTCGAAGAACATCGGCGGCATCAAGGTCATCACGACGACGCGCACCGACCTCGAGGCCGGCGACCTGCGCAAGCTCGGCGACTTCCTGCGTGATAAGGATCCGGACACGGTCGCGGTGCTTGCGACGGCGACGGAGAGCAAGGTCACGTTCGTGGCCGTCTGCGGCAAGAACGCCGTGGCCAGGGGCATCCGCGCGGGCGATCTTGTGCGCGCCGTGTCGGCGGTCACCGGCGGCAAGGGCGGCGGCAAGCCGGACTCCGCCATGGGCGGCGGCAGCGAGGTGCTGAAGATCGACGACGCGCTGGCCATCGTGGACGATTTCGTGGCGGAAAAGCTGGGACTATAAGGAGGTTTCATTATGAACGACTGCCTGTTTTGTAAGATCGCGGCGGGGGAGATCCCTTCCACCTGCCTGTACAACGATGATGATGTTTATGCGTTCCGCGACATCAATCCTCAGATGCCGGTGCACTTTCTCGTGATCCCGAAGCAGCACATCGACTCGGTCGCGGCCATCACGGCGGAAAACTCCGCTGTGGTCGCCAAGTGCTTTGAGGTCATTGCGAAGCTCGCCGTGCAGGAGGGACTGACTGGCGGCTACCGCGTCATCTCCAACTGCGGCGACGATGCCGGCCAGACCGTGCATCACCTGCACTTCCACGTCCTCGGCGGCGCGCCGATGGGCGAGAAGCTGCTGTAAAGGCAACGAAATTCGGCGGCGGGACTTGTTCCGGCCGCCGTTTTTGTTTATAATGTCCCCAGAGATAGAGGGGGGGAGCGGGCGTGCGAAAGCTGGCATACTGCGCAGGCGGATTTTCGGCTGCGATCTTTCTGACGCATTTTCTGCTGCCGGCGCGCTGGGTGCTGCCCGGTGCGCTCGCGGCAGTCGTGCTTGCGCTCGTGACGCTGCTGCTCCCGGGGCAGACGCGCCGCAGGGTCATGGCCGCGCTGCTGTCGGCAGCCATTGGCTTCGGGTGGTACGCTGCGGCGTCGGCCCTGCGCCTGACGCCTGTGCAGAACGTTTCCGGCGATGTGCAGACGGTCACGGCGCGCGTGACGGAGTATCCTGTCGCATATGCGCGCAGCTATGGGCTGACCGCCCTGCTCACAAGCCCGGACGTGCCCAACTGCAAGGCGCGGCTCTACGTCTCCGATGCGGACGCCGCTGCGCTGCGCCCCGGCGACGAGATCACGGCGGACGTGAAGTTCCGCCCATCCACGCTGCGCTACGGGGAAGAGACGGACGCCTACATTTCCAAGGGCATATACCTTATCGGCAGCGTGCGGGACAAAACGCTCGCGCGCACCGGCGTCTGGAGCCGCAGCTGGCTCTACTGGCCGAAAACCGTCGCCCAGTCGCTCAAAATGAGCGCGCAGGCCGCCTTCCCGGCGGATGTGCTGCCGTTTGCGCAGGCGCTCATGCTCGGCGATAAATCCGCGCTCTACGCGCAGGATCTGGACATTCCGCTCAGCACGACCGGTATCATGCACACGGTCGCGGTTTCTGGCTTGCATCTGGCGTTCCTGCTGGGCTTTTTGCGTCTGTTCACCGGCAACCGGCGCATGACGGCCATCATCGGCCTGCCGATGATGGTTGTGTTTGTCATCATGGCCGGATGCAGCCCGTCGGTGCTGCGCGCGGCGTTCATGACGGCGCTGGTGCTTTTTGCGCCGCTGCTCGGGCGGGAGAACGACCCGCCGACGTCGCTGCTGACAGCATTGGCCATATTGCTCGCGGCCAATCCGTTTGCCGCGGCGAGCATCAGCCTGCAGCTCTCGTTTGCGTCCATGGCGGGCCTGTTTTGTGTCTCTGGTGCGCTGTACCGCGCGCTCGATGCGCGCCTGCTGCCCACCGATGTGAAGCTCTCGCGTCCGCGGCGGAAGATCCGCGCCTTTTTCAGTGCCACAACGGCGAGCTCCGTCGGCGCCATGGTGTTTACCGTGCCGCTCACGGCGCTGCATTTCGGCAACATTTCGCTCATCGCGCCGGTTACGAACCTGCTCATCCTGTGGCTGCTGCCGGCCGCGTTCATCGGCTGCTACCTCGCGGCGCTTCTCGGCCTTGTCTGGGCATGGGGCGGCACGGCGCTCGCGTGGGTGACGGCGTGGCCGCTGCGGTATATCCTCGCTGTGGCAAACGTGCTCTCAAAACTTCCGGGTGCAGTGCTGTTCACCGGCAGCCGCATGGTCGTCTGGTGGCTCGTGCTGGTGTACGCCATGTTCGGCGCGGCGTGGCTGCTCTCCCGGCGGCGTAAGGTGCGCTATTGGATCCCCGCTGCGTGCAGCGTGCTGGCACTGTGCGCGGTGCTGACCGTCAATGCCGTGCAGCTGCAGCGCACATCGACCGTGACGGCGCTCGATGTCAGTCAGGGGCAGAGTATCGTGTTTTCCAGCGGGCGATCCTGCGCCGTAGTGGACTGCGGCGGCCGCTCTACGGCGGAAGATCCGGGCGACCTCGCGGCGCGCAAGCTGCTCGCGCAGGGGCACCGGAGCCTTGACCTGCTCGTGCTCACGCACCCGCACGACGATCATGTCAGCGGCGTGCTGCGCCTGATGCACTGGCTTCCGGTACGCACACTGGTCATCCCGGCCGCTGCGGATATCACGCAGGCCCCGCTGAGCGACATTCTCGCGCTCGCGGAGGCAAACCATACGACCGTTGTGCGCGTGGACGCGCAACAGACGATCGCGGCCGGCGGCATCTCCGTGCGCCTGTATCCGGAGCCCTGCGCCGGACAGGAGGACGGCAGCATGATCGTGCTGGCCTCCATCGGCGATTATGACACACTCGTGCCCGGCGACGTGGACACGACGGCAGAGGTGAAGTTTCTAAGCTCCTGCACCTATCCCGACATTGAGCTGCTGCTCGTCGGCCACCACGGTTCGAAAAGATCCACCGGTGACGCATGGCTCGACGCCATCGCGCCGGACGCTGCGATCATCTCCGTCGGCTACAACAGCTACGGCCATCCGACGAGTGACACGCTCGAGCGCCTGCAGGCGCACCACATACCGATCTACCGCACCGATCAGATGGGCGACATTACGGTGCATCTCTCGTGAGGAAACGCTATGGCAAAAGCTAAAGGAAAAAAGAAAACGGAAGTGCTCGACTACGGCGCACAGGTGCGCAGCCTGCGCGAGCAGGGGCCGGGACGGCTGTACCTGCTCTGGGGGCGGGAGGATTACCTGCGCGAGCAGTACCTGCTGGAGCTGAAAAAGCTCTGCCTGCCCGGCGGCGAGGACGACTTCAGCTATCACCGGTTTGACGGGGCGGAGCTCGACTTTCAGGCGCTGGCGGACGCGGTGGACGCAGTGCCGTTTCTGACCGAGCGCACGCTCATCGAAGTGCGTGGATTCGACACGAACAAGTGCCGCGAGGAAGAGGCGCAGGCGCTCGTCCGGGTCATCGGCGACCTGCCGGATTACTGCACGCTGGTGTTTCTGATGAGTACGGATTTTGAGCCGGACGGCCGCCTGAAGACGACGAAGGCCTTCAAAAAATACGGTGAGCTCATCCAGTTCACCGCCCAGGGGGAGAGCGCGCTTGTGCGTTGGGTCGGCAAACGTTTTGCCGCGCACAAGAAGCACATTTCGCCCGAGGACGCCCGCCAGCTGATTTTCTTCACCGGCGGCCTGATGAACAGTATGATCCCGGAGATCGACAAGATCGCGGCCTATGTTTCGAGCGACACGGTCACGCGCGCGGACATTCTGGCCGTGGCGCACCGGCTGCCGGAGGCGGTGGCTTACGAGCTGACCGACCGGCTGGCCGATCAGGACTATGACGGCGCCATGCGCATTCTTGCGGACCTCCTCGCCGACAAGGCGAACACACCGATCTTCCTGCTCGCCGTCATCGGCCAGCAGATGCGCAGGCTTTATGCCGCGCGGCTCGCGCGGCACGCGGGCCTTGGCACGGGCGATCTACGCGCGCTGCTCGGCCTGCCGTATGACTTCATTGCGGAAAATCTCCTGCGCTCGGCCCGGAAATTCTCCGGCCGCCAGCTCGAGGAGGCGGTGCGCCTGTGCGCGCAGACGGACTTTGCCATGAAAAACACCGGCGCGGACGATGCCGAGCTGCTCAAGGAGCTGCTGCTGCGCATCGCCGTGGGAGGCGCGGCATGATCCGCATCCGCGAGGCCATCATCGTCGAGGGCCGGTATGACAAAAACACGCTCGCGCAGGTCGTGGACGCGCCCATTCTCGAGACGTCCGGCTTCGGCATCTTCCACGACAGCCAGCGCCTGGCACTGCTGCGCCGCCTGGCCGAAACGCGCGGCATCATCGTCCTCACGGACAGTGACGGGGCGGGCTTTGTCATCCGCAGCTATCTGCGCGGAGCGATCGACCCGGCGCAGGTCAAGCATGCCTATATCCCGGACGTAGCCGGCAAGGAGCGGCGCAAGCGTACCGCCTCGAAAGAGGGCAAGCTCGGCGTGGAGGGCATGCGGCCGGAGGTGCTGCTCGAGGCGCTGCGCCGCGCGGGTGCGACCATCGAGGGCGAGGACGCGCCGCTGCCGGGCGCGCGCATCACGAAGGCCGACCTCTACGCCGCCGGACTCACCGGCGGGGCGGACAGCCGGGCCGCCCGGCAGCGGCTGCTTGAGCAGCTCGACCTGCCGGAGCATCTGAGCACGAACGCATTGCTCGAGGTGCTCAACGCGCTCATGACGCGCGAGGCGTTTCGGAATCTGTGCAAATAGCTGAAAATCGCCGTATCCGGAGGAGAAAACACCAGATACGGCGAAATTTTTCGTGCAAATGCGCCGGGCCTGTGGTATAGTACTGTACGGAATTATGTAAAGTAATCGGAAACCAGATATATGGAGGATCCACATATGAAATGTCCGTTTTGCGGCTTTGCCGAGAGCAAGGTCATTGATTCTCGTCCGGCCGAGGAGGGCGCGACCATCCGCCGCCGCCGCGAGTGCCTTGCGTGCCAGAAACGCTTTACGACCTATGAGATCATCGAGACGCTCCCGCTCGTCGTCATCAAGCGCGACGGCAGCCGCCAGAGCTTTGACAAGAGCAAGCTCATCAACGGCATGGTGCGCGCCTGCGACAAGCGCAAGGTGCCGCTGCCGGTGCTCGAAAAGATCGCTGACGAGATCGAGCAGGAGCTGCAGAGCGCGCTTGAGCGCGAGATCACGACCGAGCAGGTCGGCGAGATGGTCATGAAGCGTCTCAAGGACGTGGACGAGGTCGCCTATGTGCGCTTTGCCTCGGTCTACCGCCAGTTCAAGGACATTGATACGTTCATGCAGGAGCTGACGAAGCTCCTCAACGACCGCGGCTAAAAAATGTTGCCGAGCGTGATGCGCTCCCCGTCGGCGAGCCCCTGAATGCGCACGCGCAGAAGGGCGATGTCCGCCGCGGCGGACGGATCGCCGGTCTCCACCGTGCGGATCGCCCGGCGGAAGCCCTCCGTCACGGCGTCTGTGCTCTCGTGCGGGAGCATACAGTGGGCATAGTCCTCGGCTTCGCTCCAGCGCGCAGACGCCGCGCGCAGCGTCTCGCTCGCGCGCGCCGGGTCTCCGGCGGCGCAGCTTGCCTCCGCCTGCGCCACGGCCTCGTCGAGCTGCGTGCACATCCGGGACAGATACCGGAGATTCCACGCGCACAGGCCGATGAGCACGAGCAGCAGCACGCCGGCAAACAGTTCCTTTTTCATCCGAGCTCCTTTGCCGCAAAGTAGATCTGTCCGGCGTCGTTCATCATCAGCAGGTAGACGTCCGCAATGCACTGTGCGCCGCGCTGCTGCACCTGCTTTTGCAGCCAGCGCTCATCGCGCCCCATGCGTTTGAGATTGTCGCGCAGGATGCGGCCGTTGTTGATGAGGATGGAAAAATAGCCGGTGTCCTCGGTTTCCATGTGCATCTGCTCGGCCGTGACCGGCTGCTGTGCCGGGGCGAGGATGATGTTGAGCTGGCCGTTGGTTTCGAGCACGGCGTATTCCACGCTCGCAATGTCGAGAATGCCCTGATTGCGCAGCTCCTGCGTCAGCTCGTCGAGCGTGAAGCGGTTGCGGTGCATGGCCTGCTGGGCGATGCGGCCGCGCTCGATGATGAAGTTCGGCCGGCCGTAGAGCAGCTTGCGCAGGTGAATGCTCTTGTACGTCAGGCCGGAGAAGATCAGCTCGCAGCAAAACAGCACCAGCAGCGGAATGAGCCCGTAGCTCAGCGGCAGGGAAGGGTTTTGCAGCGGAATGGACGCGATGTCCGCGATGAGCACGGCCACCACCAGCTCGGACAGTTCCAGCTCGCCGAGCTGCCGCTTGCCCATGAGGCGCATGGCCACGATGAGCGCAAGAAAAATGATCAGTGTCCGGATGAGAATGATCGCCATGAGATTACCACCTTTCCAGGTCGGTTTAGTTTTTCCGATTCGTGCGGGTTCATACCCGCGTAGGAGGTGTCCAAAATGAAGTTTACAAAAATGCAGGGCTGCGGCAATGACTATATCTATGTCAACTGCTTCACCGAGACGGTGGCCGATCCTTCGGCCGCGGCCATCCGCCTGTCCGACCGCCACTTCGGCGTCGGCGGGGACGGTCTGGTGCTCATCTGCCCGTCGAACGTCGCGGATTTTTGCATGGAGATGTACAATGCCGACGGTTCGCGCTCGGAAATGTGCGGCAACGCCATTCGCTGCGTGGGCAAATATGTCTACGACCGCGGCCTGACCGACAAGACCGAGCTCACGATCGAGACGCGCGCCGGCATCAAGACGCTCTGGCTGAACGTGGTCGGCGGCACGGTCGAGACCGTGCGCGTGTGCATGGGCAGCCCGGAGTTCCGGCCGGAGAAGATCCCGGTCGCGGCGGCGGGGGAGACCTTCCTCGAGCAGCCGATCGACGTGCTGGGCGCGACATGGATCGTCTCGTCGGTCAATACCGGCAACCCGCACTGCGTTACTTACGTGGACGATGCCATGGCGCTGGACTTCCCGCGCATCGGCCCCGCGTTTGAAAATCACAAGCTGTTCCCGGCGCGGGCAAATATCGAATTTGTCGAGGTCGTGGACGATCACACGCTGCGCGTGCGCGTGTGGGAGCGCGGCAGCGGCGAGACGCTCGCCTGCGGCACGGGTTCGACGGCGGCGCTGGCCGTCACGGCGCGGCTGGGCAAGTGCGGCGACGAGGCGGATGTGATCCTGCGCGGCGGCACGCTGCACATCGCATGGGATCGGACGCAGGATCTGTTGTATATGACCGGCCCTGCAGCCTTTGTGTTTGACGGTACGGTCACGCTCTGAGCGCGGCCGCGATGATGGTATAGGAGGTCACAAACCATGAAAACGATCATCGGAACGAAAGCGGATGTTGCAAAAGAGCTGACGGCACAGGTCGCGGCCGTGCTCGCAAGCAAGCCGGAGGCGAACATCGCCATTTCGGCGGTGGATCTGCCGGCGGAAGTACTCGATGCGCTCGCTGCCAGCGACATTGCCTTTGACAGGGCGGCGCTCTTTCAGGCGTGCGAATACTGCGGCGCGGCCGGCAAGGGCGCGCACGCGGTCGGCACGGCGTTTTCGCCGCTCACGGCGGCAAAGCCGTTTGCGGCCGTGCACGCCCCGGACCCGGACGCGGATGCCGAGCACGCGGCGGACTACGACGCCGCCATTCAGGCAGCCGGGGGGCTCGATCTGGTGATCCTCGGTCTGGGTGAGCGCGGCCACGTTGCGTTCAATGAGCCGGGCGCGGGATTTGGCGAGAAAACGCACATTGCCAAGCTCGCGGAGGTGACGCGCGAGGCCATCGCCGCGGACTTCGGCACGCTCGAGCAGTCGCCGGAGCACGGTATCACGATCGGCATCCACACGATCCTGGGCGCGAAAAAGATCCTGCTCGTCGGCTTTGGCGCGCGCTGCGCGAAGGCGGCCAACGCCACGCTCACGGGCCGTCCGGAAACGTTTATCCCCGCGTCGTTCCTGCAGCTGCATACGGATGTCGAGGTTTATCTTGACGCGGACGCTGCTGCGCAGTTATAATCAATAGTTGCCCGCGGTGTTTGCGGGCGATTCTGATCGGAGGGAAGCATCCATGTCCAAATATTTCGGCACAGACGGCTTCCGCGGTGAGGCCAACGTGGGCCTGACGGTGGAGCACGCCTACCGGATCGGCCGGTTTCTCGGCTGGTATTACGGCCGGGAGCACAAGTGCTCGGTCGTGATCGGCAAAGATACCCGCAGATCCAGCTATATGTTTGAAAATGCCCTGTCCGCCGGCCTGACGGCCTCGGGCGCAGACGCCTATCTCATGCACGTGACGACGACGCCGAGCGTGTCCTACATCGTCCGTTCGGACGATTTTGACTGCGGCATCATGATCAGCGCGAGCCACAATCCCTTTACGGACAACGGCATCAAGCTGCTCAACAGCGCCGGTGAAAAGATGGAGCAGAGCGTCATCGACGAGATCGAGAACTATCTCGACGGCAATCTGGAGATCCCGTTTGCCACGGGCGCGAACATCGGCCGCACGCAGGACTATTCCGCCGGCCGCAACCGCTACATCGGCTATCTCATCAGCCTGTCCACGCACTCGTACAAGGGCATGAAGGTTGGTCTGGACTGCGCCAACGGCAGCACGTGGATGATGGCGAAGAACATCTTCGACGCGCTCGGCGCGGACACGTATGTCATCGGCAATGAACCCGACGGCACGAACATCAACCGGGACTGCGGCTCGACGCACATCGAGAACCTGCAGAAATATGTCCGCCTCAACCGGCTGGACGTGGGCTTTGCCTTTGACGGCGACGCCGACCGCTGCCTGGCCGTGGATGAAAACGGCTCGGTCGTCAACGGCGACAAGATCCTGTATGTCTGCGCACGCAATATGCAGACTGAGGGCCGCTTCGGCAATTCCAAAGTGGTCACGACGGTCATGTCCAACCTCGGCCTGTACAAGGCGCTCGACGAGGCCGGCATCGGCTATGAAAAGACGGACGTTGGTGATAAATACGTCGCAGAGAATATGCGCGTCAACGGACACCTGATCGGCGGCGAACAGTCCGGGCACATTATTTTCGGCAAATATGCCAATACTGGTGACGGACTGCTGACGGCCATCAAGCTCATGCAGGTCATGCTCGACCGCAAAAAGACGCTCTCCGAGCTGGCCGCGCCGGTGCGCGAGTATCCGCAGCAGCTTACGAATGTGGAGGTCGATGACAAAGACGCCACGCTCCATGACCCTGCGGTCGTTGCGGCGGAGCAGGCCGTCACCGAGCGGCTCGGCGACGAGGGACGCATCCTCGTGCGCAAGAGCGGCACGGAGCCGGTGCTGCGCGTCATGGTTGAGGCGGCCACGCACGCGCTGTGTGAGGAAAACGTTGCGTATGTGATCGATGTCATGCAGAAGAGCGGACATCTGATCCGGGTGAGATGATATGATGACGATACAAGACCTGCTCGACCTGAGCAAGACGATCGCGGCCCCGCTGTTTGCGGGCAAGACCTATCCGTGGGAGGCTCTGGCGGAGATCGGAGATTTCATTCTTCAGCTCGGCCCGACGCTCCCGGCGGAGGAATACGAGCAGCGCGGCGAGAACATCTGGATCGCGCGCGATGCCAAGATCTTCGACAGCGCTTATATCGCTGGCCCCTGCATCATCGACCACGGCGCCGAGCTGCGCCAGTGTGCCTTTGTGCGCGGCAATGCGATCGTGGGCAAAAACGCCGTCGTTGGTAACTCCTGCGAGCTGAAAAACGTTGTCCTGTTTGATAATGTCCAGACGCCGCACTTCAACTACGTCGGCGATTCCATCCTCGGCTACAAGTCCCACATGGGCGCGGGCTCCATCACGTCAAACGTCAAGAGCGACAAGACGCTCGTCGTCATCAAAAATGGGGCCGAGCACATCGAGACCGGCCGCAAGAAGGTCGGCGCCATCCTTGGCGATTATGTGGAGGTCGGCTGCAACAGCGTCCTGAACCCCGGCACGGTCATCGGCCGGCACTCGAACATCTATCCGGTGTCGTGCGTGCGCGGCGTCATCCCGGCGGACAGCATCCTCAAGTCCTCGGGCGAGGTTGTCCACAAGAAGTAAAAGCAAAATCCCATCGGCGCAGGCCGATGGGATTTTTGCTGCCGTCCGCGGCCTTACAGCAGACTGCGGTAGTCCTCGTCCGGCGTCACGCAGTCCGGCGGGAAGAACTCGTCGATGGGGAAGTGGATGCGGCTGAACATCGAGCACGGATCGTCCTCGGTCGAGCCCTGGCACGCTTTGTCCGGCATGCAGTAGTCGTAGGCCGGGATGAGCAGCTGCGTGTCGCGCTCGAGCCGGATGATCGAAAACTGCCCCAGCGTCACGTACAGCTTCTTGCCGCAGCAAGTCAGCGAGAGCTCTTCGCCCATGGCGTCGAAGATCTTCTGCGGGATGGCGCGCGGCTCCTGCTCGGACTCCACGGAACTGCCGCAGTCCACCAGCTTCATGTGCAGGGCGATCGGGTCGACGGATTCGACCACGCCGATCGGCAGGCCGTTCTCGCACGGATCGCAGCAGCAGTCGTCGGAGGCAAATACCTTTGCGCTCGCCTGACTGCCGAAGAGCATGACGCGCTTATCGAAGATCGCAAGGCCGCACACCGGCTCGCAGCCGGGGAACGTCTCGCCGCGCACGCGGTAGAAGTACGTCACGTCTACCGTGTAGTAGCCCTTGTTGAAGGTGATCTCCTTGACGTGTACGTCGGCGCACAGCAGCTCGGCGCTGCGCGGGCGCACGCTCAGGGCGCTGTCCAGTCTTGCCTGCGAGCAGGCCGTGGGATACACCCGCAGGTCCTCGACGCAGTCTTTGTCGCGGCAGGAGTCGAAGATCTTGCGCGTATGGATACAAACCGCTTCCCGGACGGCGGCGCTGCCCTCGACCGGTCCCGGTACCACTTTGTCTGCCATTTCATAACCTCCTGGCATCAGATTGAAGCACGCTTCAGTAACAGTGTATGCGTGGCGGTTTTCGATGTGATTCCTTTTGAAAGCGCTTTACACAAAACGCTTTCCGCGTTATAATATATCATTATCCCATATGGGAGGTGCGCCATGGAAGGGCTCGGTTTCATTCACGAGAAACTCGACATTAAGATCCTCATCCTCTACATTTTGAATCATTTACCCGCGGCGGTGGATGCGCAGACGTTGTCCGACCTCGTTTTCTGCGACAACGGCATCGGCTATTTTGATTACTCTGACTGTCTTGCGGAATTGGTGGATACGGCGCACATCACGGAAGAGGGCGGCAAGTACCGCATCACGGAAAAGGGCAGCCGCAATGTCAGGGAGGTCGCCAGCAGTCTGCCGTACTCCGTGCGCATGAAGGCCGACCGCGTCACGGAGCCGATCGCCGAGCAGATGCGCCGCGCCGCCATGATCGTCGCGCAGCATACGAACACGCCGGAGGGCGGGTGCAATGTGCATCTCTCGCTTTCGGACGGGATCGGCCGGATCGTTTCCATGCAGCTGCTGGCTGCCGACGAGGCGCAGGCGCGCACGATGGAGCACTATTTTAAGGCACACGCGGAGGATGTCTATCAGACGCTCGTGCGTATGCTCACAGAAAGCGAGGAAAACAAAGCATGAACACCTATATCCCCGAGGGCTATAAGAGCCTGCTCGGCGTTTATGACACGCAGAAGGCCATCGGCCTGCTCAAACGTCTGTTTGAGGATCAGCTCGCCGCGAAGCTGAATCTGTTTCGCGTTTCGGCGCCGCTGTTTCTGGAAGAGGCCAGCGGCCTGAACGACAATCTCAACGGCTACGAGCGCCCGGTTTTGTTCGATATTCCCCAGGCCGGCAAGGAGGCGCAGGTCGTCCAGTCGCTCGCCAAGTGGAAGCGCATGGCGCTCCACCGCTATGATTTCTATCCCGGCAAGGGCCTTTATACCGACATGAACGCCATCCGCCGCGACGAGGATGTGCTCGACAATCTGCACTCGGTCTACGTCGATCAGTGGGACTGGGAAAAAATCATTGAGAGCAGCGACCGGAATCTGGACTATCTCAAGTCGACGGTCATGGATATCGTTGCCGCTGTCTGTGACACGCAGCGCACCATGCGCGCGATTTATCCGCAGCTTCAGGTGCTGCCGGAGCTGGAGCGCCAGGTGACGTTTGTCACGGCGCAGGAGCTGGAAGATCGTTATCCGGACCTGACGCCGAAGGAACGCGAGCACACCTTCGTGCGCGAGCACCACACGACGTTCATCATCGGCATCGGCGGCGCGCTGCGCTCCGGCAAGCCGCACGACGGCCGCTCGCCGGACTATGACGACTGGACGATGAACGGCGATATCCTGTTCTGGAACGAGCTGCTCGACTGCGCGTTTGAGCTCTCGTCCATGGGCATCCGTGTCGATCCCGAGAGTCTGGATCGTCAGCTGACCATTGCCGGCTGTGACGACCGCCGCGAGCGGACCTATCACAAGATGCTGCTGGCAGGCCAGCTACCGCCGACGATCGGCGGCGGCATTGGCCAGTCGCGCCTGTCCATGCTGCTGCTCGGCAAGGCACATATCGGTGAGGTGCAGGCGTCTGTCTGGGACGACGAGACGACCGCCGCCTGTGAGCGGGCCGGCATCCTGCTGCTGTAAATACGTTTCTATGCAAATGCCCGGAGCCATCGGCTTCGGGCCTTTTGTCGTGTATTTTTGCGCACTTTGTCGAATTAAGATGTGAAACATGGCCGAATCCCCGCACAAAGGTGCCGTGGTGTGTTATACTGCCCCACGCAAAGGAGGGCGGACGATGCAGTCGTTGTTTCAAAAATACAGGCACGCGCTCTGGTTTCTGCTCTTCGGTGCGCTGTCGGTTTTTTATTTCGTGTCGCAGCACGTCGGTCTGCGCTACCATGTCGTGCACCTGCCGCTCGATGACTGGCTTCCGTTTTGGCCGGGCTTTATCGTGTTTTATGTTTTGTGGTATTTCTATGTGCCGGGGTGCATGCTCTGGGCCTGTTTCCGGGCCAGGGATGTGTTTTACCGGCAGGTGGCGGCGCTGTTTTCGGGTGCGTTTGTCTGTGCGGCCGTGTTTGTGCTTTATCCGACGTGTGTGGATTTTCGCCCGAGCGCAGCGGGGCCCGGCTTGGCTCGTGCGCTGTGCCGCCTGATCTATGCCAACGATGCGCCGGTCAACGTGTTTCCGAGCCTGCACTGCTATGAGGCGCTGGTCATGCATCTGGCGACGTTTCGCGTGCCGCCGCTGCGTGCGCGCAAGCGGCTGCGTCTGGCGTCCGCTGTATTGGTCATTTTGATCTGCCTGTCCACGCTGCTGGTCAAGCAGCACTCGGTGGCCGATCTGGTCGCCGGGTGCACGCTGGCTGTGGTGATGTACTTGCTGACAGCCTGTATTTTCGACAAAAGGGGGGCACGCCATGATCATACGACCGTTTAATGCCGGCTTCTTTCTGCTGGTGGCGATCATGATTGGCGCGATCGTGCTGCTTTGGGCGCTGCTGCATGGCCAGCCGGAGCGTTGCCGTGCCGCCGTGCTTATCGCGCTGTGTGCAGTGAACATCATCGGATTTTTCGTCTATAAAGGCTTTTTGTCCCGGGATGTGCAGTTTTTGCAGGCGTCGGGGCTCGACCGGTTCAACTGGTTCAACGAGCTGCCGCTGCAGCTCTGCAATATCAACATGTTCCTGATCCCAATCGGCATCCTGACGCACCGGCGCTCCTTGCTCGGGTTTGCCTTTTTCGTCGCGCCGCTCGGTGCGCTCATGGCGCTTGTGTTTCCGGAGGCGGCATTTTCCGGCTATTCGCTGTGGCTGCCGCGGATGCTGGGATATTATATCACGCACATGCTGATCCTAATCTGCGGGTTCAGCCTGACAACACTGGGCTTTTACCGGCCTCGGCTGAAGGATCTGCCGGGCGTCACAGGGGCGCTTTTGACGACTGCATTTGCGGCATTCCTTGTGGACCTGCTGCTGCGGCACACTGTTTGTCCGCAGGCAAATTATTTCTTCGCGTTCGGGCAGGACATAGACGTCAGTATCCTGAACCTGCTCTGGAAGTGGATACCGGTGCCGTTTTTGTATGAGCTTCCGGCGCTTGCCGTTCTCTTTGTCTATATGGGGCTGGTCTGCTTGGTGTTTTCCAAGCTGGATGCGCACCGTGCACGGCTGGCTGCTGCGGGATAAACGAAAAGCCTGACGCAGATTGCGTCAGGCTTTTTCAAGGTAAAGGCAAAAATGCCGCCGCAGATATCCCTCCGCAGCGGCTACTGGAGCGGGATACGGGAATCGAACCCGCCTATCCTGCTTGGGAAGCAGGTGTTCTACCAATGAACTAATCCCACAGGTGCAATTATTATAGCACGGCCAAGTGTCGTTTTCAAGTGAAAAATGCAACATACCTTGACATTCAGCTGCGGGCAACCTATAATAGGCACTTGTGGCGTTTTACATTGTTTGCTGATACATTTAGGAGTGACGATATGCCGGAAGAAACCCTTCGTGAAAATAAAATGGGCACAATGCCCGAAAATAAGCTCCTGCTGTCGATGGCAGTCCCGATGATGATCTCCATGCTCGTGCAGGCGCTGTACAACATCGTGGACAGTATCTTTGTCTCGCGCATCTGCGAGGATGCGCTCACGGCGGTGTCCATGGCGTTCCCGCTGCAGAACATCATCATTTCCATCGCTGTCGGCTTCGGTGTCGGCATCAACGCGCTGCTGTCGCGCGCGCTGGGGCAGAAAAACGCCGAGCGCGTCAATCAGGTCGCGGTCAACGGCCTGCTGCTGGCGCTGCTGAGCTATTTGTTCGTGCTCGTCGCCGGCCTGCTCGGCATCCGCGCATATATGCACACGCAGACGGATATTGAGACGATCGTCAATTTCGGCATCACGTATCTGAACATCTGCATTTTGTGCTCGTTCGGCGTTTTCATCGAGATCACCTTCGAGCGCTTTCTGCAGGCGACCGGCCGCACGATCTATTCCATGATCACGCAGCTGGTCGGTGCGATCACGAATATCATCCTCGACCCGATCCTGATCTTCGGCCTGCTCGGCTTCCCGAAGATGGGCATTGCCGGCGCGGCCTGGGCGACGGTGATCGGCCAGTGCCTGGGCGCGGTCGTGGCGGTCATCCTCAATCATTGCAAGAATCCGGAGATCCACCTGCGCCTGCGGCACATCCGCCCGAGCGGCAAGCTCATGGGCGAGATCACGGCCATCAGCATCCCGTCGATCATCATGAGCTGCATCTCATCGCTGACGTGCTTCGTCATGAACCTGATCCTCATCACGTTTTCGTCCACGGCAGTCGCAGTGTTCGGCGTTTATTTCAAGCTCCAGAGCTTCGTGTTCATGCCGGTCTTTGGCCTCAACAACGGTATGGTGCCGATCATCGCCTACAACTACGGCGCGCAGAAGCCGGAGCGCATCCATAAGACGATCCATTTGGGCATGCTCTATGCCGTCATCATCATGGTGTTGGGATTTCTGGTGTTCCAGCTCATCCCGAAGGAGTTGCTGCTGATGTTCGATGCGTCGGATGCCATGCTGGAGATCGGCGCGCCCGCGCTGCGCATCATGAGTCTGGCGTTCATATTTGCCGGTATCAGCATCGTGGCCGGCTCCTCGTGCCAGGCGTTTGGCTACAGCGTCTACAGCATGCTTATTTCCATCGCGCGCCAGATCGTGGTGCTCATCCCGGCTGCCTACCTGCTGTCTCTGACCGGCGTGCTGCGCAGCATCTGGTTTGCGTTCCCGATCGCGGAGATCTTCTCGCTGATCCTCTCGCTGTTCTTTTTGCGCACCACGCTCAAAAAGACGGGCATGGCGATGCCAAAAACGAAATAAAGCTCCGTTCCGCAAAGGCGGCGCCGTACGGCGCCGCCTTTTTTCGTCGCGTTCCGCACCGGCCGAACCGGGCCTGCATAGGATAATGCGGGCCGAGTGCCCGATTTGAAAAGGAGGAACGACTGTGGACAAATGCAATTTCAAGCAGGGCTCGCTGCCGGAATGCGCGCCGCTGGCGCTGGCGCAGACGCCCATGCAGCAGTCCAACGAACCCGCGTATGATCGGCGCATGGCACTGGCGCGCGGTACGCTGTTTCCGGGACTGGACCTGCCGTTTATGAACATGGTCAACAAACCCGGCGACCTCAGCACGCCGCTGTGCGAGCTGATGGCGATGGATTTTGTCATCCGAGAGCTGAACCTGTATCTGGATACGCACCCGGACGACCGCGAGGCATTCGAGACGCTGCAAAAGTGCATCCGCCTGAGCGCGGAGGGGCGCAGGCGGTACGTGGAGCAATACGGCCCCGTGTCCCTGCGGGATCAGGAAAGCTCGGACGTCTATGACTGGCTCAACGCGCCGTGGCCGTGGCAGCAGGAAGGAGAGGGGAAGTAAGCGATGTTTGTCTATGAAAAGAAACTGGAATACCCGATCCGCATCAAAAACTCTAATCCCGCGCTGGCAAAGTTCATCTGCTCGCAGTACGGTGGGCCGGACGGCGAGCTGGGCGCGTCCCTGCGCTATCTCAGTCAGCGCTATGCCATGCCGTACCCGGAGCTGTCGGCGATCCTGACGGACATCGGCACGGAGGAACTTGGTCATCTCGAGATGGTCGGAACGATCGTCTACCAGCTCACGCGCAGCATGACGCCGGAGCAGATCAAACAGTCCGGCTATGATACGTACTTCGTCGATCACACGGCGGGCGTCTTTCCGCAGTTTGCATCCGGCACGCCGTGGACGGCGGCGACGATCGGCGTGACCGGCGATGTGATCGCCGACCTGTCGGAGGATATGTCGGCCGAGCAGAAGGCGCGCAAGACCTATGACAACATTCTGCGGCTTTGCGACGACCCGGATGTGACGGATGTGATCCGGTTTCTGCGTGAGCGCGAGGTCGTGCACTACCAGCGCTTCGGCGAGGCGCTGCGTCTGGCGACGGAAAAGATGGATCAGAAGAACGTCTATATGACCAATCCGGCATTTGATCGCTCCTGAAACGAAACCAGCGCCGGCAGTCAGCCGGCGCTGGATTTTTCTGCAGCGGCGCAATTTGCGGGACAAAAAAGCAGGCACCCGAAGGTGCCTGCTTTGTGGTAGTTGGGGGAAAGCTTACTTTTTGATGTAAGTCCAGCGCTCGGTGACCGGGTTCTTCAGGTTTTCAATGAAAGCCTTGAAGATTCCATTATGGTCAGAGTACGTGAGAATGTTAATGTCCCAAGTGTAGTCGTGGCTGTTGGTGGCTTCCTGGATCTCGGCATAGGCCCAGTGCGAGGAAGTGCAGTCCGGCCAGGTCTTCATAGCCGCAGCAACTTTGGCATCGCTGAAGCTGGAATTATTCACAACGCGGCCGAGGATGCGGTTCATAACGGCAGCTGTTTCGCCGCGCGTCAGGTTGTCGTTCGGTCTTGCGCTGCCGTTGTCGCCCTTGACAATGCCGAGCTTCTGGAGCAGGTTGATGTACTTTTCTGCCCAGTGACCGTTGATATCCTTGAAGATACCGCCAGTGATCGGGGTGTTGAGCGTATCGCTGTAGAGCATGGCGACCATCTTGAAGAACTCCGCACGGGTGACCGCCTGGTCGGGCTTGAACGAGCCGCCCGGATAACCGGCGACGATGCCGGCCTTCGCGCACATCTGCACAGCGTCATAGTACCAGGCGCCGCTGCTGACATCAGAGAAGTTGACAGTGGGCTTGGAGTCGAATCTGGCCTTGACCTGATCCTTCATCAGACGATACAGAATGGTGGCGACTTCGGCACGGGTGATGCGTCCGTCCGGGCTGACAGTGCCATCCGGATAACCTTTGATGTAAGCGTTGTGGTCAGTGGTGTTGAGGATCATGTCGATCGTCGGGTAAACCGTGATGACGTCGATGTCGGGCTTCTTGCCGAAGGACCAGTTGAAGCCGACGAGGGACTGATACTTAATGTTGGTGTTCGGGTCGGTCCAGGTGGCGGACACGGAGTAAGTGTTGAGGTGATCCTTCTTGGAGAAGATGGCGACGCCGTAGTTGGCGACGGCAGTGGCGACCTGATCCTTGTTCTGGTTGTAGATCACGACCTGAGCGCCGGCAGCGACGCGACCGTCTGAGGTCTTTACAGCAACCAGATAGTTCGGCAGTTTGGCGAACAGATTCTTGATGACATCGCTAACGACGCCCTCAGTCTCCGGGGAAGTCTCCTCGACCGTAGCCGCGGTGGTTTCCTCGGCTGCGACGTCTTCATCGGCTGCAAAAGCCATGACCGGCAGCAGGCTGACGACCATAACCAGAGCGAGAAGCACGCAGAGCAGTTTGCGGGACTTTTTCATTGTTTCCACTCCTTTTATAAATGTGCATAAGTGCCGTTATGCCGGATGTCGGGTAACACAGCCGATCCACGTACACTTATGCGCCTAGTATACACTGTCGGCCCTGAAAAGTCAAGCTATGGAAGCGCTGTGCAAAGGCGCCGCAAACGCAAAGATCTGCAAAAAATGGCCGGTCATTCCATTGCTCGCAGCGGCAGCAGCAACCATCTGCCGCAAACCCGCGAATCGTGCGCACGATCGTTGAATAATGCATATATGGTCAATTACCGGCTCGAGTGTCTGCAAACAATTTCCCTGCCAGAAAAGAAAAGTGAATTTTCTATTGACACACTGGGTAAAACGCGATATAATCCTATTAACCTATAGAGAAGGTAGGCGATGAAAATGCGAGGGCGCATTTCCGGCCGCCTGTGTATCTGCTGGCACTGTTGCGGCGGCTGAGCGCAGGCAAGTCCATCACGAGTCAAACATACATATTTTAATAATACGATACATAAATGGAGGAACATCTCATGAGCAAGATCTATACATCCGCTGACCAGCTGATCGGAAAAACGCCCCTTCTGGAGCTGACCCATATCGAAAAAGAGCAGCAGCTCGAGGCCCGCATTCTGGCAAAGCTCGAGTACTTCAACCCGGCCGGTTCCGTGAAGGACCGCGTGGCGCTGGCCATGATCCAGGACGCGGAGCAGCGCGGCGTGCTCAAGCCGAGCTCCGTCATCATCGAGCCCACCTCCGGCAACACCGGCATCGGCCTGGCGTCCGTCGCCGCGGCCAGAGGCTACCGCATCATCATCGTTATGCCGGAGACCATGAGCGTGGAGCGCCGCCAGATCATGAAGGCCTATGGCGCGGAGCTCGTGCTCACGGACGGCGCGCAGGGCATGAAGGGTGCGATCGCAAAGGCCAACGAGCTGGCCGCGCAGATCCCCGACAGCTTTGTCCCCGGCCAGTTCGTCAACCCGGCCAACCCGGCGATCCACCGCACGACGACCGGCCCGGAGATCTGGGAGGACACGGACGGCAACGTGGATATCTTCGTTGCAGGCGTCGGCACCGGCGGCACCGTAACGGGCGTCGGCGAGTACCTGAAGTCCCAGTGCCCGAAGGTCAAGGTCGTGGCCGTGGAGCCGGCGACCTCTCCGGTCCTGAGCGAGGGCCATGCCGGCCCGCATAAGATCCAGGGCATTGGTGCGGGCTTTGTGCCGGACGTGCTCAACACGAAGGTCTATGATGAGATCATCCCGGTCAGCAACGAGGATGCGTTTGCGACCGGCCGCCTGATCGGCCATAAGGAGGGCGTGCTGGTCGGTATTTCCTCCGGCGCTGCCGTCTGGGCGGCGGTCGAGCTGGCCAAGCGACCGGAGAACAAGGGCAAGACCATCGTTGCGCTCCTGCCGGATACCGGCGACCGCTATCTGTCGACGCCGCTGTTTGCAGACTGAGTGCAGGCAAGCGTTCGTTCTTCTTTCACATGCAACGGGAGACACCGCAAGGTGTCTCCCGTTGTGCATCCGGCACAATTCTGTGAAAAAGCGCTCCCTTCCGGGGGCATCCCGGCGGGGAGCGCTCGTGCGTTCAGCGGCAGCGCATGGCCAGACCGCAGAACATATAGGCGGCCATGCGCAGCGCCTCGGTCTCGATCCGGTCGAACATGCGGATGTCGGCCGCATAGTCGCCCTGCAGGCGCAGCGTGGCCTCTTTGCCATCATCTCCAGATGGCTGAAGAAAAATTCGCGCCATTTTTCTTCGTTCCAGCAGGCGTTGATGCCGGCAAGAAACGCGCTGATGGCGTCGGCGTTTGCGTACCAGCGCCGGCGGGTGTCGTCGGCCTTGGCGGTCTCGCGGTTTTTCAGGTCGGTCACGAGCGCACCGCCGATCTCCAGATGCTCCGTGAGCAGGTCGCCGAACTGTCCGGCCGTGCGCGCGGGATCTTTGGCGCATCTTTTGCGCAGCAAAGATGAAAAGGGATGCAATTTTGCGCCCGATGCGCTATAATAGATGCCATCATGCAGTAAGAGGGATCATTATGCGAATCGTTGTTAAAGTCGGCACTTCCACACTCGCGCACGCGACCGGGCGGCTGAACATTCAGCGCATGGAGCGGCTGTGCAAAGTGCTCAGCGACCTGAAAAATGCAGGTCATGAGATCATTCTCGTCTCGTCCGGCGCGATCGGCATGGGCGTCGGCAAGCTCAATCTGTCCGGCCGTCCGGCGGATATGCCGGGCAAGCAGGCCGCGGCCGCCGTCGGCCAGTGCGAGCTGATGTATTTTTACGATAAGCTCTTCACGGAGTACAATCATATTGTGGCGCAGCTGCTGCTGACCGGCGAGGACATCCGCAGTGAGCAGCGCAGCCGCAACGTGCGCAACACGCTCTCGCGGCTGCTGGAGCTGGGGGCGCTGCCGGTCATCAATGAAAACGACGCTGTGGCGACGGACGAGATCGGCGTGGACAACACCATCGGCGAGAACGACAGTCTCTCGGCCATCGTGGCTGCCGCCATCGGTGCGGATCTGCTGATCCTGCTCTCGGACATTGACGGATTGTATGACAGCGACCCGCACCGAAACCCGGATGCGCGGCTCATCGAGACGGTGCCGGTCATCGACGCGCACATTCTCTCGCTTGCCGGAGACAAGGGCTCCGCGCTCGCCACCGGCGGCATGGTCACGAAGCTGCACGCCGCGCAGATCGCAACGGCGGCCGGCTGCGAAATGGTCATTGCCAACGGCGAAAAGCCCGAGGTGCTCTATGACATTGTGGCCGGCAGGCGCGCCGGCACCCGATTTCTGATACCACATTCCTGAGGAGGGACTACTATGACGACTATGGACATTCTCCGGCGGACGAAGGCCGCGTGGCCCAGCATCTGCAACGCTTCCGCCGAGGACAAAAACCGCATCCTGTCCGCCATGGCGGACAGCCTGCAGGCGGAGTGCGATGCCATCCTGCGCTGCAATGCCGAGGACATGGACGCTGCACGCGGCCATATCTCGGATGTCATGCTCGACCGGCTCTATCTGGACAAAGATCGCATCGACGCCATGGCCGACGGCATCCGCGCAACCGTGGCGCTGCCGGATCACACGGGGCGCATCCTCGCGCAGATCGACCACCCCAACGGCATGAAGATCTATAAAAAGCAGGTGCCGCTCGGCCTGGTCGCCATCATTTATGAGAGCCGCCCGAACGTCACGTCCGACGCGGCGGCGCTCACCATCAAGAGCGGCAACGTCTGCATGCTCCGCAGCGGCAAGGAGGCTTTCCGCACGGCCAAAGCCATCGTGGCCGCGCTCAAGCAGGGCATCGCGTCCGCGGGCGGCGATCCGGACATCGTCAACATCGTGGAGGATACCAGCCACCAGAGCGCTACGGAGATCATGCAGGCCAAGGGCCTTGTAGATCTGCTCATCCCGCGCGGCGGGGCGGGGCTCATCCGCTCCTGTGTGCAGAATGCCACCGTGCCCTGCATCGAGACCGGCACCGGTATTTGCCACGTCTACGTGGACGAGTATGCTGACCTCGACAAGGCCGTGCGCATCATCGAAAACGCCAAAACCAGCCGCCCCTCGGTCTGCAACGCCGAGGAGGTCTGCCTTGTGCACCGGGCGGTCGCGGCCAGGTTTCTGCCCATGCTCAAAAAGGCGCTGGTCGATGACCGCGCGGCGCAGGGCCTCACACCGGTCGAGCTGCGGCTGGATGCGGCAGCGGCGCAGATCATCGACGGCAAGAGCGCTTCCGACAAGGACTTTGACACGGAGTATCTGGACTATATCCTCGCCGTTGGCGTGGTCGACAGTCTGGACGCCGCCATCGCGCACGTGCTCGCGCACTCGACGCACCACAGCGACGCCATCGTCACCGAGGACGCCGCGAGCGCCGAGCGCTTCATCAACGGTACGGACAGCGCGGCAACGTACGTCAACGTCTCCACCCGCTTTACCGACGGGGGTGAGTTCGGCCTCGGCTGCGAGATGGGCATCTCCACGCAGAAGCTCCACGCCCGCGGCCCCATGGGGCTCGACGAGCTGAGCACCTATAAATATATCATCCGCGGCGACGGACAGATCCGCTGAGGAGGGAACACTATGAAAAAGTTTGAAGCAGGCTTCATCGGCGCCGGCAATATGGGCGGCGCGCTGGCCACGGCCGCGGCCAAACAGGTCACGGGGGAGCGGGTCGCCGTTGCCTGCAGCAGCCCCGCGCACAGCGCGGCGGCGGCCGAGCGGCTGGGCTGCCGTGCGGCCGCGCCGGAGGAGATCCTCGGCGGCAGCAAATTCGTGTTTCTCGGCGTCAAGCCGCAGATGATCGACGGCGTTGTGCAGTCGCTGGCAGCGCCCATCGCGGCGTCGGAGAGCATTTTTGTGTCCATGCTCGCCGGTGTGCAGCTGGAGCGGCTCGAGCGGCTGCTCGGCGCGGATAAGAAGATCATCCGCATCCTGCCGAACACGGCCTGCGCCGTGGGGCAGGGCGTCGTGCTCTATTGTGCCAACGGCAATGTCACGGAAGGCGATCTCGCGGCGTTTTGCGCGCTCATGGCGGCCGCGGGCATCGTCGACCCCATTTCCGAGGCGTTGATTGACGCCGGCTGCGCCATCACCGGCTGCGGCCCCGCGTTTGCGTATATGTTCATCGAGGCGCTGGCCGACGGCGGCGTCAAATGCGGCCTGCCGCGCGCAAAAGCCATCCGCTACGCGGCGCAGATGCTCGCCGGCAGCGCGGAGATGGTGCTGCAGTCCGGCAAGCACCCGGAGCAGCTCAAGGACGAGGTCTGCAGCCCCGGCGGCAGCACGATCGCCGGCGTCGATGCGCTCGAGCAGCACGGTTTTCGCGGCAGCTGCATCGCGGCCGTGGACGCCGCGTTTGAAAAGACCCGCCAGCTCGGGTGATCCCAGTTAAAAATGCCGGCCGGGCCGCACCCATTCGGGTGCGGCCCGGCCGCTGCATGGTTGCTTATGCAGACGTGATGTAGCACTCCTCGGCTTCCTGCTGTGCATGGATCAGCAGCAGCCGCGCCTCCTCATAGTCGTGGGTGTCGATTTGCTCAACGGCGTCGCTCAGCGTGTTGAAGAGGGTGAAGTACAGCTTCTTGAAGTCCATGGTGATCTCCTTTTTGTTCTGCGTATTTGCGGTTTCCGGCGCGTCTTCCGGTCGCTGCGATGCGCAGTCTAACACAGAACGGAGCAGAAACGTGTCGAATGCTGTAGGTGCCGAAAAAACTTCATAAAATTCAATTTTTTGTCAGGCATGGAACGATCTTTGCGCGAAGCGTCGAATCGCAAACGCCCGCGCACCATATCGGAGCGCGGGCGCGGATCGTTTATAGCAGCTTGATCAGGATCGTGACGGCGCCCAGCAGGATCAGCACGCTGCCGCCGTCGGCATCGTGTCCGGCTGGGCGGCGACGGGGCTGAATCAGTCTGTGAAACAGCTTTCCGATAAATAATTTCTATTACACACCCGTTGCACACCGCATCGATAATTTGCACGCAAAAACGGAAAAAGAAAAAGTCCTGTATCCATTGAGAATACAGGACTTTTTGCTGGTCCGAGTGAGAAGATTCGAACTTCCGGCCTCTTGAACCCCATTCAAGCACGCTACCAACTGCGCTACACCCGGATATTTTATTTGCTCAAATAATATAGCACACCGCGCAAAAAAATGCAAGAGGGAAATGCGGCTTTTGGGCAGAAAGTTTTTCGTTGCATTTCTTTATGATTGTATCAGAATTTTGAATAGACAGGTTTCGAAATAATCATAAATTTTTTAAATAAATAAATTGAAATTTTTTGGGTGATTTGTTAACGTGTTCTTAACACCTATGTGAGATGATAAAGTCCCATGCATGCGGGGCATGCAAGATCCACTTGGCGAAATAGAAACAAAGGAGGAAACATCATGACAGGTAAAAAACTGCAGCGTCTGCTGGCGTGTCTGCTGGCGGTGCTGCTGCTGTCGCAGGTCGGCGCGTTCTCGCCGGCCGTGTTCGCGGCGGATGACATCGACTACACGCTGCATGACGGTACGGCCGTTATTCCGGCCGGAACGTCGGCGGATGATGTGAACCGCATTCTTGCGGCGGCACTGGTCGATGGCTTCGACCAGATGACCGCTGACGAGCAGCAAGCGATTCTTGACAAGGGCTTTGAGTATTACTGTGAGGGCAAAAACGGTCTTCGGAAAAATACTGATTGGGGCCTTATTGGTGGCTTCCAGAGCAAGACGGAAAAAACTGCATTTGGGAAAGTCTACACGACCTATTATGACCACCCCGCGCTGGCCGCTAACAAGGATGGCGACTACAAGGTCCGCCTTGCCGGCACGACAGCGGAAGTGACGCTGACGAAGGCGGAGAAGCTCTCTTCGTCTATCACGCTCAAGGAAGGTGTCAGCGTGAAGCTGCCGTATAAGGAAGACGGCACGCTGGATTTTGACGCGCTGCGTGCAGCCATTCTCCAGCAGGTCGTGGACGAGGGGACTACCCCGTCTCTGACGACGGAGAATACGGAGATCAAATACTATGCGACGTCTTCAACGGGATGGACTCATGAATGGGTGAAACTGGATGGCGATAAGGTCAATCTTGCAACTTACCCCGCCATTTCTGCGGGTGAGCAGCAGATCCAGATCAGCTTCAAGGGCGACAATACTTACAAGGCGTCCTCTGAAACGACGACGGTGACCTTCACCGAGCGCCCAAGCATAGAAGCGGTGACGAAGGAAAACCCGACGTTCAAGCTCGCCTTCACTGCCGACGGCGCGGCGACCTATGACAACATCCGGCAGCAGGTCTGGGATGCGGTCGTTGTGAGCGCGAACCCGGCTCTGACCGTGGATGATGTGACCATCGAGTATTATGCTACTGCTGAGAGCGGCTCTTGGGGCAGCGTCGGCAAAGCATGGATGCCGCTGGAAGGCGGCACAAAAGATTTGCTGACCTATCCCGCCATCGGTGAAGGTACGCAGGAGGTGCGCATCACCTGGGGCGGCAGCAAGGACTACGCCGCCTGGCAGTGGCAAGGGAATGTGACCGTCACCGGCCGCGCGGACGCTCCGTTCCAGCTCAAGCAGGGCGTGACCGAAGTCTCGATGGTCTACAACAAGGATCAGAGCATCAACTACGAGGCGACCGCGCAGGCTCTGCGCGAGGCGCTGCTCGAGAGCGATGATCCGAACGTCTCCATCAACGACGTGACGGTGGAGTATAACGCCGGCACAGATCTTGCCAAGAATTTCCAGCCGCTCGACTTTGACGGTTTTGGCTTCAAGTTCGGCCTGAACGAGCAGACCATCCGCTTCACCTGGCGCGGCAACGCAGATTACCAGGCTTATACGGCGGAAGTCACCGTAGAGATGACCGACAGCCGCGAGGCCGGCGCCGTCGTCCTTAAGCCGAGCATCTCTCTCATCTACAATAAGGACGCCGCTGCCATGACGCAGCAGATTTTTGAATACGTCATTGATTGGGACGATTCCACGCTGCCCGACAAGAGCACGCTGAGCGTGGACGACTTCACGATCGAGTATTACGCAACGGCTAAGGTTGTGGCCGGTGATCTTGGCGGCGACGTAGGACTCCAAAAGTGGGTTCCGATCGAAGGAGAAGAGGGAATCAGTGTTGGCAAACTCCAGTATTTCTACCCCCAGATGGGCGCTGGTGAGCAGCAGATCCGCGTGACCTTCAACGGCAGCGAGACCTATCGTCCCAGCGAGGCTGAGGAAGGCTCGCTCACGGTCAAGAAGGCAAATGTCTCCGTCAAGGTGCACTCGACGAGCATCTACGCCGATGAAGTGCCGGGCGAGGGCTTCGTCACCACCGATCCCGTGGACGATTTTGACATCTTCACAGTCTATACCGGCGTGTCCAGCGTGTTCGTGCAGCTGCCCGAGCGCTACACAGACAACGCGTTTATCAAGGCTGTTGATCCTGTGCTCGAAAAAGTCGGTCTGCGGACGATCCAGGATATCATGGACAAGGGCATCACCGTCGGAGAACTCAAGCAGAATCTGGACAAGATCGCCAATGGCAGCGAGTATGCCGTAGTGCGTGAAGCGCTCAAGCTGATGGGTGTTGACGTCACTACGCTGCAGCAGATCATCAACGTGTTCAACAAGATCACGCTGCTGGACAATGTCCGCATTGCCCTGCGTACGCCGGATCAGGTGGGTATCTACACCGTTTACGCGATCACGAACAACGATAACTACAACACCGGCTTCGGTATGGGCGCTCTCGTTGTGAAAAAGCACTACTCCGGTGTGAAGCTCGACTGGAATCAGAACTTCACCAACGGCAAGATCTCCGCTGCGGACGTGAAGAACTTCGACTTCGGTGCGACGCTGAGCTATAACGGGGACCAAGTCGAGGATCAGTCCTCTGTGCACTACCTGTACTCCGGCTTCACCAGCAGGTGGCGCCCGTATTCGAGCACCACGACGCCCCCGACTGAGCCCGGCCGCTATGTTGTGACGGTCGTGACTCTGGGCGGCAACTATCAGGCAGCGCCCATCACGCGCGCTTTCCAGATCACCAAGTAATTTTCTCGCGTGTGTCTCCCGGGCTTTTTTGCCCGGGAGACATTTTTGCGCTGGAGGAGACCGGCCGGAGCGGAAAATGAAAATCGCCGAAAATTTTTTCAAAAATAACTTGACAGCAGTCGAATCGTCTGGTATATTAAACAAGCGCTGAGGCGACGAGGCCGAGTAGTTCAGTTGGTTAGAACGCTAGCCTGTCACGCTAGAGGTCGAGGGTTCAAGTCCCTTCTCGGTCGCCACCCGCGGGGCGAAAGCTCCGCGGGCTTTGTATGCTGCTATAGCTCAGTCGGTAGAGCGCATCCTTGGTAAGGATGAGGTCCCCGGTCCGAATCCGGGTAGCAGCTCCAGAAAAATCCCTGTAACCACAATGGCTACAGGGATTTTTCATTTTCTGGGAGGCTTTTGCCCATTCTCGAAACCACTACCAAAACCACTACACAGCTCGTTGTTTAGGCGCGTTTTTCATTTAAAGCCGCTCGGAAAATATCTCCCGCTCGTTTAATGCTCTCCTTATCTGCGTGTGTATACATGCGCAGAGTGACAGCCTTGTCACTGTGGCCGAGCTTTTCCGAAACTGACGCAATGTCTGCGCCGTTTGTGATTGCAATAGAAGCGAATGAATGACGCAGTTTGTGCGGATGTAGATTTGCTATTCCATATCTGTTGCCGAAGTCTTTCAGGTATTCAGTTGGCGTTTGTGGATGCATGACGGCTCCACTATTCTCTTGCGTAAAAACAAACTCTGAAAGTATGCAGTTATTGATTTGCTCTTTGCGCAATAGCTGCAATTTCTGCATGACCTCCGGGCAAACATCAATTACTCTTGATTTCCCGTTTTTGGGGGTATCGAGATACACGCCTTTTTGTGGCGTATAGCAAAGGTTTTTTTCAACCGTTATTGTACCATCGGCAAAATTGACATCTGACCATCTGAGCGCGCAGCATTCGCCACGGCGCATTCCTGTGTCAATAAGGAGAGAAACAAGCGCTTGCCATTTGAGCGGCTCATTCGTCAAGCAATCTTTGATATGCACAATTTCTTCGACAGTGAATGCATCTACTGCGGCCCCACGGATTTCGCCTTTTCGCGGCTTCGGCCGCTCCACTTTGTCCATTGGATTCCGTGTGATTGTATCGTCAAGATACGCCATCTTAAAAAGAGAATGTAGAACAGTGTAGTATTTAATAACTGTGCTGTGGGCTTTTCCGTATGATTGGATAGAGAGAAGTAGAGCAGAAATGTTTGCTGGTGTAATGTCCGGCATTTTTAGATTGCCTATCGCGGGATATATACGGCTGTTTAAGCACTGCTGATAACATGTGCGCGAATTCTCACTAAAAGTTACGGTCTTGTTTGGCATAAACACTTTTTCGCCATACTCGAAAAGCGTTTGCACCTTGGCAGCTTCTCTTTGACGCTCAATTTCTAACGCTTTGCGTTCTTTGCGGGGGACAGCCGCTCCGCTTTGCACTTCTTTTTCAAAGTCCCGAGCGGCTTTATTTAATTCCCTCTGCGTTGTGCGGGCACTCCATCCTTCATGCGGATAGAACGTCATATAGGCTTTAGGGATGCCTCGGCCGCGGCTAACACCTATTTCGTAAAAAAGCACCCCGGATTTTGTATGTTTTTCTCGGATTGCGGGCAAATTTTCAGACCTCCTTAAAAAAGTGTTGACATCCATCCCACAAAATAGCATAATACAAGAAAAGCCATAAAGCAACCGCAAAATAAGCAGATTGCCACAAATGGCGTTATATAATCTATCAGCAAACAGTCCGGTTATAGTATCCGGTGCGCGAAGTACTATCCAGAGCAAAACAATGCGCCACATAAAACAAGTGATTAGTGATTCTTGTATTTATGGGGGGCTGATTCAAATGCTTCACCACACTTTAATGAGTGGTGGAGTATTTGAATCAGCCCCTCTTTTTATTTTCGAGGAGGAAAACAATGGATAAGAAATCAATGTATCAGACAATTCAGGAAACAAGCCGCACAACAGGGCTATCACAATATTATTTGCGACAGGGCGTTAAGAACGGTACGATTCCGCATGTAAATTGCGGGCGAAAGTATTATATTAACGTTCCTGCCATGCTTGAGCGGCTTGCATCATGTGAAGCAGCGCAGCCGCTCGGAGAGGAATAATAGAATGGGCAGAACGAAGAAAAAGAAAACGGTCAAGTCGGGGCCGCTTGTAGAGGTCGTTTGCTATAGTCAGGCGTTTCCGAGGGACACGAAACAGGAGCGAGCTATCAAAACGAAAAGTAGTAGCGAGGCGCGGAAACGCTTAAATGATATTGCGTCTTGGAAGAAACTTGAGCGGCTCATATGCTGCAATTTCCTGCATGGCTGCTATTTTGTTACGCTGACATACTCAGATAAGAGGTATATAGCAAGCGAGAAAATTGCAAAGGATGATGTACGGCAGTTTATAAAGCGTGTGAGGTACCACAGAAAACAGGAAGGGGATGCGCTGTCTTATATTTACGTGACTGAGGGCAAACATGGCGACCACAGGCTGCACCATCATTTGATTTTGAATAAAGCAAGCGGCGACCTATTGCAAGAGTTGTGCGCGCTTTGGCCTTATGGCGGCGTTGACATAGAGGGGGAGATAGATGTCGAATTTGTTTCTAACCTCTCGAAATATCTAACGAAAGAGCGCGTGCATGATGGGGCGCGAGCGTGGACAACCTCGCGCGGCTTAAAGCGCCCAATGGAAACCTCGGAATTCGTAAATGACAGATACGCCAATCTTGCGCCGCCAGGTGCGTATATTATCGAATCCACAAGCAGCATTGAAAATAGCTTTGGCCGGTATACATATCTTAAATATTTAGAGCCGAATGCCCGGCTCAAGCAGTAAAAGGGCAATAAAAAAGCGGTTAAACAACGCCGCTTTTTGGGCTTGAAACTGTGTATATTATAGAGTGAGAAAGACGTGAAAGCATTGAAAACACAAGGAAATTGTGAGATACTCAAAATCGTGGACGGGAAAAGTAATTGCCCGATATGCGGTGCGCGGATTCGATGCAGGGCGCAGGATGGTGCATCACGGGTTTCGTTTTATTGCAAGCGCTGCAAGCATGTTTGCACACTGGACGTGGAAACAGGCGACATTTGAGGCCGGGCCGAGCGGCTTGGATGCCAGATAACCGCGGAAAATTCAGTGCTAAACGCTTTCGCGAGGATATGCCCCCCCTGTGTTCGGGCCGTCTGAAAAACGGAGCGAGGAACGGTGTGGGGCGGTACTTCCAAGCGCGTATGGCTTTTTGCTCGGGGGGGATCGCGCGCGGGAAGAATCTAACGCGTGTGCGCACGGGAGCAATATAAGCGCCTGTTTTTGGAGCGGATAAAAAAGCGGCTTAAAACGCGAAATTTTACGTCTGCACCGTGAAAATTACAATCAGCAAAATGGAAAGCTGAGCGGCTTTAAGCGGGGTGGAGCAGAAAATTGCCCGCTCAGAAGAACAAAACGCAAAGCCCAGCAGCGCTAATTTGAAACGCGCCACGGGGCTTTGCATTACTCAGAGCGGTCATTGGTGATTGTTTCGTCAATGGCTCTGTTTATGAACTTGTTTACGCTTTCGCCTTGCAGATGCGCATGCTTCTGAATTTCTTCTTTTTTGCCTTTGGGCACTGTTAGATTGATGCGGTCATAGGCTTTTGCAATCCATGAGTTTTGGGCTTTCATTTGAGCTTTTGATACTGTCATAGGACCTCCGTATTGTTGGGCGCGTCTCATGAGACGCTATTTCCTGCGATTTTATATACATTATACGCCGAAAATCAATATTGCGCAATGATAATTGTTCACAAATATTGCGCAATGATATTGTGCAGTGCGCTAATTGAAATATTGCGCAATATAGTATAAGCTACTATTATCGGAGCCCGAGCGCAGAAGCAAGCCGCTCGGGGAAGAAATATAACTTATTGGAGGGCTCAAGATGGATAAATTGTTTGACATCTCTGATGGACTGGAAACAGCATTGGGGGAACTCACGAAAGCACGGAGCGCCTTATCAATGGCAGCTTTTGAATTGGATAGTAACGCAACCGCAGCAGCGAATGGCGGGCCGTCTGTTGCCGAGTATTTTCTCCGCGAAAACATGCCTGACTATGTAAACGTTTTTTTCTTGGCGCTAGAATCCATTGATAAAGTAAAGGCGGGCATCGAGCGAGAACATGAGCGGCTTTGTGCATTGTCCAAAGCATCAAGAGGCAGCAATGAGGCCGCGCCAAAGGCGGCTGCGGCTGCGGCGACGTATGTCTTTAGCGCTGCTTTGATGGAAAAACAAAAGCCCAGTGTAACGCAGTAAGCAGTAAACAAAAGGAGGGGGCATCCCCTCCTTTAATTGATGGTGAGCGGCTCGGAGGTAAAACCACTACAAAACCACTACATGCGCAAAAAACCACTACACAACAAGCCGCAACGGACTACAACAAGTAAATATTTGCAAGCCGCTCAATGCATTGAAAGCACTGAGTAAATTGCGATAAACTACAAAAAGAAACGTGCGCAAATACACAGTGTAAAAGAATTGGTAAGGATGAGGTCCCCGGTCCGAATCCGGGTAGCAGCTCCAGAAAATCCTGCAACCGTTGCGGCTGCAGGATTTTTTGTTTATCAAAGACCGCGCAAAAACCACGACGCCGGACAGGGAAGCCCTGTCCGGCGTCGTTTTGCCTATGTTCGGTTTCAGCCGCCGAAGCCGATGCACGGTGTGCGGCCCCCGCCGTTTGGCGGGGGCTTACGTTTTCCTTGCCGCGGGAAATCGATATGCGAAAGCCTGCCAAAACCGTCTGTGTCAGACGCTTTTGACAGGCTGAGCGAGCGGGCCTGTAAGCCGGGTTCTGTTATCGACAGCCATCTATCTAGACGCACCGTTGCCGGTGCGTTCCAGCCACCTCCATGGGACGGCCGGGCCGGCCATATGTCCCTCCGCGGTGTTGCTCCGGATAGAGTTTACAGCGCCGCACTGTCTCCAGCCGGCGAGTGAGCTCTTACCTCACTTTTCCACCCTTACCCGATCGCTCGGGCGGTTTGTTTCTGTTGCACTTGTCCGAGGGTCGCCCCTGGCGGGTGTTACCCGTTATCCTTGCCCTGTGGAGCCCGGACTTTCCTCACGCACAGCCTTTCGGCTCGTGCCCGCGGCTGTCCGGCCTGCTCGCCCGACTATTTTACACATCCTGCCGCACCGCGTCAAGTCCGGCAGCGATTTATTTTCTTGTAATCGGCACGAATGAGCGGTATAATCTCCACGTATGATTACCTTTTGGAAAAGGAGTGTCGGCATGACCTTTTCGGACTATATGGACTATCTGCGCGGCAAGCGCATCGGCGTCATCGGCTTCGGCGTGAGCAATCAGCCGCTCGTGCGCGTGCTGCTGCGCAACGGCTGCGACGTGACGGTGTGCGACCGGCGCGACCGCGCCCAGCTCGGCGCGGCCGGCGACGAGGCCGCGGCGCAGGGCGCAAAATTTATCCTTGGTGCGGATTATCTGGAGCATCTGGACTTCGACGTCATCTTCCGCACACCGGGCGTGCTGCCCATCGTGCCGCAGCTGCGCGCGGCGGCGCAAAGCGGCGCGATCCTCACCTCCGAGATGGAGGCATTCTGCAATCTTTGCCCGTGCCGCATCATCGCCATCACCGGCAGCGACGGCAAGACCACGACCTCGACCATCACGGCCGAGCTCCTGCGCGCGCAGGGCTACACCGTGCACCTCGGCGGCAACATCGGCACGCCGCTCTTTGACCGCATTCCGGATATCCGTCCGGAGGATTTTGCCGTGCTCGAGCTCAGCAGCTTCCAGCTGCACAGCATGCACTGCGCGCCGGATGTGGCCATCATCACGAACATTTCGCCGAACCATCTGGATGTGCATCCGGATTTCGAGGACTATGTGTCGGCCAAGCGCAGCATTTACCGCGGCCAACGGCCGGACGGCTGCCTGGTGCTCAACGCGAAGGACGCCCATACGCCGCGCTTCGCGGCCGAGGCGCCGGGGCGCGTGCGCTATTTCAGCAGCATCGGCCCGGTGGAAAACGGCGTTTACTGCACGGATGGTGTGATTTACCGCGCGCACGACGGCAAGGCGGAGAAGATCCTCGACGCCGCCGAGATTCGCATCCACGGCGCGCACAACGTGGAAAACTATATGGCGGCCTTTGCCGCGACCGACGGTCTGGTCGGCAATGCGGCGTGCGTTCAGGTCGCGCACGCCTTCTCCGGCGTGCCGCACCGCATGGAGCGCATCCGCGAGCTCAACGGCATCACGTTCATCAACGATTCCATCGCCTCGAGCCCCACGCGCACGATCGCGGGCCTGCACGCGCTGCCGAAGCCGCCGGTCATCATCCTCGGCGGGCACGACAAGCACATCCCGTTTGATACGCTCGGTGACGAGGTCTGCCTGCACGCGAAGGCGGCGGTCGTCGTCGGCGAGACGGCGCAGCGCATTGCCGCCGCCATCCGCGCGTCGAAATGCTATGACCCGGGAAAGTTGCTGCTCGTTGAGGCGCCGGATTTTCGCGCAGCGGTCGAGACGGCCTACGGCCTTGCGCAGCCGGGCGATATCGTGACGCTCTCGCCGGCCTGCTCATCGTTTGATCTCTTCAAAAACTTTGAAGAGCGCGGCAATACCTTCCGCGCCATTGTGGAATCTCTGCAATAAGCGCATGAATCGCCCCGCCGCTGCATAGCATGGCAGGGGGGATCTGCTATGATTTGTGCACCTCGCCGCTGGAGACCGGCTGCCCGCCGGCGCCCGCTGCGGCCGAACCGGAAGCTGGCGGCGCTGCTGCTGGTATGCATTCTGTTTGGTGGCATGGCATATTTTACCGTGTCGGTGCTGCACCTGATCACGCAGCTGGCCGTCAACTCCGCCTGTGACCTCATGCAGCTGAAGATCAACGCCGCCGTCACGGCGGCGACGGCGCAGGTGCAGGGCGACTATTATACCTACCGCACGGACGCTGACGGGACCATCACGGCCGTGAGCATCGACACCGAGCACGTGGGGCAGGTGTCCTCGCTCGTGCTCGAGCACATGATGGACGGGGACGACGGGCAGGTCGAGCTGGACATCCCGCTTGAGACGCTCTTCGGCGTGAATTTTCTGCCGGGGCTCAAGCTGCCGCTGCCAGTGCGCATCCTTGTGCTGACGACGTCGGACGTGAGCTATCACAACGAGCTCATGTCGGCCGCGATCAACCAGAGCAAATATCAACTATATCTGAACGTGAAGATGGATCTCGACATTCTGGTGCCCTGGGAGCACCAGACCGAGACCGTGGGCACGAACGTCCTGCTGGCCGAGACGGTCATCGTCGGCAAAGTGCCCCAGACGTATGTGGAAGTGGAGTAGACAACATGGATGTACGCGAAGAGATCCTGACGCTGCGCCGTCAGCTGGAACACGCAAATTTTCTCTATTACGTGAAGGACGCGCCCGAGATCAGCGACTTTGAATACGACGCGCTTATGCGCAGGCTCGAAGAGCTCGAGGCGGCGCACCCGGAGTACGCCTCGCCCGATTCGCCGACGCAGCACGTCGGCGGCTACGCGCTCAACACCTTTGCGCAGGTGCGCCATCAGGTGCCGCTCGAGAGCCTGCAAGACGTGTTCTCGTTCGACGAGCTGCGCGCGTTCGGCGCGCGCATGGACGGGGCGCTCACGCAGGCGCATGATTATTCCGTCGAGCCGAAGATTGACGGCCTGTCCATGTCGCTCGAGTATGAAAACGGGGTGTTCGTCCGCGGCGCTACGCGCGGCGACGGCATCACCGGCGAAGACGTGACGGAAAACCTCCGCACGCTGCGCAACCTGCCGCTGACGCTTGAAAACGCGCCTGCAAAGCTTATCGTGCGCGGTGAGGTCTATATGTCGCACGAAGTATTCGCAGCGCTCAATGCCGAGCGCGAGCTGCTCGAACAGCCGCTGCTGGCCAATCCCCGCAACGCGGCGGCGGGCTCTGTGCGCCAGCAGGACCCGAAGGTCGCGGCGGCGCGCAAGCTCGATATCATCATCTTCAACCTCCAGTTTGACAGCGACCGCACGTTTGCCGCGCACACGGAAACGCTGGACTATCTGGCGTCGCTGGGCTTCCCGGTCGTGCCGTATCAGCGCTGTGAAACGCTCGATGCCTGCTGCGCGCGCATTGACTGGATCGGCGACAACCGCGAGACGTTCCCGTTCGACATCGACGGCGCGGTCATCAAGATCAACGATCTCGCGCAGCGGCAGTATCTCGGCAGCACGGCAAAGTTCCCGCGCTGGGCGGTGGCATATAAGTACCCGCCGGAGAAGAAGGAGAGCCGCGTGCGCGACATCGTCGTGCAGGTCGGCCGCACGGGTGTGCTCACGCCGAAGGCGGTCATTGAGCCGGTGCGTCTGGCCGGCACGACCGTCACGAATGCCACGCTGCACAATCAGGACTTCATCGACAACCTCGACCTGCGCATCGGCGACACGGTGCTCGTGCAGAAGGCGGGGGAGATCATTCCCGAGATCCTCTCCGTCGTGCGCGAGAAGCGGCCGGAGGGCACGGTGCCGTTTCATATGCCGGATACCTGCCCGGAGTGCGGCGCGCCCGTCGTGCGCGACCCGGACGGTGCGGCCCTGCGCTGCACGGGTGCGGAGTGCCCGGCGCAGCGGCTGCGCAACATTGCGCACTTTGCCTCCCGCGAGGCGATGGATATCGACGGCCTCGGCATCTCGCTGTGCCAGTCGCTGATTGAGGCGGGGCTCGTGCACTCCCCGGCGGAGCTGTATGCGCTCGAGCCGCAGTCGGTCGCGGCGCTGGACCATATGGGGAAGAAGTCGGCCGAGAATCTCATGGCCGCCATCGAAAAGAGCAAGGACGCCGGCATGGCGCGCTTGCTGTGCGCGTTCGGCATCCGGCAGGTTGGGCAGAAGGCGGCCAGGGTGCTGGCCATGCACTTCGGCACGCTGGACAAGCTCATGGCGGCGACGGAAGAAGAGCTCATGGCCATCCCTGACGTCGGCCCGACGACGGCGGCGTACCTGCGTGCATGGTTCGATAACCCACAATCACAGCACCAGATCCGCCTGCTGCGCGATGCGGGCGTCAGCTTTGATTCCAGGGAGCAGGTCGTGGACCGCCGCTTTGCCGGCAAGACATTTGTGCTCACCGGCGCGCTCGAGCACTTCAGCCGCGACGAGGCCAGCGCCATCATCGAGCGCTTCGGCGGCAAGACGAGTTCTTCCGTGTCGAAAAAAACGTCCTATCTGCTCGCCGGCGAAAACACCGGCTCGAAGTATCAGAAGGCGCTCACGCTCGGCACGCCTATCATTACGGAAGCTGAATTCCTGGACATGATCCAGGAGTAACGAAAGAAACGGAGTGGAAATCATGCGAGATTACGCAAAAGAATTTGAAAACCGCGTCGCCTTTATCCGCGACCTGCTCAAAAGCAGCGGCGCCAAAGGCGTCATCTACGGCAACAGCGGCGGCAAGGACAGCGCGCTCGTCGGCATCCTCTGCAAGGCCGCGTGCGACAATACGGTCGGCATCATGATGCCGTGCGCCTCCAAGCGCAACTTCGGCGAGGACATGACCGACGGTCTGGCCGTGGCCGAGCAGTTCAACATCGAGACGCGCACGGTCGATCTCACGGCGGAAAAGGAGCTCGTCATGCAGACGGCCTCCGCCGTCACGACGCTCAACCAGATGGCGACGTCGAACATCGCCCCGCGCCTGCGCATGCTCACGCTCTACACCATCGGCGCGGCCGAGGGCCGTCTCGTCGCCGGCACCGGCAACCGCAGCGAGGCATACATGGGCTATTTCACGAAGTGGGGCGACGGCGCGTATGACTTCAATCCCATTGCCGACCTGACCGTGACGGAAATTTACGAGTTCCTGACCTGGCTGCATGCGCCGGAAAACATCATCCGCAAAGCGCCGTCCGCCGGTCTCTTTGAGGGTCAGACGGATGAGCAGGAGATGGGCGTGACCTACGCCGCCATCGACAAATACATCCTCACCGGCGAGGCCAGCGAGCACGACAAGGCCATCATCGACCGCTACCATAGCCGCAGCGAGCATAAGCGCCGCCCGGCCGCGACCTATCACGCCGAATGACGCAGTATTTCGATACCCACGCGCACTACGACAGCGGAAAGTTCAACGCCGACCGCGAAGAGGTGCTGCGCGCCGTGCACGAGAGCGGCGTCGCGCTCATCGTGGATCCCGGCGACTGTGCTGCGACGTCCGCGCGCGCTGTCGCCATCGCACAGGAATATGATTTCGTCTATGCCGCCGTCGGCTGGCACCCGGAGGAAGCCGCCGGCTGGACGGACGACAGTCTGGAGCAGATCCGCGCGCTGGCGGCGCAGCCCAAGGTCTGCGCCATCGGCGAGATCGGTCTGGACTATTACTGGGACGCCTCCACGAAGGCGACGCAGGAGATCATGCTGCGTGCGCAGCTGGAGCTGGCGCTGGAGCTGGATCTCCCGGTCATCATCCACGACCGGGAGGCGCACGGCGACAGCCTGCGCATTGTGTGCGATTATCCAGGCCTGCGCGGCGTGTTCCACTGCTTTTCCGGCAGCGTGGAGATGGCGCGCGAGCTGCTGCGCCGCGGCTGGTACCTCGGCTTTGACGGCCCGATCACATATAAGAATGCCGTCAAGGCGCTGGACGTGATCGCCGCCTGCCCGACGGACCGGATGCTGCTCGAAACGGATTCGCCCTATCTGTCCCCGGTGCCGAACCGCGGCAAGCGCAACGATTCGCGCAACCTGCCGTACATTGCTGCGCGCATAGCGGAGATCAAGGGCATGACCACAGAAGAAGTCGCGGAGGTGACACTGCAAAATGGAAAACAACTCTTCGGCCTCTGAGCGCTGGCTGCTGCGCGGCGCGCCGAATGCGCGCGACCTCGGCGGCCTGCCCACCATGGATGGCCGCACGATCCGGCCGGGCCTGCTGCTGCGCAGCGGCGAACTTGCCGGCATCACAGAGCCGGACGCACAGACACTCACGGAATATCCGCTGCGAACGGTCGTGGATTTCCGCACGGACCTCGAGCGGGAGCAGAAACCGGACCGTGTCCTGCCGGGCGTGCAGTATGTCCACTGCCCGATCGTGCAGCAGGCGGCGGCCGGCCTGACGCGCGAGGAGCACGCCGACCCCTATGCGGCCGTCGTCGCGCACGCGAAAGCGATGGCCGGCCGGGAGCGGGCGTTCATGTGCGAGCTGTACCGCAGTCTCGTCACGCAGGCATTCTCCATCGCGCACTACCGGCAGTTTTTTGCGCTTCTGCTCGCGCAGACGGACGGCGCGCTGCTCTACCACTGCACGGCGGGGAAAGACCGCGTCGGTGTCGGCACGATGCTGCTGCTGACGGCGCTGGGTGTGGACTGGCCGGTCATCGTGGAAAACTACCTGATCACCAACGAGCGCATGGCCGCCTCGACCGACTGTCTGCTGACGGCGGTCGTGGACTATGACCTGAGCGAGGCGGAACGGGAGGTCATCCGCACGTTTGACCGCGCGGACGCGGCGTTCCTGACGGCTGCGCGCGATGCGGTCGCGGAGCGATACGGCAGTGTGGACGCTTTTCTGACGCAGGCGCTTGGTGTTGGCGCGGCCGAGCGGGCGGCGCTGCGTGCGCGTTACCTGACAGCAGAATAAAAAGACGGCGTGCTGCCCATTTGGGCGGCACGCCGTTGTGATGCTGTGTGTTTGCTTACAGCTCCTGTTTCGGCATTTGATCGGACAGGTAGATCCGGATGGGATCTTCCTGTGCGTGACCATACGGCACCTTCGGCGCACGGAAGAGATTCGTTTCCGGCAGCACCGTGCTGAGCACGACGTGGAACGTGGTTCCGCCCCATTCGTTGCTCTCCAGGAGAATGGTGCCATCGTGCTTTTCCGCAATGCCGAGTGCGACCGTCAGGCCAAAGCTGTTGCTGCTCAGATCGGAAAAATCCACGCCGGTCACACGCAGCGGGATAAAGATCGTCCCGAGCTTTTCCGGCGGGATGCGTACACCGTCATCCCGAATGGTGATGTCGGCGTGGTCGCCCTCCTGCGTGACGGTAAAGCGGATGCGGTCGCCGTGCTTGCAGCGCTCCGTGCAGTTGGCAATGATGTTGAGCAGCATGCGCTGGATGAGCGCCGTGTCGAGCGCGCAGTTGATCGGCTCGTCCGGAATGCTGACCTCCAGCACGATGCCGTTGGCGTCGGTGATCGGCTGGATGTTGTCCAGCAGCGTCCGGCATTCCTTGCCCAGGTCGCACAGCTGCGGCATGAACGCAAGCGTGCCGTCGTACAGGCCGGAGGCCGTGGAGGCGTTGAGCGTGAAGCGCAGCAGCCGGTAGTAAAACTGCGTCAATTCGGCGGCGTTGCGCCGGAAGCGCACGTCGCTGAGCTGCATGGCGTAGTCTGAAAAATACGTCGTGAGCGTGCGGAAAGCGTTGAGCGATGCCAGAAACGGTGCAAACTGCGCGCCGGCCCGCAGGGCGTTTTCATCCTGCGGCACGAACGAGAACAGCCGAAACGCACCAAACGATGTCACGGAGATGATGACGTGGCGCTTTTCGATCGTGGCAGACGTGACGAATTCCGTAGCCGTGGCCTCCGTGATGTGCGCCGGCAGCAGCTCGGTGAGTTTGTGATTTGTGCGGTTGCCGCGAAACAGTTCCTGCGCCGCCGGGTTCATAAACGCGACAAATTGCTCCTGCGCGCCGATCACGGCGGTGTTGCTCATCGAAAACAGCGTGTTGAGCGAGTCGATGATCAAAGTATTGCTCATTTTCCGATCCCCCCTAAGATGTATTAAAAAACAGTATAGCAGAATTCGTCAATAGACACAAGTTTTTACACGCAAAAATTCGGAGATTTGTTGCAAATGGCCAGCACCGCCTGCCGCACCGATAAGAATGTGGTTGCGCTTTCGGCGGAATTGTTATAGAATGTAGCTGTAAGAAATTGCGCTGCGTGCTGTGCGCAGCAGATATAACAGGAGGAATAGAGCATGATTAAAATTGGCATCAATGGCTTCGGCCGCATCGGCCGTCTGGTGTTCCGCGCCGCAATCTGCGCTGACGATATCGAGGTCGTCGCCGTCAACGCGCCGGATAAGACGCCCGAGCAGCTGGCGTATACTGTGAAGTACGATTCCGTGCACGGCCGCTTTCACGGCACGGTCGATTGCGAGGGCGGCGAGAACCCGGCCCTGATCGTCAATGGCAAGCGCGTTGCGCTGCTCAACAACCGCGACGCGAAGCTCCTGCCCTGGGGCGAGCTGGGTGTCGAGTATGTGCTCGAGTGCACCGGTGCGTTCCTGACCAAGGAAAAGGCGCAGGATCATCTGGACGCCGGCGCGCAGGTCGTCGTGCTCTCCGGCCCGTCCAAGGACGACACGCCGATGTTCGTCTGCGGCGTTAACCTCGATGCGTACACCCCGGATATCAAGATCGTGTCCAACGCTTCGTGCACTACGAACTGCCTGGCGCCGCTGGCCAAGATCATCAACGATAATTTCGGCATCGTCGAGGGCCTTATGACCACCGTCCATGCCGACACGGCCACCCAGCAGGTCGTCGACGGCTTCTCCAAGAAGAACTGGCGTCTGTCCCGCGGTGTGCACGGCAACATCATCCCGACCAGCACCGGCGCTGCCAAGGCGGTCGGCAAGGTCATTCCGGCCCTGCAGGGCAAGCTGACCGGCACTTCCATGCGCATCCCGAGCGCGGACGTGTCCATCGTCGATCTGACCTGCCGCCTCGAGAAGGCTGCGACGTATGATGAGATCTGCGCTGCCGTCAAGGCTGCCGCGGAAGGCCCGATGGCCGGCGTCGTCGAGTATGTCGATGACGAGGTCGTCTCCTCCGACTTCATCACCGATCCGCACACCAGCATCTTTGATGCCAAGGCCGGCCTCGCGCTCAACGATCACTTCGTCAAGCTCATGGCGTGGTACGACAACGAGTGGGGCTTCTCGAACAAGATGCTCGACCTGACGCGCCACATCGACTCCGTGCGCAAGGCGTGATCGGAAAAACAAACCGCAAATCAGGGGAATGCGCTGCATTCCCTTGATTTTTTCTGTCCGGTAGTGTAAAGTATACCGGCACGTGAAATTTCAGCGGGGGAGGGAGTGCGGTTTGCAGGAAAGCAGCAAGCAGAACTATCTCCACGGCGCGGCCATGATGACGGCCGGCGTTGTGGTCATCAAGATCCTCGGCGCGATCTATAAGATCCCGCTCGGCAATATTCTCGGCGACGAGGGATACGGCTATTTCTCCGTTGCCTATAATATTTATTATGTCTTTCTCAACATGGCCACGGCGGGTATGCCGGTCGCGCTCTCGCGCATGATCAGTGAGGCGGACACGCTCGGCCGCCCTGTGCAGGCGCGCAAGATCTTCCGCGTGGCCTGGCTGACGTTTGCCATTTTCGGCCTGCTGCTCGGACTGGTCATGTTCCTGTTCCCGACGGAGCTGGCCGGGATGCTCAACAATGTCCGCGCGGCACAGAGCATCTGGGCGCTGTCGCCGGCGCTCGTGCTCGTGTATCTGACGAGCACGTACCGCGGCTATGCGCAGGGCATGAGCAACATGAAGCCGACGACCGTCTCCCAGATCCTCGAGGTCGTGGGCAAGGTCGCCGTCGGTCTTGTGCTCGCGTGGAGCTTTACGCGCGCGGGCAAGAGCCTGCCGGTCGCATCGGCGGGGGCGATCTTCGGCGTCACGGCGGGCGGCGCCTTTGCGCTGATCTATGTGGCGATCTATTATCACCGCCACTATCCGGAAAAACCGGTCGCGGATCCGGATGTGCCGGATTCCGCCGGACATATTCTCGTCACGCTGCTGCGTATCAGCATCCCGATCGCGCTCGGCTCCAGTGTGCTGAGCATCATCAATCTCGTGGACACGAAGCTCATCATGTACCGCCTGCAGACGGCGCTTGGCTATTCCGAGTCGTATGCAAACGTTCTCTACGGCGTTTACGGCAAGGTGCAGACACTGTATAATCTCCCGGCCGCTTTCGTGACGCCGATGACGATCAGCATCGTCCCGGCCATTGCGGCGGCGGTCGTGCAGGGAAAGTATACGCAGTCGAAGACCATTGCGGAATCCGCGCTGCGCATCTCCGCGGCGGTCGCCATGCCGATGGGTATCGGGCTTGCCGTGCTGTCTTACCCGATCGTGAATGTGCTCTATCCGCGCAGCAACGCGGCCGGCCCCACGCTGCTGATGCTGCTGGGCATTGCGTCGGTGTTCGTATGCATTTCACTGATCACGACGGCGGTCCTGCAGGCGACCGGCCACGAGATCTACCCGGTCTATTCCATGCTGGCCGGCGGCCTGGCGAAGATCGCGGTCAACTGGTTCCTGATCGCGGTGCCGGAGCTGAATATCACCGGCGCGCCGGTCGGTACGCTCGCGTGCTATCTTGTCATCTGCACCATGAACCACATTTTCCTGTGCAAAACGCTCCGTGAGCGGCCGAATGTCGGCCGGGCGCTCGTGCGTCCGCTGCTGAGCACGCTCATCATGGCTGTCGTGGCCTGGGGCGTGTATGCGGGCCTGTCCGCCGCCATGGGCGGCGACCTGAGCTGGAAGCGCATGGCGCTGGCCATGCTCGTGTCGATGGTCTGCGCGGTCGTGGCGTATCTGATTGCGGTCGTAAAAACGCACGCGATCACGCTGGCCGATCTGCAGCTCATCCCGAAGGGCGAAAAGCTCGCAAAAGTTTTGCACATCAGATGACATAACACCGAAAAATCCTGAATTTTCAATGGTTTTTTGAAAAAAGGGTTGCAGAAGGAGCAAAATTGTGTTAGATTTTCTCTGCAAAGAAAGCTATGACCTGCGCGACTTTGTGGCGCTCATCACGTTCCTGCGCTCGCCGGATGGCTGCCCGTGGGATCAGGTGCAGACGCACGAGAGCATCCGCCGCAACTTCCTGGAGGAGACGTATGAGGTCTGCGAGGCCATCGACGCCGGTGATACGGCGCACCTGAAGGAAGAGCTGGGCGACGTGCTCATGCAGGTGCTGTTCCATACGGATATTGAGCGCGAGGCCGGGCATTTTGATATTGACGATGTGGCGGACGCTGCCTGCAAAAAGCTTGTCTACCGGCATCCGCATGTGTTCCGGCGCGACGAGCCGGATGCGCCGGACTGGGACACGATCAAGCAGCGCGAGCGCGCGCAGACGACCACCGCCGAGGCGATGGACAGCGTGGCGCGCAGTCTGCCGGCACTTTGGCGCTGTGAAAAGATTCAGGCCAAGGCGGCCAGGACCGGCTTTGAGTGGCCGGACGCGGATGCGGCGCTCGACAAGGTCGCCGAAGAGACGCAGGAACTGCGCGAGGCCGTGGCCTCCGGCGACGCGGACGCCGTGACCGAGGAACTGGGCGATCTGCTGTTTGCTGCCGTGAAGGTGGCGCGCTTTGCGGGCATCGACCCCGAGCAGGCGGCCCATGCCGCGTGCGAAAAATTCATCCGACGCTTTGCCGCCATGGAGGCCGCAGCGGCGGACAGCGGCGTGCCGCTCGCGCAGATGCAGCCGCTCTGGCAGCAGGCCAAGCAGACGGCCAGCGCGGACAACGAAGGAAAGAAATCTGCACGGCAGTGAGAGACCCGTGCGGAATTCTATATCATGGCATATGCCAACACAAACATGAAGTAGGAGGATTACCATCATGAATAAGGCAGAACTGATCGCAACAGTTGCCGAAAAGACCGGCCTGTCCAAGAAGGACAGCGAGAAGGCCGTCAACGCGACGTTTGACACCATCACCGCCAACCTCGAGGTCGGCGAAAAGGTGCAGCTCGTCGGCTTCGGCGTGTTCGACATCAAGGAGCGCGGCTCCCGTATCGGCCGCAACCCCAAGACCAAGGAAGAGATCGAGATCCCGGCGACGCGCGTGCCCGTCTTCAAGGCCGGCAAAGTGCTCAAGGACGCTGTTTCCAAATAAGCGATGCAAACGCTCCGGGCCTGACCCGGAGCGTTTTTCACAGGAGAATGCCTATGCGCCTGGACAAATATCTGAAAGTTTCGCGGCTCATCAAGCGCCGCACCGTGGCAAACGATGCCTGTGACGGTCAGCACATCACGGTCAACGGCCGGACGGCCAAGGCGTCGTATGACGTGAAGGTCGGCGACGTGATCGAGATCGCCTTCGGCCAGCGCACCGTGAAGGTGGAAGTGCTCGCCGTCACGGAAAACGCGAAAAAAGACGACGCTGCGGCCATGTACCGCGAGCTCGCCGAATGATGCGCGCAAAAAACCGCCGCTCCGGATGTTCGGAGCGGCGGTTTTGCCGTATGTCAGATCATATATTTTGTAATCTCGCTGCCGGTCACCGCAGGATCCATGCTCAGAGACAGGGTGAACTGAATGTTCTCACGCTCGGAGAAATCGTTCAGCCAGGCCAGGAACTCCGCGATCTGCGGCTCAGAGACCTCAGAGAGCATTTTCGTGAAGTTGTCAACAAACACATGGGTGATATCGTAGTTGCCGGCATGAAGGCCGCTGAGGAAGCCCTTGAAGAAATCGTAAGAGCCCATCGCGTACGCATAGTCGCAGGCGTAGATCAGGCGAGCCTGATAGGGAATGTCATACGTAAGTTTTTTGTCCTTTTCAATGCACACGACAGAACCGGATTCCTCGCGGACGGCCGTGGCGACCATTTCCACCAAACGCTTCGTTTTGCCGGAACCTTTGAGACCCATGATCAGTTGGACCATATGTCAATCACACTCCTTTTGAAAGTCAGGGCGATACCCTATGCCTAGATTAGCACGTTTTCGCGCCGACTGCAACGATAACTTTTCTCAGTTTGCCTCCGGCTTGCCGAGCAGAGAGAACATATTCTTCTTATATGCTTCCACGCCGGGCTGATCGAACGGATTGACGCCGGACATATAGCCCGAAATGGCACATGCCAGCTCGAAGAAGCACACGAGCCAGGCAAACCCGGCCTCGTCGCGCTTCGGCACGCGCACCTCCAGATTCGGCACGCCGCCTGCGATGTGCGCGGCCTTGACGGCTTCCTGCGCCATGTGGCTGATGTCGCTGAGCTTGCGCCCGGCAAGGTAGTTGAGCCGGTCGGGGTCGCCCATGGCGAACGGGACGGTGAACTCATTTTGCGGCTGCTCGAATGAGACGACGGTCTCCATGAGCGTGCGCGGGCCGTCCTGAATATATTGACCCATAGAGTGCAGGTCGGCATTGTATTCCACGGAGGCGGGGAAGATGCCGATGCCGTTTTTGCCCTCGCTCTCGCCGTAGAGCTGCTTCCACCACTCGGCCATGAAACGGAACGACGGCTCGTAGCAGGCGAGGATCTCGGTCGTTTTGCCGAGCTGGTACAGATGCTGGCGCGCGGCGGCATACTGCCAGGCGGGGTTTTCGGGCGACTGCGCGCTCATGGCGGCAAAGGCCTCGATGGCCGCGCCGATCACGGTCTGCACGTCGATGCCGGCGGCGGCCATCGGCAGCAGGCCGACGGCGGACAGCACGCTGTAGCGCCCGCCGACGTCGTCCGGCACGACGAAGGTCTCCCAGCCCTCTTCGTCCGCCATGTGCTTGAGCACGCCGCGGTGGGCGTCCGTCGTGGCGAAAATGTGCTTTTTGGTCTTCTCCGGACCGTACTTTGCCTCCAGCAGGCCGCGGAACATCCGGAACGCGAGCGCGGGCTCGAGCGTTGTGCCGGATTTGGAGACGACGTTCAGGTCAAAGTCCAGATCGCCCAGCTCCTCGAGCAGATGCATCAGCGCGTCCGGCGACAGGGAGTTGCCGGCAAAGAGAATTTTCGGGTCACCGGGCTGCGGCCGCGGCCGCAGCAGCTCCAAGGCGCCCTTCGCGCCGAGATATGACCCGCCGATGCCCACGACGACCAGCGCCTGCGAGCGGCCGCGGATGCGGGATGCGGCGGCGAGGATCTGCTTGAGCTCTCCGTTTTGCATACGCTCCGGCAGATCGAGCCAGCCGGTAAAATCCGCACCGGCGCCCGTGTGCTCGAGCAGCGTGCGGTGCGCCTGTGCAGCGGCCGCGTAGTCCGGCCCTGCGGGGTCAAAAAATCCGGCCGCGCCGGAGAGATCCACTTTGATCATTGCGATGCCCTCTCTCATAAAGAATATCACCAGTATACACGAAAATCGGGATTTCGCAACCGGAAATCTGTCGCTCACAGCGCGCGCAGCAGCTGCAGCCAGAGGTGCGCCGTCGAGATGCGTGCAGCGCCGTCCGGAACGACCAGCGGCAGGATCAGCGTGTCGCCGCTGCTGTCGGTGACGGTCACGGTGCCGACCTGCGCGCCCGGCTCCAGAGGGGCGCACAGGTCCTCGTTGAGCGCGATGTCCGTCTGCGGTGCGGCCATGCCTTTGCGCACGACGATGGCGTCCGTGCCCGAGAGCACCGGCTGCACGCTGTCCGTTTCGGCAAACCGTACGCGCACGGGCGGAATGACCGTGTTGGCTGCGACGGAATAGAGCGAATAGTTGGCAAAGGCGAAGTTGAGGAGCGTCGCTGCGTCGGCGAAGCGCGCCTTGGAGCTTTCCGCGTGCAGCACCACGGCAATGTACTCCACGCCGTCGCGCTCGGCGCTGGCCGACAGGCAGTGCATAGCCTGCTGGGTGTAGCCGGTCTTCAGGCCGGTCGCGCCGGGGTAGGCGTGGATGAGCTTGTTGGTGTTGGCGAGGCCGAAGCGGCCGTCGCGCACGGTGTCCATCCAGATGGTGGTGTAGTCGCGGATGCGCGGATGGGCCAGCAGTGCGCGGGACATGCACGCGATGTCGCGCGCCGTCGTGTAGTGGCCGGGATCGTCGGTCAGCCCCGTGCAGTTGAGAAACTGCGTGTTTTCCATGCCCAGTTCTTTCGCGCGGTCGTTCATGCGCTTGGTGAACGCCTCCTCGGAACCGGAGATGTGCTCTGCCATGGCGACGGCACAGTCATTGGCGGAGTTGACGGCGATGCACTTGAGCATCTCGTCGACGCTCATCTGCTCGCCCTCTTTGAGCCAGATCTGGCTGCCGCCCATGGAGCTGGCATGGGCGCTGGCGGTCACGATGTCGCTCGTATCGAGCTGGCCGCTGTTGAGCTGCTCCATGATGAGCAGCAGCGTCATGATCTTCGTCACGCTGGCGGGGGACAGGTGCTCGTCGGCATTTTTCTCATATAACACCGTGCCGGTCGAGCGCTCCATCAGGATCGCCGACGGTGCGGATATCTTCAGCTCCTCGTCCGTTGGCTGCTCGAGCGCCATCGCGGGTGTGAGCAGCAGCAGCGCTGCCAGCAGCAGACAGATCCATCGTTTCATATGCTCAGCCCTTTCCGTTGATTTCTCCTTATCACCCTATGCCGGGGGCACGTGGAAAAGCAGTCCGAGTCTCCACAATTTGCACAGGCTTTTGCACACCGAAGCGCTCAGAGCGTGTCAAGATACGGCGCACCGTGTCGCAAATGTACGAAAAGCCCGGTATTACCGGCTTGACGGTGCGGGCACATGATAGTAAAATAAATCCGACTGATCACAGACACTGGCGGGCGCTGTCGGGCGCGATGGGGGAGACGGTTTATGAAGCGATTTGATCCGAAAAACAAATACCTCGGCTGGGGCATCACGGCGTTCGGCGTGATCGCGTGCTGCATTCTGTTTTACATGCTGCTGCAGCACGGCAAATCCATCGGCGATGCGATCAGCTCGCTGCTCGGCATCCTCAGCCCGATCATCTGGGGCCTGGTGATCGCCTATCTGCTCTGGCCGCTGACGAAGGTATTCCAGCGCAAGCTCTTTGAGCCGCTGCTCAAAAAGCTCCGCCCGAAAAAAACGGTGCGCACCTCACTTGCGCGCGGCCTGTCCGTTGCGCTCTCGATTCTGGTCGCCCTGATCATCATCGCCGCCCTCATCTGGCTCATCATCCCGCAGATCTACACGAGCGTTGAGAGCATCGTGCTCAACTATCAGGAGTACTATGACACGATCACCGGCTGGATCAACAAGTTCTTTGAAAACAATCCCGAGGTAGAGGAAGTGCTCCTCTCCGCGACCGGCGATGTGTCCGACAGTCTGCTCGACTGGGCGAAGACCGCGCTGCTGCCGTCCATGGGCAAGGTGGTCACGAGCGTGACGACCGGCATCTATGCCGTTTTGCGTGCGATCCTCGATGTGCTCATCGGCTTCGTCGTCGCCTGCTATGTGCTGTCGAATATGGAGCTGTTTCTCGCAAAGTCCAAGATGGTGCTCTACAGCATGTTTTCCGTCAAGGCGTCCAAGCGCATCCTCAAGGCCATTCGCTTCACGGACACGGCGTTCATGGGCTTTATCAGCGGCAAGGTCATTGATTCCGCCATCATCGGCGTCATCTGCTATATCTGCTGCGCGATCATGCGCATGCCGTATGTCGTGCTCGTGAGCGTGATCGTCGCCGTGACGAATATCATCCCCGTGTTCGGCCCGTTCATCGGCGCGGTGCCGACGGCGCTGATCATTCTGCTCGTCTCGCCGATGAAGTGCCTGATCTACGTCATCTTCATCATCGTCCTGCAGCAGATCGACGGCAACATCATCGGCCCGAAGATCCTTGGCAACTCCACCGGCATCAACGGTTTCTGGATCATGTTCGCCATCCTGCTCGGCGGCGGCCTGTTCGGCTTTATCGGCATGCTGCTGGGCGTGCCGGTGTTCGTCGTGATCTATGCCGGCCTGGAGCGGCTGGTCGATCACGGGCTGAAAAAACGCGGCCTCCAGACGGAGACCGCAGAATATATGGATCTGGATTACATCGACGATGCTACGATGCAGCCGGTGCGCCTACCGCAGGAGGTGCCGGACGAATCGCTCAAGGATTCAAAGGATGATTCAGTGAAGTGACGGGAAGAGGGACTGCTTTGCATCCCGCAGTGCATCGCACAGCGCGTCGATGTCTTCCCGCGTGGTGTAGCGCGAAAAGCTGATGCGCAGCGCGCCGTCGATCACGTTCGCCGGCAGCCCGATCGCCTCGAGTACATGGCTCCGCCCGCCCTTTTTGCAGGCGGAGCTTTTTGATGTGTAGATCCCGCGCGCCTCGAGGAAGTTCATCAGCACCTCGCTCCGGTAGCCGGGCAGAGAAATGCTGAGGATGTGCGGCGAGCCGCCGCCGATGACGACAAGACCGTCCACCTCGGCTGTCAGCCGGTCGATGGCGTGGGCGCGCAGCTCGGCCATGGTTTTCGTGGCCTGCGCCATTTTCGCACTGCCGATCTCGGCCGCCGTACCAAAGGCGGCGATCTGCGGCGTGGCCTCCGTACCGGCGCGCATGCCGCGCTCCTGCCCGCCGCCGAGGATATAGGGCGGCAGCTTCAGTCCGCTGCGGATGTAGAGCGCGCCGATGCCTTTCGGCGCGTGGATCTTGTGACCGCTGATGGTGATCATGTCCGCGCCGAGTGTTTTGGCCGAGAACGGCACTTTCAAAAACCCCTGCACGGCGTCCGTGTGCAGCAGGGCAATGCTGTTTTCCGCTTTCAGCATCCTGGCGACGGCGGCGATGTCGTTGACGGCGCCGGTCTCGTTGTTGACCATCATGAGCGAGACGAGGATCGTGTCCGGCCGCAGCGCCGCGCGCACCGCCTCGAGCGGGATGGCGCCGGTGCCGTCCGGCTGCAGGCGCGTGATCTCGTAGCCCTCCTTTTCCAGAAAGTCCAGCGACTTGCGCACCGCGTCGTGCTCCACGGCGGAGCTGATGATGTGTTTGCCGCGGCGGCGCATGTACCGCGCTCCGGAGATGAGCGCCCAGTTGTCGCCCTCGGAGCCGCAGGACGTGAAATACACCTCGTCCGGCTGGCAACCGAGCGCTTTTGCGATCTGGCCGCGCGCCTTGTCCACGGCGGCCTTGGCCTCACGGCCGAGCTTGTAGGTCGTGCTCGGGTTGCCGAAGCACTCCGTCATCATATGTACTGCCGCCTCCGCTGCCTCCGGGCAGACACGGGTCGTTGCGGCATTGTCCAGATAAACCATGATCACTTACCTCGATTTGGAGATGTTTTTATGCACTATATTATAACCGCCCTCGGCTGCAAGGTCAACCAGTATGAAGCGCAGGCAATCGAAACGCTCCTGCACGCGCACGGCTTCACGGCCGCAGCGGACGGTGAGCCGGTCGATCTGATCGTCGTCAACACCTGCGCCGTCACGGCGGAGGGCGGGCGCAAGTCGCGCCAGATGATCCGCAAGCTGCGCGAGGAGCACCCGCAGGCGCTGTGCGCCGTGTGCGGCTGCTGGTCGCAGCTCAGTCCGGAGGACGCGGCGTCCATCGGCGCCGACGTGGTACATGGCAGCGGCAGCAAGCAGGCGTTTGTGGATGACATTCTGCGTGCGTTCCGTGAGCACGCGCCCGTCACGTGCGTGGATAATCCGTTCCAGCGCTTTGACTTTGAGCCGCTGCCGGCGGGCGCGGCCTACGGCCGCACGCGCGCGATGCTGAAGATCCAGGACGGCTGCAATAATTTCTGCACCTACTGTGTCATCCCGTATACGCGCGGCCGTATCCGCAGTCTGCCGCTGGAGGAAATGGCGCGTCAGGCGGCGCATCTGGCCGCCGAGGGCTATCGGGAGCTGGTGCTGACCGGCATCGAGATCGCGTCCTACGGCCGGGATCTGCCGGGTAAGCTGACGCTGGCCGACGCCGTGGAGACGGTCGCCGCCGCCGCGCCGCAGATGCGTCTGCGCCTCGGCTCGATCGAGCCGACGGTCATCACGGAGGACTTCTGCCGCCGCGCCGCCGCGACCGGGCAGGTCTGCCGGCATTTCCATCTCTCGCTGCAAAGCGGATGTGACCGCACGCTCGCGCGCATGAACCGCAAATATAATACTGCAGAGTTTCTCGCCTGCGTCGAGCGGCTGCGGCGGTATTTCCCGGGCTGTGCGCTCACGGCGGACATGATCACGGGCTTCCCCGGCGAGACGGAGGCAGATCAGGCGGCCGCAGTGGCGTTTTTGGAGCAGGTCGGCTTTGCGGCCGTGCATGTTTTCCCGTACTCCCGCCGCCCCGGCACGAAGGCGGACGCCATGCCGGAGCAGCTCAGCCACGCGGTCAAATCGGCGCGTGCGCACGAGGCGCAGCGCGTGGCCGATGCCTGCAAGCAGCGCTATCTGGTGCAGCAGGTCGGCCAGACGCTGCCCGTTTTGTTCGAGACGGAGCATGACGGCAGCTGGGTCGGACACTCGGACAACTATTGCCTGGTGCGCGCTGCGGGGGACGATCTGCGCGGACTTGTGAAAAATGTCAAAATCTCTGCCGTTTCCGGGCAAATGCTTGTGGGGGATTTGGTTTGACGCGCTTTGCGGAACGTGTTAGACTTTTCTCAATCCATGCAGAATGTGCTGTATGCGATGAATTTTGACCCCTGGAGGCGATTTCCGTGACCCGAAGTGAAACGTTCAATTTTTCTGCTGGACCGTCGGTCCTGCCGGAGGAAGTGCTCAGGCAGGCGCAGGCGGAATTGCTCAATTATCATGGCACGGGCATGTCCGTGATGGAGATGAGCCACCGAAGTCAGGCCTTTTCGGATATCTTCCAGGATGTGAAGGCGCGGTTCCGCGCCGCTCTGTCTGTGCCGGACACACATGAGATTCTGTTTTTGCAGGGCGGCGGCACGGCGCAGTTTTCCATGATCCCGCTCAATCTGATGGGCGAGCAGGGGACGGCGGACTATGCCGTGACCGGCCATTTTTCCGGCAACGCGGCCAAAGAGGCCGAGAAGTACGGCGCGGTGCACATTGCGGCGGACACCTCCACCTGCGGCCATACCCGCATCCCGCAGCAGAGCGAGCTGAGGCTCGATGCGCGCGCGTCCTATTTTTATTATTGCGCCAACAATACGATCTATGGCACCGAATGGCAGTACGTGCCGGAGACCGGCCGCGTGCCGCTCGCGTGCGACATGTCGTCGGACATTCTCTCGCGCCCGGTCGATGTGTCAAAATACGGCGTGATCTTCGCCGGCGCGCAGAAAAACATGGCCCCTGCGGGCCTGACGGTTGCGATCGTTGACCGCAGTCTCGCCGGGCATGAGCTGCCCATCACACCGGTCATGTACAGCTATCAGCGCATGATCGACAAGGACTCTATGTACAACACCCCGCCGTGCTGGTGCATTTACATCCTCGGTCTCGTGCTCGCGTGGCTGGAGCGGCAGGGCGGCGTGGAGGGCATGCAGCAGCTCAAGCATGCGCGCGCCGCAAAGGTGTACGATTTTCTCGACAACAGCGCGCTGTTTCATCCCTGTGCGCAGCCGGGCTCCCGCTCGGATATGAACGTCACGTTCCGCACCGGGGACGATGCGCTCGACAAGGAATTTATCAGCGGCGCGGCGGCGCGCGGCCTGCTGAATCTCAAGGGCCACCGCGTTGCCGGCGGCATGCGCGCCTCGCTTTATAACGCCATGCCGATGGCGGGCGTGGACGCGCTCGTGGATTATCTGAAACAGTTTGAGGTAGAACATCATGTATAAAATCAAAACCATGAACCATATATCCCCCTATGGCCTGCAGAAGCTCGAAGAGCGCGGCTGCGTCGTCGGGGAGGACATACAGGCACCAGATGGCCTGATCCTGCGCTCGGCCGACCTGCACAGCTATGCCTTTGAGCCGAGCCTGATCGCCATCGCGCGCTCCGGCGCCGGCACGAACAACATCCCGCTCGAGGATTGCTGCCGCCGCGGCATCGTCGTGTTCAACTCGCCCGGCGCAAACGCCGAGGCGGTCAAGGAGCAGATCCTCTGCTCGCTCGTACTCTCGTCGCGCGATGTGCTCGGCAGCATTGACTGGGTCAAGAGCCTCAACGGCCGGGGCAAGGACATCCCCGCGCTCGTTGAAAAGGGCAAATCGCAGTTTGCAGGCCCCGAGCTTATGGGCAAGACGCTGGGCGTCATCGGCCTTGGCGCGATCGGCGCGCTCATCGCCAACGCTGCCGTGAGCCTCGGCATGAATGTCTGCGGATATGATCCGTACCTGTCCGTGGACGCGGCGTGGCGGCTCTCGCGCGATGTCAAGCACGAGGTGAACCTCGACGGCATCTATGCCAAGGCGGATTATATCAGCATCAACGTGCCGTACACGGACCAGACGTTCCATATGCTTGATGCCAGGGCGTTTTCCAAGATGAAGGACGGCGTGCGCATCATCAACGAGTCGCGCGCCGAGATCGTGGACGACGACGCCATGCTCGCCGCCATTGCCTCCGGCCGCGTCGGCAAGTATGTCACGGACTTTCCCAACGAAAAGGTCGTCGGCGTCGACAATATCATCGCGCTGCCGCATCTGGGCGCCTGCACACCCGAGAGCGAGGAGAAGTCCGCCGTCATGGCCGCGCGCGAGCTCTATGATTATCTTGCCAACGGTAACATCAAAAACTCCGTCAACTTCCCGGACGCGACGCTCGAGCGCATGGGCGTCAGCCGTGTGTGCATCCTGCACCAGAACGTGCCGACGATGCTCAACCAGTTCCTCGAGATCACCTGCAGCACGGGCCTGAACGTCGAGAACATGATCAACAAGGCTTACGGCGCATACGCCTATGCCATGATTGATCTCAACGGCCGCCTCGATGACGATCAGGTGGCAAAGATTGACCGCATACCGGAGGTCATCCGCGTGCGCGTGGTGTAAAAACGAGAAAAACAGCCGCTCCCGATCGGGAGCGGCTGTTTTGCGTATGGAGTGGATTTATTTCTGCTTTTTTGCCAGCGCGGCCTCGGAGAAATCGCGGATCTGCGGCACTTTGTTCAGCGCAAAGTACAGCGCCAGACCGCCCACGATGCCGACGGCGGCCTGCGCGGCGTTGCCCGGGATCTCTGCCGCCGCGGCTGCGCCATAGCCGAGAATGAAATCCTCAAACACAAAGTAGCCCAGCACCATGATGATCTCGCCGCAGATGGCGCTCAGCAGCGCGAAGCCAAAGGACTTTTTGCGGCAGGCGCGGAAGATCAGCGCCGTGACCACGGCCGCACACCCTTTGACGACGAGCGTGCCGGGCGCGTAGCTCATGTAGCCGGAGATCACATCCGCCAGACCGGAGCCGAAACCGGCAGCCACGCCGCCGTAGAGCGGGCCAGCCAGCAGGGCGGCGAGTACGACCACGATGTCGCCGGCGTTGAGATAGCCGCCGGTCACGGTCGGGATCTTGATGACGAGCGTCGCCACGCAGCACAGCGCCATGAGCATGGCGGTGTAGACGAGATTTCTGAGTTTCTGGTTCATAATTATCACCTTTTTATGTTATTGGCACAAGAATACGATATTCGACACAAATAAGCAAGGGTTGAGAACAACGAAAATTCCTGCTATACTGCTATGAGAAATGGGGGATTTGACCATGACCAGGAAATTATATGATCTCGACAGTCACCGGCGTGATTTTTCTGCGACCGTGCTGCGCTGCGACCCGGACGGGGCGCGCTATGCCGTCGTGCTCGATCAGACGGTGTTTTTCCCGGAGGGCGGCGGTCAGCCGGCCGATACCGGTGTGCTCGGCGGCGCGCGCGTTCTGGACGTGCAGCTGCTGCCGGATGCGATCGTGCACTATACGGACGCGCCGCTCGCACCCAGTGCGCAGGTACGCGGCCAGATCGACTGGCCGCAGCGCTTCCGGCGCATGCAGAGCCACTCGGGCGAGCATATTATCTCCGGGCTGATCCATAAGGAATACGGATTTGACAACGTTGGCTTCCACCTCGGGGAAGACGCGATCACGATGGATTATAGCGGCGAGCTCACATGGACGCAGCTCATGCACATCGAGCAGCTGGCAAATGAGGCAGTGTACCGCAATGTGCCGATCCGGGCAGAGTACCCGGCACCGGAGCAGCTGGCGCACATGGAGTACCGCAGCAAGCTCGACCTGAAAGAGGATATACGCATTGTCACCGTCGAGGGCTATGATGTCTGCGCCTGCTGCGCGCCGCACGTGTCGCACACAGGCGAGATCGGCGCGATCAAGTTCACGTCGCTCATGCGCCACCGCGGCGGTGTGCGCGTGACGATTTTGTGCGGGTCGGACGCGGAGGCGGACTATCGGGAAAAGAGCGCGCAGGTCGCGGCGCTCTCGGCGCAGCTGTCCGTGCGGCAGGCGGATGTCGTCCCGGCCGTGCAGCGCCTGCTCGATGAGATCGCGCAGCGCAAGGCCGCGGCCGCGGAGCTGGAGCGCCGCCTCAACGCGCAGCGGCTGCAGCTGCTGCGGGAGACGCCCGGCAGTATCTGCGTCATCGACCGCTTTGACGATCCGGTCGCCATGCGCGAATTCGTCAATGCCGGCATGCTGCTTGCCGGCGGCGTCTGCGCCGCCTTTACCGGCAGCGATGCGGACGGCTACCGCTATATCATCGGCAGCCGCACGGTCGATCTGCGCACGGAGGCAAAGACCATCAATGCCGCCATCTCCGGCCGCGGCGGCGGCAAGCCGACCATGATCCAGGGCTCGTGCACGGCCCCGGCCGCCGCGATCGAGGCGTTTTTTGCTGTCTATCCCGGGAAATAATATAGATGCAGATAGGAAACAGGGCCGCGGAATTCCGCGGCCCTGCTTTTTTCGGTTTTGCTCAGATTACTGCATGCCGTTTTCGTAGGCGGCGATCATCTTTTTGACCATCTGGCCGCCGATGCTGCCGGCCTGACGGGACGTCAGATCACCGTTGTAACCCTGCTTGAGGTTCACGCCCACCTCGGACGCGGCTTCCATCTTGAAGCGGTTCATCGCCTCACGCGCATTGGGGTTGACCAGATTGTTGCTGTTGGAAGTAGCCATTTCGTTTTCCATCTCCTTTTCGTGTTTTGGGTTTCTTGACCCGCTACTATTTTCTGCGGACAGAATGGAAGTATGCAGAGCAGAAAAATGCAATTTTTGCAAGCTTTTTTGTCGCTGTTTGCCTTTCTTGCCGGCTGTTTCCGGCGCGCGGGGATGTGCGCCATCCGGTTGCGATGATTGCATTTTCCATTCTGCCTTGGCGGACGGCCCGCGGCAACGGGGACCGCGGTCTATGCAGTGTTCACAAAGCGCAACTTGACACGAACGGGATATCGGTATAATATTTAGAATGCTATTTTGGCATTTTGTACGTATTTGCACAATGTCGGCATAGAATTGCGATAACGATGATTTTTCAAAATAATAAGGAGAACTGACTATGTGTGGAATCGTTGGATACGTCGGCGCGCAGCAGGCTGCGCCGATCCTTCTCGAAGGGCTGCAGAAGCTCGAATACCGCGGTTATGACTCGGCCGGCATCGCCGTGCTCGACGGCAGCACGATCGAGCTTGCCAAGGCCTGCGGCGAGATCAAGAATCTGCTGGCCAAAACGCATGACGGTAGCGATCTTCACGGCTATATCGGCCTCGGCCATACGCGCTGGGCAACGCATGGCGCGCCGACGGAGGCGAACGCCCATCCGCACGTGAGCAACGACGGCAAGTTCGCCATCGTGCAAAACGGCATCATCGAAAACTTCATGGAGCTGCGCGAGATGCTGCAGGCCAAGGGGTTCCGGTTCCATAGTGAGACGGACACGGAGGTCATCGTCCATCTGCTGGATATGTATTATACCGGCGACGGCAATCTCAAGGACACTGTGCTCAAAACGCTCGGCCGTCTGGAGGGCAGCTATGCGATCGGCATTCTGTGCGCCGACTGCCCGGAGCAGATGTTCCTCGCGCGCAACGGCTGTCCGCTGATCATCGGCGTCGGCGCGGGTGAGAACTTCTTCGCCTCCGACGTGACGGCGCTTGTGTCGCACACGAAAAATGTGGTCTATCTTGACGACGGCGAGCTCGCCGAGGTGCGCGCCGACGGTTATACCGTCTTTGACTGCACCGGCAAGCCGATCGAAAAGCCCGTTTCCCGCGTCGCGTGGGATATTGAGGCTGCCGAAAAGGGCGGCTATGAGCACTTCATGCTCAAAGAGATCATGGAGCAGCCGCGTGCCATCAAGTCCACGCTCGACCCGCGTGTGAAGGATCACCGCGTTGTGTTTGACGAGCTGAAGATGACCGATGCGCAGCTCATGGGCTTCAACAAGATCATGATCACGGCCTGCGGCTCGGCGTTTTATGCCGGCCAGGCGGGCAAATATGCGCTCGAAAAGCTCACGCACATCCCGGTTGATGCCGACCTTGCAAGTGAGTTCCGCTACCGTGATCCGATCGTCGACGAGCACACGCTCATGATCATTATTTCGCAGTCCGGCGAGACGGCGGATACCATCGCCGCCATCCGCGAGGCGCAGTCCAAGGGCGCGTATGTGCTCTCGATCGTCAACGTCGTCGGCAGTACGATCGCCCGCATCTCGGACGATGTCATCTACACCTGGGCAGGCCCGGAGATCGCCGTTGCGACCACGAAGGGCTACACCACGCAGGTGTCGGTGCTGTATCTGCTGGCGCTCTATCTGGGCGAAAAGCGCGGCTGCCTGAGCAGGGAAGAGGCTGCCAAGCTCACGGATGACCTCATGATCCTGCCGCAGATGGTGCAGCGCGCCATCGATCTCAACCCGCAGATCGCGCAGCTTGCCGAGCGGTACAAAAACAATCCGTCCCTGTTCTTCATCGGCCGCAATGTGGACTACGCTGTCTGCATGGAGGGGTCTTTGAAGCTCAAGGAGATCTCCTACCTGCACTCGGAGGCCTATGCTGCGGGCGAGCTCAAGCACGGCACGATCGCGCTCATTGAGGAGAACCGTCTCGTCATCGCCGTCGCGTGCTACGAGCCGCTGTTTGACAAGACCATGAGCAACGTCAAAGAGGTCAAGGCGCGCGGTGCGCGCGTGCTTGGTGTGGCGCTCGAGGGCAATCGCGCCATCTATTCCGAGGCGGACGATGTGATCCTCGTACCGCGCATGGACGACCTGTTCGTCGTCCCGGCGGAGATCGTGCCGCTGCAGCTCTTTGCATATTATGTCGCAAAAGCCAACGGCTGCGCGATCGATAAGCCGAAAAACCTCGCGAAATCCGTTACTGTCGAATAAGGAGAGCGTCATCCATGCCGAATCAGTCTGTCATCGTCCTCGATTTTGGAGGACAGTATAACCAGCTTATTGCGCGCCGCGTGCGCGAGTGCAATGTCTATTGCGAAGTCAAGCCGAACACCATGACCGTGGATGAGATCCGCGCCTTTGACCCCATCGGTATCATCTTCACTGGCGGCCCGCAGAGTGTGTACGCCGAAGGTTCGCCGCAGGTGGATCCTGAGATCTTCCGGCTCGGCATCCCCATCCTCGGCATTTGCTATGGCTGCCAGCTCATGGCACAGTATCTCGGCGGGGAAGTGACCGCCGCCGGGAAGGACACCGCGCGCGAGTACGGCAAGACGCAGACCTGGTTCGATACCGACTGCCGTCTTTTCCGCGGCCTGCCGGAGCAGAGCATCACGTGGATGAGCCACGGCGACTATATGGCCAAGGTGCCGGATTCGTTCCGGCTTGTGGCGCATTCGGATGCCTGCCCGACGGTCGGCATCTGCGACGAGGCGCGCGGCTTCTACGGCGTGCAGTTCCACCCAGAGGTCAACCACACCGAGTATGGTCAGGCCATGCTGCGCAACTTCCTGTATGAGGTCTGCGGCGCGACCGGCGACTGGACGATGGGCGACTTCATGCGCAAGTCCATTGAGGACATCCGCGCCAAGGTCGGCGACGGCAAGGTGCTGCTGGCGCTTTCCGGCGGCGTGGACTCCTCCGTTGCGGCCGCGCTGCTGGCTGAGGCGGTCGGCAATCAGCTCACGTGCATCTTTGTCGACCACGGTCTGCTGCGCAAGAACGAGGGCGACGAGGTCGAGGCCGCGTTCCAGAATTGGGACATCAACTTCGTGCGCGTCAACGCGGAAGAGCGTTTCCTCACGCGCCTGAAGGACGTCTCCGATCCGGAGACGAAGCGCAAGATCATCGGCGAGGAGTTCATCCGCGTCTTTGAGGAAGAGGGCAAGAAGATCGGCTCTGTGGACTATCTGGCTCAGGGTACGATCTATCCCGACGTGATTGAATCCGGCACAAATGTCGCTGCCGTCATCAAGAGCCACCACAACGTCGGCGGTCTGCCGGACTTTGTGGACTTCAAGGAGATCATTGAGCCGCTGCGTCTGCTGTTTAAGGACGAAGTGCGCGCGCTCGGCCGTGAGCTCGGCCTGCCGGAGTATCTGGTCATGCGCCAGCCGTTCCCGGGCCCGGGTCTGGCCATCCGCTGCCTCGGCGCGGTGTCCAAGGACAAGCTGGACATCCTGCGCGACGCGGACTTCATCTTCCGCGACGAGATCGCCAAGGCGCACCTGGAGCAGACGATGAATCAGTACTTCGCGGTGCTGACGAATATGCGCTCTGTTGGTGTTATGGGCGACGGCCGCACGTATGACTATACGCTCGCGCTGCGCAGTGTCACGACGACGGACTTCATGACTGCCAACTGGACGCGCATCCCGTATGATGTGCTCGACCGCGTCTCCGTGCGCATCGTCAACGAGGTCAAGGGCATCAACCGCATCGTCTATGATATTACGTCCAAACCGCCCGCCACGATCGAGTGGGAATAATTTCAGAGGTCGAAAAAAGCCTGTAAATACTGGACTTTTTAAGCCTTGAAGCCCCTCGCGGCAGCGATTTGGCAACAGAATTTTATGATTCATAAGAAAAGAGCTATCTGACTTCATTTGAAATCAGATAGCTCTTTTTTGTTATACGCCAATGACAATGAATTCTTCGTTCTCTCAGATTTCGCCTGTGACCCAACGGTCTATAGCAGATATCGTTTCCTTAGCATCACTTACAAATTCGGGGAGAACGGTTTCTGGAATGTTCAGCTGCATCAATTTTCGCCATTCTCCTCTTGTAACACTAGTATCTTCAAACATATCGAATGACACAAAGACTTTTTGAAATGCACTTTCCAGGAAAAAGTAAAACGCGTTGTCCAGTACATACAGTGAATCTTGTCGAAGAATCTTCCTGCCAGCACCAGAATTTCCCTTTCTGAATTCGAGGTAATCACTGCCGCTGAATTCTCCGAGCTTATAAACATATTTATTCATGTATCATTTCCTCAAGCAGCAGATTGTTCAGTCCCTGTGGCGGCGTGATTTTACGTCACTGACTGAAAGCGCCATGGTATTGCATGCACAGATTCAGGCGGCGGCCGTGTGCTGCAAGTCACAGAGCATCCCGCTGTTCGGCCGGCATGCGGTATTCCGGTTTGACGTGGTAGGCGACCTCGGCATACTGCCGCGCACGTGCGCGCAGCGAGAAGTTACCCTTCTGACTGCACCAGACGTAGAGTTCGTGGCAGACCAGATCCGTCGCGATGCGCGACAGCAGATCCGGCGGCTCCTCCGTGTCGATAATGCCCGCCTTGGCGCAGTTATTGGCCAGCGTTGCAAACAGATCGTCCAGCGCATGGATGGCCGTGCGGATGCCTTCGGGCGACTCGAACTGCATGATGAAGAGTGTGCTCGTCAGTTCGGGGCCGAAGTTATAAGCGATCGTGATGAACCGGTCGAACAGCTGCCAGATGCGCTCAAAGTCATTATCTGCGTGCGCAAACTTCATGAAGCTCTTGTCGTCATTGTGCTGCGGTTTTTCCACCATGTATTCGAGGATGCTGCGTTTGCCGTTGAAAGAGGAGTAAAAGACGGAGCGGGAGATACCGCATGCCTTGCAGATGTCGTTGACGGTCACGTTGTTATATCCGTCGCGCTTAAAGAGGGAAATGGCTGTTTCCGCGACTTCCTCTTTGAATTTCCAGGAAGAATCTTGCACTTCAAAAACCCCTGACGAAAAATGTTTGCATTTTTCAAACATTATACGACTTTTGTTTCTGTGATTCAACACACATAAGATTTTATTCGCAATTCTTTTACAACTTTTTTGTGATTTGTTTCAAAAATGCCCTGGAGGCCTTGACATTGCAGGGTTAATAAATTAACATGTCGCCATTGTAAGCTGTTCAAGTGTCCGAACGGCCAGTCGTTATTTGGATGTAAACTATCAGAGAAGGAAGCGAGAACATGACAAAAGACGAGAAGATTGCAAAGCTCGGCAAAGAGATCACGGATCGCGCAACGGTCCTGCTCGGCAAGGACAAGATCACGCCGGATACCCCGGAGTATCTGGGCATCAACTCCGCACTGAAGTTCACGGCGGTGAAGTATGATGAGAAGATGGCGGACGATATCCTCGACATCGCCCTGACGATGAAAAAGCGCGTGCCGCTCACGATCGAGCAGCTTGCGAAGAAAAACCCGCAGTTCGACAGAGCCTATCTGGAAAAAGCGATGCAGGCTATCAGCGAGAGCGGTCTGGTCGAGTTCCACTGGGAGAACCTCGACGGCAAGAACCCGAACCATGAGAAACGCTGGGTGCTGGACATGTTCGTTCCCGGCAGTGCCGAGATCATGATGATCAATCCCGAGCAGTCGGATATGTTCCCGGAGACGGCAGACTTCTTCGAGCGCATGGCGTATCTGCCGCTGGCGGGCATCACCGAGATGGTGCCTCCCGGAGGCGCCGGCATCGGCATGCACGTCATCCCGGTCGAAAAGGCCATCCCGGCCGAGAGCAAGTCTCTGCCGATCGAGCACCTGTCCCACTGGCTGAAGAAGTACGAGGGCCACATCGGCGTGTCCGTGTGCTCCTGCCGCAAGCAGCAGCGCATCCGCGGCGAGGGCTCCGGCGACGTGGAAGGCGAGTGGTGCATCGGCGTCGGCGACTTCGCCGACTACTGCCGCGAGACGAACCACGGCCGCGACATCACCTATGAAGAGGCCATGGAGATCCTCCAGAAGGCCGAGGACCGCGGCTATGTCCACCAGATCACGAACATCGACGGTGAGAACAAGATCTTCGGCATCTGCAACTGCGCCGTCGGTGTCTGCAACGCGCTGCGCACTTCGCAGCTGTTCAACACGCCGAACCTGTCCGCCTCCGCCTACGTGGCCGAGAGCGACCCGGAAAAGTGCGTTGCCTGCGGCAAGTGCGTAGAGACCTGCCCGGCTGGTGCTGTCCGCCTCGGTCAGAAGCTCTGCACGAAGGAAGGCCCCATCCAGTATCCGCACCATGAGCTGCCGGACGACACCAAGTGGGGCGAGGATCACTGGAACAAGAATTACCGCAACGAGAACGGATGCATCCAGACCTGGCCGACCGGCACGGCGCCCTGCAAGGCTGCCTGCCCGGCGCACATCGCCATCCAGGGCTACATCAAGATGGCGGGCGACGGCCGCTATGCCGACGCGCTCAAGCTCATCAAGAAGGATAACCCGTTCCCGGCTGTCTGCGGTAGCATCTGCAGAAAGTACTGCGAGGATGCCTGCACCCGCGGCACCGTCGACGAGCCGCTGGCCATCGACGAGATCAAGAAGTTCATTGCCGAGCAGGACATGAAGGCCGAGCACCGCTACGTGCCGCCCATGAATTCCTGCACGCATGAGAAGTTTGACCAGAAGGTCGCCATCATCGGCGGCGGCCCGGCCGGTATGTCCTGCGCCTACTTCCTGGCCATCGAGGGCTACAGCCCGGTCGTGTTCGAGAAGGAAGCCGTGCCCGGCGGCATGCTCGTCAACGGCATTCCGAGCTTCCGCATCGGCAAGGACGTGGTCAAGTCCGAGATCGATGTGCTGCGCGAGATGGGCGTGGAGTTCAAATGCGGCGTTGAAGTCGGCAAGAACATCACCATCCAGCAGCTGCGCGAAGAGGGCTACCAGGCGTTCTACGTCGCGGTCGGCCTGCAGCAGGCGTCGAAGCTCAACATCGCCGGCGAGGATCTCACCGGTGTCAAGAGCGGTCTCGACTTCCTGCGTGAAGTCAACGCCGGCAAGCTCAAGAAGCTCACGGGCGATGTGGTCGTCATCGGCGGCGGCAACGCGGCCATCGACGTGGCGCGTGCGGCCCTGCGTCTGACCAAGGGCAGCGTGAACATGTACTGCCTCGAGAAGGATGAAGAGATGCCCACCGTTCCGGACGAGAAGAACGCCGGCATCGCCGACGGCGTCGTCATCAACAACTCCTGGGCGCCGAAGGCCATCCTCGGCGAGGGCGGCAAGGTCACCGGCATCGAGCTGATGCGCTGCGTGTCCGTCCGTGACGCGAGCGGCAAGTTTGCCCCGGTCTATGACGAGAATGAGACCATCACCGTCCCGTGCTCCAACGTTCTGGTCGCCATCGGCCAGCGCTCGGTCTACGGCGACGTTCTGGCCGGCACTGCGGCGGAGACGGCTGACGGCCGCCTGATCGCACACGACGCCGTGACGTTCCAGTCCGATGAGCCCGATATCTTCGTCGGCGGCGACTGCGCCACCGGCCCGAAGTACACGATCGACGCGATCGCGACCGGCCGCGAGGGCGCGGTGTCCATCCACCGCTTCGTCAACAAGGGCCAGACCCTGACGATCCACCGCAACACCCGCGAGTTCAAGGAGCTCAACAAGGACGATATCGTTCTGCCGCCCGAGAAGATCAAAAAGCCCGCGCGTGCCGCCGTTGCCATCGACAGCAAGAAGGTGCGCACCATGCAGGACGACCGCGTGACGTTCACCGAAGAGCAGATCCGCTCCGAGGCGTCCCGCTGCCTGAGCTGCGGCCGCAGCGTTGTCGATCCGAACAAGTGCATCGGCTGCGGCATCTGCACGACCAAGTGCGAATTCGACGCGATCCACCTCAAGCGCGTGCGTCCGCAAAACAGCAAGATGATCCCGGCCGAGGACAAGTTCAAGGCCATCGGCCCCTACGCCGCCAAGCGTCAGGTGAAGATCATCAAGAAGTCTCTGGCGGAAAAGAAAAAGTAATCCATCATTATGAGGCGGGCACAGAACCCTTCCCGCTGTGCCCGCCTGCTTGAAAGGAGCCCCCATGCACGAGCTGAGTATCGTTACTTATGTTGTCAAGCAGGTGCAGGAGATTGCCAAGGAAAACAACCTCACCGAGATCGAGTCGGTCACGCTCGAATTCGGTGAGGTCTCCGGCATTGTGCCGGAATATCTTGAAGATTGCTGGAACTGGTATACCAAGAAGGAGCCGATCATTCAGGGCACGAAATTCCTGTATGAGATCATTCCGGCCGTCACCTGGTGCGACGACTGTAAGACCACTTACCCGACCGTACAATACGGCAAGACCTGCCCGCACTGCGGCAGCGGCAACACCTGGCTGCAGCAGGGCAATGAGATCAATATCAAACAGATCGAGGCGCGCTGATTCCGGCACGCCTCACTGCCTATGGGCAGCAAAAGAGACAGAAGCGGTCGCGCAGCCGCTTTTGATAGAAACACGAACGAAGAGGGAGTGAACCATGAAAGACCTGAAACATCTTTTGTACTTTGAAAACCTTTTGCAGGAAGCGCACAATGACCTGATCGCTCAGGCGCAGAACGAGGGGAAGATCTGCGTTGCCTATGCCTGCGAAAACACGCCTGAGCCGCTGCTGAACCTGCCAGGCGCGTTCTCAACGCGCCTGCGCGCGCCGCGCACCGGCTCTATGGAAATGGCCACATATTATATGACCAGCTTCCTGTGCGAGTACAGCCGCGCGCTGCTCGAGCGCGCCATTGAAGGCGGCTACAACTTTGCCGACTGCATGATTACGCCGGACGGCTGCTCGATGATGAACCGCGCCGTGGAGAACATGGAGCTGCTCAAGACCATGGGCAAGGACAAGCCGAAGTTCTTCTTCGAGTACATGGAGATCCCGATGAAGGCGGACGACAACGGCCTGAACCTGTACGTCCTGCAGTGCCGCAACCATATCCTCACGCCGCTGCACGATGTCTATGGCATCGACGTCTCGGATGAGGCCATCCGCAAGTCTGTCGCCGAGCACAACCGCGTGTGCGAGCTCATCCGCGCCATCGGCGAGTACCGCAAGGGCCCCAATCCGCGCATCACGGGCTACGAATTCCACGTCATCACGCTTGCGACCTATGTCGCGCCGAAGTATCTGCTCATCGACAAACTCGAGGAGACGCTCAAGGAGCTCAAGACCCGCCGCCCGGACAAGAAGAATCCGTACCGCGCGCGTGTGGTCGTCGTCGGCTCTGAGGTCGATGACATCGATTTCATCAAGCTCGTCGAGGAGACCGGCGCGTACGTCTGCGCCGACCGCTTCTGCTACGGCTCGTTCCCGGGCCGCGACCCGATCGTGCTGACGGACGATGAGGACGCACTGACCCAGATCTGCCGCCAGTACATGAACCGCGCCCAGTGTCCGCGCTACATGAACATGCCCAAGATGATCGGCCGCCGCGAATACGTCAATCAGCTCGCCAAGGAGTACGAGGCCGACGGCATCATTTACGAGCAGATCAAGTTCTGCGATCCGTGGGCGTATGAGCGCATGCTCGGCTCGCACATCCTCAACGATGACTACGGCTATCCCGTTTTGTCCGTTGACCGCCCGTATAACATCGCTTCCTCCGGCCAGATGCGCACCCGTGTGCAGGCATTCGTGGAAAGCATGGAGATCAAGAAGATTCAAGGGGGGAAACAGTGATGTCCAACAAGAGAATCGGCTGTGAAAACTTCGGTAAGTTCTATACCGAGGGCAAGGTCCGCAACCGCCGCGAGTGGCGTGGCGTGACCGACACGCTCTATGATTATTCCCGCTGGCTGCACAACTGGATCACCATGGCGAAGATGGTCTCCAAGCCGCGCAACATCAAGGCCATGTTCCGCTATCGCTGGATGGCCAACTATCTGGCCGTGCCCATGATGGTCGACCGCCACACCCAGGGCCTGCGCGATGAATATCTGCGCATCTGCCACCTGGAGCAGGATCTTATCATCGAGGACGTGGCAAAGCTGCTCGACGGCCTCTTCCGCGGCGACCGCCGCATCGGCAAGGACAAGAAATTCTCCGACAAGGTCGTGCTCGTGGACGAAAACGAGATGACCGCCGTCATGATGGGCTTCCCGACGCTCAAGGGCCTGAGCCGTGAGACGCCGTCGACCTATGTCTCCGTGCTGCTCAACCAGCACGCCGCCGAGCATTATATCGACGTCGCGCAGGAGTACGGCCTCGCGGGCGATGTCTGCCCGATGCCGGAGGCGGAAGCCGGTGTGTCCATCGACGACGACGCGCCGGTGCTCGGCGCGTGCGCCGTGCAGTGCAACACGACGTGCGACGGCTCCCTGCTCGGAAACGGCGTCATTTCCAAGCGCCTCGAGCTTGAGGACGGCATTCCGGTGTTCCAGCTGGCAGCGCCCCTGCGCCACCGCGAGGACGACGTGCAGGATTACGCCGCGCAGGAGATCAAAAATGCCATCGCCTTCATCGAGGAGCACACCGGCGAGAAGTGGGACTGGAAGGCGTACTTCGAGTGCGCCGAGCGCGTGAACTACGCCACCAAGTGCCGACTCGAGTGGCTGGAGATGAACAAGACCGACTATCCGCAGGTCTTTGGCTCCAACCTCGCGCTGTACACGGAGACGAACTACATGGCCATCTGCGGCAAGGTCCCCGCGTTCCGCGAAGTCGATCGCAAGATCACCCAGCTCGCCGAGCGTGCCTACCGCAAGCAGAAGAAGGCCGCCAACGAGTACCGCCACCGCGCCATCGTCTGGGGCGTGCAATCGCACTTCTACATGGACTTCCTCGTCTGGCTGCTCAACTGCTGGGGCATCGTGCCGCTGACGGATATGCTCTCCATGGTCTCGACACGCGAGCTCGCCACGACTGACACGCCCGAAAACCGTGAGCAGGCGTATTACGATATGGCATGGCTGACCGAAAACATGATCATGCGCAACCGTACCCACGGCGGCTACAAGGTGCTGCTTGATGAGCTGTGGGAGTTCTGCGAGCAGTTCAATGCCGACATGGTCATTCTCTGGGAGCACATGAGCTGCAAGGCACTCGACGGCATGCACGGTCTGTTTGAAGAGCGCGCCCGCGAGCACGGCATCCACCTCGTCTGGGTCACGCACGATCTGTTCGACCCGCGTGTCATCTCGCGGCAGGGCGTGCGTCAGCAGGTCAATGACTATATGCGCACCGTCATGCAGGAAGAGCCTGTGGATCCGAGTCTGGAGATCCTGAAGGACGAGAAGTCCTGGTAATCAGAGAGGAGATCGAACATGAACAATTTGAAATGCAAGCTGCTCAAGGCCCTTATGGGTGTGTCGCTCGGCGCACTCGGCGCGTTCGTGGTCACGTTTGTCATCTATTTCTGGAACCTGGACATGAAGCTGACTTCCGTCATGGAGGGTATCCTGCTCAAGCACTACGACAAGATCGACCGCGACCAGCACCTGTAATCTTTTTCTGTACAGCCCGTCTGCTTCGGCAGGCGGGCTTTTTTCGCATGTAAACAATTTGTGACGCCTCTTGACGATAAAAAATATTATCGCTATAATGCGTAGCGTGCTACACATTGGAGGCGTATCATGGAGCAATTTCAAATCGGATGTCTATTAAAAATGATTACGGATAAGATCAAAATGCGGGCAGATGCCGATCTCGCGCAGCAGGGGCTGACGCTGACGCAAAGCCGCGTGCTGGGCTATCTGGACCGCAGCGGCGGTCAGGCGACGCAAAAGGAGATCGAGGGCTTCCTGCAGGTGTCGCACCCGACGGTGGCGGGCATCATCAACCGCATGGAGCAAAATGGCTTCGTGCGCTGCCGGCTTGATCCGGCGGACAAACGCAGCAAGATCGTCAGCCAGACGGAGCGCGCTGCCGCGGTCGCGCAGGATATGCACGCCACGATCCAGACAACGGAGCAGCAGATGCTGCGCTCGCTGACGCCGGAACAGATCGCGGCGCTGGAATCGGCGCTGCGCACGATCTATGCCGATCTCGGCTGACAGGCCCGTGATCCAGGAAGGAGGAAATCCATGCTTCATACATTATCCCGCAGCCTGCGGGAAAACAAAGGCCCCGCGCTCGTGACGGTGCTGCTCTCGGCGCTGGAGGTCGTGTTTGAGATCGTGATCCCGCTGTTCATGTCCAACCTCATTGACTTCGGCATTGAGGGCGGCAGCATGGCGGCGGTCTGGAAGTTCGGTGCATTTTTGCTGCTGCTGGCGGCGTTCCAGCTGGCGACCGGCGTGCTCGCGGCGCGCATCGCGGCGCGTGCATCCGTCGGCTTTGGCGCGAACCTGCGTGAGGATATGTACAACAACGTGCAGACCTTTGCGTTTTCCAACATCGACAAGTTTTCCACTGCGTCCATCGTCACGCGCCTGACGACGGATGTCACGAACGTGCAGAATGCCTTTCAGATGCTCATGCGTATGGCGATCCGCTCACCGGTCATGCTGGTCTTTTCCATGATCGTGTCGTTCCGCATCAGCCGTGACATCTCCATGACGTTTCTCATCATTCTGCCGATCCTTGCCGTGGCGCTGTTTTTCATCATCCGCAGCGTGTTCCCGATCTTCACGCGCGTTTTCCGCACATATGACGAGCTCAATAACGTCGTGCAGGAAAATGTCCGCGGTATCCGTGTCGTGAAGTCCTTTAATCAGGAACAGCACGAGATTCGCAAATTCGGCGCCATTTCCGAGCGCATTTACAAGGACTTTTCCAAGGGCGAGCGGCTCATCACGCTCAACGCGCCGCTGATGCAGTCATGCATCTACGCGTGCATGATCATCATCTCCTGGCTCGGTGCCAAGGCCATCATCGCCAGCGGCAATGACCCGGCACTCGGCCTGACGACCGGCAACCTCACTGCGCTCATCACCTATGCCATGCAGATCCTCTCGAGCCTGATGATGCTGTCCATGGTCTTTGCCATGCTGACGATCTCGCTCTCGTCCGCGCGCCGCATCGCCGAGGTGATCGAGGAAAAGACGGACATTCAAAATCCGGAGCACCCGGTCATGGCCGTGCGCGACGGCGCCATTGATTTTGACCATGTGAGTTTTGTCTACGCCTCCAAGGCGGACAAAAAGGTGCTCGATGACATTGATCTGCACATCCGTTCCGGCGAGACGATCGGCGTCATCGGCGGCACGGGCGCGTCCAAGTCCTCGCTCGTGCAGCTTATCCCGCGTTTGTACGATGTCACCGGCGGCAGGCTGACGCTCGGCGGCGTGGACGTGCGCGATTATGATCTGGAGACGCTGCGCAACGCCGTTGCCATGGTGCTGCAGAAAAACGAGCTGTTTTCCGGTACGATCGCCGAAAATCTCCGCTGGGGCAACGAAAACGCCACGGACGAGGAGCTCCGTCACGCCTGCGTGCTCGCGTGTGCGGATGAATTCATTTCCGCCATGCCGGACGGCTATGACACCTATATCGAGCAGGGCGGCACGAACGTCTCCGGCGGCCAGAAGCAGCGCCTGTGCATCGCCCGCGCGCTGCTGAAAAAGCCGAAGGTGCTCATTCTCGATGACTCGACGAGCGCCGTCGACACGCGCACGGATGCGCAGATTCAGCAGGCGCTCTCGACCTACATTCCCGACACGACGAAGATCATCATCGCGCAGCGCATCAGCTCGGTGCAGAATGCAGACCGTATCGTCGTGCTCGATGACGGGCGTATTGACGCCGTCGGCTGCCACGATGAGCTGCTGCGCACGTGCGAAATTTACCGCGAGGTCTATGAGTCCCAGCAGAAGGGAGGCGAGGACGATGCCTGAACGCCCGAAGTTTGATTCCCAGACGCTCAAGCGCCTGCTGTCGTATATGCGCGCCTATAAGGGCACGCTCGTGCTCGTGACGGTCTGCATCCTGCTGAGCGCGGTCGCAGGCGCGGCCTCGTCCATGTTCCTGCAAAAGCTGATCGACGGCTATATTGTGCCCATGCTCGGCACAGCGTCGCCGGACTATTCCGGCCTGATCCGTGCGCTGATCACCATCGGCTGCGTGTACCTCGTCGGCACGCTGGCCACGTGGCTGTATAACCGCCGCATGGTCACGATCGCCCAGGGCACGCTCAAGCGCATCCGTGACGAGATGTTTGAGAAGATGCAGAGCCTGCCCATCCGCTACTTTGACACGCATACGCACGGCGACATCATGAGCCTGTACACAAACGATACCGATACGCTGCGCCAGATGATCGCGCAGTCCATGGCGCAGCTCGTATCGTCTGTGTTCACGCTTGCGGCAGTGTTTTTCTGCATGCTGTACATCAGCATCTGGCTGACGCTGATCGTGTGCGCCGTCATGGCGCTCATTCTCATGTTCGTGCGCAAGCTCACCGGCCGCATCGGCGGCTACTTCATGGCGCAGCAGACGGCACTGGCGGATCTCAACGGCTATGTCGAAGAGATGGTCAACGGCCAGAAGGTTGTCAAGGTCTTCTGCCACGAGGAGCAGAGCAAGGCGGAGCTGCACCGCCGCAACCGCGTCTGGGCGGAAAACGCCGCGCGCGCCAGCGGCATGGCCAACAGCATGATGCCGATGATGAACGCCGTAGGTTATCTGCAGTATGTCATCATCGCCGTCATCGGCGGCACGATGGCGATTGCCGGCACGCCGAACCTCAGCCTGACCGGCATGAACACGCTCACACTCGGTATGATCGCATCCTTCCTCACGCTCTCGCGCGGGTTCACCAACCCCATCTCGCAGATCTCCAACCAGTTCAACTCCATCGTCACAGCACTGGCCGGCGCATCGCGCATTTTCGCGTTCATGGATGCCGAGCCGGAGACGGACGACGGCTATGTGACGCTTGTCAACGCCAAGGAGGAAAACGGCACGCTCGCCGAGGCCGACCACCACACCGGTCTCTGGGCGTGGAAGCACCCGCACGGCGACGGCACGGTCACATACACGAAGCTTGCCGGGCGCGTCGTGTTCGATCACGTCGACTTCGGTTATACGCCGGACAAGGAAGTCCTGCACGACATCACGCTCTATGCCGAACCCGGCCAGAAGGTGGCCTTCGTCGGCGCGACCGGTGCGGGCAAGACGACGATCACGAACCTTATCAACCGCTTTTACGACATTGCCGACGGCAAGATCCGCTACGACGGCATCAACATCAATAAGATCCGTAAGGCAGATCTGCGCCGCAGCCTCGGCATCGTGCTGCAGGATGTGAATCTCTTTACCGGTACGGTCATGGAAAACATCCGCTACGGAAATCCGGCTGCGACGGATGACGAATGCATCGCGGCGGCGAAGCTTGCCAATGCCGACCATTTCATCCGCATGCTGCCCGACGGCTACAACACCGTGCTCAAAGGCGACGGCAGCGGCCTGAGCCAGGGCCAGCGGCAGCTGCTGAGCATCGCACGCGCGGCTGTGTCCGATCCGCCGGTCATGATCCTCGACGAGGCGACCAGCTCCATCGACACCCGCACGGAGGCGCTCGTGCAGAGCGGCATGGATAAGCTCATGGAGGGGCGCACGGTGTTCGTCATCGCGCACCGGCTCTCGACGGTCAAGAATGCGGACGTCATCATGGTGCTTGATCATGGCCGCATCATTGAGCGCGGCAACCATGCAAAGCTCATCGCCGAAAAGGGCGTGTACTACCAGCTCTATACCGGCGCGTTCGAGCTCGAATAATTTCCTGCGCCCCCTTGCGGCCGGCAGGGGGGCGCGGTATAATTGCGGTAACGAAGCAAAGGAGGAGAACCATGGAGTATCGAAGATTTGGAAACACCATCGTCGCCCGCATCGACCGTGGGGAAGAAGTGCTTGAGCAGGTCGCGGCCATTGCGCAGGCCGAGCAGATCAAGCTCGCGAGCGTGCAGGCGCTCGGCGCGGTCGGTGAATTCACGGTCGGCGTGTTCCACACGGCCGAAAAGCAGTACCACGCGAACTCCTTCGCGGGCGATTTCGAGATCGTCTCGCTGACCGGCACCATCAACACGATGGACGGCGCGTTTTACACGCACCTGCACATGAGCGCCGGCAATGAGAAGGGCGAGGTGTTCGGCGGTCATCTGAACCGCGCCGTTATCAGCGCCACCTGTGAGATGGTCATCACGATTATCGACGGAAGAGTGGATCGTTTTCACAGTGAGGAGATCGGCCTGAACCTGTTCCAATTCTGAGCATCTGTGTCAAAAGCACGCACGGCTATTGAGTCGTGCGTGCTTTTTTTGTTGCCTTGATTCAATATTCCTATTGACAACATAGGAATATGGGCATATAATTCACATCAATGAGGTAGGATTTTGTACCGGACCATCCTGAGCCTCTCTGAATTCGTGTATACGTATGCAGCCGTGCCGTCAGGCACGGTTTGCCATTGGGAACGGAGGATACATATATGAACAGCAACCTGCTTGAAGTCAGCGGCCTGCACGTGAGTGCGGGCGAGAAAGAGATCCTGCACGGCGTGGACCTGACCGTCGGCAAGGATGAGACGCATGTGCTCATGGGGCCGAACGGCACCGGCAAGTCCACGCTCGGCTATGCGATCACCGGCAATCCGGAGTACACGGTCACGGCCGGAAAGATCGTCTTTGACGGCGAGAATATCACACGGCTGCCGGTCAACGAGCGCGCGAAGAAGGGCATTTTTCTGTCGTTTCAGAATCCGCTCGAGGTGCCCGGCGTGACGCTCAGCGCGTTTATCCGCAGTGCGCTCGAGCAGAAGACCGGCAAGCGCATCCGCCTCTGGGACTTCAAGAAGAAGCTTGCCGAGACGATGCAGCTGCTGGCGATGGACGCTTCCTATGCTGAGCGCGACCTGAATGTGGGCTTTTCCGGCGGTGAGAAAAAGAAAGCGGAGATCCTGCAGATGCTCATGCTCGAGCCGAAGCTCGCCATTCTCGACGAGACGGACTCCGGTCTGGACGTCGATGCGGTGCGCACGGTCTCCAAGGGCGTGCAGCTCTATCGTGAGCGCGTGCACGGCTCGTTGCTCATCATCACGCACAGCACCCGCATTCTCGAGGCGCTGACGGTGGACGCCGCGCACATCATGGAGCAGGGCGTCATTGTGAAAAACGGCGATGCATCGCTTGTAGATACCATCAATGAAAACGGCTTTGGCGGCATCCGGGCAGACTGAAAGCGAGGCGATCCGAATGAAGGAAAAGAGTCAGGTCGCGGACATTGACCGCAGCGTCTATGACATCCGCGACAAAGAGGACGATGCCTATCGCATGCAGGAGGGCCTGACGCCGGAGACCATCGACAAGCTCTCCAAGGAAAAGGACGATCCGGTCTGGATGCAGCAGTTCCGGCTGCAGTCGCTGCAGATCTATAACGAGATGCCGGTTCCGGACTGGGGGCCGTCCATCGAGGGACTGGATATGGACCACATTGCGACCTATGTTCGCCCCAAGACCGACATGAAAAGCGACTGGAAGGACGTCCCGCAGGATATTAAAGACACCTTTGAGCGTCTCGGCATCCCGCAGGCGGAGCGCAAATCGCTCGCCGGCGTTGGCGCACAGTACGATTCCGAGCTCGTGTATCACAACGTCCGGGACGAAGTGGCTGCACAGGGCGTCGTCTATACCGACATGGAGAGCGCGCTCAAGGGCGAATACGCCGATATGGTGCACAAGTATTTCATGAAGCTCGTCACGCCGCGCGATCATAAGTTTGCGGCCCTGCACGGCGCGGTCTGGTCCGGCGGCTCGTTCGTGTATGTGCCGAAGGGCGTGCAGGTGTCCATCCCGCTGCAGTCGTACTTCCGTCTGAACGCCAAGGGTGCGGGCCAGTTTGAGCACACACTCATCATTGTCGATGAGGGCGCGAGTCTGCATTTTATCGAGGGCTGCTCGGCGCCGAAATATAACGTTGCGAACCTCCACGCCGGCTGCGTGGAGCTGTACGTGAAGAAAAACGCCAAGCTGCGCTACTCGACCATCGAGAACTGGTCGAAAAATATGTATAACCTCAATACAAAACGCGCGCTCGTGGAAGAGGGCGGCGTGATCGAGTGGGTTTCCGGCTCGTTCGGGTCTCATGTCGGCTGCCTGTACCCGATGAGCGTGCTCAAAGGCGATAACTCCAAGATGGAATTCACCGGCGTCACGTTTGCCGGCGCGGGGCAGAACCTCGACACCGGTGCGAAGGTCGTGCACATTGGCAGGAACACGAGCTCGTATATGAACACGCGCTCGATCAGCAAGAGCGGCGGCATCAGCACATTCCGCAGCAGCGTCGTGGTGCAAAAAGGCGCCAAGCACGCAAAATCCTCCGTGTCCTGCCAGTCGCTGATGCTCGATTCCGAGTCCCGCTCCGATACCGTCCCGGCCATGGACATCCGCACGAAGGACGCTGCCGTCGGTCATGAGGCAAAGATCGGCAGCATCAGCAACGAGGCGGTGTTTTATCTCATGAGCCGCGGCATGAGCGAGGAGGACGCCCGCGCGCTGATCGTCAGCGGCTTTGCGGACAACGTCTCCAAGGAGCTGCCGCTGGAGTACGCGGTGGAAATGAACAATCTCATTCGTCTCGAGATGAAGGGCAGCATTGGCTGACCCACATTCCGAAAGGAGGGAATATCGTGAATACGAGTGAACAGCTGGTCGTCAACAAACTGCCGACCAGAACGTGGAACCATCTCCAGGTCAACGAAGCGACCATCCCGTGGAATGTGGCCGACACGGCCGATCTCGGGACGGATTCCTATGCAATTACAGCGGAAAATCAGGCGCAGCCGCTGCACATCGACCTGACCGGTGCGGCCGGCTTCAGCCGCAAGCACATCGCGGTCGATGTGGCCGCCGGCGTGCAGGCAACGGCGTATATGGTGCTCGATACGCAGGGCAGCTTCGCCGTGGAAACGGCGCTGACGCTGCACGGCAACGCATCTCTGCGCCTGGTGCAGGTGCTCGGTGCGCAGGATAGCGCACTGCTCTATGCCAAAACGAACGCGGACTGTGCGCCCGGCGCCGGCGTGGACATGACGCAGATCCTCATGGGCAGGGGCAACCTGTATTCGGACAATGACACGGAGCTTGTCGGCGACGGCAGCCATTATTCGGCGCAGATCGGCTATCTCGGCCGCGGCAGCCAGACGATCGACGTCAACGTCGTCGTCAACCACTACGGCAAAAACACCGAGTGCGGGATTGACACGTCCGGCGCGCTCAAGGACGCGGCGAAGAAGGTTTTCCGTGGCACGATCGACTTCAAGACCGGCTCGTCCAACTCCGTCGGCAACGAGAAGGAGACGGTGCTCATGCTCGGCGACGATGTTGTCAACAAGACGGTGCCGCTCATTCTCTGCGCCGAGGAAAATGTCGTCGGCAACCACGGCGCGACCATCGGTGAGCTCGATGACGAGACGCTGTTTTACTTTGAAAGCCGCGGCATCTCCCGCGCTCAGGCCGAAAACATCCTGGCCCGCGCATCTATCGAGCGCTTTGCGCGCACGGTGGACGACGAGGCGCTGCGCGCGCAGATTCTTCAGATGCTGGAGGAGGAACTCAACGATGACGTATGATTATAAGCGGGATTTTCCGATCTTTCAGCACACGGACGTCGCCTATATCGATAATGCGGCCACGGCGCAGCGCCCGCAGTGCGTGCTGGACGCGGTGGCGGATTTCTACCGCTGCCATAATGCCAACCCTCTGCGCGGGCTGTATCCGCTGAGCGTGGAGGCGACCGATATCTATGAGCAGGCGCGCGAGACCGTGCGCGATTTCATCGGGGCACGCTCGGCACGTGAGATCGTCTTTACCCGCAACACGACCGAGAGCCTGAACCTCGTCGCCTACAGCTACGGCCTGACGCACGTCAAGGCGGGCGATGAGGTGCTCGTGTCTATCATGGAGCACCACAGCGATCTGCTGCCGTGGCAGATGGTCTGCCGCCAGACGGGCGCGGAGCTGAAGTTCATCGAGTGCGCGCCCGACGGCAGTGTGGATCTTCAGCAAATCGAATCGCTCATTACCGAGCGCACGAAGATCGTCGCCATGACGCAGGTGTCGAATGTTCTCGGCCGGAAGTACCCGGTCAAGGAAGTCGCCGCCATGGCGCACAAGAAGGGCGCGGTCATGGTCGTGGACGGCGCGCAGAGCACGCCGCACATGCCGGTGAACGTGCAGGAGCTGGGCGCGGATTTCTTCGCCTTCTCCGGGCACAAGGTCTTTGGCCCCATGGGCATCGGCGGGCTGTACGGCAGGGAGGACCTGCTCGAGGAAATGCCGCCGTTTCTCTCCGGCGGCGAGATGATCGAATCCGTCACGCGCACGGGCGCTGTCTATGCCGAGCTGCCGCATAAGTTCGAGGCCGGCACGGTCAATGCCGCCGGCGCGGCCGGTCTGGCTGCCGCCATCCAGTACGTGCAGAGCGTCGACTTTGACACCATCCAGCAGCGCGAGCACGACCTGACGGCCAACGCCCTCGCGCGCGTGCTGGCCGTGCCGCACGTGCACGTGCTCGGTACGGACCGTCCGGAGGATCACAACGGCATCATCACGTTCACGGTCGACGGTGTGCACCCGCACGATATCAGCGAGATCATGGCGTCCGACGGCGTGAACATCCGCGCCGGCCACCACTGCGCGCAGCCGCTGCTCGCGCACCTCGGTCTGAACGCGACGGCGCGCGCCAGCTTTGCCTTTTATAACACCGATGAGGATGTCGACCGGTTCCTTGAGAGCCTCTCGACCCTGAGGGAGCGTATGGGATATGGAAAATAGAAGCTTCTATAATGAGATCCTGACCGAGCACAACATCCATCCGGAGTTCAAGCACGACATTCCGGACGCGGACATTGAGCTCGCGGGTGTGAACCCGAGCTGCGGCGACAACATCGTCCTCAAGCTCAAGACCGACGGCGATGTCATCACCGATGGCGGCTTTGTCGGCGACGGCTGCGCCATCTCGCAGGCGTCGGCCGATATCATGCTCGGCATGATCGTGGGGCAGAAGAAGGAAAAGGCGCTGGAAATGGGCCGCACCTTCCTGCGCATGATCCACGGCGAGGCGACCGAGGAAGAGATCGAGAGTCTCGAAGAGGCCTCGGCTCTCAAGGACATCGCGCATATGCCCGCGCGTGTGAAATGCGCCATGCTCGGCTGGCGCACGCTCTCGGAGGCGCTGACCGGCAAGGTCGAAGAATAAGCCGTTCCCGCCGCCGGCGGATGCCGATGCGGTGTCTGCCGGCGGCTTCCTGCGCGCTGGAAATCCCCGGTTTGACAGCGCGCGCCTGTGGGATTATGATAAGACATCCTCTTGACGGCAGGTGCTGTGTATGACTGATTTTGAACCCGCTCTTCTGCGGCGCATCCGTGCGCTTGCGGCTGCGCAGCCGCGCGTGTTTGTCGCCATCGACGGCCGTTGCGCCGCCGGAAAGACCACGCTGGCCGCGTCCCTGCAGGCACAGTTGGCGTGCAATGTGTTTCATATGGACGACTTTTTCCTCCGCCCGGAGCAGCGCACGCCCGAGCGCCTGCGTCAGCCGGGCGGCAATGTGGACTTCGAGCGTTTCCTGACTGAGGTGCTCCGTCCGCTGCGCGATGGCGCGCCGGTGACGTATCGCCCTTATGACTGCCGAACGCAGCAGCTGTGCGCGCCGGTTCACGCGGAGGCAAGGCCGGTCAATCTCATCGAGGGGTCCTATTCCTGCCATCCGGCGCTGTGGGATCTTTATGACCTGCACGTGTTCCTCTCGGTCGGCCCGGAGGAGCAGCACCGCCGCATTGCTGCGCGCAATGGTGAAAAAATGCTGCCGATGTTTACAAACGTCTGGATTCCGATGGAGGAGACGTACTTTGCGCGGTTTCAAGTCGCGGAGCGCGCCGACCTTTGCCGGGAAAATTGAATCAGCCTGCGGATGACCGCGCGGGGCTTGTGTCCCGCGCGGTTTTGTGCTACATTAAAAGAACATATACGAAGTGAATTTTCACAGAAAGGCGGGAGCTACATGGATGTTCTGCGTTTCAAACAGGCCAACTGCAAAAACTGCTACAAATGCGTCCGGTTCTGCCCGGTCAAGTCCATCCGCGTCTATCAGGGTCACGCACAGATCATTTCCAGCGACTGCATTCTCTGCGGCAACTGCGTGTCCGTCTGTCCGCAGCACGCCAAGGAGGACATCAGCGACGTCGCGCAGATCCAGGAACTGATCGCGTCCGGCCAGCAGGTCGTTGTGAGCGTCGATTCCTCCTACATCGCCTATTTTGATACTCCTGGTTTTGCGGGCATCGCCGAGCCGCTCAAAAAGCTCGGCTTTGCAGCGGCGCACGAGACGGCGGAGGGCGCCTACCTGGTCAAGAAGGAGCTGGAAAAGCTCGCCGCCCAGCCGGGTGATGCGCCAATCATTACGTCCGGATGTTCGACGATCGTGCTCTATGTGGAAAAGCACCTGCCGGAGGCACTGCCGTATCTGGCCCCGGTGCTCTCACCGATGCAGGCGCACGCCGTGCTGCTGCGCAAGCGCTATCCCGGCGCGACCATTGTCTATGTCAGCCCCTGCATTTCCAAGAAAGAGGAGACGACGCGCTTTGAGAGCGTCGGCGCCGACTATGATATTACGTTCACGGAACTCGAGGACTGGATGCACGAGGCCGGCGTTGCCGTCAACCCCAATGTGCCGGCGGATGAGCCGCTGCTCTCGCGCGGCTACACGATCACGAACGGCGTTCTGCATTCCATGGCGCTCGATTCCGGGCGCGATTATCTGTTCCTCGACGGTCTGGACGACAGCATTCAGACGCTCAAGAGCGTCGTCAACGGTGAACTGCGCAACTGTTTCATTGAAATCGCCGCCTGCCACGGCAACTGTGTCGGCGGCCTTGCTTTCCGGCAGAAGCACACGAACCTGCTCGAGTCGCGCCGCCGCGTGATCAAGAGCGCCGGCGGCGGAAAAAACTTTGACATTCAGGAGTCGGTGGATATGCGCCGTGTGCTCGTGGACAAGAAGCACCCGACCGACCTGCCGCCCGAGTCCGTCATCAACGGCATCCTGCGCAAGATGGGCAAATTCAGCCCGGCGGATGAACTCAACTGCGGCCTGTGCGGCTATCGCACCTGCCGCGACAAGGCCATCGCCGTCTATGAGGGCCGCGCCGAGATCAGCATGTGCATGCCGTACATGAAAGAGCGCGCCGAGACCTATTCCGAGAAGATCATCAACGTCTCGCCGGAAGGCATTGTCACCGTCGGCAAGAAGCTGAAGGTCAAGCAGATCAACAAGGCTGCCTGCAAGATCTTCGGCATCAAGGATCCGGCGGACATCATCGGATATCCGGTGTCGCGCATTATGGATGAGTATGACTTCGTGAAGATGATCAGTCAGGACGAGACACAGGTCACGGACGAGGTCTTTCTCGCTGACTACAACGTCTATCTCGAGCGCATCTTTATCTGCGACCCGGAGCGGACGCTCTTTACCTGCATCATGCGTGACGTGACAAAAGCGCGCCAGCGCCGCAACAAGATCCAGAAGACGAAGATCCATGCGGCCGATCTGGCGGACGATATCATTGCAAACCAACTGCGCATCGTCCACGAGATCGCAAGTCTGCTCGGTGAAACGGCGGCGGAGACCAAGGTGGCTGTGCATGATCTGAAGGAAGCCATCATGCTCGATGAGGACGGCGATGATGATGCGTAAACGAACGAATCGCTGCAGGAACACGGTCTGGGACATCAGCGTCATCAGCCGCAACAAAAACGGGGAGACGCTCTGCGGCGATCAGTGTGCGCTCGAATGGGACGACAATGACGCGACGGTCATCCTCTCCGACGGTCTCGGCAGCGGCGTCAAGGCCAACATCCTCTCCACGCTGACAACGACCATGCTCACGACCATGCTCAAGGGCAACGTGCCGATCGACGAGTGCGTTACGACCGTGGCCGAGACGCTGCCCATGTGCAAGGAGCGCAAGCTCGCCTATGCGACCTTTACGATCCTGCAGACGGCCGGCACCCGCGCGCGCCTGATCCAGTATGACAACCCGAACGCTGTGTTCGTGCACAACGGCGCGATCGGGAAATACAACTACTCCGTCAATTTCATTCAGGAAAAGGAGCTGCACGAGAGCTACCTGCATTTTGATGTGGGCGATATGCTTGTGCTCTTCAGCGACGGCGTGTCGGAGGCCGGACGCGGCGTGACGACGGACGCCGGTTGGGCGCGTCAGGACATTGAGGATTTTATCCTGCGCAATTATTCACCCACCGTCTCCTCACAGCGCATGGCGGCCAGTATCCTCTCGACCGTCAAGACACTGGACATGGACGCCATGCATGATGATACGACTGTTGTTGTCGCGCGCCTGCGTGAGCGTTGTCCGGTCAACGTCATGATCGGCCCGCCCGAGAGCAAGGATGATGATCTAAGCACCATGCGCCTGTTTTTCGGCAAGGATGGCAAGCATGTTGTCTGCGGCGGCACCACGGCCAACGCTGTCGCGTCATATCTGGGCGTAAAGGTGCACACGCTGCCCGGCAGCGGCACGGAGGAGGTGCCGCCGATGAGCGAGATCCACGGTGTGGATCTGACGACCGAGGGCGTCGTTACGGTCAATGTGACGATGAAACGCATCAAGGACTACCTCGCGGATGGCATGTACACGCTCGAGCTCGCCCGCATGAAGGACGGCGCGTCCAAGCTCGCGCTCGTACTGCTCGAGGAGGCGACGGAGGTCAATGTCCTCTTCGGCAACGCGAGCAACCTCGCCCAGCAGGATACGGAGTTCAGCTTTGAGCGCAAGCTGCAATTGGTGCAGGAGCTGCGCGATATGCTGACTCTGGCTGGAAAAACAGTAAAAATGAGCATCTGCTGACAGATGCCGATATTCACGGAGTGACCCTAACGAATGAAAATCCGAACTTTTTTTGCAGTATTGCTGTGTAAGCTTGCACGCGGGCTGCTGCGGCTGCTGCGCCGCGGCGGCACGGCGTTTCCCGGCCGCGTGGCGCTCAAGGTGTACCCGCAGGTACTCGGCGTGCTCTCGCGGGGGGTGCGCGTTATCCTCGTCACCGGCACGAACGGCAAGACGACCAGCTCCCGCATGATCGAGCAGGCATTCGCCGATGCGGGCCTCAATTACTTTGCCAACCGCTCGGGCGCGAACCTCATCTCCGGCATCACGGCGGAGTTTGCCATGCACAGCACCCTGACCGGCAGGCCAAAGTGCCAGTTTGCCATCATTGAGTGCGATGAGGCTGCATCCAAGACCGTGCTCAAGTACCTCAAGCCGGAGGTCATCGTGGCCACGAACGTGTTCCGCGACCAGCTCGACCGCTACGGTGAGATCACGCACACGCTCAATAACATCATCGAGGGCATCCGCCACACGCCGGAGAGCGTTTTGTGCATCAATGCCGACTGCTCACTCATCGCGTCCATCCCGGCGCAGGTGCCGAACCCGGTTGTGCGCTTTGGCGTGAATGTGCCGCTCGGCGGTGACGACCTGACGGAGATCTCCGACGCGCCGCACTGCATCCACTGCAAGACGGAATATGTCTACGACTACCGCACGTACGGCCATCTCGGCGCGTTCCGCTGCCCGAAGTGCGGCTACCACCGCGAAGCCCCGCAGGTCGCCGTCACAGCGGTGCTGAATCTCGGCGTGGACACGAGCGATGTTACCATGGCCATCGGCGGACAGGAGTACGCCGTGCACATCAACCTCCCGGCGGCATACAACATCTATAACGCCGTCGGCTCTGCGGCCGCGCTGTCTGCGTTCGGCTTCACGCCAGAGGCGATCGTGCACGCCCTCGGTGCGTTCGGCTGCGGCTTTGGCCGCATGGAGAAATTTGACCTGCGCGGCACGCCCGGCCGCATGATGCTCGTGAAAAACCCCGCCGGCTGCAACCAGACCATGCGCTATCTTGCGGGACTCGACGAGGATGCGACGTTTGTCGTCTGCCTCAACGACCGCGACGCCGACGGTACGGACATCTCGTGGATCTGGGACGCGGACTTTGAGCGGCTCGCCGCCATGGGCGAGCATCTTCGCCACGTGTTCGTGTCCGGCACGCGCGCCGACGAGCTGCGCCTGCGCCTGAAGTATGCGGGCGTGGACGAGACGAAAATTCAGGTGTATTATGACTATGACCCGCTGATCGACGCCATGTGCGCGTCGGAATACCCGGTGTTCATCATGCCGACGTATACGTCGATGCTGGATCTGCGCGGCCGGCTGCAAAAGCGGCTCGGCGGAAAGGAGTTCTGGGAATGAGCGAGAAGACCCTGCGCATCTGCCACCTGTACCCGGATCTTCTGAACCTCTATGGCGACCGGGGCAACATTCTCTGCATGCGCCGCCGTTTGGAGTGGCGCGGCATCGACGCCGAGGTGACGGAGGTCACGGTCGGCGAGCAGGCGGATTTTACGCAGTTTGACCTGTTTTTCATCGGCGGCGGTCAGGACTTTGAGCAGGAGGTGCTCCTGTCCGACCTGAAAGCCGGAAAGGGCAGCGAAATCAAGGCTGCCATCGCCGACGGCAAGACGTTTCTGACCATCTGCGGCGGCTACCAGATGCTCGGCAGCTACTACCGCACGTGGGACGGCAAGCAGTGCGACTTTATCGGGGCGATCGACTACTACACCGTCGGCTCGAAGGAGCGTATGATCGGCAACTTCCTCTTTGAGTGCCTGCCGGAGTCCGGCGGCAGCACGGTCGTCGGCTTTGAAAACCACAGCGGCAAGACCTATCTTGGCAGCGGCGTGTCGCCGCTCGGCAAGGTGCTCGTCGGCGGCGGCAACAACGGGGAGGACGGCTATGAGGGCGTACGCTATCAAAATGTCTTCGGCACATACAGCCACGGCCCGGTCCTGCCGAAAAACCCCGCGTTTTGTGACCATTTGCTCACGACAGCGCTGCAGCAGCGCTATCCGAATCTGGAACTCCAGCCGCTGGACGATACGGCCGAGCTCGCCGCGCACAATACCATGCGCGACCGGCTGCTGAAAAAATAACTGCATGGAAAATGGGCGCATCCGTCTGGATGCGCCCACCGTGCGTCTCGTATTAAAAGTCCTCCGGGATCGGAATGTCCGCGCGCGGGACCTTGTCCCAGGAAAAGTCCGCTGCCAGCTCGATTGCCGTCACCGGCGCGTCCGTTGGCCGCAGACCCGCGAGCTTGGCGAGCATTCCGGTCAACTGCTCGGGTGTGTATTTCTGCCGCAGGGTCTCCATGTTCAGGTCGCCCTCGCGCTTGGAGAGCTTGCGCCCGTCCGGCGCGACGAGCAGCGGCGCGTGTGCGTATTCCGGGGCCTTGCCGCCGAGCGTTCCCATCAGCCAGATCTGCCGCGGTGTGGAGTCGAGCAGGTCGCGTGCGCGCACAACGCGCGTGATGCCCATGTCGAGATCGTCCACGCTTACGGCGAGCTGGTAGGCGAATACGCCGTCCGAGCGCCGGATGAGAAAATCGTCGCGACCGTGCCGCAGTTCGGCTGCCTGCAGACCGTAGTGCGCGTCAACGAAGGCAATGTCCGCGTCCGTGACCGCAAGCTTTTTCGCCGCGCGGCGACCCATGCGCAGGCGCTTTTGCACCTCCTGCTCTGACAGCGTCCGACAGGGGCAGCCGGCCTCGTGCGGCTCGCCGGGGTGCGGTGCGCTCGCGGCCAGACGCTCTGCGCGGCTGCAATAGCAGTCATACACCATGCCGCGCTCGGTCAATGCATCCAGCGCGGCGGTGTAGCGCTGTGCGCGCGTGCCTTGACGGCAGTCCTGCGAGCCGGGGCGCCAGCCCTCGTCCCAGTCGAGCCCAAGCCAGAGGAGGTCGTCGGCCATCAGGTCAGCATAGTGCTCCCAGCTGCGCTCCGGGTCGAGATCCTCAAGGCGGAACACCATCGTCCCGCCGCGTGCGCGCACGTCCAGCCATGCAAGCAGAAATGTCAGCATATTGCCCAGGTGCAGCCGCCCGCTCGGGCTGGGTGCGAAGCGGCCGCGGATCGTGTTATCCGGCATCGGTCATCCCTCCGGTTTCATACTGAGCGTATTATAGCATAACCGCGCCGGTTGGCAACGCTTTTGCGCCAAATCCCTTGAAACTATGCGGGAAATCGGATATAATAAAGTGTTATTATCAGCGGAGGAATGTCTCATGGCGAAATCATCCATCGAAAAAACAAATGTCATGCGTCTGCTCGACCAGAAGAAGGTGCCCTACACGCCGCACACATATCCGCACGGCGACGATGCGGTGGATGGCGTGACCGTCGCACAGATGACGGGCATGGACCCGGCGAAGGTGTTCAAGACGCTGGTTGCCCGCGGCGCGAGCAAGACGCCGTACGTGTTCGTCATTCCGGTCGCGTGCGAGCTCGACCTCAAGAAAGCGGCGAAGGCCGTGGGGGAGAAGTCCATTGCCATGCTGCACGTGTCCGAGCTCACGCCCCTGACGGGCTATGTGCGCGGCGGCTGCTCGCCGGTCGGCATGAAAAAGCAGCTGCGCACGGTCTTTGCTTCTCAGGCGCTCGCGCAGGAGACCATCCTTGTCAGTGCCGGCAAGATTGGCTATCAGGTCGAGGTCGCGCCGCAGGCGCTCATCGCGCTTGTGCGTGCGGGCACGGCGGAGCTGACCATAGAATCCTAAGCAACCACGGAGGCACCCATGCGGGATCATATTGTAATCAAAGGCGCGCGGGAGAATAATCTCAAGAACATTGATGTGGAAATTCCGCGCGATGCACTGGTCGTCATGACCGGCCTGTCCGGCTCGGGCAAGTCGAGCCTTGCGTTCGACACCATCTTTGCCGAGGGCCAGCGGCGCTATATGGAGAGTTTGTCGTCCTATGCGCGCCAGTTTCTCGGCCAGATGGACAAGCCGGACGTCGATTCCATCGAGGGCATGAGCCCGGCCATTTCCATCGACCAGAAGACCACCAGCAAAAATCCGCGCTCGACCGTCGGCACGGTCACGGAGATCTACGACTATCTGCGTCTGCTGTGGGCGCGTGTCGGCGTGCCGCACTGCCCGAAGTGCGGCAAGGAGATCCGCCGCCAGACGGTCGACCAGATCGTCGATCAGATCGCGGCGCTGCCGCAGGCGACGCGCGTGCAGATCTTGGCGCCGGTCATCCGTGCACGTAAGGGCGAGCACCAGAAGGTGTTCGACGATGCCCGCCGCGGCGGGTATGTGCGCGTGCGCGTGGACGGCAGCATCTACGACCTTACGGAGACAATCCCGCTCGATAAAAACCGCAAGCACAATATCGAGATCGTGGTCGACCGCGTCGTCATTCGCCCGGATCAGAACCGCCGCCTGACCGACGCCGTGGAGATCGCGTCCGCGCTCTCCGGTGGTCTCGTGCTGGCAGACATCCCGGAGGAAAAGCGCGAGCTCCTCTTCTCGCAGAACTACGCCTGCGACGACTGCGGCATCTCAATCGAGGAGCTCACGCCGCGGATGTTCTCGTTCAACAGCCCCTACGGCGCGTGTCCGACCTGCGGCGGCCTCGGCACGCGGCTGCGCATCGACCCGGCGCTCATCATTCCGGACCCGTCGAAGTCCATCCTCGACGGCGGCATCACCGCGAGCGGCTGGAACGGCGTCAAAGATGAGAGCATCAGCCGGATGTATTACGACGCACTGGCGGAAAAATATCACTTTGACCTTGCAACGCCCATCGGCGACCTGCCGGAGCACGTGCGCGAGATCCTGCTCTACGGCACGGGGGATGAAGAGCTCACCCTGCATTATGATACCAACCGCGGTGCCGGCGTGCTGCGCCGCCCGTTTGAGGGCATCGTCTGCAACCTTGAGCGCCGCTATCAGGAGACGCAGAGCGATGCCATGCGTGCATCGCTCGAGGACTGCATGGCAGAGACGGCCTGCCCGGACTGCCACGGCGCGCGGCTGCGGCCGGAGGTGCTGGCCGTCACGGTCGGCGGGCTGAATATCTCGGAGTTCACTGCACTGCCGATCACGGAGGAGCTGGCGTTTCTCGACCGGCTCACGCTCAGCGAGAAGGATGCGCAGATCGCCGAGAGCATTTTGCGCGAGGTGCGCTCGCGCCTGCATTTTCTGCAGAGCGTCGGATTGCAGTACCTGACGCTCGCGCGCTCGGCGTCCACGCTGTCCGGTGGCGAGAGCCAGCGCATCCGGCTCGCAACGCAGATCGGCTCGTCGCTCATGGGCGTGCTGTATATTCTGGATGAGCCGTCCATCGGCCTGCACCAGCGCGACAATGAAAAGCTGCTGGCCACGCTGCGCGAGCTGCGTGATCTCGGCAACACGCTCATCGTCGTCGAGCACGACGAGGACACCATGCGTGCGGCAGATTATCTCATCGACATCGGCCCGGGTGCGGGTGTGCACGGCGGGGAAGTGGTCTGTGCCGGTACGCCGGAGGAGGTCGCGCGCTGCGAGCGCTCCATCACTGGGCAGTATCTGTCCGGCAAAAAGAAGATCCCCGTGCCCGCGCAGCGCCGCACCGGAAACGGTCACGCGCTCGTGATCCGCGGCGCGACCGAGCACAACCTCAAGCACGTGGACGTGCAGATCCCGCTCGGCGTCATGACGTGCGTGACCGGCGTGTCCGGCAGCGGCAAATCCTCGCTCGTCAACGAGGTGCTGTATAAAACGCTTGCGGGCAAGCTCAACCATGCGAAGCTCCGTCCCGGGAAATGCGACGGCATTGACGGTGTGGAGTATCTGGACAAGATCATCAATATCGACCAGAGTCCCATCGGCCGCACGCCGCGCTCCAATCCGGCGACATATACCGGCCTGTTTGACGATATCCGCAGCCTTTTCGCCTCCACGCAGGACGCGAAACTGCGCGGCTACAGCGCCGGGCGCTTCTCGTTCAACATTCGCGGCGGCCGCTGCGAGGCCTGCTCTGGCGACGGCCTACTGAAGATCGAGATGAACTTCCTGCCGGATGTTTACGTCCCGTGCGAGGTCTGCAAGGGCAAGCGCTACAACCGCGAGACGCTCGAGGTGCACTATAAGGGCAAGAATATTGCCGAGGTGCTGGACATGACCGTCGAAGAGGCGCTCGCATTTTTTCAGAACCAGCCGAAGATCCGCGACCGGCTGCAAACGCTCATGGATGTCGGCCTCGGCTATGTCAGGCTCGGTCAGCCGTCCACAACGCTCTCCGGCGGCGAGGCGCAGCGCATCAAACTCGCGACGGAGCTCTCCAAGCGTAGTACCGGCCGGACGATCTACGTGCTCGATGAGCCGACGACCGGTCTGCACGTGGCGGACGTCGCGCGCCTGATCGATATTCTCAATCGTTTGACCGACGCGGGCAACACGGTGCTCGTCATTGAGCACAACCTGCACGTCATCAAGGTGGCCGATCATATCATCGATCTCGGTCCGGAGGGCGGCGACGCGGGCGGCAGCATCGTCTTTACCGGCACACCGGAAGATTGCGCGCGCTGCGCCGAGAGCTACACCGGTCAATTCCTGAAAAAAGAACTCGAAGGTTAACGGCCAAGCCCCTTTTCTCATACGCTGAAAGGAGAGGGGGCGGTGAACATGGTCATTCAGATCACCTTATGCGTTCTGCTGATCTTGGGCTTTGCCTGGCTGCTGTGGATGCTGGGCTGCGCGCTGCTCACGCCGGTGCGCTCCGGCAGGGACACGCGCATCACGCTCGTCGTGCAGGCGCGCGGGGACGCGCCGGAGCTGGAAAATCTTCTGCGCGGCATTCGGTGGCTGCGCGAGAGCGGAACGCTCATGGCGGATGTTCTGCTCGTCGACTGCGGCCTGACCGACGATGCGCGCGCGCTCTGCGAGCGCGCGGCGCGGCAGTGCGAAGATCTGAAACTGTGCAATACAGAGGAAATTTGCCAATGGATGCAAACACCAATCCAATAGAATTATGCGGCACCGTCGCGGCGGTCATCTATCAGAACGAGGAAAACGGCTACACCGTCCTCAAGCTGGATGTGGATGACGGCAGCCAGACGATGGTCGTCGGCTGCATTCCGTACGCCGTGCCGGGCGAGTCGATGATCGTTACCGGCAACTGGATGACGCACCCGGCGCACGGCCAGCAGTTCAAGGCCGAGTTTGCTGAGCGCGCTATGCCGGAGACGGCAGATGCGATCTATGCCTACCTTGCCGGACGCGCCGTGCGCGGCATCGGCCCGGCGACGGCGTCACTGATGGTGTCGCGCTTCGGTGCCGACACGCTCAACGTGCTCGAATACGAGCCGGAAAAGCTCTGCACGATCAAAGGCATCAGTCTCTCCAAGGCCAAGGCCATGTCGGCAAATTTCCGCCGTCAGGCCGGTATGCGCCGCCTGATCGAGTTTCTGGCCTCGGCGAACATCCGCCCGGTCATTGCCCTGCGGATGTACCAGTATTACGGGGATGATGCACTCCAGCTCGTGCAGGACAACCCTTACATACTCGTTTCGGACGCCATCGGCGCCACGTTTCAGGAGGCGGACGCGCTGGCGCTCGGCCACGGGTTTGACGACCAGAGCGCAGAGCGTGTCGCCGCGGCGACGCTGTATGAGCTCGCCTATAACGCCGTGCGCGGCCATTGCTTCATCTCGTACCGCAACCTGTTGGCGGCGACGTCGCAGCTCAGCGGCGTGCCGGACGAGCTGGTCGCCGAGAGCGTGGACACGCTCGTGCAGAGCGGCGAACTGGTGCGCGAGCGCGTTGCCGGGTGCGACGGATGCTATCTCGCGCGTCTGCACGAGGCGGAGGCCTACACGGCCGAGCGCCTGCTTGCCATGACGCAGACGGAGTACCGCCGAATGCCGGACACAGAGCAGATCGCCGCGCGCATTGAAGCGCAGCTCGGTCTGACCTTTGCCGACCAGCAAAAGGAGACGCTGCGCCTCGCCTGCCAGCATCAGGTCATCGCCATCACCGGCGGCCCCGGCACAGGCAAGACGACCTCCATCCGCGCGATCCTCGCGCTGTTTGATGTGCTCAAGCTCGACACGCAGCTCGCCGCCCCGACGGGCCGCGCCGCCAAGCGTATGAGCGAGCTGACTGGCCGGAGCGCGCAGACGATCCACCGCCTGCTCGAGGCCGGCATGAGCGACGACCATCAGGACATCACTTTCCGGCGCGACGAGGACGACCCGCTCGAGTGTGACGCCGTCATCCTCGACGAGTGCTCCATGGTGGACATTTCGCTCATGTGCGCGCTGCTGCGCGCCATGCGCCCTGAGTGTCGGCTCATCCTCGTGGGCGATGCCGACCAGCTTCCGTCCGTTGGACCGGGCAACGTCTTTTCAGACATCATCCGCAGCGGCGTCGTGCCGACCGTGCGCCTGACGGAGATCTTCCGTCAGGCCGCCGGCAGCAGCATCGTCTCCTACGCGCACGCGATCAACCGCGGCGAGCACCCGCCGCTTTCGCAAAACAGTGGGGACTTCTTCTTCCTCCGGCGTGCGGATGCGCAGAAGGCCGCCGACACGGTCGTCGAGCTGTGCCGGACGCGGCTGCCGAACAATATGAAGATCCCGCCGTCCGACATTCAGGTGCTCACGCCGACGCGCAAGTATGACACCGGCATGGCGGCACTGAATGTGCGCCTGCAGGCGGCGCTCAACCCGCCGTCGCCCGAGAAGAAGGAGCGGCGCTTCGGCGAGACCGTCTTTCGCGAGGGCGACCGCGTCATGCAGATCCGCAATGACTATGACATCGTGCTCAAAAACCCGGACGGTACGACCGCCGGAACGGGCGTCTATAACGGCGACGTCGGTCAGATCACGGCCATCGACCCGCAGACGGAGACGCTCGCCGTGTGCTACGACGGAAAGACCGCGACCTACGGCTTCGAGATGCTCAACGAGCTCGAACACGCCTGGGTCATGACGGTGCACAAATCGCAGGGCAGCGAGTACCGCGCCGTTGTGCTCTGTATCGGCAGGGCCGGGCCCATGTTGCTCACGCGCAGCGTACTCTACACGGCCATCACGCGCGCCAAGTCCCTGCTCATCATCGTCGGCGACGAGGGCGCGGCCTATCACATGATCGACAACCAGACGCAGACCCGCCGCTACAGCGGCCTGCGCGCCCGGCTCTGCGGGGAGTGCGGTGCGATATGAAGGTGGTCACATTCCTGCTCGACCTGCTCTATCCGCCGCGGTGCGCATTCTGCCATGATTTTCTTGAGACCAGCCGCGACGGCCTCTGCGCGCACTGCAAGACAGGTCTGCCCTTTGCACAAAACGGCGGGCGGCAGCACTTTCCATTTATCCCTGCGTGTGTTTCGCCGCTCAATTACGAGGGCAATGTGCGTGAATCGCTGCTGCGCTATAAATTCGGCGGCGCGACGGGGTACGCCAAGGTCTATGGCCGCCTCGTTGCCGGCACGGTGCGCGCGGAGCTGGCGGGGGAGTATGACCTCGTCACGTGGGTGCCGCTGAGCCGCAGGAGACTGCGCGAGCGCGGGTACGATCAGGCGCGTCTGCTGGCGAAAGAGACGGCGAAGGAGCTCGGCCTTCCGCTCACGCCGACGCTGCATAAGCAGCGCAACACGCAGCCGCAGTCCGGCACAGGCGCCGCTGCCAAACGCCGCGCGAACATCGCCGGCGCCTACCGCATGAAGCGGGGCGCGGACGTGACGGGAAAGCGCGTCCTGCTCATCGACGATATCGTCACGACCGGCGCCACGCTCTCGGAGTGCGCGCGGGTGCTCGGCAAGGCGGGCGCGGAGCAGGTGGTGTGCGCCACGGTCGCGCGCTCCGCTGACTAAAACAGCCGCCGGACGGCTACGATTGACTATAACATCCGCTGTGCGGATGATACAGGAGTTTTGCTTTATGATGATTTTTGAACGTGACATTGCCATCGACCTCGGCACGACCAACATCCGCGTGTTTGTGCGCGGCAAGGGCATCATGCTGCGCGAGCCGTCCATCGTGGCGGTCGACAAGTACACCGGCCGCATGCTCAAGGTCGGTCAGGACGCGCAGAAGATGCTCGGCCGCACACCGGCGAACATCGTGGCCATCCATCCGATCAGCGCGGGCGTCATCTCGGACTATGACATGACGGCGCTCATGCTCAAGGAGCTGCTCTCGCGCGTGACGTCGTTCAGTCTCTTCAAGCCGCGCGTGCTCGTCACCGTGCCGAGCAGCGTGACCGGTGTGGAGGAGCGCAACGTCATCGACGCCGTCATCGAGGCCGGCGCGCGCAAGGTTTACCTTGTCGAGTCGGCCGTGGCCACGGCGGCCGGTGCGGGCGCGGATATCTCCAAGCCGGACGGCCATCTGGTCATCGACATCGGCGGCGGTACGACGGAGGTTGCGGTCGTCTCGCTCGGCGGCGTGGTCGAGAGCGAGTCCATCAAGACCGCCGGCGACGCCTTTGACGAGGCGATCGTGCGCTATGTGCGCCGCAAGCACAACATTCTCATCGGCAAGCGCACGGCCGAGGAGCTCAAGATCGGCATCGCGTGCCTCGTCCCGCGCGCCGAGGTCGGCATTCAGGAGGTCAAGGGCCGCTGCCTGACGACTGGCCTGCCGAAATCCGTGAAGATCAGCTCCGTCGAGCTCGTCGAGGCCATCGCCGAGCCCGCGCGCGACATACTCGAGACCATCCACATGGTGCTTGAGCGTACGCCGCCGGAGCTCGTGGCCGATGTGGCGCAAAACGGCATCATCATGGCCGGCGGCGGCAGCCTGATCTACGGTTTCGACCAGCTCGTGGAAAAGGACACCGGCATCCGCACGACCGTCGTGGACGACGCGCTCTCGTGCGCGGCGTTCGGCAGCGGCAAGATGCTCATGAATCTCAACGACATGCAAGACGGTATGGTCAATCTCGCGCGCAAGCGCCAGATGAAGGCATAAACACAAAGGCCGGACATCCACGGCCTTTTTCTGCCATGTATTATCACACTTTGAACGAGGAGCTGCGCCGCCGCTTCGGCTGCAAGGTCTATAAGCTCGCGCTCGACGGCGGCTTTACCTGTCCGAACCGGGACGGGACTATCGGTGCGCGCGGCTGTATTTTCTGCGCCGGGGACGGTTCCGGTGCCTTCGCCGCTGACCGCGCACTGGACATCCCGCAGCAGATCGAGGCGGCCAAGGTGCGCGTGGCCGGTAAAAACGGCGGCGGTAAATACATTGCCTATTTTCAGAACTTCACGAACACTTATGGCAGCCTCGCGCGCATGGAGCAACTGTTCACGCAGGCGCTTGCGCCGGAGGACGTTGTGGCGCTGTCGGTCGCCACGCGGCCGGACTGCCTGCCGGATGCTGTGATCGCGCTGCTGCAGCGGCTGAACACGGAAAAGCCCGTCTGGGTCGAGCTCGGCCTGCAGACCATCCATCCGCAGAGCGCGGCCTATATCCGCCGCGGCTACGATCTGCCGGTGTTTGACGGTGCGGTCCGCCGTCTCCGCGCGGCCGGTCTGGAGGTCATTGTGCACCAGATCCTCGGCCTGCCGGGGGAGACGGATGCGCAGATGGTGCAGACCGCGCGCTATATCGGTCAGAGCGGGGCGCAGGGCATCAAGCTGCACCTGCTGCATGTGCTGCGCGGCACGGATCTGGCGGCGGATTATGCTGCCGGAAAGTTCGAGGTGCTCACGCTGGAGCACTATATCGACCTGCTCGAGCAGTGTCTGTGCGTCCTCCCGCCGGAGGTAGTTATCCACCGCCTGACCGGCGACGGCGCCAAGCGTGACCTCATCGCGCCGCTCTGGAGCGCGGACAAAAAGCGCGTGCTCAATGCGATCCACGCCGCTTTCGCGCGCGACGATCTGCTGCAGGGCTCGGAACTGTAACGTTATTTCACGTGCTGACTATGAGAAGAGAAACAGATTTTATTCATGGAATATGCGAATTCTGCAGGCGAATGGATTCGGCATATCCAGGCGCTCCAAGAGATGATATTGAAGTTAAACTCGTGGAGCATATTTCGTGCCGGGAGTTCCTTGCCTTGAGGGGTTTTGCGCGAGATTTGTGTACTGGCATTTCGAGATTTTTGGCAGATTCACGCGAAAACGAAACTGTCTCCATCGCCATGCGTATCAAAGACCACGGACTCTATTTGTGCAATTATTACGACCGGCAAAAGTCATACGGAACCATTGCCGCGGCTGATAGAGAAAAAGCTTTCTCAAACGTGAAATGGCTTTTCAGAAGGAAGCTGTGCGCATCACATTCGACCGGTATCACAGGCTTGTTCCGGACATTCTCGCAGCTTTTGCATTATCAAGTGCTGACGGATGCTGCCGGGAATGAACTGCTTTGTTTATGCGATGACCATAGAAAGACCATTCCGCTTTCCGTAGAGGACAAAACGGCATATGAGGCTGGAAACAACCACGAGCATTTGTTGGACGATATTTCGGACGAAGCGTTTTCTGAACTTGTTGCAGACGCACCTGTTCTTTGCAGGCTCATCTATTGCAATATCAAGATGCAGTATCCGCAGAGAAAGCTTGCAGTTTATGTTGTAGTAAGCCGCCATGATTCCCTCACGATTCGTTTCCATCAGGTGTGGACGGGAGAACCTCCGTACTATGATCCGGAAGATTTTTCATCCGGGGATGAACGCGTTTTTTCTGTCATCGACTAGGCGCTTTATAAAAATACTGCGGGCGGTGCATCAGCACCGCCCGCAGCTTATATAATTTGCCGTGATGAACTGTGGTAATGTATCGACCGAGGAAATCAAATCTTACTGTTGAGCCAGTCGAGGATATCGGCATAGACCTCGTCCTTGTTGAGCTCATTGAGCATCTCGTGGCGGCCGTCCTTATAGAGCTTGAGCTTTACGTCCTTGCAGCCGACCTTCAGGAAGCGGTTATAGACCTTCTTGACGCCCTCGCCGTAGTTACCGACCGGGTCGCCGTCGCCGGCCATGAAATAGACCGGTGTGGCCTTGTTCATCTTGTTGAGGTTTTCCGTCTTCCAGATATACTGCAGGCCGCCCATCATATCATGGAACATGCCGGCGGTCGCCATCGCGCCGCAGAGCGGGTCGGCGATGTACTGATCCACGATCGCTTCGTCGCGGGTGAGCCAGTCGAGCTTTGTGCGCACGTGGTCATATTTCTTGTTATAGCTGCCGAAGGCAAGCTTGTCGAGCGTGGGGCTGTGATACATGGGGCCGTTGTCGATCATTTCGAGCTTTGCCATGAGCTTACCGGCGGCGACGACGGCGGCCGGGTTCTGGCCGGTGCCGCTGATGATGACGCCCTTGAGCCCCTCCGGATGGTCAATAATATAGGTGCGGGTCAGGAAGCTGCCCATGCTGTGGCCGAACAGGAAGTAGGGGACGTCGGGATACTTGGCGGCGGTCAGCTTATGGAGCTGATCCATGTCGCTCACGACATCGTTCCAGCCGTCCTTTTCCGCGAAGAAGCACAGCTCCTGCTCGTTTTCGGCGGTCTTGCCGTGGCCGAGGTGGTCGTTTGCGACGACGACAAAGCCGTGATTGGCCAGAAACTCCATGAATGGGGCGTAACGATAGATATGCTCGGCGACGCCGTGCGCGATCTGCAAAACGGCGCGGACTTCGCCGTCGGGGGTGCATTCTCTTGCAAATACCTTGTGTTTCCCGTCAGTGGATAAAAACCTGAAATCATGAAAAGATGGCATAGCAATACTCCTCCAGTTGTGATATACTAAATGCTACCTGAATTGTATTCCAATTGACGGATTCCGTCAAGTCTATGGAGGTTAATGTTAATTATGAACGGCTACATCATTGCACTTGACCAGGGTACAACCAGTTCCCGCTCCATTATCTTCGACAGTAAGGGCAACATTGTGTCTCTGGCGCAGTATCCTTTTACGCAGATCTACCCGAAGCCGGGCTGGGTAGAGCATGATCCGATGGTCATCCTTGAGAGCCAGATGCTTGCCATGAGCGAGGCGTTTGAAAAGAGCGGCCTGTCGCCGACGGACATCGCCGGCATCGGCATCACGAACCAGCGCGAGACGACGATCGTCTGGGACAAGAATACGGGCAAGCCCATCTATAACGCGATCGTCTGGCAGTGCCGCCGCACGGCGCCCATCTGCGATCAGCTCACGGCCGACGGTCTTGGCCCGTATGTGAAGGAGAAGACCGGCCTGCTCATCGACGCCTATTTTTCCGGCACGAAGATCAAGTGGATCCTCGATAACGTTCCGGGTGCGCGCGAGCGCGCCGAGCGCGGCGAGCTGCTGTTCGGCAATGTGGACTCGTGGCTCATCTGGAATCTGACCGGCGGCCGCGCCCATGTGTCGGATTACTCCAACTGCTCGCGCACGATGCTGTTTGATATTGACAATCTCTGCTGGGACGAGGAGCTCTGCGCGCGTCTCGGCGTTCCGATGAGCATGCTGCCGACGCCGGTGCCGTCGTCCATGGTGTACGGACAGGTGACGGCAGGTCTGCCGGGACTGGAGACGCTCGAGGGCATTCCGGTCTGCGGCAGCGCCGGTGATCAGGCGGCCGCCCTGCTTGGGCAGGCGTGCATCGTGCCGGGCCAGGCGAAAAATACATACGGCACCGGCTGCTTTACGCTCATGAACACCGGCAGCAAATCCGTGCGCAGCGTCAGCGGTCTGGTCACGAGCGTTGCGTGGTCGGTCAACGGCAAGACGACCTATGCGCTCGAGGGCAGCGTATTCAATGCCGGCAGCTCCATCCAGTGGCTGCGCGACGAGCTCGGCCTGATCGGCACGGCGCATGAGTGCGATATCCTGGCCGAGAGCGTGCCGGACAACGGCGGCGTGTATCTTGTGTCCGCGTTCACCGGTCTCGGCGCTCCGCGCTGGGATATGTACGCCCGCGGCGCGATCGTCGGCCTCACGCGCGGCAGCAACAAGGCACACATCGCCCGCGCCACGCTTGAGGGCATCGCGTATCAGGTCAAGGACCTGCTCGATGCCATGCAGGTCGATGCCGAGAGCCCGATCTCCGTCCTGCGTGTGGACGGCGGCGCGTCCGTCAGTTCGTTTTTGATGCAGTTTCAGGCGGATATGCTGCGCGTGCCGATCGACCGGCCGAAGCTGGTCGAGACGACGGCGTTCGGCGCGGCGTTCCTCGCCGGTATTGCCAGCGGCGTCTGGGAGAGCGTGGACGATATTGCGCTCCTGCGCCAGTCTGACCGTATTTTCAAGCCCGAAATGGATGCCGAGCAGGCAAAGCAGTATCACGATAACTGGCTGCGCGCCGTCGGCAGAGCAGAAAAGTGGAGTCAGGAATGAACCAGAACCTGTTTTTTACCCCAACGGATATTCTATTGCCGGCGCATGCGGATATGCGGCGCTGGAGCGTCATTGCCTGTGACCAGTTCACGGCGGACGCCGGCTATTGGCAGGCAGTGCAGGACACCGTCGGCGACGCGCCGTCCACGCTGCGGCTGATGCTGCCGGAGTTTTACCTCGGCAAGTGCGATGAGGCTGCGGCGACGCGCGAGATCCAGCAGACCATGCGCCGCTACCTCGATGACGGCGTGTTCCGCACCGTGCCGCACAGCCTTGTGCTCGTGCAGCGCACGCTGCCGGGCGGCACCGTGCGCTGCGGCATTGTCGGCGCGCTCGATCTGGAGGCGTATGATTACGCGCCGGACTCCGTCACGCCGATCCGCGCGACGGAGGGCACGGTCGCCTCGCGCCTGCCTGCGCGTGTGCGCATCCGCGCGGCGGCAGCGCTGGAGATGCCGCACATCATGGTGTTTTACAGCGATCCGGAGGATACGATCCGCCGGGAAGCGCAGGCAGCAGCCGGCGAAACGCTGTATGATTTTGACCTCATGTCCGGCGGCGGTCACGTTCGCGGCCTGCGCATTGCGGGCGCAAAGGCGGATGCGCTTGCCGCGCGCCTGTGCGCGACCGGCGTCGGCACGGACGGCGCGTACCCCATGCGCTTTGCCATCGCGGACGGCAACCACAGTCTGGCGGCAGCCCGTCTGTGCTGGCTGGAGAAGAAGCAAACGCTCACGCCCGAGCAGGCGGCGGCCGATCCCGCGCGCTACGCGCTCGTTGAGCTTGTGAACCTGCACAGCCCGGCCGTGACGTTTGAACCCATCCACCGCGTGCTCTTCGGTACCGATGCGTCCAAATGGATGCAGGCGGCGGAGACGGCGCTGGCATCCACTGACGGCAGCGGCTATGCGATCTCCCTGATCGCCGGGCGTGCGCGCCGCGACATTCTCGCCAAGGGCGCGTCGCTCGGTGAAGCGATCGCCGCGATGGATGTGTTCTGCACGGCCTATCTCGCGGAAAACGGCGGCTCGGTCGATTATATCCACGGCGACGATGAGGCGATCGCCCTTGCGGCCGGTGATGGCTGCTGCGGAATCCTCATGCCGCGCATGGATAAGGCGGAGCTCTTTACGTCGGTGCTGCGCTCCGGCCCGTTCCCGAAAAAGAGCTTTTCCATCGGCCTCGGCGCGGACAAGCGCTATTACCTCGAGTGCCGCAAACTGTAATTCGTAACTATCTTACCTGAGAGGCAGCCAATCGGCTGTCTCTTTTTTTGTTCTGCCGCGCGCGGCGCGTGCATAGGATGTGGCAGAACAAAAGAGGAGGGACCACCATGATCTTCACAAATCAGGCGCTGGCGCTGTTCCCGCCGGCGCTGGGACAGGCCATTGCGCACACGCAGCGCGACCGGCAGGAACTCGTGGAAGAGATCTGCTGCCGCATCGGCCAGGTGCCCGTGCTGCTGACGCAGGCGCATGTATATCCGGCGGAATGCCGCGCCATTCTGGCGGGTGATCTGGACTATCTGCTCGAGCGCGCGACGGGAGCGTCCGTTTACGCGGCTGGAGAACAGATCCGGCAGGGGTACTTACAGACGGCCGGCGGCTGCCGCGTCGGGCTTTGCGGCTGCGCTTACGGACAGGCTGCCGGGCAGATCGACGGCATCCGGCAGCTGAGCTCCGTGTCTGTGCGCATCCCGCACGCGGTGCCCGGCTGTGCCGATGCGCTTTTGCCGCAGCTGCTCCGCGATGGGTTTTGCAGTACGCTCATCCTCTCGCCGCCCGGCAACGGGAAAACGACGCTGCTGCGCGAGTGTGTGCGCCGCCTGTCCGATATGGGCACGCGCATCTCGCTCATGGACGAGCGCGGCGAGATCGCAGCCGTGCAGAACCGCGCGCCGCAGTTTGACGTCGGGGCAAATACGGACGTGATGACCGGCGGGCAGAAGGCGGCCTGCTGCATGATGCTCCTGCGCGCCATGCGGCCGGATGTGCTGGCGTTTGATGAGATCAGCGCGCCGGAGGACATTGAAGCCATCCGCATCGCCGCCGGCTGCGGCGTCGCGCTGCTGGCAACGGCGCACGCGCAGAGCGTTGCGGCGCTGCGGCACAGGGCGCTGTACCGTGCACTGCTGGACGAGCATATTTTCCGCCGCGCCGTGTGCATCACGCGCAGCGGCGGCAAGCGCGTCTATACCGTTGAGGATTTGACATGACGCGCCTGCACTGGCTGGGAGCGGCGCTGGTGTTTCTGGGCAGTACGGCCGCCGGATTCGCGCTGCGGCAGGAGCTGCGGCTGCGGCTGCGCCTGCTCACGGCGGTGATCGACAGCCTGAACCTGCTGCGCAGCGATATCGTCGGCCGCCTGCTGCCGCTGCCGGAGGCGCTGCGCCATCTGGCGGCGGGCGCGCCCGAGCCGCTAAGTACGCAATATGCCGCGCTCGCAGACGGTATCACGGACGGCGGCCGGCCGTTTTCCGAGAGCTGGGCGGCCGCGTTTCAGGCGCTGGACATGCTGACGCTCGATGTGCGCGCAGCGCTGCTGACGCTGGGCGAACAGCTTGGCAAGTATGACGCGCAGATCCAGCGCCGCGCGCTGGACACCTGCATCGAGACGCTGCAGGCTGCTGCGGCGCAGATGCAGGCGGACACGACACAGCGCGGAAAACTCTTTTGCGGCCTCGGCGCGACGCTTGGTCTGCTCGCCGCCGTGGCTCTGTTTTGATTACACAGGAGGCGCTTATGGACGTTGACCTTGTCTTTAAGATTGCGGCGATCGGTATTCTGGTCGCCGTGTTCAATATCCTGCTCTCGCGCGCCGGGCGCGACGAGCAGGCGCTCATGACGACCATTGCCGGTCTGGTCGTGGTGCTGGTGCTGGTGATCCAGAAGATCAGCGAGCTGTTCGATTTAATCAAGAGCCTGTTTTCCCTGTGATGGAGCCGGTCTTTCAGTCGATCATCATCGTGGTCATTGCCGCCGCTGCCGCCGCCACGGTCTACAAGACCGTGCCGGGCATGTCGCTTCTGCTGAGCATGGCGGCGGCACTGCTGGCGCTGTTTTTGTGCATCGGTCTGCTGGAGCCGCTGGCGGCGTTTTTCCGCGATGCGATCGCGGTCAGCAAGCTCTCCGGCGTCTACACCGGGCCGCTGCTCAAGTGCATGACCATCAGCATCCTGACGATGATCGGGGAGAGCCTCTGCAAAGACGCCGGACAGGCTGCCGGCGCCTGCGCGGTGCAGCTCGTTGGCGTGGCGGCAGCGCTCTATGCCGCGCTGCCGCTGATGCGCACGTTTTTGACCATGATCGGAGAATGCTTATGAAAAAGCGGCTGCTTGTGCTTTTGACTGTGCTGCTGGTGCTGGCGGCGTGCACGCCGGGGGCGTTTGCCTACGATGTTGTGGCTGAGCAGGCAGCGGATTTCGGCACGGCGTCGCTGGAATCCGCGCTTCCGGAGCAGGCATATGACGCCTTCGGTGAACTGTCCGTTGCGGATGCCGCGCAGTCGCAGTCCCTGCTCGCAAAGCTCTGGGCCTATGTGCTGCACGAGGGCGGCGGGGCCGTCGCGTCGGCGGCGCGCAATGCGGCGCTGCTGCTGGCGATCGTGTTTCTGTCGGCGCTGTGCGCGTCCCTTTCCGTGAGCGGCGCCTGCGGAAAGGTAACGCAGATGGCCGGCACGGTGGCGGTCGCCGCGCTGAGCGTTACGCACGTGACCTCGTGCATCACCGCGGGCAGCGAGGCACTTGCAACGCTGCGGGATTTTTCCAAGATCCTGCTGCCGAGCATGTGTGCCGCCGCGGCGGCGAGTGGCGCGGCGACGTCGGCGGCCGCAAAATACGCGGCAACTTCACTGTTTCTGGATGTGCTTCTGTCCGCGGAGACGGCGGTGCTCCTGCCGCTGCTGTATCTGTACGCAGGTACGGTCATCTGCGGCACAACGCTCGAAAACGACGTGCTCGCGTCCCTCAGCGGTCTGCTGCGCAAGGCGTTCCGGCTGCTGCTCATCGGCTTTGCGAGCGTGTTCACGCTCTACCTGTCGCTGACGGGTATCCTCACCGGCTCGGCGGACGCAGCCGCAGCCAAGGCAGTCAAGACGGCCGTCTCCGCCGCGCTTCCGGTCGTCGGCAGCATCGTGGCCGATGCGGCGTCCACGGTCACTTCCAGCGCCGCGATCCTGCGCAGCGGCATTGGCATCGTCGGCGTCGTCAGCGTCGCCGCCATGTGCGTCACGCCGTATTTGCAGTTCGCCGTGCACTATGTCCTGTACAAGCTTGCCGCCGGAATCGCCGAGTCGTTCGCGGACAAGCGTGTCGGGCGGCTGATCGACGGCTTTGCGGACGTGTACGGTTTCCTGCTGGGGATGGTCGGCGTGGCGTCGCTCATTTTGTTCCTCTCGATCGTGTCGAGTATGAAGGCGGTGACGGGATGATGGAATCTCTGCGTGCCTGGCTGCTCAGTCTGGCGGGCGTGGCGCTGCTGACGGCGCTGGCGTCGCTGTTTCCGACGTCGGAGAGCCTGCGGCGCGTCACGAAGCTGGCCGGCGGCGTTGCCCTGACGTGTCTGCTGTTCTCGCCGCTGGTGACGTTCGATTATGACGCTTATGCCGCCGCGCTGCAGGACTATCACGTCTCGGTGTCGACGGACGGCGCGGTGTCCGACAGCAGCGAGCGATTGCAGCGCACGGTCATAGAATCGGAAATGCGCACATATATATTGGACAAAGCCGCGCAGTGCGGCGCTGCGCTCGACGATGCGCAGGTCACGCTGCAGTGGAGCACCGACGGCTACTGGTATCCGCAGTCCGTCCGCCTGGTCACATCCGGGCCGGCAGCAGAAAACAGCCGCCTGGCGCAGATCATCGAGGCCGACCTCGGGGTCCCGCGCACGCGGCAGGAATGGAGCAGTACATCATGAACACACGAAAACTCAGCGCTTTCGCAGCCAAGTATAAATACGTTCTCATTATCCTGCTCGCGGGGCTGATCCTGCTCCTGCTGCCGACCGGCAGCAGGACAAAGGCCAAGACGGCGCAGGCGGCAGCCGTTTCCGAGCAGACACAGCCGCAGACGATCCAGGCCGAGGAGCAGCGCCTGACAACGCTACTGCAGCAGATCAACGGCGCGGGACAAGTGCAGGTGCTGCTGTCCTATCGCTGCTCGGCCGAGCGGGAGCTGGCGACGGACGATAGCGGTGAGCCGACCATCATCTCCGCCGGCGGCGGGGCACAGGAGGCGGTGGAGCTCAAGACGGTCAGCCCGCAGTATCTCGGCGCAGTCGTCGTCTGTGACGGGGCGGATTCGCCGCAGGTGCAGCTCGCCGTCACGCAGGCAGTGGCACAGTTTACCGGCCTGAGCACGGATCACATCTCCGTGCTCAGAAAGCAGCCGGATCCGCAATCTAAATAACGGGAGGGCGACTATGAAAAAAACCAAACGAAACATTGCGATCATTGTGGTGCTGCTGTTTGTCTGCGCCGCGATCTACTTTAACTGGTCGTACAACACCCAGTGGGGAAAGGCGGACGCCGAAATGGCCGCCGCCGAGGACGCCGCCACGGCGGCGGTCAAGGCGGAGGAGGAAGCGGCCGCAGCGTCGGCGTCGGCATCCGATGACTACTTTGCCAAAGCGCGCCTGACGCGCCAGCAGTCGCGCGACGAGGCGCTGTCGCTGCTCAAATCAGCCTCGACGGCCGAGGGCGCTTCGCAGGCGACGATCGACAGCGCCATGAGTGCCATCTCTGCCATGGCGAGCGACTCCATGACCGAGACGCAGATCGAAAATCTCCTGCTGGCCAAGGATTTTTCCGAGTGTGTGGTCTATATCACGGATGAGGGCATCACGGTCGCCGTGCCCGCGCCGGCCGATGGGCTGAGCACGGCACAGGTCGCAACCATCACGGACACCATCGTCAAAGAAACGGACTATACCGCGCCGCAGATCAAGGTCATTGAGGTCAAGGCCGACGCGCAGGACACGCAGTGAACCATCCTGTAAAACACATCCCCGCTCCGACCGGAGCGGGGATGCTGCCATGTTCAAGAAGAAACTGCCCATTTCATGATCGGAAACGGGCAGTTACGGTTCTTCGGTTTCGTCCGGAATATAGACCAGCACATCCTCCACGCGGCAGGAGAGAATGCGGCAAAGGTCATTGAGCGTCGCGGTGGTAATATTGCGGTTGTGCTTGAGAGAGTCCAATGTGCCGCGGCTGAACGAATCGTTTTTGATCAGGGCGTAGATCGTGATGCGCCGCTGCTTCATCGTCTCCCATAGTGGGGTGTAGGTGATCATGCCCATGCCTCCTCACTGTCCGATATTTCGTACTTTTCCTTCTTGTTACATTGTCCAAATGTTAACTTGCCCATTCCCAAAGTATGGGGTACAGCGCATTCGGGCCTCATAAAAAGCGTAAATACCGGACGACTCTGCCGGTGACCTGCGAGCAGATCACTGCGACTTTGAGGGCGTTTTGCAAGCGCGTAAAGAAGCAATGAAAATACGATCCCCTCTGATTCTGACGGAATCAGAGGGGGATCGTTTATCTCAAATGTGGATCAATTCATGTAAAAACCGCTGTTTGGCCTCCTGAAGATAAGTGCGGCTGATCGGAATGCCAGATCCGCTGTCCATGGTGAAATGGTTGCTGCCGATTGCCTGCACATGTTTGAGATTTACCCAGTAGCTCTGGTGGCAGCGGACGAAATGGCCGGACCCGCTGATCAGCGTTTCGGGTGATTCCTGCGTCAGGAAAACGCCCTGCTGCGTAATCACTTTTGTCTTGCGCAGATTACGCTCCAGATACAGTACATCCTGCAGCGCGATCACGTGCGTGCTGCCATCTTTCTGCGCCGTGATCTGCACAGAACGATCGCCCAGCGCGGTCAGGGCTTGATGCAGCGCAGGGCCGATCCGCTGGTGGAGCTGCGACTTTAGGATAAAGTAGATATGCTCGGTTTCGTATACCTCTGTTGCATAGCTGAGGTAGCTGCTGAGGAAAATGATCTGGCAGAAGGGCGCGTACTGCTTCATACTTTGCGCCAAACGGATGCCATCCTGTTCCGGCATGCAGATATCCAGCAGGGCAATGTGCGGCTGACAGTCGGTTTTGCGCAGGTGTTCCAGCAACAGTGTGGGATCGCGGAAATCGGAGATGTCTGCAGGTGTAGATCCGAGTGTGTCCCGAATACCTTTAACGATTTCTTTACAGCAAAGCGCATCATCGTCACACACAACTATTTTCAGCATAAATTGCATTACCTTCTTTTTCCTGGCCCAGCTTCAGAAATACGGACACGGAATAATTACCATTTCCTGTTTCGCTCATACAGCTGCCCTGGTACTTTTCTGCGACTGACTTCAAGATCTGCATTCCCACGCCGCGCTCCAGCTCTGGAATGCGGCGCTGTTTGTGTCCCTCCGGTTCAGGTACAGCGGGATTGGATTCCGTAATGACCAGATACCCCTTTTCAATGTGCGCATTCAGCTCGATTTTGGGATTTTCGAGCTTCGCGCACGCCTCGACGGCGTTATCCATGAGATTGCCGAACACGATGACAAGGTCCGTGTTCGAGACCGGCAGCTCGACCGGCAGAATAATGTGCGTCTCAACGGTGATCCCCTGTGCCTTTGCCTCCTGAACGCGGCCATAGAGGAAGGCGTCAATGACCGGGTTGTCGCACTGCCCGAGTTGTGAGCTGCGCTGATTCTCGGCCAGTAATTGCCCGGCGTACTCCGTCGCCTCCTGCTGCTGACCGTTTGCAAGCAGATACCGGATCGTATTGACGTGGTGCAGAATGTCGTGCCGGATGCGGCGGTTAGCCTCATACTGCGAAGTCAGGGCTGTATAGTGGCTCAGCTGCATGGTCGATCGGACCTGGACGCCGGATGATCTGAGCCGCTTTGTGGATGCCGGCAGCGTCGGCTTCTGGGTGCTGGACGCGATGAAGGACGCCGTTGCGATCAACGCGATCTCCGGCGTCCCGGTCGACGGCCGCCTGTACATCCAGCCGGCCAGAAACGCGACACGCGCGGAGGCTGCAAAGATCCTGATGATGTTCCATGAGACGATAACCAAGTAATTCCAAGTATGCGGATGCACCCTGTGAATCTCACGGGGTGCATCTTTTTGCCGGACGGGAAACATTTTTCTTTCTTTTTGCCGCTGCGCGTGGTACACTATACTGTACAATTTTATCAGGAGGTATTTTTCTATGCCGGAAAATTATATTACTTGCCAGGATGAAAAGGGCAGCATCAATATCTCTGAGGACGTCGTTGCCGCCATGGTGCGCGCAGCGATCACGGAAGTGGACGGCGTCGCCGGTGTTGCGACCTCTACCGGTACGGAGCTGGCCGAGCTGCTCGGCATCAAGTCTGCCGCCAAAGGCATCAAGGTGCAGATCGTCGACGGCACGATGACGGTCGATACGATCATTACGGTGCGCTATGGCTGCAGTGTCGTGGCGGTCGCCAAGGCCGTGCAGGAATCGGTCACGAGCGCGGTCGAGTCCATGACTGGCATGGGCAAGCCCATTGTGAACGTGCATGTGTCCGGTGTGGCCTTCGACAAATAAAGAAAAGCAGGAGTAATCACTATGACAAGAACGGTTGCGCGTGAGATCGCGATCCAGCTCAGCTTTGCCGCGCAGCTCGCCGGGGACGATGCCCGCGAGACGGCGGATACCTTCTTCAGCCGCGAGTATTTTGCGACGCTGGCGGAGGAAGACCCGCTGTTTCTGGAATATCCGGACGAGAAGCAGCTCGATTATATCCGCCGGCTGACCGGTTTGGTCTATGACCATATGTACGAGCTCAACCACATGATCGAAAAATATGCCCGCGGCTGGCGGCTGGAGCGCATTTCCCGCGTTGCCGCGGCGATCATGCGCTGCGCCATGTGCGAGATCCTCTATATGGACGACGTACCGAATGCCGCCGCGATCAATGAGGCGGTGGAACTGGCCAAGGGCTATGAAGAGCCGGAGACGGTGTCGTTTATCAACGGCGTGCTCGGCAGCTTTGTGCGCGGCGAGGTCGAGCCGGAGGCCGAAGCGGAAGAAGCATCCGCTGAAGCGCCGGCCGATGAACCGGAGCAGATGCCCGAGAACGGCGCCGAAGCCTGACATGGCGCGTACATCCTTTACCGTAACGGAGCTCAACGCCCACATCAAGCAGCTGCTGGATGCGGATGCGCTGCTCGGTAATGTCTGTGTGACGGGGGAACTGTCCAACTACAAGGTCTACCCGTCCGGGCACCATTATTTCACGCTCAAGTATGCCGAGAGCAGCCTGCGGTGCGTGATGTTTCGCAGCAGCGCGCAGTCGCTGCGCTTTCGCCCGGCGAGCGGAATGAGCGTTGCGGCCATCGGCCGCATCGCGGTCTATCCGCGCGACGGGGCATATCAGCTCTACTGTACGCGGCTCATTCCGGGCGGTGTGGGCGACTTGTATGCCGCCTACGAGCAGCTCAAGGAGCAGCTGCAGAAGGAGGGCCTGTTTGACCGCGCGCACAAAAAGCCACTGCCGCTGTTTCCGCAGCGGATCGCTGTCATCACGTCGGCGGCGGGTGCGGCCGTGCGCGATATCATCCGCGTGCTCGGTAAGCGCTGGCCGGCAAGCGAGGTCGTGCTGCTGCCCGTGCGCGTGCAGGGGACGGAGGCACCGGCGGAGATCGCCGGAGCGATCCGGTATGCCAACCGCTATCGGGTCGGCGACCTCATCATCACCGGCCGCGGCGGCGGTTCGATCGAGGATCTGTGGGCGTTCAATGACGAGCGTGTCGCGCGGGCGATCTACGATTCGGATATCCCGGTCATTTCCGCCGTCGGGCACGAGCCGGATGTGACGATCTCGGACTTTGTGGCCGATTTGCGCGCCGCGACACCGTCGAATGCGGCGGAGCTGGCCGTGCCGAACGCGGAGGACATCCGCGAGACGCTGCGCGGGTATGATATCCGCATGGCGCAGGCGATGCGCAAGCAGATGGCACAGCGCCGGGCCGCACTGGACAATCTGGCCGGCCGCCGTGTGCTGCAGTCTCCGGCGGCTTATTTTGATCTCCGGCGCGTGGAGCTGGACTATACCCGCAGCCGCCTGACGGCGGCGGGGGAGCGCTGGCTCGCCGCGCGCAGACATGGTTTTGCGCAGTATGCGGCGGCGCTGGACGCGATGAGCCCGTTGAAGGTGCTTGCCCGCGGCTACGCCGTGGCGACGGATGCCGACGGCACGGTGCTCCGCTCGGCGGCAAAGGTGCAGCCGGGCGATCCGGTTCGTGTACAGCTTCAGGACGGTGCATTGCACTGCACTGTAAACAACAGGGAGGATGCCCATGGCAAAACAGAAACTGACCTTTGAAGCGTCCATGCAGCGGCTGGATGAGATCGTCAAGCAGCTGGAAAAGGGCGATGTGCCGCTCGATGCGTCGCTGGCGCTGTTTGAGGAAGGATCGCACCTGCTTGCGGCCTGCAATGAAATGCTGGACACGGCGGAACAGAAGGTCGTGCAGCTCAAAAAAGGGAGCGACGGCGCGCCTGTCGAGCTCCCGTTTGAAACCGAGGAATAACGTATGGATTATCAGACACAGTATCAGGAATACAAAGCGCTCGCCGATGCGGCGCTCAATAGCTATTTTACGGACACGACCGTGTCCTATCATCGTCTGCTGGAGGCGATGCACTATAGCCTGACCGCCGGCGGCAAACGCCTGCGTCCGGTGCTGGTGCTCGCGTTCTGCGCAGCCTGCGGCGGGGATGTGCGCGCGGCGCTGCCAGTTGCGTGTGCGGTCGAGATGGTGCATACTTATTCGCTCATCCACGACGATCTGCCGTGCATGGATAACGATGATCTGCGCCGCGGCAAGCCGACGAACCACGTGGTCTATGGCGAGTGCACGGCGACGCTGGCGGGCGATGCCCTGCAGGCGGAGGCATTCCACACGATCCTTTCGACGGAGCTGCCGGCGGATGTGCGCGCCGAGTGCGCGCGCCTGCTCGCCGAGGCTGCCGGTGAAAACGGCATCTGCGGCGGTCAGCAGCTAGATATGGAAGGTGAGGGCAAGGTCCTCACAAAAGAGGAACTGATGGATATCAACGACCGCAAAACGTCGGCGATGATCCACGCCGCATGCCTCATGGGCGTGACCTGCGGCGGCGGAAACGCGCAGCAGCGCGCGGCCGCGGCGCAGTATGCCAAGGCGCTTGGTCTGGCGTTTCAGATCCGCGATGACATGCTCGATGTCATCAGTACGGAGGCGGAACTCGGCAAACCCATCGGCTCGGATGCGCGCGAGGGGAAGAACACCTTCATGGCGCTCTATGGTCTGGAGCGCTGCGGCGCCTATGTGCACGAGCTGTCCGAGCAAGCGGCAGCAGCCGTGGACGGTGTGTTTGCGGACAGCGCATTTTTGCAGCAGCTCGCCCGCTCGCTGGCAGATCGGAAAAACTGAATCCATAAAAACACCGGACTTCCGGTGAAATTGCGAAAAGTGTCGGCTTACTCTTGTAAAGTCCGGCACTTTTTGTTATAGTATACTTTGTATTATTATACGTGAGGTATTCTGTTTTGAGTATATTAGAGCGAATCCATTCACCGGCCGACCTGAAGGCGCTGCCGGCGGAAGAAATTCCGGCACTGTGTGCGGAACTTCGTTCTTTTCTGGTCGAGAATCTTGCGAAAACCGGCGGGCATCTGGCGTCGAATCTCGGCGCAGTGGAGCTCACGGTTGCGATCGACCGGGTATATAGCACCGAAAAGGACCGACTCGTGTTCGATGTCGGTCATCAGAGCTATGTGCACAAGATCCTGACCGGACGGCGCGAAGCGTTTTCCACGCTGCGGCAGTTCGGCGGCATTGCCGGGTTTCCGAAGCCGGATGAGAGCGTGCACGATGCGTTTGTGGCCGGCCACGCCTCCACGTCGATCTCCGTCGCGCTGGGCATGGCCCGGGCGCGTACACTCACAGGGGCGGACTATGACGTCATCGCCCTCATCGGTGACGGCGCATTGACCGGCGGCCTGGCATACGAGGGCCTGTCGGATGCCGGGCAGAGCGGCGAGCCGATGGTCATCGTGCTCAATGACAACGGCATGTCCATCAACAAAAACGTCGGCGGCATGGCAACGCTGCTGTCCAAGCAGCGCGTGAAGCCGAGCTATCTGCACTTCAAGCAGTTTTACCGCAATACCGTCGGCAAGGCGCGCGGACTGTATAAGGTGCTGCACCATGTGAAGGAACATGTGAAGGACCTTGTCCTGCCGAACAACATGTTCGACGATATGGGCTTTTACTACATCGGTCCGGTGGACGGGCACGATGAGCAGCAGCTGGAAAAGATGCTGCGCTGGGCGCGTGACCTGCGCCAGCCGGTGCTGCTGCATGTGGTGACGCAAAAGGGTAAGGGCATCTCCTACACGGAGCAGGCGCCGGAGAAATACCACGGCGTCAGCTCGTTCGATCCCGTGACCGGGGCGCTGCCTGCGCCGAAGCCGGACTTTTCACACGTGTTCGGCGAGACGCTCTCGCAGCTGGCGGATGAAGATCCGACGGTCGTCGCCATCACGGCGGCCATGCAGACCGGCACGGGCCTGACGACCTTTGCCGAGCGGCATCCGGATCGCCTCTACGATGTCGGCATCGCGGAAGGGCACGCGATCACGATGGCCAGCGGCATGGCCAAGCAGGGGCTCAAGCCCGTCGCGGCGATCTACTCGAGCTTTTTGCAGCGCGCGTATGATATGCTCATCCACGACACATCCCTGCAGCGGCTGCATCTGGTGCTCGGCGTCGACCGTGCCGGCATCGTCGGCAATGACGGCGATACGCACAACGGCTGCTTTGACATCAGTTATCTGAGCTCCGTGCCGTATATGCGCATCCTCTGCCCGGCAAGCTTCGCCGAGCTGCGCGCGATGCTGCGCAAAGCGGTGCTGGAGCTGAGCGGCCCAGTCGCCTTGCGCTATCCGCGCGGCGGCGAGGGCGCATATCAGGACTGCCATCCGGAACCGGTCACGGTTTTGCGTGAGGGCAATGATCTGACGATCCTGACCTACGGCATTGTCATCAACGATGTGCTGCAGGCGGCGGACCTGCTTGCGCAGCAGGGCATTTCGGCAGAAGTCGTCAAGCTGGCGCAGGTCGCGCCGCTGGAGTTGGCGCCGGTGCTTGCGTCCCTGCACAAGACGGGGCGGCTGCTGGCGGTCGAGGATGTGTGCGCTGCCAACTGTATCGGCGAGCAGGTGCTCTCTGCTGCCGGGCAGGCCGGTATGGCGCTGAAGGCCGCGCGGCTGCTCAATCTTGGCAATGGCATCATTCCGCACGGAGCGCCGAATGTGCTCAAAGCGGCATACGGTCTGGATGCCCGGGCGATTGCTGCCGCTGCGCAGGCGATGCGCTCCGGCGAGAAAGAGGGGAACGGCGTATGAAGAAGGTACGACTCGACCAGCTCGTCTTTGATCAGGGCCTGAGCGAGAGCCGCGAGCGCGCGAAGGCGATCATTATGAGCGGCGTTGTCTATGTCAACGGCCAGCGCGCGGACAAGCCCGGCGCGCAGGTCGCGCCCGATGCGAAGATCGAGGTGCGCGGCAACACGCTGCCCTATGTCAGCCGCGGCGGTTTTAAATTGGAAAAAGCGCTCAAAGTGTTTCCGATCGATCCTACCGGCCTGACGTGTATCGACTGCGGTGCCTCGACCGGCGGATTTACGGATGTGCTGCTGCAAAACGGTGCGGCAAAGGTCTACGCCGTCGATGTCGGCTACGGCCAGCTGGCGTGGAGCCTGCGCAACGATCCGCGCGTGATCTCCATGGAGCGCACGAACGTGCGCTATATCACAGCCGAGCAGATCCCGGAACCGCTGGATCTCGCGGTCATGGATCTGTCATTCATCTCCGTGAAGCTCATCCTGCCGGCGGTCCGTCCACTGCTGAAGGACGATGCTGCGGTCGTCTGTCTCATCAAGCCGCAGTTTGAAGCCGGGCGTGAAGAGGTCGGCAAAAAAGGCGTCGTCCGGGATCCGAAGGTGCATCTGGAGGTGCTCGAGAGCTTTCTGGACTTTGTGCCCGGCGCGGGCTTTACCGTTATGGGGCTGGACTATTCGCCCATCAAAGGGCCGGAGGGCAACATTGAGTACCTCGGCTACCTGCGCAAGGGAACACATCCCGCGCCGGAGCTCGATCCGGCGGCCATTGTGGAGCAGTCGCACGGCGCACTGGCCCACGGAAAAGAGAGCGGCGTATGAAACACATCGTCATTGCGGCCAATCCATACCGGGACAGCGGCCTGCAAAAAGCGCTGACGGTTTACCGTATGCTCACGGAGCACGGTCATCGGGTGGTCATGTCACCGGTATTTGCGCCGAAGGCCTACCTGCCGGGGGATGTCCCGGTGCGGCCGCTGGAGGCCGCCGCGCACGATGCTGCGCTCATCATCGTCATGGGCGGCGATGGGACGATCCTGCATGTTGCAGTCACGCTGCGTGACCATCCGATCCCGATCATCGGCGTGAATTTCGGCGGCAAGGGATTTCTGGCCGGCCTGGAGGACGACGAGCTGGATATGCTGCTCGAGATCGCGGATGGGCAGTATACGGTCAGCCGACGCATGATGCTCGATGTGGAGCTCGTGCGCAATGAGCGGATCATCTGCACGCAGTCGGTGCTCAACGACGTGGTCATCCACGGCGGTCATGTGGACTGCATCGGCGTGACCGCTTATGGCGACGGCGTGCCCATCACGCGCTTCAACGGCGACGGCATCATTGTCGCCACGCCGACTGGTTCCACGGCCTATTCCATGTCGGCCGGCGGCCCGCTCGTCGAGCCGGAAAACGAGAATATCATCATGACGCCCATCTGCGCGCACAGTCTGGCCGGAAAGTCCTTTGTGCTTGCGCCCGGGCGGCAGATCACGATCGTGCCGGAGCGCATTCATGACAGGCCGGCCATCCTTGTGGCGGACGGCGGCGACAGCATCGCGCTCATCCGCGGCGATCAGATCCGCATCCGCAGATCGGACAATTACACGCTGCTGGCCGATACCGGCATCCGCAGCTTTTATGAGACGGCTTTTGGCAAGCTGACAGACAGACTGTGAGGAGGGACGACGTGAAATCCACCCGACAAAACATCATTTTGCAGATCATTGCAGAGCAGGAGATCGAGACGCAAAACCAGCTCATGGATGTGCTGGCGCAGCGCGGCGTTCCGAGCACGCAGGCGACGCTGTCGCGCGACATTAAGGAGCTGCACCTGACGAAGACGCTCGCGCCGAGCGGGAAATACCGTTACGCCGCACCGGCGGCGGACGAATTTCCCGGCTACGATGAGCGCCTGAAGAAAATTTTCCGGGAATGTGTGACGTCGTATGCCGAGGCGCAGAACATCATCGTCATCAAGACGCTGCCGGGCCTCGCCTCGGCTGCATGCTCCGCGCTCGACAGTATGCGCATCGACACGCTCGTCGGCACGCTTGCGGGCGACGACACGGCATTTCTGCTCATGAAGGACAATACGTCCGCCGATGAGTTTTTCCACGAGATCGAAAAGCTGCTTTGAGGACACCGCAGGAGGTGAAGCGCTTTGCTGCGAGAACTGCATATTGAAAACGTCGCGGTCATCGAGCGGGCGGATCTGGAGCTTGGCCCCGGCCTGAACATCCTGACCGGCGAGACGGGCGCGGGCAAATCCATCCTTGTGGACGCCATGCACGCGATCCTCGGCGCGCGCGCCTCGCGCGAGCTTGTGCGCACCGGCGCCGAAAAGGCGGTCGTCTGCGCGACGTTCGATCCTGACCCGTGCCGGGACTGGTGCGAGGAAAACGAGATCGAGTGCGACGATGAGCTCATCATCCGCCGCCAGATCACGGCCGAGGGCAAGACGTCCTGCCGCGTCTGCGGCGTCCCGGTCACAACGGCGCAGCTGCGCACGCTGGGCGCGCTGCTGCTCGACATCCACGGCCAGAACGACGGGCAGCACCTGCTCGATGAGCGGGAGCACCTGCGCAATCTGGACCGATTTGGCCAGTTAGAGCCGGAGCTTGCACGCTACCGTGAGCAGTATCGGGCCTATCAGGCGCTGTGCAAGGAGCGTGACACGCTCTCGACTTATGAAAATGAAAAAGAACTGCTGACCGAAAGCCTCCGCCGCCAGATCGAAGAGCTGGAGCGCGCGGAGCTCAAGGCCGGGGAAGAGGCGGAGCTCACGGAGCGCAGCGACCTGCTGCGCAACTTTGAAAAGCTCTCGGAAGCGGTCGATCAGGCGTATGACCTGCTGGCCGGCCGGGACGATTCCGCCGCTGCGCTGGCCGGAGAAGCCCTGTCGGAGATCGAGCGGGCCGCCAACTACGCGGGCGAGCTCGCGCCTTTGCCGGAGGCCGTCAAGGGCGCGGTATTCACGCTGCAGGACGCGGCGGAGACGCTGCGCGACTTCCGCGACGGGCTGGATTTTTCCGACGAGGAATTTGACCGCATCGAAACGCGCCTGTCGCTGCTCCGGCGTCTGGAGCGGAAATACAATACGGATGAGGCGGGGCTGATCGACACGCTTGAAGCGGCCCGGACCCGGCTCGATCAGATCGAATACGCAGGCGACCGGCTGCAGAAGCTCGAATCGATGATCCAAAAGCAGGCGGAGCAGACGCGCGCAGCGGCGGCGGAACTGACGCAGGCGCGCCGGACTGCCGCCGCCGCGCTCGAGCGGCAGGTCGAGCGTGAACTGCGCGAGCTGTCCATGCCGTCCGTGCGCTTTCACGTGGAGATCACACCGCTCGGCGGTACGCCCGGATTTCAGAGTACAGGCGCGGACAATGTGCGTTTTTTGATCTCGGCAAATGCCGGAGAGGCGCTTGGGCGCATCAGTAAGATTGCTTCCGGCGGTGAGCTCTCGCGCATCATGCTGGCGCTCAAAAACGTGTTCGCTGAACGCGATGACGTGCCCTCCATGGTCTTTGACGAGGTGGATGCCGGTGTTTCCGGCGTGGCCGCTCAGCGTGTCGGTGAAAAGCTCGGTAAGCTCTCTATGGTCAAGCAGGTCATCTGCATCACGCATCTGCCGCAGATCGCGGCTATGGCCGATCAGCATTACCTGATCGAAAAACGCGAGCAGGACGGACGTACCCGCACGACGGTGCAGCTGCTCGACAGTGACGGCCGCCAGCGCGAGATCGCGCGGCTCTACGGCGGCGATCATATCACACCGCTGACACTGGCCAGCGCGGCAGAGCAGCTCGCTTCCGCCGATGCCTATAAACAATCGCTTAAGAAAGGTGAGAGAGAACCATGAGTATTCAGGAATCCGCCATTGCTTATCACGACAACGGCTTTAACTGCGCGCAGAGCGTGCTCGCAGCGCTGCAGGAAGAGACCGGCCTGGACGAAAGCACGGCAAAGCGTGTCGCGGCCGGCTTCGGCGGCGGTGTGCGCTGCGGTGAGATCTGCGGCAGTATCACCGGCGCCGTGATGGCGTTCGGACTCGCCGCCGATCAGGCGACTGCCACGGCCATGACCAAGCAGATGACGCAGAGCTTCCGCGCCGAGTTTGGCTGCCTGCGCTGCCAGGAGCTCGTGGCGAAAAACGGCGGCAAGGGCCACTGCGCCAATATGATCGCTTGGGGCGCACAGCGCGCCGAGGAGATCCTCGCAGAGAACAAAGTGAAAGAATAACGCGCAAGGAGAGAAAACGATGACACTGTATGATGAACTGATCGCCCGCGGCCTGATCGCGCAGGTGACCAACGAGGAAGAGATTAAAAACATGATCAACAACGGCAAAGCCACGTTCTACATTGGCTTTGACTGCACGGCGGACTCGCTGCATGTCGGTCACTTCATGGCGCTGTGCCTGATGAAGCGTCTGCAGATGGCCGGGAATAAGCCCATCGCCCTCATCGGCGACGGTACGACGCTCATCGGCGACCCCTCCGGCCGCACCGATATGCGCCAGATGCTTACTGAGGAGACCATCAAACACAATGCCGAGTGCTTCAAGCGTCAGATGGAGCGCTTCATTGACTTCTCGGACGGCAAGGCGCTCATGCTCTACAATTCCGAGTGGCTCAAGCCGCTCAACTACATTGAGCTCCTGCGCGAGGTCGGAGCATGCTTCTCTGTGAACAACATGCTGCGTGCTGAGTGCTACAAGCAGCGCATGGAAAAGGGCCTGAGCTTCCTGGAGTTCAACTACATGATCATGCAGAGCTACGACTTCTACTATATGTTCCAGCACTACGGCTGCAACATGCAGTTCGGCGGCAACGACCAGTGGTCGAACATGCTCGGCGGCACGGAACTCATCCGTCGTAAGCTCGGCAAAGATGCACACGCTATGACGATTACGCTCCTGCTCAATTCCGAGGGCAAAAAGATGGGCAAGACCGCCAAGGGCGCCGTCTGGCTCGACCCGAATAAGACCACGCCCTTTGAGTTCTACCAGTACTGGCGCAACGTTGACGATGCCGATGTGCTCAAGTGCATCCGTATGCTGACATTCCTGCCGCTCGAGGAGATCGACAAGATGGACAGCTGGCAGGGTGAGCAGCTCAACAAAGCCAAGGAGATCCTTGCCTACGAGCTCACGAAGATGGTACACGGCGAGGCGGAGGCCGATCAGGCGCAGGCAGCTGCCAAGGCAGTGTTCGGCGGCTCCGGCGAGGGCGTGCCGACGGTGGAGATCACGAAAGAAGACGGCAATGACATCCTCAGCCTGCTCGTCAAGAGCGGTCTGTGTGCATCTAAGTCCGATGCGCGCCGCAATGTGCAGCAGGGCGGCGTGACTGCTAACGACAGCAAGGTCACCGATATTGCCAAGACCTTTACCGAGGCAGAGCTGAGGGACGGCGTTGTGCTCAAACGCGGCAAGAAGAATTTCCGTAAGATGCTGCTGAAGTAACCAAATATTCGACAGATTGATCGTGCCCCGCCGTTTCTGGCGGGGCACTTTTGTTAACGTTGCCGAAATGTGTAAATTTTTATCCGAACACTTGAAAAAAGCCGGTTAGAGTGGTATAACTTGAAATTGAAAGTTAGCTGCATCTAACAGAAATTCGAGCAAGCTAACCAGACCGCAATTCTGCGGATCAAATAACATGGAGGTAAATCGTTATGAGCATGGAAAAATTGGGAGCATTTGTTGGCGGCGCGCTGTTTGCAACAGTCGGGGCAAAGATTCTCGCAAGTAAAGATGCCCAGAAGGTATACGTTTATACGACGGCAGCGGCCCTGCGCGAAAAGGATGATGTCATGGCGGTTGTCACGAACGTCAAGGAGCTCGCAGGTGACGTTCTGGCCGGTGCCAAGGCGTTCAATGAAAAGCGCGCGGCCGAACAGGCCGAGGTCATTGAGGATACGGCGGAGAAGGCTGAGTAAGTATGAAATGCACAATCCTGCATGAAACCCGGGGCCGTATGCGCGTGCATACAATGCAGGGTGCCATGTCGCTGCAGCAGGCGGACATTCTGGAGGCATACCTGAATCGGGTCTCCGGCGTCACAAAAGCGACAGTCTATGACCGCACCGGCGACGCCGTGATCTGCTACGACGGGCCGCGGGAAACGGTTACAAAGGCGCTCTCGTCCTTTGCCTATGCCAAGGAGCAGGCGCTCGCGCCGGAGCACAGCAGCCGCGCCCTGAATCGTGATTTTGAGGACAAGCTTGTCGCATCGCTGTGCTGGCGCGGCATCAAGCAGCTGTTCGTTCCGAGCTCGGTGCGCACGCTGATCACGGTCGCGCGTTCCGTGCCGTATATCAAGGCCGGTATGACGTGCCTGATGCACAGGAAGATCCAGGTGCCGGTGCTGGACGCAACGGCGATCACCGTTTCGATGCTGCGCAAGGACTTCAAGACGGCAAGCTCGATCATGTTCCTGCTGGGCATTGGCGACATTCTCGACGAGTGGACGCACAAGAAGTCCGTTGCCGATCTCGCACAGACCATGTCCCTGAATGTGGACAAGGTCTGGAAAGAGACGGACGCCGGCTCCGTACTTGTGCCGGTGGCAGACGTTCAGGTCGGCGACCGGATCGTGATCCATACCGGCAACGTGATCCCGCTTGACGGCAAGGTCGTTTCCGGCGAGGCGATGGTCAATCAGGCTTCCATCACGGGCGAGCCGCTGGCCGTCCGCAAAGCGGAGGGCGGCTATGTCTACGCCGGTACCGTCGTCGAAGAGGGCGACTGCACCATCTGCGTGGAAAAGAGCGCCGGCAGCGGCCGCTACGACCGTATCATCCGCATGATCGAGGAGTCGGAAAAGCTCAAGTCCGCAACGGAGGATCACGCATCGCACCTTGCCGATCAGCTCGTTCCGTACAGTCTGGGTGCAACGGCGCTGGTCTGGCTCCTGACCGGGAACATGACCAAGGCGCTGGCCGTGCTGATGGTCGATTTCTCCTGCGCGCTCAAGCTCTCGATGCCGATCGCGGTGCTCTCTGCCATGAAGGAGGCCAGTGACTATCACCTGTCCGTCAAGGGCGGGCGGTTCCTTGAGGCCGTGTCCGATGCGAGCACGATCGTCTTCGATAAGACCGGCACGCTCACGCGCGCCGAGCCGAAAGTTGCACAGATCGTGACCTTCGGCGGCAATGATGAGGCGGATATGCTGCGTCTGGCTGCCTGCCTGGAGGAGCATTATCCGCACTCCATGGCCAAAGCGGTCGTCGCGGAGGCGGCGCGCCGCGGTCTGCGCCACGAGGAGCGTCATTCGTGCGTGGAGTATCTGGTCGCGCACGGCATTTCCAGCAGCGTCGACGGACAGAAGGTCGTCATCGGCAGCCACCACTTTGTCTTTGAGGATGAGCACTGCGTCATCCCGGCAGGGGAGCAGGCCAAATTCGATGCTCTGCCGGATACGTATTCGCACCTGTATCTTGCTGTTTCCGGTGTGCTGGCAGCGGTTATCTGCATCGAAGACCCGCTGCGGCCGGAAGCGGCCGATGTCATCCGTGGTCTGCGGGAGCTCGGCGTGGCCAAGCTGGTCATGATGACCGGCGACAATGCAAAGACCGCCCGCGCGGTCGCGGAAGCGGTCGGTGTGGATGCCTATTTCGCCGAAGTCCTTCCCGAGGACAAGGCCGCCTTTATTCAGGCGGAGCACGCGGCCGGACGCAAGGTCATTATGCTTGGCGACGGGGTGAACGATTCCCCGGCGCTCTCCGAGGCCGATGCCGGCGTCGCCATCAGCGACGGCGCAGCAATCGCGCGCGAAGTGGCCGATATTACAGTCGGCGCCGATGATCTGTACGCCCTGCTGACGCTCAAGCGCCTGAGTGACGCACTCATGGAGCGCATTCACAGCAACTACCGCAAGATCATCAGCTTCAACTTCCTGCTGATCTGCCTGGGTGTAGCCGGTGTTCTGCCGCCTGCGACCTCTGCGCTGCTGCACAACGCCTCCACGCTGGTCATCAGCCTCAAGAGCATGACCAAGCTGTTGGCGTGATCTTCTGCGAATCGCAAATAAAAAAGCCTGGCGAACGATGGTTCGTCAGGCTTTTTTGCGCCTGGCTCACGCCTCGGCCGGGGCCGGGAGCTTGCAGACGTCGATCCACTCAAGGGCGTTGGAATATTTGTAGAGCTCGTCCAGATTCAGCTCGATCGCGCTCGACGGACTGCCGACGGCGGGGAACACCGTCTCAAACCGCTGCAGCGACACGTCCAGATACACCGGGATGCCTTCCTTGCAGCCGAACGGGCACACGCCGCCGACCGGATGGCCCACCAGCTCCAGCACCTCGTCGGCCGAGAGCATCTTGGCCTTCATGTGGAATTTTTCCTTGAATTTATGGTTATCAATGCGCGCATCGCCGGCGGCGAGGATCAACATGCAGCCGTCCGCTGTTTTGAACGACAGCGTTTTTGCGATCCGCGCACCCTCAACACCAAGAGCCTTTGCCGCCAGATCAACGGTCGCACTCGAGACCGTGAACTCCTGCACACGGTCCTCCATACCAAACTGCCGGAAATACGCTCTTCCTGCTTCGATAGACATGTGCTTCACTCCTATTCTTTGAAGTATCTGAAGCACATGATAGCGCAGGCGGCGGCGTTCGTCAAGCCGCGATTTTTTGCCGACGGTACTTGCAGGATAACCGTAACAGGTGTATAATAACTTAGTTATAGAAATGCGGATCGTGTCCGGCTTGCCGGATATCCATAGATCGGAGTGGCATCCATGACAAAACTTGCACCTTCCATTCTCTCGGCGGACTTCTGCACGCTTGGCGAGGACATTCGCCAGATTGAGGCCGGCGGTGCGGACTATGTCCACATTGACGTGATGGACGGCATTTTTGTGCCGAATATCTCGATCGGCATTCCGGTCGTGAAGTCCGTGCGCAAGCATACGCAGATGTTTCTGGATGTGCATCTCATGATCGACCGGCCGCATCGCTATGTCGGCGCGTTTTGCGATGCCGGCGCGGACCTGGTCGTGTTCCATGTCGAGGCGGACGAGCCGCAGGACATTTTCGCCGCGATCGAGGATGTGAAGGCGCACGGCAAAAAGGTTGGCCTTGCCATTAAGCCGAAGACGCCGGAGAGCGTGCTCATTCCGTATCTGCCGCTGCTGGATCTGGCGCTGGTCATGACGGTCGAGCCCGGCTTCGGCGGACAGCGCTTCATGGCCGATCAGCTGCCGAAGATCGCAGCGCTGCACGAGCGCATCCTGCAGGTCAATCCTGCGTGCGAGCTGGAGGTGGACGGCGGCATCGACCCGGAGACATCCCCGCTTGTAAAACAGGCGGGCGCAAACGTGCTTGTCGCTGGCAGCGCCGTGTTCCGCCAGAGTGACCGTGCGGCCGCCATCGCCGCCATCCGCAATGCTTGATTCAGGACGGTATTCCCATGTCATTTTTTCCGAATGCACTTGAAAACCTCATCGACCAGTTCGCCGCGCTGCCCGGTGTTGGGCGCAAGAGCGCGCAGCGGCTGGCGTTTCATGTTCTGTCCCTCCCGGAAGAGGAGGCGCTGAAGTTTGCCGCGGCCATTGTGGACGCCAAGAAAAACATCCACTGCTGCAGCATCTGCCAGAATCTCACCGATCAGGAGACGTGCACCATCTGCGCCTCTCCGAAGCGCGACCAGAGCACCATCTGCGTCGTGGCGCAGCCGCGCGATGTGCTCTCGTTTGAGCGCAGCCGCGAGTATAACGGCGTCTATCACGTCCTGCACGGCGTGCTGTCGCCGATGAATCACATTGGCCCGGACGATATCCGGATCCAGGAGCTGGTCAAGCGTGTGGCTGCCGGCGGGATCACGGAGGTCATCATGGCCACCAACCCCGACACGGAAGGTGAGGCGACTGCGATGTACATCGCGCGCCTGCTCAAGCCGTTTGACGTGAAGATCACACGTCTGGCTTACGGCATTCCGGTCGGCTCCAATCTGGAATATGCGGACGATGCCACGCTCCTGCGGGCGCTGGCCGGCCGAATGGAAATGTAACAGGTTTGACGGCTCGGATTTCTGGGAATACTCTGGTTATCCGCCGCCGCGGGCAACGCATTTCATACATATTTTTCGAAAAATCAACCAGCTTCCGGGGGAGCAGTCTGCCTGAAAGCGAACGTAAAGGAGATACGAATGGCATCCAAATTGAAAATCATCCCGCTCGGCGGGCTCGGTGAGATCGGCAAGAACCTCACCGTTTACGAGTATGGCAAGGATATGTTCCTTGTCGACTGCGGCATGGGCTTTCCGGATCAGGACCTCTACGGCGTTGACATGGTCATCCCGGACATCAGCTACCTGAAGGCCAACAAAAACCGCATCCGCGGCATGGTCATCACGCACGGACACGAGGACCACATTGGCGCGATCCCGTATGTGCTCAAGCAGCTTGACATGCCGATCTATGCAACGCCTCTGACGGCGGCGATCATTGAGCTCAAGCTCGAAGAGCATGACCTGCTTTACCATACGCAGATCTTCACGAAAAAGCCGGGCGATAAGTTTAAGCTCGGCTGCTTCGAGGTGGAGTTCATCCATACGAACCACAGCATTGCCGATTCCGTTGCGCTGGCGATCAAAACGCCGATCGGCACCGTTATCCACACAGGTGACTTCAAGATCGACCTTACGCCCATTCAGGGCGGTATGATCGACCTGCCGCGTCTCGGCCAGCTCGGCAACGAGGGCGTGCTCGCGCTGCTGTCGGACTCCACGAACGTGGAGCGTCCCGGCTACTGCGCCTCGGAAGCGCGCGTGATCGACTGCTTTGATGAACTCTTTAAGGACTGTAACAAGCGCATCATCGTCACGACGTTTGCGTCCAATGTCCATCGCCTGCAGCAGATCATCAACGTGGCGGCAAAGTATAAGCGCAAGGTCGGCATCACCGGCCGCAGCATGGAAAACATCATGCGCGTTGCGACGGAGCTCGGCTATGTGGACATTCCGGACGGCGTCATGATGGACATGTCGCAGATCGGTAGCTTGCCGCGCAGCAAGACCGTTATCGTCTGCACCGGCAGCCAGGGTGAGCCGATGTCTGCGCTGCACCGTATGGCGTTTTCCGAGCACAAACAGGTCACGATCGACGCCGGCGACCGCATCATCATCTCTGCCTCGGCCATTCCGGGCAACGAGATCACGATCAGCCGCGTCATTGACGAGCTGTTTCAGAAGGGCGCGGAGGTCATCTATGACCGCAACACGCCGCTGCACGTCTCCGGTCATGCCTGCCAGGAGGAGCTGAAGATGATGCTCGCGCTGACGAAGCCGCGTTACTTCATCCCCGTGCACGGCGAGTATCGGATGCTGTGCAAGCATGCCGAGATCGGCAAACTCATGGGCGTGGAGCCGAAGAATGTGCTCGTGGCTAAAAACGGCGAAGTGATCGAGATCACCAAGCGCAGTATGCGCGCGACGAGCAATGTCCCAGCGGGCGATGTGTATATCGACGGCACCGGCATCGGCGACGTCGGCAGCGCCGTGCTGCGCGACCGCCGTCATCTGGCCGAGGACGGTATCGTGATGGCCATCATCACGCTCTCGTCCGAAAACGGCAAGCCGGTTGCTGATCCTGAGATCATCACCCGCGGCTTTGTGTATGTCAAAGAGGCGGAGGCACTCATGGGCGAGCTCAAGCGTGTCGTGAATGAAAGCCTTGCCAGCTGCGAGCGGCAGAAACAGCACGACTGGGCGACCATCAAGGGCCGCGTGAAGTCGAACATCAGCGGCTATCTGTATAAGACCACGCGCCGCAGCCCCATGGTGCTGCCCGTGATCATTGAAGTCTGAGCAGGGGAGTGCGCCATGAAGATCCAGATCTGGGGCAAATCCAAATGCTTTGACACGAAAAAGGCCGAGCGCTATTTTAAGGAGCGCCGCATCCCGTACCAGGCCATTGACCTGCTGCGCTATGGGATGAGCCGCGGCGAACTGACGAGCGTGAAAAATGCTGTCGGGCTGGATACCATGCTCAATCCCAAGGCGGCGGACTACGCGCTTGTGCAGCACCTGGCCTATGAGCAGGACAAGATCGAGCGGCTGCTCGAAGATCCGTCCCTGCTGCAGACGCCCATCGTCCGCAACGGCCGGCAGGCCACCGTCGGCTATTGCCCGGATGTGTGGAAGACGTGGGAATAAAAACGGGAAAAAGCCCGATATGGCGCTGGCCATATCGGGCTTTTTGCTTTGTTTTTAATGCTTTGCCTGCTCTTCGCGGATCGCATCGCGCATCCGCTCCAGACCGGTCTGAATGATCGCGCGCGGCATCGCAAGATTCAGGCGCACATAGCCTTTTGCGTTGCCGACGAAGAGAGAATCCCCGCCCTCGAGCAGAACGCCCGCCTTGTTGGCGAAGAAGTCCGGCAGGTCCGCCACGTCCGGCAGGCAGCGCGACAGATCGACCCACGCCAGATACGTCGCCTCCGGAATGTACATGACCGCCTCCGACAGCTCCTGGGACAGAAACGCCTTGACGAATGCGAAGTTTTCGTCCAAATACTGCTTTAGTGCTTCATGCCACGCTCCACCGCGCGAATAGGCCGCCTGCGCCGCCGTCAGCGACATGGGGTTGACCATGCCGAACAGCTTGTCGCGCTCCTGAAAACGGGCGCGCAGCGCCGGATCGCGGATGATGATATTGGAAAACGCAAGCCCCGCCATGTTAAAGGTCTTGGTAGGCGCCATGCAGGTGATGAGCTTGGGATAGCGATCCATGACCTTTGCCATCGGGATGTGGCGGCGGCCGCAGCGGATCAGGTCACAGTGGATCTCGTCGGACACCACCCAGAGGTTATACTTTTCGATGATCGCGGCGACCCTGTGCAGTTCTTCCTCTGTCCACATACGGCCGGTGGGATTGTGCGGATTGCACCAGAACACCAGCTTGCACGCGGGATCGGCGCACTTGCGCTCGAAGTCCTCATAATCCACCTCAAATGTGCCGTCAGCCTTCTTGTGCAGCGGGGAAGTCAGTACATCCACGCCGGCGTACTCCGCCGCGTGGAGGAAATAACCGTAGGCCGGCGTGTTGAGCAGCACCTTTTCGTCCGGGCCGCAAAGCGTTTCCGTCAGCTGGTAGAGCGCCGGGATGATGCCCGGCGAGACGCACAGCTGCTCCTTGGGAAAGCTCCAGTCATAGTGATCGCGGCACCACTTGGAGAACGTGCGGTAATATTCGTCGTCATACAGGCCGGTATAGCCGAAGATGCGGCGGTCGATCCGCGCGCGCAGCGCATCTAGGATCTCCGGCGCAACGGCAAATTCCATGTCAGCGACCCACATGCGGACAAATTCTTCATCCTTGAAGGCAAATACCTTTTCCGGCCCGGCGTGAAAAATATAGCCCCGGAAGCCATCCGTGTTGAGCGCGTTGGTGTGGCGGCGGTCAATGATCTCATCAAAATTGTAGGTCATAGCGATCTTCCTTTCTGTGCACTTGCAGCTGCATCCGGCTGCACAGCCATTATAGCAGAGATTTGAGAGAACAGGCAACCTTGCTGCGGAAGAAAAAAGCACTATGTGCGCGATTTCCCACGCACATAGTGCTGCAAAATGGTTTGATTTTGCTCTCAGCTGAAGTTGGCGCTGCCGCCGTTGGTCGGGATCACGCCGACATAGGTCGTGCCGCGCGAGAGGTTCAGCGCCGTGCCGTCCTCGAGCGTGTAAGTAAAGCAGCTGTTGATATCGCTGCGGGCCCACTTGATCGGCACATACTTGCCGCCGGTCACAAAGTAGCCGGTGCCGCTGCCGATGAGGTCAACGGCCAGGCGGCCGTAGCTGTCCACCGTTTTCATATCGGCCGAGAGGATGAGCAGATTGGTAAACGGGACCGCTTCGCCGGTCGCGCCGTCCTTATAGTCGGCCTTGTACTGCACGGCCGTGTACTTGCCGCTGTCAGCGTGGTAGGTGAAGGACGTGCTCTTGGACGTGTTAAACGTCACCTGCACGTTCTCGGCCGCGCCGCCGGTGCACTGGTCGACAGCATTGTCGGCAAAGTTCAGGCCGGTCTTGTAGCTGCTCTCATGCTCGGTGCGGAACTTGTACCGATCCACGAGCGCTTCCACGTTCGCGCCGTGGAAGAACAGCGTGTGCTCTGAGCCGTGCTGGCCGCGGCTGGCGTCGCGGTAGAACATGGAGCTGGTGTTGCCGTCGCGCACGCCGTCCAGATGGTCGGCGTTATAGGTCTTGACGTCGCTGTAGGCCTGCTCGCTGCCGCCGGCGTGGATGACAATGGCGTCATACGACAGGGCGACGCTCAGATAATACGGGCGCAGGCTGCGGATGCTGCCGACGGACTCCACATCGTACAGGTGGCTGAAAATGGCCATCATGCGCGTGATGCCGCCCTCGGCCGGGATCTCGTAGATCATGTCTGCGTTGCTGATGCCGACCTGCGGCTGCGCGAAGACGATGTTGTTGATCATGACGGCAAACGGCCGGGTGTTTGCGGGTTTGCTGCTCAGCGGTTCACCGGTCAGCGGGGCATAGTAGTGCTCGTTTTTCGCGTCGGCACCGTTGACGGACGGCTCCTCGGATTTTTTACCGCAGCCGGAGCAGGCACAGGCGAGCAGCGCCACGGCGAGAAGACAAGCAAAAATGCGATTGAAACGTTTCAAAACGCAATTCCCTCCTGTTACAATAATTTGGTCAACATTCATGATACACGCCTTGCAGAGGATTGTCAAATGCCCCGCACCGTGCTACAATGGAAATAAGAATTTTTAATAACTGTCTGGAGATGACCATTCATGTATGAAGAGATCCGCAAATCCGCCCGCGCAGCGCTGCTTGAACTGCTGGACGTTGCCGCGCTCACGCCCGGCCAGCAGGTCGTGATCGGCTGCTCCTCGAGCGAGATCATGGGGCAGAAGATCGGCAAGGGTTCGACGCCCGAGGCGGCAAAAGCCGTGGTCGATGAGATCCTGCCGATCCTGAAAGCGCGCGGCCTCTGCCTGGAGGCGCAGTGCTGCGAGCACCTCAACCGCGCCCTGATCATGGAGCGCGCCGACGCGGAGCGGTTCGGATACGAGATCGTCTGCGTCCGCCCGCGGCCAAAAGCCGGCGGCTCGTTCGCAACGGCGGTCTATGAGGCGATGGACGATCCCGTCGCGGTCGAATTTGTGAAGGCCGATGCCGGCCTCGATATCGGCAACACCATGATCGGCATGCACCTCAAGCACGTGGCCGTGCCGCTGCGCCTGTCGGTCAAGACGATCGGAGAAGCGCCGGTCAATGCCGCCCGCACGCGGCCGAAGCTCATCGGCGGCAGCCGCGCAGAGTACCCGGACTGATACCGGGCAATCCAACCAAAAAGTGAAAAAGCGCATCCCCCGGCAGTACCGGGGGATGCGCTTTTCTGCAGCTGTGTGCCGGAAATTACGCGCCCTTGTGCATCAGGACGGTCAGCACCAGCGTCAGGACAACAAAGACGAGGCCGAACCACTTCGTCGCCTTGGCGAGCTTGGCATCGAGCGTCTTGGCCTTGCCCTTGGAAAGGAACGTTTCCGCGCCGCCAGCAATGGCGCCGGACAGGCCGGCACTCTTGCCGGACTGCATCAGCACGATCACGGTCACGGCGAGACCGGAAATCAGCTGGATAATCGTCAGAATCAGTTCCAAAGTAGTCATGGTATTCATCCTTTCATGGTAGGGGAAATCATCTAATATAACGGAGTTACTATATCACAACATCTGGTGCATTGCAAGAGAAGTTTTGCAAAAACAGCTTATTTTTGATCGTGCGCTATGCAGATCACTGCGAGTCATTCGAAAAATAATCGCTGTCGATCCGCTTGATTTGATATGTTTTTTGCGCGGATACGCCCAAATTGTATTCAATCATGAGTTCCGTCAATTTTTCGCCATCGACAAGAATGATATGCTGCGCTTTTGCAAAATCCATTGCACCTTGCGAAAACTTTGCGGTCGTTATGAACAGCCCTTTCTCCACTTTTGGAGGACCCATCATGGCACCGGCAAATTTCTGGATTTCAGGCTTTCCGATCACTGAATCCTTGTTCCAGCGCTTCGCCTGAATGTAGATCAAGTTGAATCCGAGCTTATCCTCGTAAATAATGCCGTCAACTCCGCCGTCACCGGTTGCCTTTGTAACGAAGCCGTCACCATATCCCATGGCTTTCATCAAATCCACAACAAGCGTTTCAAAGAATGATGGCGTTTGATCTATAATAGCGGTGAGTAAGTCATCCGCCAGCTACTCGTTGATGATCGAATAGACGCGCTCAAGAGTCTCCGGCGGAGTTTCCGAGAGATCATCTCCCAGCGGTACAGCAGGATCGATGTCAACCTTTTTCCCTTTCCGAAATGCTGCAAAGTCAGGATAATGCTCCACAAGATAGTGATTTGTAATATCAACACCACTGTTGAGGAGACGCTTCCCTTCATCGGTTATCTGGCAATGCCCGGCTTTCGGCGCGATCACGAGACCGGCTTTCTTCAAGTATGTATTTGCCCAGCCAAATCTTGAAGCCCATACGGACTGACGATTGCTGGAAATCAATTGCGATAAATCATCCTCCGACAGGTGAAGGCTGGATGCCAGACGATCTCTAACTTCTTTCACAGAGTGGACAGCGCCATCTTGAATTGTTGTCAAAAACGGCAGATAGAGTTCGCTGTACTTCGGTAAAGACATTTTTTCACCGCCTTATTCAGATAGTCTATTCAGCAGTGCCACAGTCTCAACATGCGGCGTCTGCGGGAACATATCCACAGCCAGCGCCTGTGTGAGCGTGTAGCCGTGCTGTGTGAGCAGCTTCACGTCGCGTGCGAGCGTGCCCGGGTCGCAGGAGACATAGACGATGCGCGGCGGCTGCATGGACAACATTGCGTCAATGGCATCCGGGGACATGCCCTTGCGCGGGGGATCGACCACGATGCAGTCCGGCCGGACGCCGCGCCGGGCCAGCTCCGCCGCTGCGGCGCCGGCATCGGCACAGAGAAACTCCGCATTTTCGATGCCGTTTCGCTCCGCGTTCCGGCGCGCGTTCTCGATCGCCTCCGGCACGATCTCTGCCCCGATGACGTGCGCGGCCTTTCGCGCCAGACACAGGCTGATCGTCCCGGCGCCGCAGTACAGATCCAGCACCTGATCCGTCGGCGCGTTGACGGCGTATTCCACCGCGCGCTCATACAGCCGCTCGGCCTGCACGGGATTGACCTGATAAAACGCCTGCGGCGAGAGCGTGAACGTCAGCCCGCAGAGGCGGTCGGTCAGCTCCGGCTCTCCCCAGAGCGTATAGAAATCTCCCGCGAGCACAACGTTGCCTTTCTGCTTGTTGACATCGAGCACGATGCCGGTCAGCTCCGGGCAGTGCTCGCGCAGGTAGGCGATCAGGTCGTCCGTCTGCGCGCCGAACCCACGTGCAGAGACGATGCACAGTACGGCGTCTGGCGTGTGCATGGCGCAGCGCGTGAACAGATGCCGCACCGTGCCGCGGCCTGTGGCTTCGTCATACGGCGCAACACCGCGCAGATCCATCCAGTCGCAGACCGCCTGCGCCGCCTTGTCCGCGAGCGGGAGCTGGAGCAGGCACTGCTCCACAGGCGTAATGTCATGGCTGGACGCGCGGTAAAAGCCCTTGACCACGCGGCCGTCTTTCGTGCCGACGGCGTAGATTGCCTTGTTCCGGTAACAGAGCGGATATTCCATGCCGATGATGTCCTGTACCGGCGTCGAAACGCCGCCGATGCGCGTGAGCGCATCGTTGACGCGCTGGAGCTTCATGCGCAGCTGCTCGGCGTAGTCCATATGCTGCAGGCTGCAGCCGCCGCAGGTGCGGTAAACCGGGCAGGGCGGCTGCGTGCGCGCCGGGGCAGGGGACAGGCACTGCTCTGCCTTGCCATAGACGGCATTTGCCGTCACCTTCAGGATACGGACCTGCCACGTCTCGCCGGCGAGCGCGCCTTTCACGAACACGGCGCGGCCGGCAATGTGGCACACACCTGCACCGTCGGACGTATAGCCCGTGATCTCGGCGGTGTGCAGTTGGTTTTTCGCAAGCTGCTCCATGATTTATTCCGCTTCCTGACCCGCGATGTGCATATACTCGTCGTACGTGCAGCGGCGGTCGATGATGCCGTCGGGCGTGATCTCAATGATGCGGTTGGCGACCGTCTGCGTGAGCTGGTGGTCGTGGCTCGTGAAGATGATATTGTAGGGGAAGGCGGCCATGCCGTTGTTGAGCGCCGCGATACTCTCCAGATCGAGATGGTTCGTCGGCTGGTCGAACACGAGGAAGTTGGCCCCAGAGAGCATCATCTTCGAGATCATGCAGCGCACTTTCTCGCCGCCGGACAAAACCTTGACCTGCTTATAGACATCATCGCCGGAAAACAGCATCCGGCCGAGGAACGTGCGCAGGTAGCTCTCGCGCTTATCGGTGGAGAACTGGCGCATCCAGTCGATGAGGTCATAGTCGCAGTTTTCAAAATAGCTGTTGTGATCCTTGGGGAAGTAGGCCTGCGTGGTCGAGACGCCCCACTTGACCGTGCCCTCGTCCGGCTCTTCATCGCCCATGAGGATCTTGAAGAGCATCGTCACGGCGAGCTCGTTCTTGCCGAGAATGGCGATCTTGTCCTCCTTGCCGACGATGAAGCTCACGTGGTTGAGCAGCTTTTCGCCGTCGACGGTCTTGCTGATATCCGTCACGAACAGGCGATCCTTGCCGGGCTCACGCTCGGCCTTGAAGCCGACCCACGGATAGCGGCGGCTGGAGGCGGGCATGTCCTCAACGGAAATCTTTTCGAGCAGCTTGCGGCGGGATGTGGCCTGCCGGGACTTGGACTTGTTGGCGGAGAAGCGGGCGATAAAGGTCTGCAGTTCCTGGATCTTCTGCTCGGCGCGCTTGTTCTGATCCTTGACGAGCTTCTGCATGAGCTGGCTGGATTCATACCAGAAGTCGTAGTTGCCGACGTACATTTTGATCTTGCCGTAGTCGATATCGACGATGTGCGTACAGACGTTATTGAGGAAATAGCGGTCATGCGACACGACGAGCACCGTGCCGTCGTAATCCATCAGGAAATCTTCCAGCCAGACGACGCTCGCAAGGTCGAGATTGTTCGTCGGCTCGTCGAGCAGGATAATGTCCGGGTGGCCGAAGAGCGCCTGCGCCAGCAGGACTTTCACCTTCAGGCGCGGATCCATGTCGGACATCATCGTCTCGTGATGCTCCGGCGTGACGCCGAGCCCCTGCAGGATGCGGGATGCATCCGATTCCGCCTCCCAGCCGCCGAGATCGGCAAACTCCTCCTCGAGCTCGGAGGCGCGGATGCCGTCCTCGTCCGTCATCTCGTCCTTGGCGTAGATGGCGTCCTTCTCCTTGCCGCAGTCATACAGGCGCTGGTTGCCCATGATGACCGTGTCCATGACGGTATAGGCATCGTACATCGTCTGATCCTGCTTGAGGACGGACATTCTGGCCTTGGGGTCAATATAGACGCTGCCGGTGCTCGGCTCGAGCTGACCGGAGAGGATCTTCAGGAACGTGGATTTGCCGGCGCCGTTGGCGCCGATGATGCCATAGCAGTTGCCGGGGGTAAACTGCAGGTTCACCTTGGAAAACAGCGGGGCTCCGCTGTACTGCAGCGAGAGGTCATCAACAGTGATCATTTTGGAAACTCCTTCGTAACAATAGATAATAAATTAGTTTATCATATTTTCCCGCGCTTGAACAGCACAAATAAACAGAGTCGGCGATTTTCCGCCGACTCTGCGTTTCGTTTATTCTGTAAGCACCTTTTTCAGCCGTGCATAGCGGGGAAGGCCATTTTCCAGCGGGATCTCCGGCACGCCCTGAATGAGCGGCAGGGCATAGTCGATAAAGTCCTGCGTGACGTTGTTGCCCTCCGGCACGATCCATTCCACTGGGACTTTCTTTTCATAGTTTGCGACATCGGAGAGCGGAATGAGCTTCATGCGGCAGGCATACTGACCGCCTGCCATGACGCGCTCAAACGCGACCATCTTGCCGGTCTCGCCGGAGAGCGCCGCCTCGACAGCCATCTTACCGGCGGCAAACGCTTCGTCGATATCCGTCTGAGAGGCAAGATGCGCGCCCGCGCGCTGCAGCAGCGACAGTTCAATGCCACGCACCTTGGCGTGTTCGTGTTCTTTGATCACCTGCGCCAGACGCGCCGCCAGACCGCCGAGCTGCGCATGGCCGAAGCCGTCGGTCGCGGAGGCCTTGGCCTCGGAAACGAATGAGCCGTCCGCGTAGTGGATGCCCTCGGAAACAGCGATGAGAACGTTATTTTTCTCCTCGTAGATGCGGTGCACATCCGCAAGGAACTGCTCCATGTCAAAATCGACTTCCGGCAGATAGATCAGATCCGGACCGGAGCCGCAGGCCGATGCCAGCGCGGCGCTGCCGGCCAGCCACCCGGCGTGGCGGCCCATGATCTCCACGACCGTGATCGTGCCGGTGTCATATACACGGCAGTCCTTGGACACTTCCATGCAGGAGGTTGCTATGTACTTGGCGGCGCTCGCAAAGCCGGGGCAGTGATCGGTGCCGAAGAGGTCGTTGTCGATCGTCTTGGGCACGCCCATCACGCGGCAGTCCCAATCGTGCGCCTGCATATAGCGGCTGATCTTGTTGCAGGTATCCATGGAGTCGTTGCCGCCGTTATAGAAGAAGTAGCGCACGTTGTATTTCCGGAAGATCTCCAGAATACGCCGGTAATCCGTATCGTCCGCGTCTGGGTCTGCCATTTTGTAGCGGCAGGAGCCCAGCTCCGACGACGGCGTGTGCAGCAGCAGGCGGAGCTCGTCCGGATCCTCCTGAGCGATATCATACAGGCGGTCATCCAGAACGCCGCGGATGCCATGGGCCGCACCGTAAACGTTGGTAATGGCATCGGATTCCAACGCAGTCTTGAGCACTCCGTAGGCGCTGGCATTGATGACTGCAGTCGGCCCGCCGGACTGCCCAAAGATACACGCGCCTTTTAATTCACCGGACATAACGTACCTCCATAAATTCAAAGAATTGATAGATTTTACTGAAACATTGAATTCCACTATTGATATTATCTAAAAACATGTGTAAAATAAATTGAACCGATGATTTGTTTTGCATCATATTGACATTCTATATATTATATGAAAGTGAGTTGACTTGTCAATGTCGATTGTAACTTCTCAGGAAATGTTTGCAAAAGCTTATGCAGGCGGCTATGCCATTGGCGCCTTCAACGTGAACAATATGGAGATCATTCAGGGCATCACGGAGGCTGCCAAGGAGTGCAACGCGCCGGTGATCCTGCAGGTATCTTCCGGCGCGCGCAAGTATGCCAACCGTACGTACCTGGTCAAGCTGGTGGAAGCCGCCGTGATCGAGACCGGCCTGCCGATCTGCCTCCATCTGGACCATGGAGACTCGTTCGAGCTGTGCAAGGCCTGTGTCGATGACGGCTTTTCTTCTGTCATGATTGACGCTTCCTCCAAGCCGTTTGAGGAAAATGTCGCGCTGACGCGCCAGGTCGTGGAATATGCGCACGCACACGGCGCCGTCGTGGAGGCAGAGCTCGGCACGCTGGCCGGCATTGAGGACGATGTCAAGGTCAAGGCCGAGGATTCGTCCTATACGCGCCCGGAGGATGTGCAGGAATTCGTCGAGCGCACCGGCTGCGATTCGCTTGCGATCGCCATCGGCACGAGCCACGGCGCTTACAAATTCAAGCCCGGCACGAAGCCGCAGCTCCGTTTCGATATTCTTGAGGAAGTCTCCGAGCGGCTGCCCGGCTTCCCGATCGTGCTGCACGGCTCGTCGTCCGTGCCGCAGGAATACGTACAGATGATCAACGAGTTCGGCGGCGCTATGCCCGGTGCGATCGGTGTGCCGGAGGATCAGCTGCGTCAGGCAGCGCGCCTGGCCGTGTGCAAGATCAATATTGACTCTGACCTGCGTCTGGCCATGACCGGCACGATCCGCAAGTATCTTGCCGAGCACCCGGCAGAGTTTGACCCGAGAAAGTACCTCGGCCCCGCGCGGGAAAACATCAAGCAGCTTGTCAAGCACAAGATCGTCGATGTGCTCGGCTGCGACGGAAAAGCCTGAGCTGCTGTCTGTATACGGCTCAGTCAGAACAGGGGGAACTCCCATGAATTTTCAGGAACTTCTGATGCGGCTGTCTGCAAGCTGTTTTGCTGCCGACCGGCCGGATTATGATTGGAAAACGCTGCGCCTGTTTCCGGAAACGGGACTGGATCTTGTGCTGATCGTGCGTCTTGCTGCGGCGCTGATCCTGTGCGTCATCGGCGCACTGGTGCACAACACGGTGGTGCAGTATATCCTTTTGGCTTTGTCCGCGCTCGCCGCCGGGTATGACTACCTTGCATCTGCGATCGCCTGCATTCTGGACCGGCAGGTGTTCCGGCCCGCGGTGATCGTGATCGTGTGCGTGATCGGTACGATGGCGGTCGGGCAGCCGGTGGATGCCGCCGTTTTCCTGCTCGTGTACCGGGTCATGTCGATACTGATCGCGGTCGTTACGGTGAATGCGCAGAAAACGCTGGAAGCCGCCGTCGGCGGGGAGATCCATTCTCCGGCTGAATTCGCCGCCCCGAAGTGGATCGGCTATCTTGCACCGGCCGGTCTGTGCATTGCGGTGCTGGTGACCGTGCTGGAGATTGTGCTCAAGGTCGCAACGGTTTCCCGGGCAATTCATGCCGCCATGATTGTCCTCTTTCTTTCCACCCCGTGCGCGCTGCTGATTTCTGTGCCGCTGGTGTGGTACAGTGCCGTCAACGGTGCATACCGCTGCGACGTGCTGTTTCGCAGCTGCCGCAGCATGCGCGCGCTCAACGCCGTGCGTGCGGTTGCAGTCGATGAAGGGGGAGGGGACAGCCAGCTTCCGAAGGTGATCAGCGTGAAATCCAGTCAGCTGACGCCGGAGGCCCTGCTGCAACTGGCGGCCAATGCGGAGTCCTGCTCGAACAGCCGCACGGCGCGCGCGATCTGCGCTGCCTACAGCGGCCCCATTCTCACGCAGTATCTCTCCCGCGCGGTGGATATTCCCGAGAGCGGCGTGGAGGTTTACATTGAATCGACCCGCGTTTGCGTCGGCACGCGTGAGCTGATGATCCTCAAGGGTGTGGACATCCCGGATGCAGACCTGACAGACGGCTATGTGGTCTATGTATCCGTTGGTGAGCAGTATGCAGGCAAGATCCTGCTGCAGGAAGTTGTGCAGTCGGACACGAAGCCCGCGCTCAAAGAGCTGCGTGCGCTGGGCGTGCACACGATCACGCTCTTCAGCAATGCCAGCAACGACTCCGTTGCAGAGAATGCAAAAGAGCTCAAGGCGGATCACCTCTATTGCAAGCGCAGCGGGGCGGAAAAGGAACAGATCCTGTCGCAGCAGGTGGAGAACCTGAGTGACGGGGAACTGCTGCTGTATTATGACCGCCGCTGCACGGCGCATCCGGAGCACTCATCGGCAGATCTGGACGCCTGCGTGATCCCGGAGGAGAGCGACGAGCGGTTTGACGCCGATATCCTGCTCACAAGCCAGGATCCGTACCTGTTGCCGGAGGCGATCGAGACGGCCGGCTGGGTCGAGGGCATCTGCCGCGAGCATCTGGCGATCGGCGTGGTCGTGAAGGTCCTGCTGCTGGTGATGGCAGAACTCGGCTATTGTACGCTGTGGTTCGCCGCCGTTTTGGACGGCGCCGCTGCGCTCGGCACGCTGCTGATGGCGATCCGTGCGTTCGGCTTCGATAAGCCGCATCATCGCGTCCGCGATTACCTGCCGAAGGTCAAATCCAAATAAGCAAGCAAAATCTCCGATCCCTGTTTTCAGGAATCGGAGATTTTTTTCGCCGTTTTCTCGTCAGGAGAGAATTCTCCCAGCGGATTTGCCGCTGCAGCCGTGCGCAGCTGATCGTTGTCTACGTGGGTGTAGATCTGCGTGGTGTTCAGGTGCTCATGGCCGAGCACCTCCTGCAGCGTGCGCACATCCACGCCGTTTTGCAGCATCAGTGTAGCGGCGGTATGCCGCAGTTTATGCGTGGAATACTGGCTGGCGTCCAGTCCCGCGCGGGTCAGGTTTTTCTTAACCATGACCTGTACGGAATCGCAGCTGATGCGCGTGCGCCGGTTGGAGAGAAACATGGCCGTCGTGCGCGGCGGCGCGATTTCGCTGCGCACAGCCAGATAGCGGTCGAGCGCCTCGCGGCAGGCGTTGTTGAGGTAGACAACACGCTCTTTGCTGCCCTTGCCAAGGATGCGCAGGCTGTCGCCGTGGTCATCCTGCAGGTTTAAGCCGACCAGCTCCGAGATACGCAGACCGCAGTTGAGAAAAATACACAGAATGCAATAATCGCGCTCCTTGTTTTTCCCATCCACAACGGACAGCAGCCGCTTGCTTTCTTCCAGTGTGAGATAGTGGGGGAGGGTTTTTGGTATCTTTGGGGAGTCGAGATCCTGCACCGGGTTTTCCTCCAGCAGCTTCGCTTTCACGGTCAGGTATTTGAAGAAGCTGCGGATCGCGGCGATCTTGCGCGCACGCGAGCTGGCGCTCAAGCCGTATTCCGGCTCGTGCGCATTCGGCTGCCTGACGCGGTCGCGCGACAGATAGGCCAGAAAACTGTAAACCTCCGTGAGCGTTACGGCACGCAGGAAGGAAAGATCCACATCCGCAATGGAGATCTCGTCCAATTCCGCCGTGCGCGGCGCGAGCCCGCGGTCGAGCTTCAAAAATCGCAGAAACATCCGCAGGTCGAGATAATACTGGTCGACCGTCGCCTTGGAATGCCCGCAGATCGTTTCGTGATAAATCAAAAAGTCGCGCAGCACCTGCGGCGCATCTGAATAATCCATAGCCAACACCTCAAATTCTAATAAGAGCATACCAGAAGTATGGGGCAGTGTCTATTGACGAAATCCACAAATAATTCGGCAAAATAAAAATTTTGCCGAATTCAGAGGAGGAGAAAACAGCCGAAAAGCACGATAAGCGTCTTTCGGCTGTTTTCTGCGCTATTTTCTCATTTTTTCATCGTGCGCTTTCTCGCAGCTGAAATCGAAAGATCTACGCACCGAACACAGCCTTGAGCGCTTCCCGGATGTTTTTGACCGGGATCGTCTGCAGGCCGTTTTGCTTCTGCACATCATCGCGCACGTGCGCCGGGATGATGCAGCGCCGGAATCCCAGCCGTGCGATCTCCGACAGGCGCTGATTCAAATGGCTCACGGAGCGGATCTCGCCGGACAGGCCGACCTCACCGACGGCGGCCAGATCGCTGCCGACCGGCAGATCCTTATAGCTCGATGCGATTGCCAGAATGACCGCCAGATCCGTGGCCGGCTCGTCCAGCCGCAGACCGCCGACGACGTTGATGTACGCATCGCAGCTCGACAGCGAAAAACCTGCACGCTTTTCCAGCACGGCCAGCAGCAGCATGGCGCGGTTATAGTCGATGCCGTTGGCGTTCCGGCGCGCGCCGCTGTAGCCAGACGGCGTGACCAGAGCCTGCACCTCGGCCAGCACCGTGCGCGAACCCTCCATGACGCCGACGACGCAGGTGCCCGGCGTGTTGGTCGGACGTCCGGACAGTAACATTTCCGATGGGTTTGTTACCTCTCGAAGCCCGGAATCTTCCATTTCGAAGACGCCTATCTCGTTGGTTGACCCGAATCTGTTTTTTGCCGCGCGCAAAATGCGGTACGACATACTCTGATCGCCCTCGAAGTACAGCACGCAGTCGACCATGTGCTCGAGCACCTTCGGGCCGGCGATGCTGCCCTCCTTGTTGATGTGGCCGACAACGAATGCCGTATAGCCGCTGTCCTTGGCCGAGCGCATGATGCGCATCGTGCACTCGCGCACCTGACTGATGCTGCCGGGCGTCGAGGCCGTCTCGGCGTCGTACATAGTCTGAATGGAATCTACGATCAGGACGGTCGGCTGCAGGTCGTCGATCGTGGCGAGAACGGTGTTCAGGTCCGTTTCCGCCAGCACATAGATGCTGCCGTGATCAACGCCGAGGCGCTGCGCGCGCATTTTCAGCTGGCGCTGGCTCTCTTCGCCGGAGACGTAAAGGATCGTTTCCTGCTCGCTGATGCGGCCGCAGAGCTGCAGCAGCAGCGTGGATTTACCAATGCCGGGCGCGCCGCCGACCAGAACCAGCGAGCCGCGCACGGCGCCGCCGCCGAGCACGCGGTCAAATTCCCCGATCCCGGTGGAAAATCGCAGTTCTTCCTCGGCGTCCAGTTCCGAGATCAGTTTTGGCTGTGCGATACGTTTTGCGCGCGTGCCGAGAGACATTTTGGGTTCTTTCGGCGCCTCGACCAGCGTGTTCCATGCGCCGCATGCCGGGCACTGCCCCATCCATTTTGCCGTCTCATTGCCGCATTCGGAGCAATAAAAAACGGTTTTTGTACTCGATTTTGCTTTCATGTAACCATTCCTGTTTGCGGCAGAGACTGCCGGTATTGTAAGTAGGACGCGATGATCACGGCCGCCAGTTTGGTCTGGTAGCCGCCGTCCTTGAGCTTTGTACACTCGGATTCATTGGATAAAAAGCCGCACTCGACCAGTACTGCGGGACATTTCACTTCCCGCATCAGGTAGATCTTCTCCGAGATCGGCGCCGCGACGCGCCGGTTTTGCGGGTCAAGATACGCAACGAGATTGTCATGGATCTGTGTGCCGAGCGCTTCGCTGCCGTCGCTCGCCGCATACAGAACCTGCGCGCCTGACGGTTTGCAATCCGGATAGCAGTTCTGGTGGATGCTGATGAGCACGGCGTTATCCGTTTTTCGGATCAGCTCTGCGCGCTGGTGCTGGTCGGCTTTCTTTCGCTCGCCGATCGTGGTGGCATTGTCCGGATATGCAATGTCCGGGCTGTCGCGTGTCATGACGACTTCAATGCCGGTCATCTCCGCGATCGCGCGTGCGCGCAGCGCGATCTGCAGGTTAATATCCGCCTCGACCGTCCCATTTGGTGCCACTGCCCCGCCGTCCTCCCCGCCGTGACCGGCGTCAAGGATCAGGACCTGCTTTGGATCGGTCCAGTTTGCGGCCGCTTCCGCGCGCCGGAGCTGCCAGTCGGCGGCAAACCAGCCGCCGAACACCACGATCAACGCCAGCAGCACGACCAGGATCCGCTGATAGAGTAACTTTGTCACGGCGCTCCCCCCTCTTGCTATGGTATGCGGCGGGAACGGACGCTTATGACATGCTCTCAGGATACCATTTTGTGCCCGGCACGTCAACCAAGGCACAGAAAAAGAGGCACGTGGTCGACCCACGCGCCTCACAAATATCGGTTTACTGAAGCTGCTTCAGGAACGCCTCCAGACGATCCATGCCAGTCTCGATGTTTTCCGTCGAGATCGCATAGCTCAGGCGCACAAAATTCGGTGCGCCGAAGCCGCTGCCCGGCACGACCGCGACCAGGCTCTTTTCCAGCAGCAGCTTTGCAAAATCATCACCGCTGCCGATGACCTGACCGTCGATCTGCTTGCCGAGGATCTGCTCGAGATTCATCATGACGTAGAACGCGCCGCTCGGCTTCAGGCAGCTGACACCGGGCATGGCGTTGATGCGGCGCACGATCAGGTCGCGGCGCTGCTCAAATACCTGGCGCATCTGCTCCGCCTCGTCCTGCGGGCCGGAGAGCGCCTCGATGGCCGCACACTGGCACATCGTGCCCGGTGCACCGGTCGAGTGGCTGAGGTAATTGGTCATAGCCTTGGCCACCAGCGCCGGAGACAGAGAATAGCCGATACGCCAGCCAGTCATGGCATAGGTCTTGGAGACGCCATTGATGAGGATCGTGTGTGCCTTGATCTCGTCACTGAGCGCGGCGACGCTGGTGAACGGCACGCCGTCATAGACGAGCTTATCATAGATCTCATCCGAGATGATATACAGGTCGTGCTTGACGCAGACATCGGCGACAGCCTTGAGCGCCTCTTTCGGATAGACAGCGCCGGTCGGGTTGGAGGGGTTATTGAGAATGATGGCCTTCGTCTTGTCCGTGATGGCGTGCTCGAGCTGCTCCGGCGTGAGCTGGAAGCCCTGCTCCTCACTGACATTGACGACCACAGGCACACCGCCGAACAGGCGCACCATCTCATAATAGCTGACCCAGTACGGGGCCGGGACGATGACTTCGTCGCCCGGGTCGACCAGAGCGGCCAGCGCAATGTAGACCATATGCTTGGCGCCACTGGCGACAACTGCCTGCGTGGGCTCGTATTCCAGACCGTAATCCGCCTTGACGCGGTCACAGATCGCCTGACGCAGCTCGATCATGCCGGCCGCCGGGGTGTAGCGCGTCTTTCCGTCGCAGATCGCGCGCACACCGGCATAGCTGATGCGGTCGGGCGTGGCAAAATCGGGTTCTCCGGCGCCAAAGCCGATGACGTCTTTTCCTTCTGCTTTCATCTTCTTGGCCAGCGCGCTGACGGCCAGCGTCGCAGACGGGCTCACGCCGGCAGCAATTTTGGAAAGTGCCTTCATAAACATCCCTCGTTTTCTTTAGAATTCTTGCCCATAGTTTATCACAGCATTGTGAAGAAAACAACGCAAACCTTACACAAAACGCCAACCGGAATCCACATCATTTTTGCCGGATTGAGAAAAAATCTACTGCACCGTCCGCCGATATACACAAAGACGCAGCGCCTCCATGTCGTAGGCGCTGCGGCGCAGCGTAATGCAGCAGACAACGATGATGATCTGTGGTTGTGTGCTGACGGTTGTACGCATCATAGTGACCACTTATCCATTTTCCTGCTGGCGGTGCTGATGCACCGCCCGCTTACTGAATCACCTATTTTCAGGGGTACAGGGTGGAACTTTGCGCTTTTTTGTCACTCGATAAGGAACCTTGACACCCCTTCGACCATGGTAAAAACGTTCTGCAGTATAGTCAGTCAGATATCCGTCTTCTACTGAAAACACATAACGATAATGTTCATGAAACCATTCCCCTTCATACTCCATCTCCCTGTACCAATTATCTATAACCTGATCCGGCAGGTAGCGGAACGTCTCTCGGGTCATATAGAAAACCTGATCTGCCTTCGGCGTGAGAAAATAGCATTCGTATATCTGAATTCTTCCATTTACGTCATACCGGCAAATGTTTACTGCACTTGCATTGTTAGCATTATCTATCTCCACACCCAACGTCACTCCTGTATCGTACAAGATATACTCCTTTGAGCAGTGCATGTGCTCAACAACAATAAGCCGCTCTGCCGCATCAAAGCCGTATATGTGAGAAAGTCTTTCCTCCGGCGGCCGCTTCTTGCAAAGGCGGCCGCGTTTTGTGTTGCCGACCCGGAGATCTTCCGTTATGCTTGGGCAATAGTAGCCACGATGTATCGTACCGCCTGCGCAATACTGCTGATAAACAACCTGAGATCTCTGTTTCTGCAATGCGGCTGCGACATCGATCTCTTTTGCCAGCAATGCCCGCATGTAATCACGAACGAAGTCCATGCTTCGCCTCCTTTCTTAAAATTTAGGGGTAATTCCATCCAATACAACGAGGTCGAGCCGTCGTTATAGATCATGGCGAACGGCTGGTTGCCATCGTCATAGGCAAACTCGAGGGACTTCCATGACCACAGTTTACCATTGCATCAGCACAAATTCAAGAATCATCATGATTCCTGATTTCAAGACACAAATCCTGAAATCAAGAACAGAAGCAACATAAACAGGCATCCGGCGTTTTGCCGGATGCCTGTTATAACGATTTGCTATTCTCAAAAAAAAGCGTCTGCAAGCCGGTTCCCGGACACCAGACAGAGCTCTTGTCACAAAATAATACAGATCAGTGTTCCGCTGCCCTCGTTGACGACGCGCTGCAGTGTCTCCTGCAGCTTGCTGACGGCTTTGGTCGGCAGGCAGCTGAGTTTCTCCTCCACGCCCTCGCGTGCGATCGTATAGATCGGTTTCCCGAAAATGTTGGACTGCCAGAGCTGCTCGACATCCCCGTCAAAGCCCTGCAGCAGGAAGCCGAGGATCTCGCTCGATGCGTTCTCTCCGCCAATCTCCGGCGAGACCTCTGTCTCGATCGTAGTCTGGAACATGTGAATGGCTTTTGCGCTGGCCTTGAGCCGGACGCCGTAGCGCCCGCCTTTGCGGACAATCTCCGGCTCTGCCAGCTGCAGATCACCGGCCGACGGCATGACGACCCCGTAGCCCTTGCTGCGCACGTCCTCCAGTGCGCCGCGGATGTGCTGATAGTCATCCTGGATACGCCCCATTTCCGCCAGAAACGAGATGAGCTCCCCATCACTGCGCAGGGAAACGCCCGCCTGCTCGCTGATGATGCTGTAGTACAGCGCGCGCGGAAATGTGAGCACGTAACAAACGCCCCCGGTGTCCACGGAGACGTTTTCCACGTCCGCCGCTTCCAACAGTTCGCTGTCTGCGAGCACTTGCGCCGCGCGCCGTGCGTCACGCAGGCGGTGCAGTGACGGCACCTGTTCGCGCAGCAGTGCATAGAGCTGCTGCTTTGTCTCATTTTCGGGCGGCAGGACGTCCATCCACTCCGGCATACGGAAGCAAGCCTCTGTGACCGGGAATTCATACAATACCGAGCGCAGGATCTCCAGAATATCCTGCTCCGTCAGCTCCAGACAGTTGACCGGCAGGCAGGCGGCATCGTACTGCTCGCGCAGTTGAGCCGCCAATGTCTGTGCGGCCTCCCCCGCCGGATCGGCCGTGTTGAGCAGGATGAGAAACGGCTTGCCGATGTCCTGCAGCTCTGCAACGATGCGCGCTTCTGCCGCGGCATAGTCCTCCCGCGCGAGCTCGGTCACGCTGCCGTCGGTCGTGACGACAATGCCGATCGTCGAGTGCTCGCGGATAACTTTGCGCGTTCCCTCTTCCGCCGCCACGCGCATGGGGATCTCGTGATCGTACCACGGCGTTGTGACCAGACGCTCTTCCCCGTTTTCGTACTGACCGTTTGCGCCGGGGATCATATATCCAACGCTGTCGATCAGCCGCACGGAGGCGCGCACGGAAGCATCCAGCTCGATCGAGACGGCATCCTCCGGGACAAACTTCGGCTCTGCTGTCATGATCGTCCGGCCGGATCCGCTTTGCGGCAGCTCGTCGCGCGCACGCTCCCGCACGTAATCATCGGAAATATTCGGAAGCACGAGCGTTTCCATGAAGCGTTTGATGAAGGTCGATTTCCCGGTGCGTACCGGGCCGACAACGCCGATGTAAATATTCCCGCCGGTACGGGCGGCAATGTCTGCGTAAATTGAAGAATTGTCCATTCTGTCGTCCTCTCCTCATCAGTCTTACCAAAACTGTATGAGGTCCGGGACGAGAATATGCCGCCGGCAGCGTGCCGGCGGCATACGTTATGGACAATATGTCTGTGCGGTCTGATGGAGCACCTGACTGACGGTGAACGTGACATCCGGGAACTGCCGCTGAAGTTTCTCCTGCAGGACCGGGATGACCACATTTTCCGTGCAGAAGTGATCGGCGTCGATCAGGTTGATGCCAAGCTCCTTTGCCGCGAGGAAGCGGTCGTACTTCACGTCTGCCGTCACGAAGGTGTCGCAGCCCTTCGCAGCCGCCAGCTCCAGCATATTCCCGCCGGAGCCGCCGCAAACCGCGATTCTTTCCACTGGCAGGCCACCATCCACATACCGCAGCCCGTTGGCGTGCAAACGTCCGGCAACATAGGGCAGAAATTCCGCCATGGTCATGGGGTTCGGAAGCTTCCCTACACGTCCGCAGGTAAGCGTGCGCCCGTCGGCCGCCGTACCGGCCGGCTCCAGGCCGCCCGTGACCTCCGCGCCCAGCGTCGCCATGAGCGCATCATTGACGCCGCCGTCGGCAATGTCCAGATTCGTGTGCATACAGATGGCGGAAATGCCGTGCCGCGCCATGGTCAGCACCTTGCGTCCGGCGAGATCATCCGTCGTCGCGTGCCGCAGCGGCGTAAAGATGAGCGGGTGGTGCGAAACAATGAGCTGCGCGCGCAGCTCGATCGCTTCTGCGATCACGGCGTCTGTGATGTCCAGCGCCAGCAGTGCTTTTTTCACCACAGCGCCGCCGTCACCGACCAGAAAGCCGGCGTTATCAAAATCCATCTGATACCGCACCGGCGCGATCTCATTTAAGAAAGTGTAGATGTCATTGATGATCACCATGTCTGTACCTCCTTCAGGCAGGTTTGCAGCTGCGAGAGCCGCGCGTCGATCGCTGCCAGTTCCGACGCCGGCGTCAGCTTTGCAAGCGCCATGCCGGCGCGTGCGCGCGTTTGCCGCCGGATCTCTTCTGTGAGGTGCTCCGGCAGCAGCGGATCGCGGCGGCGAAGCAGCAGCTGCTCCACCGTGTATGTCTGCCCGGCCGGCTGTCCAAGCACGCGCAGGGCAAGATAGCGCTTGCCGGCATCGCGGCAGAGGGCTGCGTCCTCGATCGTAAAACCGTTGTGCCAGAGCCAGTCCGTCAGTTCCTGCACTTTGCTCTGCGGCTGCAAAACGAGCCGTTTTCCCTGCCGCAGCCACGGTGTGGCCGTCAGGATCGCACAGATCGTTTCCCCGCCCATGCCGGCAATGGTGATGACATCCGCTGCCTGCGCGTCCGGAAATTGCAGACCGTCCGCCTGCACGAACCGAACGCGCTCCTCCAAGTCGTAAGCGGCGGCGGACTTCCGCGCATTGGCAAGCGGACCGACATGGATGTCGGCCGCGATGGCCGTTTGAACGACTCCATTTTGCAGCAGCCAGACCGGCAAATATCCGTGATCTGTACCGATATCCGCAGCGCAGGCGCACGGCGGCACGAAGTCCGCGACCATTTGCAGCCGCGGTGATAGATGAATGGAATCCATACTTACTCCTCCGGAAACGCCAAAAGCCGGCGTACCGCCGGCTTTTGATCCATGTCTGTATCTTACAGACTCTCCAGATAGGTGCGCAGCTGCTCGAGGAACTCGTCCGGATCCACGTCGTGTGCAAGGCAAGCCTGCTCCAGCGTCTCGCCACTGGCCATGGCGCAGCCGAGGCAGTGCATGCCGATGTTCTGGAACACGGGCATGGCCTCCGGCGCATTGGACAGGATCTCCGAAATCATCGTATCTCTGGAAATTTCAAACATAATCTTTTTACCTCCGGTAGTTTGCTTGTGAGAAAATGATTGGGTCGCACGAAGCGCCCCAATCATTTTAACCAGTTTATCTGCTGATTAGTGCTGCTCTCTCATCTTCGCGAAGCACTCGCTGCAGTAGACAGGACGGTCAGACTTCGGCTCAAACGGAACTCTGGCCTCGCCGCCGCAGGCAGCGCAGGTAGCAGTGAAGAACTCGCGGGGACCGCGGGCGGCGTTCTTGCGCGCGTCACGGCAGGCCTTGCAGCGCTGGGGCTCATTCTGGAAGCCCTTTTCCGCATAGAATTCCTGCTCACCGGCGGTGAAAACGAACTCTGCGCCGCACTCTTTGCACTTCAACGTTTTGTCTTCGAACATGATAAATCCTCTCTTTTGAAAAACTTGCCTCTCGGCTATATTGCGTTCAGCTCTTGCTGAAGTCGCTGAAATTGGGGAGCCGCGCCAGTTTGCGGCGGATCCGCTGCACGGCATTGTCAATGGATTTTTCGGGTTTGTTCGTCTCGGCCGCCATCTCGGCATAGGAAAGGCCGGACAGGTACAGCCGAAGCACCCGCGCTTCAAACGCTGACAAATACCGGGTAAATGCGGACAATAGCTCTTGTTCACTCTCTCTGGCCAGAACCTGCTCCTCAGTAACACGACAATTTGCTTCCGGATAGCTGGACGCCTGGGTCTGTGATTCTTCTGAGAGGATGCTGTCTAGGGAAATGCCGCTGTTGAGCGGAGAATGCTTCTGTCTGGAAGCGGACTTGATGGCACTGTAAATGCGGTTGCTGATACAAACCTCTGCAAACGCTTTGAAAGGCACATTGGACGCCGGGTCATACTGCCGGATGGCAGAGAGCAGGCCAAGCATTCCTTCCTGAATGAGATCCTCGCTGTCACCGCCGATGAGAAAAAGCGGCCGCGCGCAAATGCGCACCAGGCGGCTGTAGCGCTCTGCGAGCGCTTCCTCCGCGTCGGCATTCCCGGCACTCACCAGTGCCAGCAGCTCTGCATCAGACAGTTTGGAATCATCCATCATAACCTTCAAAACTCCAATACCACTCAAAACAAATTATAACTAAAAACGTTGAAAAGTCAATACATTTTTGTACAAAATGCACGTTTCGGGGACATTCAGCGCTTTTTTCAGAAATCTATCTCCTGCTGGCCGATGTATTCCAGGCCAAGATGCTCATAAGCACGGCGTGTGACGCAGCGGCCGCGGGGCGTGCGCGTCAAAAAACCCTGCTGCAGCAGATACGGCTCATAGACGTCCTCGAGCGTCACGGCCTCTTCGCCAATCGTCGCCGCGAGCGTTTCCAGGCCGACCGGCCCGCCGTGATAGAATTCAATGATACTGCGCAGCATCCGCCGGTCCGTCGCATCGAGGCCCATCTCGTCCACTTCCAGGCGCAGCAGCGCGGCGTTGGCGACCTCTTTGGTGATGACGCCGTCGGCGCGCACCTGCGCATAGTCGCGCACGCGCTTGAGCAGACGGTTGGCAATGCGCGGCGTGCCACGCGAGCGCGAGGCGATCTCATACGCGCCGGCACTGTCGATCTCCACCTTGAGGATACCGGCGCTGCGCTCTACGATCTTCTGCAGCTCGGCCGGGCTGTAGAGCTCCAGACGCAGATTGACGCCGAAGCGGTCGCGCAGCGGCGCTGTCAGCTGTCCGGCGCGCGTGGTCGCTCCGATGAGCGTAAAGTGCGGCAGATCCAGCCGGATCGAATTGGCCGACGGACCTTTGCCGATGATGATGTCGATCGCGTAGTCCTCCATGGCGGGGTAAAGGATCTCCTCGACTGCGCGGTTGAGGCGGTGGATCTCGTCCACGAAGAGAATATCATGTTCCTGCAGGTTGGTCAGCAGCGCAGCCAGATCGCCGGCCTTTTCGATCGCCGGGCCAGAGGTGATGCGCATGTTCACGCCCATCTCGTTTGCGATGACGGCGGCCATCGTCGTCTTGCCAAGCCCCGGAGGGCCGTAGAGCAGTACGTGGTCGAGCGGCTCGCCGCGCAGGCGCGCCGCGTCGATGCAGACCTGCAGGTTCTCTTTCGCTTTTTCCTGACCGGTATAATCCTTCAGCAGCCGCGGGCGCAGAGAGCCCTCGCCGGAATCCTCCGGAAGCACGCGGGAAGAGGTGACGACCTCCTGCTGGGCGTCCTCGGAAAAACTGATACTCATATACGCTCCCTCCCCTGCTTACTGCTGCATCATGGCGCGCAGCGCGGCCTTGATGATCTGATCCGCGCTCATGCCCTCGATGGACGGTAGCGTGCGCAGCGCCGCATTGATCTCCGGCATGCTGTAACCGAGCACGGACAGGCCGGCGATCGCATCGCTGCGCGCGGCCGAGGCCGCGTCCGACGCGGGCACTGCCGGCGTCAGGTCTGCAAAGTCCACGCTCGCGCTCTCTTTGGCCATTTTGTCCTTGAGCTCGAGCAGGATGCGCTGCGCAATGCGCTTACCGATGCCCGGCGCGCTCGTGAGCGCCTTTTCATCGCCGTTGAGCACCGCCAGCGCCAGCCCGTCCGGCGTGTTGGACGAAAGGATCGACAGCGCCGCCTTCGGTCCAACGCCGGAGATGCCGAGCAGCAGCTCAAAGCAGTGCTTTTCGCTCTTGCTGGCAAAGCCGTAGAGATCATGTGCATCTTCGCGGATACACTCATACGTATAGAGCTTGGTGCGCTCGCCCGTTCTGACGCTGCTGATCGTGTTCAGGCTGGCGTTGAGCGCATAGCCCACGCCGCCGCACTCCAGCACGACCAGATTCGGTTCGATATCGGTAACGACTCCGTTTATGTGGTAGAACATGGATCAAATCTCTCCTGTTGATGGATCAAAGATGTGGCGCTGCGCGCATGGCAGAGCGCGATGGCGACGGCGTCCGCCGCGTCGTCCGGCTTCGGCACGGCCTGCAGGGACAGGATGCGGCGCACCATGTCCATGACCTGCTTTTTGTCCGCACGGCCGTAACCGACGACCGCCTGCTTGACCTGCAGCGGCGTGTATTCATAGATCTGCAGCCCGGCCTGATAGCCCGAGAGCAGGATGATGCCGCGGCCATGGGCAACGGCGATGCCGGTCGTGATATTCGTATTGAAAAACAGCTCCTCGACCGCCATCACTTCCGGGTGAAACTGCGCGATGAGTTCATTCAGGTCGCGGTAGATCTGGTCGAGCCTGCTGGACAGCTGCGTTTTGGCCGGCGTTGTGATCACGCCACAGGTCAGCAGACGCTGGCTGCGCTTTTCCGCGTCCAGCACTGCGAAGCCGACCGTGGCGATGCCGGGGTCAACGCCCAGGATCCGCATATGCATCACTCCAATTAAATAAATATAGCATATTTTCGCCCCGTAGGCAACTGCCGGGCAAAGAAAAAAGCGCCCCGAATCGTTTCGGAGCGCTTGAAAACACGTATGTCACGCACGCGGGTGCGCCTTGTTGTAGACATCCTTGAGCTGCTTGCTGACAAGGTGCGAATAGATCTGCGTCGAGGAGATGTCCGCATGGCCGAGCATTTCCTGAATGGCATGGATATCCGCGCCGTTTTCCAGCAGATGCGCCGCGAAGGAATGGCGCAGCGTGTGCGGTGTGATCGTCTTTTCGATGCCGGCCTTGGTCTGATAGTTCTTGATGAGCTTCCAGAAGCCCTGACGCGACATCCGTTCCCCGCTGACGTTGACGAACAGCGCCTGTTCATCCGGCGCTGCGATCATCTGCGGGCGGATGAAGTTGATGTACTCCGTGAGCGCACGGACAGCCGCCGGATACATGGGGATCATGCGCGCTTTGTCGCGGCCCTGGCAGCGGATAACACCGGCGGACAGATTTACATCCGTAATGTTGAGCGAGATCAGTTCGCTGACACGGATACCGGTCGCATACAGCAACTCGAGCATGGCGCGGTCACGGTAGCCCTTGGCGTCCGTGCACTCCGGCTGCGCCAGCAGCAGCTCGACCTCTTTGCTCGAGAGGATCTGCGGCAGCTTCTGCTTGGCCTTGTCCGGTACGAGCTTGCCGGTCGGATTGTGCTGCACATAGTGATTGTTGAGCAGGAACCCATAGAAATTTTTCAGCGATGCGATCGCCCGGGAAACCGTGGCAACGGACTTGCCGTTGCTGCGCATCCAGTCGATGTATTCACACAGCTCTTCCTCTTCCGCGGAGCCAAGATCGGCATCCGTGTGTGCGTGCAGATATTCGCTGAGTTGGCGGATATCCCGCAGATATGAGGAAATCGTATTTTGCGACGAGCGCTTGACATCGCGCAGGTAGGACTCGAACAATTCCATTCCGTCGGAATCCCGCATGACGACTTCCCCCTTTCCAATCAGATTTCATCAACAGTGACCACAGGTCACAGAATAAGCCGTGTGAAAAACGGTACTGCATAGCACGCGGCGGCCGCAGCCGCCAACAGCAGGCAGAACACAAGCGCCAGTTCCCGGGAATATCGCTCCGATGATACGGGGACTGGTAGGCCGCGCCGCTGCTCGAGCAGACGCACAGACATCTGCGCGCAGAGCGTTCCGAGCAGAAACAGCGCCGGCACAAGAAAAATGCCGGGCAGACCGACTGCGACGCAGGAGAGCCAAAACGCATGGTCGCAGCCGGAATTCAGGAAGGCGGCCGCCGTACATGCGGACAGAAAGCCTTTGATCCCGAAAACGGCCGGAATCAGCAAAAAACCAAGATACGACGTAGACAGCAGCAAAAACGCAAAACCGTAGGCGCACGAGACGCACAGCTCCGGCAGCAAGCCGCCGTACAGCGTCCCACCCGCGCCGCTGCTGCTCAAAAAGGAAAGAACCGGATTTGACGGCTCCGGCAGCGCAGCATTGGCACCGAAGCAGCAGCCGATCACATAGCCCGCCGCCATACCGACCGCGAGCAGCGGCGGCAGCGGAAAGCGGGAGACGGCCGGTTTCCGGCGCACACGCAATCTGTTATGTCGCACATTCATCACCACTGACAGCCTATGAACACGCGCTCATAACATGACAATTTACATAATGCGTTGTAGACATAATATAATACAAATCGAAAATGTTATCAAGTAGTTCGTCAGAATTTGTTCATTTTTGTTTATTATGACAAGAAATTATGTTAACAATATTATGTAAACCGCGTAACTGAGCAGAAAGAGATGCTCAGTATTTCCAGCAGTATATGACTACATTTCGGTAATCATTGCGTATTGAACGCAATATATAGGTAATCAAACAATGATTATGTAAACTTTCCGACTGATTACGAACCGTAATATCTCTTCTGTTTCCGTTTTTTCTTCTTTGTTCTATTTCGTAACTTTTTATGAAAAATGCACGAACCGACGATCGCGGCAGCCAGCGCGGTCAGCAGCGTCATGGCGGTAGAGGCGCAGAATACCTGCGCACCAACGGCCGCCTTCAGGATGAGATATCCGATCGCCCACACCGCCCATGTCATCGCTCCGCCAAGTGCCCTCCCCTGCTCCGGCCGCGGTGAGAGCGCGCCGGCAGCAAGACACGCAAGCCCGCAGCACACCAACGCAGCAAGGCGCACATCTGTGCCGGGCAGCACATCGTGATTCATGGCCAGCGCAGCCAGCCAGCTCAAGAGCAGCGCGAGTCCAAGTCCGGCCAGGCCGGCCGCCGCCGCGCGCGAGAGCATCGGCAGCCATTTTTGTTCCGTATTCAAAAAAACACCCCCTGCAGAACGTATGCATCACAGCATATTCCTGCAGGGGGTGAATCATTCCGAAAGAAGCGTTACACCTCGGGACCCTTCGGCTCCTCGTGCTTCGGCTCTTCCTTTTTCGCTTCTTTTGCTTTCTGCTTGGCAGCCTTGCGATCCTGAGCTTCCTTGGCAGCCTGCGCCTCGGCGCGGGCGTTCGTGGAAATGGCCCACTTGGCAACCTGGATGCGAACCTGATCCTCGCTGGTCTCGAAGGTCACGCTGTCGTCCGTGACGTGGACGACTTTGCCCATCATACCGCCGATCGTGACGATATCGTCACCGACTTTCAGATTGGAACGCATTTCATTGAGCTTTTTCTTCTTCTTGTTCTCCGGAAGGATCAGGAACAGGTAGAAGATGACAAGCATCAGAACGATCATGATAATGGATGAATATCCGCCAGAGCTTCCCATGGTTTTACCTCCGTATAAAGATAAAGATATTATATCTGCTTTCCTATGCAAATGCAAGCATTAAATGCGCATATCGAGTACGGATGTGTAACTTTTCCGGAACGCCTCATACTCCCCTGCCTCGATCGCCGCGCGGATGCGCTGCATGAGCGTATTATAAAAATACAAATTATGCATCACGGCAAAGCGCATGGCCAGCATCTCTTCCGCCTTGAACAGGTGCCGCAGATAGGCGCGGGAATACCGCCGGCAGACCGGGCAGTCGCACTGCGGGTCGATCGGCTGCTCATCGCGCTGATATTTCTCATTTTTAATGTTGATGATGCCTGACCACGTGAACAGATGTCCGTGGCGGCCGTTGCGCGCCGGCATGACGCAGTCGAAAAAGTCCACGCCGCGCGCGACGGATTCGATGATGTTCCCCGGTGTGCCGACGCCCATTAGGTAGCGCGGCTTGTCGGCCGGCATATAGGGCTCGACGGCAGCAATGGTATCATACATCTCCTGCGTCGTCTCCCCCACCGCGAGGCCGCCGATCGCATAACCGGCCAGATCGAGGTCTGCGATCTTCTTCATATGCTCAATGCGCAGATCGTGAAAAATGGTGCCCTGATTGATGCCGAAGAGCACCTGGCCGGGATTGACAGCATCGTCACGGCCGGTGTAATCCGTGAGCGCCGCCTTGCAGCGCTGCAGCCAGCGATACGTCCGGTCGCAGGAGTTTTTCACGTAGTCGTACGGCGACGGGATCTTGATGCACTCGTCAAACGCCATCGCAATATCCGAGCCAAGATTGGCCTGAATGCGCATACTCTCTTCCGGCCCCATGAAAATGTGCCGGCCGTCCACATGGCAGTTGAAGGCAACGCCTTCTTCCGTGATCTTCCGAAGCTGCGCCAGCGAAAAGATCTGGAATCCGCCGCTGTCGGTCAGAATCGGTTTTTCCCAGGTCATGAATTTGTGCAGGCCGCCCAGGTCGCGGATCAATTCGTCGCCGGGACGCACGTGCAGGTGGTACGTGTTGGACAGCTCGACCTGGCAGCCGATCGTCTCCAGATCCTCCGCCGAGAGCGCGCCCTTGATGGCCGCCTGCGTGCCGACATTCATAAACACCGGCGTCTGCACCGTACCGTGCGGCGTTGTGAACGCGCCGCGGCGCGCATGGCCGTCTTTGCAAATCAGTTGAAACATAGTTTGCTTGCCTTTCTGTTTGGATTGCCTACTTATTCTAACAGATTGCAGCATCAAGTCAAGCGTTCCCGGAAGATTTGCGTATTAGTGGGCCAGCGCCTTCTGCACACGCCTTTTCAGCGCCTCCAGGCCCAGCATCACGGCAATGCCGAGCGCGAACCAGAGGAGGTGAAAATCAGATATTGTCATAGCGTGCTGCGGCACCTTCAGTGTCGTCGGGCCGACGATGATCGCATAGAGAGAGCCGAGCATCATGCCCAACACGGCATAGGTGACGGCGCCCGGCGCTTTGCGCATCCAGCCGCGGATGCAATGCGGAGCAATGGCAAAGCCCGCGAGCAGGCCCAGCCCAACCGCCGCCAGCAGCCAGAACTGGCCGAACTGAAATTGCAGCAGGTCTTTCATTGCCGCGATCACGGGCAGGCAGAGTCCGCACGACATCAGCAGAGACGAACCGGAGATGCCCGGCAGCACCATCGCCGAGATCGCCAGCGCCCCGGCCGCAAACGCATACAGCGCCGTGCCGATGCCGAAGCCGAGGTCGTTGACCAGCGCGGACAAACGCAGCGCCGAGAGCCCGACGACCAGCACAAGGCCGCCCAGAAACGGCAGCCAGTTTTCCCGAAACGCGCCGAGCACGGCGCGCTGCTCGCGCATGACCAGCGGAACGGAAACGAGCACAAAGCCGAGAAACAGCGAGATGAGCTGATAAACGCCGTCCGTAAACGCGCCTGCCAGCACCGTAACGGCCAGCGCCATGCCGACGGCCCAGCCCGCCGCCAGCTTCAGCAGATAGCGCAGGCCGCACAGCCGCTCCTGCTTTGTTCCGTGCACGAGGGCATCGAGCGAGCCGACAAATACATCGTAAAACCCCATCAGGAAGGCAATCGTCCCGCCGGAGACGCCGGGCACACTGTCTGCCAGCGCCATGCAAAAGCCACCCAGAACCGTATAACCATGTTTTTTCATTTCTTTTTCTCCTGTCATGGCGACCGGGCAGCACAAAATGTACTGCCCGGTTGTGGGAATGTCCTGACTTCAGGCGCAGCAGCTCCGAAATGCGCCGGGATAAAACCGTCCAGATCCGGGACCGGCATCGGCTCAGTCAGGTAGCCAAGCACGGCGCCGCTGAGGTCTACATAGCAGTCATAGCGCATCCAGTCGGTGTGGAACGTGAGCTCGACAAGCGTACCGTCCCGGTCGAAAAGGCGATCCCGTCAGAGCAGAAGTCGGTCGATCTGGAGCATCTGTCGCACTGGCTGGATAAGTACGACGGCAAGTATGCGATCGGCGCCTGCTCCTGCCGCCGGTCCCGCAGAGTGCGCGATGAGGGCTGCGGCCATCTGGAAGAGGACATATGCATTACCGTCGGTGACATGGCGACCTACGCCATCGAGACCAACAAAGCGCGCCCTGCAACGCGCGAAGAGGTCATGGAGATCCTGCAGCGCGCCGAGGAAAACGGCTTTGTGCACCAGATCACGAATATTGACGGCGAGAACAAGATCCACGGCATCTGCAACTGCTGCGTCTGCTCCTGCTACGCGCTGCGCACCAGCCAGCTGTTCAACACGCCGAATATGTCCGCATCCGCTTACCGCGCGCATGTCGATCCGGAAAAGTGCGTTGCCTGCGGTCAGTGCGCCAAGGTGTGCCCGGCGGGTGCCGCCAAGCTCGGGCAGAAGCTGTGTACGAAGGAGGGGCCGATCGTCTATCCGAAGCAGGTGCTGCCGGATGAGACCAAATGGGGCCCGGAAATGTGGAACGAAAATTACCGAGACGACAATCCGTCCGCCAACTGCTATGACACCGGCACCGCCCCCTGCAAGAGCAACTGCCCGGCGCATATTGCCGTCCAGGGCTATATCCGCATGGTTGCCGAAGGCCGCTACATGGACGCGCTCAAGCTTATCAAAAAAAGAGAACCCCTTCCCCGCCGTCTGCGGCCACATCTGCGACGGCCTCACGCTTCAGACCGCACAGCCGGACATCTTTGTTGGCGGCGATGTGGCCACCGGGCCGAAGTTTGTGATCGACGCCATTGCCGCCGGCAAGGAAGCCGCCATTTCCCTGCACCGCTACGTGCACGAGGGCCAGAGCCTGACGATCGGCCGCAACCGCCGCGTGTATCCCGAGCTGGACAAGCGCAATGTTGCCCTGCCGACGGCGTGCTTCGACGCGCCGGTACGGCAGGTGCCTGCGGCGCTCTCCGGCGCGGAAGCGCGCAAGACGTTCCGCGACCCGCGCTGCACGTTCACGGAAGAGCAGGTCAAAAAGGAGGCGTCCCGCTGCCTTGGCTGCGGCGTGTGCACGACCAGATGCGAGTTTGACGCCATCCACCTGCGCCGCGATCACCCGGAAGCGACCAAGATGATCCGCTCCGAGGACAAGATGAAAGCCATTCTCCCCTACATGGTCAAGCGTGCTGCCAGGATCAAGGGCGCAGCAAACGCAGCTGAAACCGTTGTTCATAACAGACGTATCCCCGCCGATGCCTGAAAAGGCATCGGCGGGGATATCCCTTTAAAAAGCAGCGCGCCCCGGCCATTTTGGCCGGGGCGCGCTTGCATTGCTGCATATTACTCGATCGTGATGGTCGTGTGCTTCGGAAGCTCCTTCGGCGCAGCCTTCGGGACGCTGATCTTCAGAATGCCATCCTCGAACTTCGCGGAGACATCTGCGGATTCCACATCGTCACCGACATAGAAGCTGCGGCTCATGGAGCCGGCGTAACGCTCCTGGCGCAGGAACTTGCCCTTCTTATCGGACTCGTCCTTGTCCAGACCCTTGGCAGCGCTGATCGTCAGGTAACCGTCCTGCAGATCGACCGTCACTTCATCCTTCTTGAAGCCCGGCAGGTCCACGTCCAGTTCGTACGAGCCGTCCAGTTCGCGGACATCGGTCTTCATCAGATTTCTGGCGTGCTTGCCATACAGCTCACTGCTGACCTGCGGCATCATACGGCCGAAATCAAAGAAATCGGATAGCGAATCATCAAACAGGTTTTCACCAAAAATGCTCGGCAACATAAGTCATTCCTCCATTCATACCTTTCGTAGGCGCTGGGGAAAAACTCCACGCGTTGGCGAACTCTGTTACCGTTTGTACAACAATGCCTGATCTCCGGAGGCCCTCTGGAGGCCCTCCCTCATCGATCGTCTTCATCATAGCACGCTTTTTAGCACTGTCAATAGGTGAGTGCTAACGTTCACAAAAGGCACTATGTTTGTTCACAAAATATGCAACAAGATACCTCAACTAAATTTCCAACGCCGCTTGGTGCTCCAGCAGCCAGTCGATTTCCCAGTCGATACAGTGTATCCCTACCGGTATCTGCTCCAGCGGGCAGCCGACATAGCTCAGGCGCAGCAAATGCTGCGCGCGGCCAGATGCTGCCGCAGCGCCTGCGTGTCGGCGGATAGCGCAGGAGCGCATCCGGCCGCTGCTGCGCGAGCTCGTCGGCCAGCGCGACAAATTGCCGCGTCTCCTCCCGCGTCGCCAGCGGCGTGCTGGTGGCAAAATCATAGACCGGCCCGGTCTTCGACTGCCCGGCCTGAAAACTGTCGAGCACCACGCCGTCGGCAAAGAACTCGAAATTATCCAGCGGCAGGACATAACACCCGCTGCCCTGACAGCGGCGGATATAACCGTTGGCCTCCAGCAGATCATACGCCTTTCCACCGTGGCGACGTTGACCTGGTATTTCCGGCTCATAAACCGATACGACGGCAGCGGCTGTCCGGCCGCGATCTCGCCGGAGAAGATCTGTGCGCGCAGCTGCGCATAGATCTGCTGATACAGGCGCTTTGCGCCGTCGCGGACTACGCGCATGCGCAGAATCCGGACTGTCTCGTCATCGTGGACAATACCTTTTCCACGCCGCTGTTGGTGCAGCCGCTGAAGCTGGGCGCGGATGTCGTCGTGCACGGCGCGACCAAGTATCTCAACGGCCACGGCGACGTGGTCGCGGGTTTCTCGGCGGCGCGCAAGGAGATCATGGACCAGATCCGCATGGTCAGACTCAAGGACATTACGGGCGCAGTGCTCGGGCCGCAGGAGGCGTTTTTGATCCTGCGCGGCCTCAAGACGCTCAAGGTGCGCATGGACGCCGTCTGCGCAAACACGCAGAAAGTGGTGGACTTCCTTGCCGGCTCCAAGTATGTGCAGAAAGTGTTCTATCCCAGTCTGGAGAACCATCCCGATCACGCCGTGGCCGTCCGCGAGATGACGCGGTTCGGCGGCGTTGTCTCGTTCGAGATGGGCAGCTTCGAGGAAGCCAAGGAGGTGCTCAACCACGTGCATCTGTGCGCGCTGGCCGTCAGCCTCGGCGACTGCGGGACGCTCATCCAGCATCCGGCTTCCATGACGCACTCCATGTGCACGAAAGAAGAGATCGAGGCCGCCGGCTTCTCGGATCGCCTGATCCGTCTGGCGGTCGGTCTGGAAGACACCGATATATCATCGCCGATCTGCAGCAGGCATTTGAAGCTGCGCAAAACTGAACCGATACAGCAAAAAACAGGCTCGCGGCCGCGAGCCTGTTTTTTCATTTTCTTACTCAGCGCCGCCGGCATCGAGGCCATCGGCGATGAACATGGCGTCGCCAAACGAGAAGAACCGATAGCGGTTTTCGACGGCGATCTTGTATGCGTTGAGGATGTGCTCCCGCCCGGCCAGCGCCGACACGAGCATGATGAGCGTGCTCTCCGGCAGGTGGAAATTCGTGACGAGCGCATCCATGCACTTGAATTTGTAGCCGGGGTAGATGAAGATGTCCGTCCAGCCGGACTGCGCGCGGAGCGTTCCGTCCGCATCCGCAAAGCTCTCGACCGTGCGGCAGGATGTCGTGCCGATGCAGACGACGCGGCCACCATTGGCCTTCGTCTCGTTGACCATGCGCGCCGTTTCCTCCGGGATGATGCAAAACTCCGAGTGCATCGGGTGATCCTCGATCTCGTCCTCCTTGACAGGGCGGAACGTGCCAAGGCCGACGTGCAGCGTGACATAGCCGATCTTCACACCCATGTCCGCGATCCGCTGCAGCAGCTCCTTCGTGAAGTGCAGGCCGGCTGTCGGCGCGGCGGCGCTGCCAAGCTCGCGGGAATAGACCGTCTGGTAGCGCTCCTGATCCTGCAGCTCTGCCTTGATGTACGGCGGCAGCGGCATTTTGCCCAGCCGCTCGAGCACCTCCAGAAAGATGCCGTCATAGTGAAACTGTACGATCTTGTTGCCGTCGGCGATCGCATCGACGACCGTAGCGGTGAGTTCCCCGTCGCCAAACGAGAGCGCAGTGCCGGGCTGGGTCTTGCGGCCCGGCCGGGTCAGGCACTCCCACTTGCCGTCGCCAAGGTCGCGCAGCAGCAGCACCTCGACCGCACCGCCGGTGCTGCGGTGGCCGAGCAGGCGCGCCGGAAGCACGCGCGAATCGTTGAGCACAAGGCAGTCGTTCGGACGCAGGAACTGCGGCAGCTCGTAAAAGTGATGGTGTGCGACAGCGCCGGTCGTTTTGTCCAGCGTCAGCAGCCGGGAGGCATCGCGGCGCTCGAGCGGCGTCTGCGCGATGAGCTCCTCCGGCAGGTCAAAATAAAAATCCGATTTTTTCATGCTACATAAGCTCCAGTATAGTAGAAACTGATAATCTCTTCATAGGTTTTGCCGTGTTCCTGCGCCATGGCCTTGGCCCCCCACTGACTCATGCCGCAGTTGTGGCCATAGCCGCCGCCGACGACAGAATAAGTGTCCGAGGCAGCGTCATACTCCACGGTAAAGTGGCGGCTGTTATAGCGCAGGCCGCAAACACTTGTCAGGAACGTGCGCACGGCGTCCTTGCTGTAGGTCTTACCGCCGACCGTCACGGTCATGGCATTGCCAATGGGCGTATAGGTGATGGAGACGTCCCCGACGGCTGCACGGGAGATGGTCGTGCTCCAGCTCTTGCAGTAAAATTCGATGTCCTTCTCATACGGATCGACGACACCGCGCAGGTACGGCACCTTGGTCACCCAGACGTTTTCGGAGTCCTCGGTCGCGCCGCCGTCCGCCGCAAAGTAGAACGTTTCGCACAGCTTGCCCTCATAGCGGACGAACTTCCCTGCCGTCTCATCCACGGCGCGGTCACTGTTCGCTGATGCGTCAAGTGTACCGTAATAGACCTGGCTGGTCGTTGTACCTGTCACGTCAAAGCCGTAGGCCGGCGAGCCGTTCATGTGGGAAGCGACATAGGTGCGCGCGCAGACCGCCTGCGCCTTGAGCGCCTCGAGCGGCCAGCCGCTGCTCATTTCATACGGCGTGACGCCCTTGACATAGGGCTCCAGACCGACGAAATTCACCAGCGTGAGCTTCTGCGGTTCCTGTGTGCTGAGGCGGGTAAACTGAAAATCGCCGTAATACGTGCACGACCGGCTGCCGTTGCGCTCCTTGCACTCGGCAACCTGCGTGATGGCAGCACCGCTGCCGTTCTGCGGTGCAAGCGAGAGCGAGCGGGTCGAGCCGCAGTCGAAGCCGAACAGGATCTGCTCCGTGCCGGCCTTCACGACCAGCACACTGCGTGCGCCGCCGGAGATAACTGTCCCCTGCCCCGCCGGTGCATCGTCCGCGCTCCGGTAACTGCCGATGCGCACGCGGTAGCTGCCGTTATAGTACACCGGATAGCCGCCGCAGCTGTTGGCCGCTGCCTGCGCAGCGTCAAAGCTCGCATAGGTATCGCCGAGCTGGACATGATAAGCGCCGAACGCGCTGTCCCCAACCGTGACGTTCGTATCCGCAATAACGGTGACGGCGCTCTCCGCTGTCGAACCGACGGACTGGAACACACGATCGGAGTCATAGTATCCGAAGGCGAAGCCGGAACCGGTCTTGATCTGCAGATGGACCGCATCCAGCGCCGTCGAGCCGAAGGCCAGACCGACGCGGACGATACCGTTTGGAATGTTCGGCTGCTCATCGTCGTATTCACTGCCGCCGAGCAGCTGCGTGCCGCTCGCCGTGGCGGCATAGACGCCGCGCTCCGGCAGCTTCGCCGTGCTGCCGTCCGCGCCGATGGCATACGCATCCGCCAGCGCCAGCGTGTTTTCTCCGTCATTGACGTAATACTCCTGCGCGCCGAAGGCCGGCACACAGGGGATCGCAGCCAGCATGACGGCGGCAAGCAGCGCCGTTATCACTCGTTTCAGGCTTGATTTCATAGCGCACCTCGCTGTTTCGTGAGAGTGGTCATACGCAAAATATGACACTTTATTATAATTATAATGATTTTCTGCGCATTATGCAAGTGCTTTTCCATGGCAAAACGCCCCCGGAGATACCGGGGGCGTTACAGGTATGCAAATTAAAAATGCAGGAACATTTTCGCAATGGAGAAATAGATCAGCAGCGACACGGCGTCCGTGATCGTCGAAATGAGCGGACTTGCCATGACGGCCGGGTCGACGCCGATCTTTTCCGCGATCATCGGCAGCAGACTGCCCACGACCTTTGCGAACATGACCACGAACACGATCGTGCAGCAGACGGTCGCCGCGACCGGCATCGTGACGGCGATGTTGCCCAGCAGCAGCCGGTCAACGAGCAGCATCTTGATAAAGTTGGCCGCCGCGAGCGAGACGCCGCACAAAAACGCAACGCGCAGCTCCTTCCAGATCACGCGCAGCGCGTCCGACGGAGAGGTATCGCCCAGCGACAGGCTGCGGATGATCGCCGTGGATGACTGGCTGCCGGAGTTGCCGCCCGTGCCCATGAGCATGGGCATGAACGACGCAAGCGCGACCTGCGTGGCCAGTGCGTCCTCAAAGTGCGTGACGATCATGCCGGTGAACGTCGCCGAGAGCATGAGGAACATCAGCCACGGGATGCGGTTTTTCCAGATATCCACGACGCTCGTGCGGGAGTAGGGCTTATCGGACGGCGTGATACCGGCCATCTTTTCGATGTCTTCCGTCGTCTCCTGCTCCATGACGTCGATGATATCGTCGACCGTGACGATACCGACGAGACAGCCTTCCTTATCCACGACCGGGATCGCGATCAGGTCGTAGTTGGAGATCATCTCCGAGACCTCTTCCTGGTCGTCGGTCGTGGAGGCATAGATGACGTTCGTGTCCATGATGTCTTCCAGGATCACGTCATCGTCCGACAGCAGCAGATCCTTGACGGTGACAACGCCTTCGAGCTTGCGCTTGGCGGACGTGACATAGCAGACGTAGATTGTCTCCTTATCCTCGCCGATCTTGCGGATGCGGGCGAACGCCTCGCGCACGCTCATGTATTTTTTCAGGTCCACAAACTCGGCCGTCATGATGCTGCCGGCAGAATTCTCGGGATATTTCAGGTACTGGTTGATGAGGTTGCGCGTGGCAGGCGTCGCCGTGCGCATGACACGCTTGACCACATTGGCCGGCAGCTCCTCCATCATGTCGACGGCGTCGTCAACATACAGCTCTTCGATGATGCCGGCAAGCTCCGTATCGGTGATGGAGTTGATGATCGTCTCTTGCTCCTCGACCTCGAGGTTGGCGAACACGGCCGCCGCGATCTCCTTGGACAGGATACGGAACACCATGGCCATCCGCTGCGGGTTATCCTCCCACAGCTCGCCGAGGAACTCGGAAATGTCAAACTCGTTCATCTCGCCGAGCTTTTGGCTCAGCGCCTTCATCCGGTGCTGATCGAGAAGTGCAAAGAGCTCGTCGTGCAGTGCCTCGTAATCTTCGTATTCCCGGTTCTGATCGTCCATCTCTCTGCCCCTCCTTTCCGTCCGGTCTCAAAGCATCAACCGTTCAGGTATTCTTTCTGGCTGCAGCTCAGGCTGTCAATGGAAACGCCCATGGCCTTGAGCTTGCGGCGCGCAATGTTGTCATCGATTTCCGCGGGGACCGACACGACGCCCGGTTTCAGCTGGCCACGCGTGCGCACCAGATACTCCGCGCTCATGGCCTGCACGGCAAAGCTCATGTCCATGATCTCCGCCGGGTGGCCGTCACCGGCCGCCAGATTGACCAGCCGCCCCTGCGCAATGACATAGATCGTCTTGCCGTTCGGCAGACGGTAAGCATCAATATTGTGCCGCGCCTCATAGATTTCATCCGCGCAGCGGTCGAGCGCCTCCATGTCGATCTCGACATTGAAGTGTCCGGCGTTGGAGACGATCGCGCCGTCCTTCATCCGCTCGCAGTGCTCGAGCGTAATGACGTCTTTGCAGCCCGTGACGGACACGAAAATGTCACCGATGGCGGCGGCATCCATCATCGGCATGACCTCGTAGCCGTCCATAACGGCCTCGAGCGCCCGGATGGGGTCAACTTCTGTCACGATGACTTTCGCGCCGAGGCCCTTGGCGCGCAGGGCCACGCCCTTGCCGCACCAGCCATAGCCGCTCACGACGACGTACTTGCCGGCCACGACGAGGTTCGTCGTGCGCATGATGCCGTCCCACACGGACTGACCCGTACCGTAGCGGTTATCGAACAGGTGCTTGCAGTCGGCGTCATTGACCATGATCATCGGGAAACGCAGCGTTCCGGCACGGTCCATGATCCGCAGGCGGTGGATGCCGGTCGTCGTCTCCTCACAGCCGCCGATGACCTGCGGAATAAGATCCGTGAACTCCGTGTGCATCAGGTGCACAAGATCGCCGCCGTCGTCAATGATGATGTTCGGCCCGACGGAGAGCACGCTGCGCAGGTGCGCCTGGTATTCTTCGTCCGTGCAGCCGTAGACCGCGTGCACGTCCATGCCCTTCGCCGCCAGCGCTGCGGCAACGTCGTCCTGCGTAGACAGCGGGTTGGACCCGGTGACGTGCATCTCCGCGCCGCCCATCTCGAGCACGCGGCACAGGTAGGCCGTCTTGGCCTCCAGATGCACGGAGAGCGCGATCTTCAGGCCGGCAAACGGCTTTTCGCGCGCAAAATCGCTGCCGATATCGCGCAAAACAGGCATATGTGCTTCCACCCAGCGGATCTTCCGCTCACCGGATGGCGCCAGGTTCAGGTCCTTGATCGTGCTCATAAAGTAACCTCCCGCTGTAAAAATCGTTTCAGGCGCTTTATTCTAACACTTTCGTCAAGCGTTGACAACCGGTTTTTCCGCAGAAAACGACCCGGAGGATGCATATCCCTCCGGGTCGCAGGAGATTCATACCATCACCAGCCGCAGTACAGGCAGTATCCGATGCCCGCCGCCAGCACGCCGGCGACGGAAAACAGCCAGATCAGCAGACCGGTATAGGATTTTTGCCGCGGCCGTGGCGCGGGCGCTGCCGGTACATGTCCGACGGCATCGCGTGCCTGCTGCACCAGATCCGCCGCCGTGACGCCGCCGCTGGCGGCATCATCGCGCACGATGTAAATGATCTGCTCGAACAGCGGGCTTTCGGCTGCATCGACTACGACGACGCGGCGCGAAACGCCGTGGGCGAAGGCGATCTCGTCCGCGTCAGCCGGCAGCGGGAGCGGCTGCACGGCGTCCGGTCTGCGGATGGGCTTGTTTTTTCGTTTCATCAGCTGCGCACCTCCACTTTTACCGCCAGGGCGGTCATGTCGTCGCTGCGGCCGTATTCGCGGATCGCCGCGCGCACGACGCTGCCCGCCAGCGTTTTCATATCGCGGTCGTCCGAATCGTTCAGCAGCCTGCGCAGCCAATCGTCGCGCCCGTCGGAGACAACACCGTCGCTTGCGATCACGGCAACGCTGCCGGGCTTGAGATGCATGTGCAGCTCGTCCGGTGCTTTGCCGCTCTCCTGCTCGAGGCCGGGCGCGAAGGACGTGCAGCGCAGTTTTTTGAGCGCGCCGCCGGACTTGACATACGTCGGCGCAGCACCGTACTTATAAAAATCCGCCTCACCGGTGAAGAGATTCATGCACATGAGATCCACGGTGGCATAGCCCCAGTTCTCCCCGTCGCGCAGGAGCATGGCGGAGTTGAGCAGCTTCATCGCCAGCGCCGGGCTGACGCCGGAGCGCAAAAATTCCTCCAGCATGCCGACCGTGCTGATGCTGCCGTCGGCCGCCGTCTCGCCGCAGCCCATGCCGTCGGACAGAATCACGCACAGCTGCCCCGCGTCTGTCTTGAAATACGTGCCGCGGTCGCCGGAGACTGTCTCCCCCTTCTTGCGCATGGACGCAATGCCGACGGAGACGGCCAGCGGCTCTGCCTCGAGCAGGAGCAGGCTGTCGTCACGCGCGGAGTTTTCCGGCATGCACAGGCGCACGCCCAGCGTTGCCGAGAGCTTGTCCAGATAGTCCGGCAGCTCCAGCAGCGGGCGCAGATAGCGGCTGTCGATCGTCACGCGCAGGCGGCCCGTGCTCTCGCGGAACACAGCCGCGTCCGCTTCCACGCCGATGGTGCGAAGCCAGCGGATCAGGCGCTGCTCCGCCAGCGGGTCAGCGCCGTAGCTGCTGTCGAGCTCACGGGAAACATTTGTGAGCACCTGCGCAAAGTCGGCATATTGCTCCCAGAGCACGGTGCGGTTTTCCTGCAGCGTTTCCTGCATCCGCTGCCGGTAGGCACGCAGGCGCAGCTCGCCGTTGACGACCTCGGTATACTCGTGCAGATAGGCGCAGCGGTCACGAAAGTACGGCGGGAAATCCTCCGGCAGCAGCCGGCCGCGCGCCTGAATGCGGCGCGTGACATCGTTCATGATGTTGAGCGTATCAAGCGCCCGGCGCGTCCAGCACTCCTGCTGCAGCTTGCACCGGCAGCAGACGCGGTCGGCCGCGCGGTCAAAGACTTTCGCCACATCAGCATCATTCTCTGTCGTACTTGCAGCCTGACACGCCGTGTCATGCAGCTGCTGATACGCATGCGCCACGCCGCCGACGCGCCCCGCGACATAGCGGCGCAGACCGGACTCCCCGCTCCCGCCGCGCAGCGGCTGCAAAAACGCGCCGACCGCCACCACGAACTTCTTCGGGATCACCAGATATGCGCCCATGGCAAGCGCCAGCTCCACGCCCGCGCCGATGCGCAGCTCCGGAAGCGGGATGCAAAACAGCGTCAGCAGGTACGCTGCCGCGAATATGAGCAGATAAAACCCACGCCGATGCTTGCAAAACTGCCCTGACAGCAGCCCGGCAGCGGCATAGACGACCGAGAACAGGGCGCCCGCACCGGCGGCCACGTCCATGGCGATGCCGAGGATCAGCCCGGCCGATGCCCCGCACAGCGCGCCGCCCGTCCCGCTGAGGATGAGCAGAATGAGCACCGAGAGCGCCCGGCCGACCGACAGCGTGTCGAACAGCAGCAGATTGTTCACGCCCATGAGCAGACACGCCAGCAGAAACACGGTCGAGACATTGCGGCAGATCTCCGCATTGACCGTGCGCGGCTCCTGCGCGCGCAGCAGATCGTCAAACCCATAGGCCGATGCGGCGCACAGCAGCAAAAACAGTACCATGCGGGACACCAGCAGCAGCGACAGGCCGCCCGTGAGCAGGCACAGCACCAGCCGCGTCAGTATGTAAGCCGCCGCGGAGACGGCCGACGGATACCAGCGCGTCTGCACAAACGGATGACTGCGCAGAAAATATGCCGTCAGAAAAATCAGGCAGCAGCCGGCGGCGAGCTGCGTGCCGGTCGCAACGCCGAAGGCCGCAAAGTAGCCGAGCGCGCAGCCGGCAAGGCACAGCGCACCGCCGGAGCCATACCCCATCGCCGCCAGGAACGCCAGACCGAACGGCGCCGGCGACCCGGCGATATGCGCCGTTGACAGGATCAGCCCGAGCGCAAAGCTGACGAGCATACCGACCCATTTGGCATTTTCACTTGCCGGCAGCAGCCCGATCGGGCTCGGCAAGGCGCCGGGTGCACGCACCGGCCGGTCGTGTCCCGCGATCTTGACATTCATAACGGTTCCTCCTGACGCAAAACAGTTTACATAAATTATAGATTTTCATTGTTATGAAAACTGTCATTCCCCGCTGTCGCAGAAAATGTCTTTGCGCAGGAATCGTTTGCTTTTGGGCGCAAAAAAGCTGCCGGCCGCAAACCGACAGCTTTTGATGAAATTCCGTTTTAATCGCGTGGGCTCAGTCCTTATTGTCCGCCGGGTACAGGAGGTGCTCACCGATGCGGAACACGTCGCCGGCGCCCACGGTCAGGATAATGTCGCCCGGGCGGGCAATGCGGCGCAGCTCGGCCTCGATCTCCGCAAACGTCGGGTAAAACTTCGCGCCCGGGATCTGCGCGGCCAGATCGGCAGAAGAAATGCCGATGGTGTTTTTCTCGCGCGCAGCATAGATCTCCGCCAGATAGACGATCGTCGGGCGGCGCAGCTGCTCCACAAAATCATTGAAGAGCTTTGCCGTGCGGCTGTAGGTGTGCGGCTGGAACACGACGATCGTGCGCTGATAGTCGAGCGTATCCACCGCGTCGAGCAGCGCGCGCAGCTCACTCGGGTGGTGCGCATAATCGTCATACAGATCCGCGCCCTGGAACTTGCCCTTATAATCAAACCGCCGGCCCGCGCCTTCAAAGCCGGCAAGACCGTACTTGACGGCATTGGGGCTGACGCCGAGCACAATGGCCGCAGCCGTGGCAGCGAGCGCGTTGCGCACATTGTGGATGCCGGGAACATGGAGCGTCACATGGGCAAACAGATTTCCCCGGTGATAAATATCAAACTCGGACGAAGAGCCGCGGTGCATGATGTTCTCCGCATACACGTCCGCCTTCGGGCTGAGGCCGAAGGTGATGACCTTGCGCTCGATCCCGCGCAGCGCATCCATGGTGTTGACATCGTCAAAGTTTGCGATCACGGTGCCGGTCTCGGCCGGAACGCGCTCGGCAAACTGGCGGAACGAGTGCTTGATGTCCTCGATGTCCTTGAAAAAGTCCAGATGATCCGCCTCGATGTTCAAAACCACGGCGATCGTCGGATTCAGCGAAAGGAACGAGTTATAGTACTCGCACGACTCCATGATGATCGTATTGCCCTTGCCGACACGGTGGCAGGCGTGCAGCAGCGGAAGCGTGCCGCCAATCATGACGGTCGGGTCTTTTTCCGCCGCCATCATGATGTGCGTGCACATGGACGTCGTCGTCGTCTTGCCGTGTGTGCCGGAAATACACAGCGCATTCGGGTAGCCGCGCATGAGCGCGCCCCATGCCTGCGTCCGCTCAAAGACCGGGATGCCGCGGCGGTGCGCCTCGTGCACCTCCGGATTGTCGTCATGAACGGCGGCCGTGCGGATCACGAACTCGATATCATCCGTAACGTTGGCGGCGCTGTGGCCGATGTGGATCGGAATGCCGCGCTCGCGCAGCGTGAGCGTATTGTCGCTCTCGCTCATGTCCGAGCCGCGGATGTCCAGCCCCGCATCATGCAGCACCTCTGCCAGCGGCGACATGGACACGCCGCCGATACCGATCAGCAGCCCGGTTTTCCCGGGAACCAGATAATCCTGAAAATCCATTCAAAGCACCAAATTTCATTCAAAATATTGTAATGTCCGGCGCAGCGGGATCGCCCAACGCCGCGCGAACTGGTTACAGACAGGTTACAGTTGTTATTTTCATACCGGGGTATTATAATACGTTTGACGCTACATTACAATATATTTTTTGCCGAACCGGACGCAAAAAGCCGGTTCATCCAAGGGAAAAGGAGCCAGAGCGCATGAACGAAGCCTGGAAAGAACTCAAGCAGGAGTGCGCGCAGTGCCGGCGCTGCGGTCTCGGTGAGACGCGGCATCACCTCGTATTCGGTGACGGCGCCGAGGATGCGCGCATCATGCTCATCGGCGAAGGCCCCGGCGAACAGGAAGACCTGCAGGGGCTGCCGTTTGTCGGGCCGGCCGGCAAGCTGCTCGATGATATGCTCGAAATGATCTATCTCGACCGGACGAAGGTCTACATCGCCAACATCGTCAAATGCCGCCCGCCGCACAACCGTGACCCGCAGTTCGTGGAGCAGAAATGCTGCGGCGAATGGCTGCAGCGGCAGATCGCGCTCGTCGACCCGGCGATCATCGTCTGCCTCGGCCGGATCGCTGCGACCGCACTCATCAAAGACCCATTTCGCATCACGCGCGAGCATGGGCAGTGGTTTGATGTCAATGGCCGGCGCTGTATGGCGATCTATCACCCCTCCGCCCTGCTGCGCGACCCGAGCAAGCGGCCGGAGACGTTCGTCGATCTCAAAGCGCTGCAGCGGGAAATCTATACGCGCTGCCCGGAGGTGTACCCCGATGCCTGACGCACGCATCCGCCGCGCAGCCGCGGCCGACCTGCCGGTGCTGACCCGGCTCTGGCAGACCGCCTTCGGCGATCCGCCGGAGCTGATCGGCGCATTTTATCATCGCTTTCCGCCGCAAGCGGCCGCCTGGGTCGTTGAGATGAACGGAACTGTTGTCACGGCAGCGCATCTGCTGGGCGGCCGGCTGCATACGGCTGACGGGACCACTCTCCCCTGCGCCTATGTCTATGCGGTCTCTACCGATCCGGCGCAGCAGGGACACGGCTATGCGTCGGCACTGATGCGCCGCTTTGCCGCCGAAGCGGACGCGAACGGCTGCGTGCTCTATACGCTCCCGGCAGAAGCGTCCCTGTACGCATGGTATCAGTCGGTCATGGGTACCACACAGACTGCCCGCGGTGCGCGGCTGCGCATCGCACGTGCGCCGGATATGCAGCGCCCGCCGGTCATCGAGCGGGTCAGCGCGCAGGAGTACGCCGCATTGCGGGAGCAGGCACTGCGCGGCCGCGCGCACGTGGAGCTGTCTGCTGCGCTGCTGGCATTTCAGGCAGATCTCTGCGATCTGTGCGGCGGCGCGCTGGTGCGCATCGCCAGCGGGTGTGCCGTTGCGGAGCGGGACGGGGCGCAGCTGCTCATAAAGGAGCTGCTGGGTACGGACGTTTTGCCGGCCGTTCAGGCACTGCTTGCAGGCTTCGGCGCACAGGAGGCGCAGCTGTGTGTTCAGCGGCCCGACGGCGCACAGGCGCTGGCTGCTTACCGCCCGCTTTCCTGTGTGGCTCCGGATGTGCTCTGGGGACTTTATCTGGACTGAGTGAAAGTTTCATAAAGTTTCATAAATTAGAAATACTTTTTGCCTTGCTTCTGTAATATTGTCCCGGTAATATTCTCTATCGAAGCAAGCAATCCAATTTCATTTTATCCTCACCCCTCAACAAAACAAAGCGAAACAGCGCAGAAGTGTTCTTCTGCGCTGTTTTGTTTTTGCGGGAAAAAATATTTCTTTTCGGACACCACGCGGAAGCGTGTCCGGTTACTGAACAAATTCCACAAATAATGTGAAAAAATCATTGAAAAACAGCAAAATTTTGAACAAAAGAAATCCCCTTCGGGCGGATATTTTGTTTGACAATTAACAACAAATCCGCTATACTTCAGGTGTATGAGTAGATATCCACATCGGCAAAGCTGTCTGGGAATCGCGCATATATCCAAGCATTTTTGTCGGGTTTTCATAAACCGGAATGTCAAATCATACAAAGTCTGTTGTTGAATGCGAAAAACTTTAAGGGGGCTTGCACATGAGAGACTTGAAACACCTGATCGCATTTGAAAACCTGCTCCAGGAGGCCAACAACGAATTGGTCCGGCAAGGAAAGGCAGACGGCAAGAGAGCACTGGGTTACACCTGCTACTTCATGCCGGAAGTTCTGCTTGACCTGCCCGGCTGCTTTGCAGTCCGTCTGAGAGCGCCGAAATGCACTTCTCCGGACATGGCTACATATTACATGTCCAGCCGTACCTGCCATTACGGCCGCAGCCTCTTCGAGCGCGCACTCGAAGGCGGCTACAACTTCCTGGACGCTAATTTCGGCACCGAGACCTGCACGGTCACCTGCCGCTTCCAGGAGCACCTTGGCTACATGGACGTCATCCAGAATCCGGACTTCTTCGTGACGTTCACCGACGTGCCGTTCAAGAGAAACCAGAACAGCATCGAGCATTATGAAGGCCAGCTGCAGGCCCACGTCCTCGATCCGCTGCACGAGAAATTCGGCATCGACATCTCCGACGAGGCCCTCATGAAGGCCATTGACCTGCACAACGAGATCAGCGCGGTCATCAACGAGATCGGCGATTACCGCAAGCTCGATAACCCGACCATCACGGGCTATGAGTTCCAGGTCATCCAGCTCTGCTCGCTGGTCTGCCCGAAGGAGCTGATCCTCCCGATGCTCAAGGAAACGGCCAAAGAGCTCAAGACCCGCAAGCCCGACAAGAAGAGTCCATTCCGCTGCAAGGTCGTTCTGGCCGGCTCCGAGAACGACGACCCAGAGTTCACCAAGCTCATCGAGGGCTGCGGTGCCGAGGTCGTCTGCGACCGTCACTGCTACGGTGCTGTGGAGTCCCGTGCTCCCATCGTGGTCAAGGACGGCGAGAAGCCGCTGACCGCGATCGCCCGCCACTATCTCGAGACCAGCAACTGCCCGCGCTTCATGCCGCAGGATATCATGCGCGAGCGCAAGCAGCGTCTGGCCGACCTCGCCAAGGAATACAAGGCTGACGGTATCATCGTTGCCTCCAACAAGTTCTGCGAATACTGGAGCTACGAGCGCACGATCGACACCATCGTCATGCCGCGTGACTTTGGCTACCCGGTCTGCTCCATCGAAAAGGAATACATCAACGGCGCCTCCGGCCAGCTGCGTACCCGCTTCCAGGCCTTCGTCGAGAGCATCGAAATCAAGAAGATTCAGGAGGGCAAATAATGAAATACGATATGAAAGCACTTGCCCATGATTTCTGGTACGGCAAGCCCCATCAGGAGCGCCGTCTGGGCGATCTCTACATTGACAAGACCGGTCTGTACAAGCACAGAGAGTGGCGTGGCTTCCCCGACACCATGTACTACTTCTATAACATCTGGCTGTATAACTACGCGCACATGGTCATGGACGTTGTCCGCTACGGCGGCCTTATCAACTTTGCCAAGGGCGTGTGGCGCTACCGCTGGGTCGGCCAGACCTACCTGCCGGTTCTGCACTGGTTCGACCGCGGCATGGAAGGTATGCGCGGCGAGGCGCTGAAGGCCTCCGCGTGGCACTACCGCGGCATGGTCAACGCGACCATCTTCCAGTTCCAGCGCATGTTCTCCTCCGACGCCAACCTCCGCGGCGGCAAGAAGAACTACAGATGGCATCACAACGTTGCCCACAACGAGACCGTCTGGGGCGGCGTGTTCTATCCCTGGCACGGCAAGCTGACGAACGTCCCGATGGAGATGATCCCGTACTTCGTCACCTGCCACGTCAACAGCCACACCGTTCTCAACTACATCGACGCGGTGCAGTCCATCGGCCTGCCGGGCGATCCGTGCCCGATGTGCCAGGCGGAGGCCGGCCTGTTCGTCCTCGACGACATGCCCGACTATGCGCCGATCGTTGTCACCTCCAACGAGGCCTGCGACGCTTCCGTCGCCACCTCCATCCTGCAGGACTGGTTCCTCGACAAGCCGCTGTTCGCCATGCCGCAGCCGATGCAGTTTGACGATCCGCTGCTCAAGAAGCATTGCCGCGACGAGATCGAGCAGTGCTGGAAGTTTGTCGAAGAGCAGACCGGCATCCCGTTTGACTGGAATTCCCTGGTCAAGTGCATCGAGTCCCAGAACGAGCTGATGAAGTTCGAGTGGGAGAAGTGGGATGTCGCCGCCAAGACCAACTACTACCCGGTCAACGGCGTTGCGCAGGCTCTGTACCGTATCTACCAGTCTCAGTTCGGCGATCTGCCGGTCTGGCATGAGGTCGACGGCCACGTCCGCAAGATCCTCAATAAGTGCGTCAAAAAGAAGATCAACAGCTTCCCGGAACCCCGCCACAGAGTGCTGGCATGGTCCTGCGCGCCGCTGTACTACTCCAACTGGTGCACCTGGGCGTATAACTGCTGGGGTCTGAACACCGTCATGAACATGGACTCTCTGATGTTCAACATGACCATCCGTACCGACAGCTATGACCACTGCCTGGACGACATGGCACAGTATCACATGTGGGCTCCGATGCGCCGTATGGCCGTCGGCGGCCTGCACCACATCTTTGAGTGCTGGAAGTACATGGAGGAGTTCAACTGCGACATGGTCATGATGTACGATCAGCTGCAGTGCAAGGGCATGCAGGGTGTGCACGGCCTGTTCGAGGACGAGTTCCGTGATAGAAACATCCATGCTATCTGGATGCCGCACGCGCTGCCTGACAGCCGCACCGTGTCCCGCATGGAGATCCGTCAGATCATCAACGACTACATGACAACCGTCATGCACGAGGAAGCCCTCGACCCGACCCTGCTCGAGTTCGACGACTCCATGACTTGGTAATTAGAAGGAGGAAACGAAATGAAAGCAAAAATTCTGAAAGCTCTTCTCATGGCGCTTGGCGTCAACGCCGCGCTGTTTGCCGTTTTCTTCTTTGACCTGGACGGCAAACTGCTGTTCTACGTGGTCGAGCCCACTCTCAAAAAGCACTATGACAACATGCCGCGCCGCGACATGACCAAGATGCCGTATGAGATGAACAAGCCGAACTACGAGTACAACGTCTGATCACCTTACAATCTAAAAACATAGAATAGATATAACAGGAGGAGAAGTAATACTATGAAATACTTTGGCGGATGCGACGTAGGTTCCACCTACACGAAGGCAGTTATTCTCGACGAGAACGGCAAAATGTGCGCCGACACGACGATCCGCAGCAAGATCAACGCGGAGCAGTCCGCGATCGCGGCGATGCAGGAAGTCTGCGACAAGGTCGGCCTGAAGGACTCCAAGGAGCTCGCTTACCTCATCGGCACCGGCTACGGCCGCAACAAGGTCCCGTTCGCGGACGAGAACATCTCCGAGATCTCCTGCCACGCCATGGGCGTGCACGTCACGAACCCGGAAGTCCGCGCCATCATCGATATCGGCGGCCAGGACGTTAAGGGCATCAGCATCGACACCGACGGCACCGTCAAGAGCTTTGCGATGAACGATAAGTGCTCCGCCGGTACCGGCCGCTTCTTCGAGGCTATGGCCCGCTCCTTCGAGATGAGCCTGCCGGAGTTCTCGAACCTGTCCCTGACGGCGAAGAACGTCATCCCGATCACGGCACAGTGCACCGTTTTCGCCGAGTCCGAAGTCATCACCCTCGTGGGCGAAGGCAAGCCGACCGACGAGATCGCTGCCGGCATCGAGATGGCCGTTGCCAAGCGCTGCTTCGTCATGGCCAAGAAGGCCGGCGCCACCGACAGCATCACGCTGACGGGCGGCTGCGCGAAGAACGCGGGCCTGAAGCAGGCCATCGAGCACGTGCTGAAGTTCAAAGTCGTTGAGCTGAAGACCGACCCGCAGCTGATGGGCGCTCTGGGTGCTGCCGAGTACGCTCGCCAGAAGGGTCTCGCCAAGAAGTAATCACTTCTGCAATCACCCCGAAAGAGGGAGAACCGCCCGGTTCTCCCTCTTCTTTTTTTGCGGAAGCGCAAAGTGAACAGTTCCGGCGAAAAAAACACAAAAAAATTCATCGTTTTTGCAAGAAGTATTTGCTTTTATGATCAGATTAGTTTAATATATGTACGTCATCAAGACAGCTGACCGGCGTATGGAAGAGAGCACGCCGGCCAAAGCCCAAAATATTAGGAGTGAGGAAAACCATGGATAACCTATTCTGGATCGGCTTCGTCGGAGCCGCGCTCGCCCTGATTTTCGCTTACCTGCAGAAGTGCAAAGTTATGAAGTGCTCTGAAGGCGACGAGAAGATGGTCAAGATCGCTTCTTCGATCCGCGCCGGTGCCAACGCCTACCTGAAGCAGCAGTATTCCACTGTTGCAAAAGTGTTTGCAGTCGTATTTGTCATCCTGCTGATCATCGCCTTTGCTTCCAAGGGCCAGATGCTCTCCAGAGTGACGCCGTTTGCGTTCCTGACCGGTGGCATCTGGTCGATGCTCGCCGGCCTGATCGGTATGAAGATCGCCACTGCCGCCAATGCCCGCACGGCCAACGCCGCGCATGAGAGCCTAAACCACGGCCTGAACGTTGCCTTCTCTTCCGGCACGGTCATGGGCTTCACGGTCGTCGGCCTCGGCATTCTGGACATCACGCTCTGGTTTATCGGCCTGCGCTACATCGGCAAGATCACCGATCCCACCGTGCTTGCCAACATCATGGTCATGAACGGCATGGGCGCTTCCTTCATGGCGCTGTTTGCCCGTGTCGGCGGCGGTATCTACACCAAGGCTGCTGACGTCGGCGCCGACCTCGTCGGTAAAGTCGAAGCTGGTATTCCGGAAGATGACCCGCGTAACCCCGCGACCATCGCGGACAACGTCGGCGATAACGTCGGCGACGTTGCCGGTATGGGCGCTGACCTGTACGAGTCCTATGTCGGCTCCATCCTTGCCACCTTCGCGCTGAGCGCCGCCGCCAACTATGGCTGGAGCGGCATGCTGCTGCCCGTTGCGCTGGCTGTCTGCGGCATTGTCTGCTCGCTGATTGGCTCCTTCCTCATCAAGACGAAGGAAGACGCTACCCAGATGTCCCTGCTCAAGAGCCTGCGCACCGGCACCTACACGGCTGCCGCCCTCTCCGCTGTGCTCGCCCTGCCCCTGTCCTACCTCATTCTCGGACCCGAGCAGCACTGCTGGGGCGTTTACGTCGCCATCCTCTGCGGCCTCATCGGCGGCTGCGCCATCGGCTACTTCACCGAGTACTACACCTCTGACAACTACAAGCCCACCCAGCAGCTGGCCGCGGCTTCCGAGACCGGCTCCGCTACGATCATCATCGGCGGTATCTCCCTGGGCCTGAAGTCCACCATGGCTTCCATTCTGATTGTCTCCGTCGCCATCCTGCTCAGCTACTTCTGCGCAGGCGGCACCACCACGATCATCGATGCCAGCGGTGCGTTCACTGCTGAGTTCAACCAGGGCCTGTACGGCATCGGCATTGCCGCTGTCGGCATGCTCTCCACCCTCGGCATCACCCTTGCGACCGACGCTTACGGCCCCGTGGCCGACAACGCCGGCGGCATTGCCGAGATGTCCGGTCTGCCGGAAGAAGTCCGCGACCGCACCGACGCCCTCGATTCCCTTGGCAACACCACTGCTGCCACCGGCAAGGGCTTTGCGATTGGCTCTGCTTCCCTGACCGCTCTGGCGCTGCTCGTGTCCTACGTCAACATCGTGCAGACCCGCACGCCCGAGACCCTCAACTTCACGCTGACGAGCCCGTCCGTTTTGGTCGGCCTGTTCATCGGCGCGATGCTTACCTTCGTTTTCTCCGCGCTGACCATGAGCGCTGTGCAGACCGCTGCGCAGTCCATCGTCGTGGAAGTGCGCCGTCAGTTCCGCGAGATCGTCGGCATCATGGACTACAAGGCAGACCCGGATTACGCGGCCTGCGTCAGCCTGTGCACCAAGGGCGCTCTGCATGAGATGGTCGCTCCGGCGCTGCTGGCTGTTGTCGTCCCGATCGTCACCGGCCTGATCCTTGGACCCACCGGCGTTGTCGGCCTGCTCGGCGGCGTGTCCGTCACCGGCTTTGCGATGGCCGTGTTCATGTCCAACGCAGGCGGCGCCTGGGATAACGCAAAGAAGTATATCGAGCGCGGCAACCACGGCGGCAAGGGCAGCCCCCAGCACAAGGCGGCTGTCGTTGGCGATACCGTCGGCGACCCGTTCAAGGATACTTCCGGCCCGTCCCTGAACATCCTCATCAAGCTCTGCTCCACGGTCTCCATCGTGTTTGCTGGCCTGATCATTGCGTTCAACCTCATGAACGTGCTGTAAATCCAGATATGGAAAAGCCCGTTGGCAGTTTGCCAACGGGCTTTTTGAGCCTGTCGGAAAAACCCTCCGGTTTTTTCCGACAAAGGGCTTGCCGCCTGCGGGCAGCAAACTCTGCGAGGCTTTTTTCGTCTGTGTCATACGATCTGAAACAGATAGAACTTCAAATAATCCGTCTCCGGCACGTTCCAGAGGATCGGATGATCCGGCCCCTGCTGCCGTGCCTCGATCTGCCGCAGGGAGACCTGCGCGTCCTTGGCGGCGTCCGCCAGCATGGCGCGGAAACGATCGTCCGTCATGAAGTGCGAGCACGAGCACGTGGCCAGATAGCCGCCGCGCGGCAGGATGCGCATGGCTTTGAGATTGATCTCCTTATAGCCGCGGATGGCGTTCGCCACGGTCGCGCTGCTCTTGGTGAAGGCCGGCGGGTCAAGGATGATATAATCATATGCCCCGCGCTTTTGCTCGGCCAGCTTCGTGAGCAGGTCGAACACATCGGCGCAGAGATACTCCACGCGATCCTGCAGGCCGTTGAGCGCTGCATTGTGCCGCGCGGTCGTGAGCGCATCTTCCGATACATCCACCGACAAGACGGATGCCGCGCCTGCCGCTGCGCAGTTGAGCCCGAAAGCCCCGGTGTGCGTGAAGCAGTCGAGCACATGCTTGCCCTGTGCGAGCTGCGCCGCTGCGCGGCGGTTATACTTCTGATCGAGGAAAAACCCGGTTTTCTGTCCATGGATATAATCCACGTCGTACAGGATGCCGTTTTCCCGGATCGTCACGTGTCCGTCCAGATCCGTCCGAAGACCGTCGAGCGTCACAAAGCCTGTCCCCTGTTCCATGCCTTCTTTCTGCCGGAGCTTGACATCATTGCGCTCGTAGATCGCGTCGATCTGCGCACCGCCTGCGTGCAGCGTCTGCAGCAGGAGCGCGAACAGCTGCTGCTTTCGCAGCTCCATGCCCAGCGAGAGCACCTGCGCGACCAGGATCGGGCCGAAGCGATCGACCGTCAGCCCCGGGAAACCGTCCGCCTCGCCGAAAATCAGGCGGCAGTTGTCGAAATCCTGCCCCATGACCGTGCGTCGGTAATCGACCGCGTACCGAATGCGCCGCGCCCAGAATGCCTCGTCAAAGCGATCATTCGCGTTGCGCGAGAGCACGCGCACGCGGATCTTGGACGCGCTGTTATAAAACCCGGCGCCGAGCCAGTGGCCGCTGCGCGTGGTCACATCCACGATCTGCCCATCGACGCAGGCAGCGTCTGCCTGCAGCACTTCGTCTGCATAGACCCACGGGTGGCCGCTGCGCAGGCTGCGCGCTGCCTTGTCCGTGATCTGAATTTTCGGATAATTTCGTTCCATGGCATCGTCACTCCCAATGTAATCGCCCTATTGTACCCCGAACACGCCGCGCGGACAAGAGCGAAATGCGATATTTACATTTTCCGACCGGTCGTTTATAATATTAACACTAGTCTGTTTTGAAAAGGTGACGCCATGAAGCTCTCCAAATCCGGTATTTTTCTGATCGTTGTGCTCGTAATCGCCATCGGGCTCGGCGTCTGGGTCGCAATCATGACCTGCGACGTTCTGGCGAAGGACCCCATCACAATGCCTGACCGCGGCAGTGCAGCCGGTACACCGCGTCCGGTGCAAAACGCCGACAAGCCAAAGGAGCCGGACACGTTTGTCATCTCCATGGTCGGCGACTGCACGCTTGCCTCGATCCAGACCGGGCGCGATTTTGACAGCTATATTGATAAAAACGGGACGTCCTGGCCATTTTCCGGCGTGGTAGACTACCTGGATCAGGACGAATTCACCCTTGCAAACCTCGAGTGCACGTTTTCGGATGAAAAGCTCAAGTCCTCTTCCCTGTTCTATTTCCGCGGCCCGTCGTCCTATGCGGATATCCTGGTGCAGGGCAGCGTGGAGTGCGCCACACTCGGCAACAACCACACGGACGACTTCGGCGCCAAAGGCGTCGCGGACACAAAGGCCGCGCTCGACGCTGTTGGCGTTCCGTGGGCAGCCGCCGGAGAATCCAAGGTGATCACGACCGAGCATGGACTGAAGATCGGCATCTACTGTCCGGGGTGGACCGGCCTGAGCAAAAGCAACATCACCACCGGGATCCAGAAACTCAAGGAAGCCGGCGCGGACATTCTGATCTTCGCCCCGCACTGGGGCACGGAGGGCAGCTACAAGGTGACTGCAAATCAGGAATCCTTTGCGCACGCGGCCATTGACGCGGGCGCGCACATCGTTTTCGGCACGCACCCGCATGTCCTGCAGAAGATGGAAGCCTACAACGGCGGCTATATCTTCTACAGTCTCGGCAACTTCAGCTTCGGCGGCAACACCGCTCCGCGCGACGTGGACACGGCGATCGCACAGGTGACTGTGAAAAAAGACGGCGACAGCTGGGCCGTCGACGGTTACGATCTCATCCCCTGCCGTCTGTCGAGCACGGACAGCAAGAATGACTACCGCCCGCGCCCGTACAAAGAGGACGAAGAGGGCTATGCGCGTGCACTCAGCAAGCTCGACAGCTCCTGGACCGGCAGCGACCTGAGCGTGGACTACTCGTTCATGTACCGCTGATACATAAAAGTATGCAAAACGGCCATCCGCCGATCGGCGGATGGCCGTTGCTTTTTCAGTCCTGCGGCAGCGGGATCTTGCCCTTGAGCAGCACCTTGCCAAAACAGCAGATGGTGATGCCGGATGAGGCGCTGATCGTCACATCCGCATCCTTGCGCGCACGGTTGAGGGAGAACAGATACACATTGCCAAGGTAGTCCTGGCAGTACTGCTTGCACTTCATATCGCCGTCCACGAAAAACAGACCGATGTCCCCATCGTAGATCGTGGCGCCGCGTTTGACGAGCACGATGGAATCGTCATGGATGTACGGCTCCATACTGTCGCCGGTGATGCGCACCGCGAAATCCGCCTCCGAATCCGCCGCGACGGCATAATCCTCATAGTCGTCCCCGAAGGCCGGCGAGGCATAGCCGGCTGCGGCCGGTGTCATATACAGCGGGATGATCTTCTGCTGCTCCGGCTGCTGCTCGGAAGCCTGCATGCGCGCGCACTCGGCATCCAGCAGCTGCAGCGTCACGAGCCGGCCGTGCGCATCCAGACGGCGCAGCTTCCAGAGCGTCTCCCACTCCTCGGGCGTCGGCTGGTCGGTGCTGCCGGTGCCGCAGAACGTCTCCAGCGGGACATGCAGCGCATCGCAGATACGCAGCAGCAGTTCAAAATCGATCTTCATATTGTCGCGCCGGATGATGCTGTAGAGCGTCTGCGCGGGCACATGGATCTGCCGCGCAAACTCGTTGACCTTGATCTCGCGTTCATCCAGCAGTTTTTTAAGCGTGGTTCCGATCATGCTGAACACCCCTTTGCCTCATCATATCGAATTTCCTGTTCTATGTCAAGAAATAAAAACAACCGTGTAAATTATGAAAACGAAAATTTTTGCAGGAATTCGTGGAAACGGTTTACTTTGCTATGAAAATGTGCTTAAATATGATGAGAAGTAATAGATGATTTTGTTCATCATTACCTGCAAAATAAGGAGGAAATTTAGAAATGGTACAGTTTTCCAGCAGAATGAGTCAGCTGAAGGGTTCCGCGATCCGTGAGCTCCTCGCTCTGGCCAACAAGCCGGAAGTGCTCTCGTTTGCCGGCGGCATGCCCGCGCCCGAGCTCTTCCCCGTTTACAAAATCAAGGCCGCGACCGACGCTGTCCTCGATGAGCAGGGCAGAGTCGCGCTCCAGTACTCCAGCACCAACGGCTTTGAGCACTTCCGTCAGCAGATCGCCGATCGCATGGAAGCGAAGCTCAACATCAAGACCAGCGCGGACAACATTCTCGTGACCTCCGGCTCTCAGCAGGGTCTGGATTACTCGGCACGTGTTTTCTGCGACAAGGGCGATGTCGTCATCATTGAGAGCCCGTCCTACCTCGGCGCCCTGAATGCTTTCAAGGCCTGCGAGCCGAACTTTGTCGCCATCCCCACCGACGGCGACGGCATGATCATGGAAGAGCTTGAGAAAGTGCTCGCCACGACCGAGAACGTCAAGATGATCTACGTCATCCCCGACTTCCAGAACCCGTCCGGCCGCACCTGGCCGCTCGAGCGCCGCAAGCAGTTCATGGACATCATCAATAAGTACGAGATCCCCGTCGTTGAGGATAACCCCTATGGCGAGCTCCGCTTTGAAGGCGAGTACCTGCCCGCGCTCAAGAGCATGGACACCAAGGGCCTCGTTGTTTTCCTGGGCACCTTCTCCAAGATCCTGGCGCCCGGCTACCGTCTGGGCTGGGTCTGCGCCGACGGCGAGATCCTCCAGAAGTACAACTTCCTCGCGCAGGCCGCGTCTCTGCAGGCTTCCACCGAGGCGCAGCTCGTTGTCTCCAAGTTCATCGACATGTTCGACCTCGACGAGCACGTTGCCACCATCAAAGAGTGCTACCGCAAGCGCCGTGACGTCATGATGGCGACCATGGAGCGCGAGTTCCCGCCTGAGGCGAAGTTCACCCACCCCAACGGCGGCCTGTTCACCTGGGTCGAGCTGCCGGAGTACATCAACACCAACGAGATGGCAAAGCAGTGCCTGGCGCGCAACGTCGCGTACGTTCCGGGCGACGGCTTCTTCCCGGACGCCGGCCACAATAACTGCATCCGCCTGAACTACTCCTGCATGCCCGAAGAGAAGATCGAAAAGGGCATGACCATTCTGGGCGAGGTCATCAAGGCCAACCTCAAGAAGTAATTTCCTGCATGGAAAAGACCGCGTTCTTCGGAACGCGGTCTTTTTTTATCTCATTTTCCGTGCAGAACGTGCGCATAAAGAAACGCCGCCACGCCGTCGTGATCGTTGGTATCGGTCACGCAGCCGCAGACCGCGCGCACCTCGGGCGCGGCATTGCCCATGGCAACGCTCGTGCCGGCAGCGCGCAGCATGCGCAGATCGTTGGAGCTGTCGCCGAAGGCAATGGTGTCTGCGGCCGGAATGCCCAGATGCTGCGCGAGCGCGAGCAGCGCCCTGCCCTTGTCCGCGTCGGCGGCGTTGAGTTCCAGATTGTTGCGGAAGGACGACGTGACCAGGATCTCCGGGAACGCCGCCGCGATCTCTGCCCGGGCCGTCTCGCGCTCGGCCATATCCCGAAAGCAGAGCTGCACCTTCTGCACCGGCTGGCCGTTTTCACGCAGGAACGCCTTCAGATCATCCACCGGTGCGCGGGTGGTCCGCAGGAGCGTGACCACTTCCTCATCGGAATTATAGTAGCGCACCCGCTCCAGAAACGACCGATCGACCCAACCGGTGTCATTCCAATAGCAGTCATACATCGCGTCATAACGTCCGACAAAATCGAGCAGGCGCAGGCAGGTATCGAGCGCGATCTCCGCGCGCAGGACCGCTTGTCCGGTGCGCGTATCCGACACTTTCGCGCCATTGATCGTAATGGCATAGTGCACGAACGGAAACGCCATCACCTGCTCCGGGATCGCCCGCAGGGCGCGCCCGGTCGCTGGAGCGATCACGTTCCCCTGCGCGGCTGCAAGCGAAAGCGCAGCGGCATTTCTTTCGGAAACGACCTTGCCCGAATTGAGCAGGGTCCCGTCCAGATCCAAAGCGATCAGCTTCATAAGCACCTCCTGAAACAAGAAAATCCTGTGTTCAAAGAACACAGGATTTTGCTGGTGGAGACTAATGGGCTCGAACCATCGACCTCATGCGTGTGAAGCATGCGCTCTAACCAGCTGAGCTAAGCCTCCAAATGGTGACCCGTACGGGACTCGAACCCATGTTACCGCCGTGAAAGGGCGGTGTCTTAACCACTTGACCAACGGGCCTAAGATGGGATGCTGCGGGTGCAGCATCCCCCTGGTAGCGGCACCTGGATTCGAACCGGGGACACTTCGGGTATGAACCGAATGCTCTGGCCAACTGAGCTATGCCGCCATGTTGTTCGCGCCTCGCCAACTGCCAGACGCAAGGAGCATTGTACCAAACAATGCTCCTGTTGTCAATAAGTTTTGCGGCGAATTTTTAATTTTTTTGCGGCAGATAGTCAAGCGGCGACACGCTCTGACCGGAGGCCGCGACCGACAGATGCAGGTGGCTCTCCTGTGCCGACTCGCAGCCGGCGGAATCGCCGACCGAGCCGATGGTATCCCCTACGGAAACCTGATCGCCGACATTTACCGTCGGGATCGTTTCCAGGTTGGCGTACGTGCACCGCAGGCCGTCCTCCCGCTCGGTCACAACAGTCGTGCCATACAGATCGTCATAATACACCTTCGTGACCGTGCCGGACGCCATGGCCGAGACAACTGTGCCGTATTTGGCCTCGATGTCAATGCCGTCATGCGTGCGCCAGTCCGACATGGTCTCGTCGTAGGTCAGCGCCGTCATGGCATACGGCCGCAGCACAGCGCCGTCTACCGGCCAGACATACTTGTCCTGCGCCGCCGTCTCAGCGGCGTCCTCGGCCGGAATTTCCGGCTCCGGTGTCATCTCCGGTGTCATCTCCGGTGTGGGTTCCGCCGTCTCCGGCGCAGGGATCGTCGGCGCAGGCGTCACTTCCAGCACCGTGTTCTGATCGTGTTCGCTGTCCATAGTCTTCGTACCCGACAGCAGTGACCAGGCGGAAACGCCGATCACCGCTGCGCACAGGACGAGGGCTATGTAGAAGCCCTTGCCTTCGATGAAGCGTACGGATCTCTTCTCCGGTTTTTTGTCCTTGTTCGGTTCCATCGTGTTTCCCTCCAAGAAAAAAGGTGTTTGCATGGGTATTGTCACCCACGCAAACACCTTTTATACCGGTTGGGGAAAATTACTTTTTGATGCTGAAGAATGCGTCCTTGCCGGGGTACTGCGCCACGTCAAACAGCTCGTCTTCGATGCGCAGGAGCTGGTTGTACTTCGCCACGCGGTCCGTGCGGCTCGGCGCACCGGTCTTGATCTGGCCGGCGTTGACGGCAACGGAGATGTCCGCAATCGTGGTGTCCTCGGTCTCGCCGGAGCGGTGCGAGACGACGGCCGTCCAGCCGGCGCGGTGCGCCATCTGGATGGCGTCGAGCGTCTCGGTCAGCGTGCCGATCTGGTTGAGCTTGATGAGCACCGCGTTGGCTGCGCCGAGCTCGATGCCCTTTTTGATGCGCTGGACGTTCGTGACGAACAGATCGTCGCCTACGAGCTGGATCTTCTTGCCGAGGCGATCCATGAGCATTTTCCAGCCTTCCCAGTCGTCCTCGGCCATGCCGTCCTCCAGGGAGATGATCGGGTACTTCTCCACGAAGTCGGCGTACATGTCGACCATCTGTTCGCGGGTCATGACGATGCCGCGCTTCGGCAGATGATAGCAGCCGTCCTCGGCGTTGAACCACTCGGAGCAGGCGCTGTCGATAGCGATCATGAAATCGTCATACGGCTTGTAGCCGGCCAGCTCGATGGCCTTGACGAGCGCCTTGAGCGCGTCCTCGTCGCTGTCGAGATTCGGCGCGTAGCCGCCCTCATCGCCCACGCCGGAGGCCGGAACGACCTTCTTGAGCACGTGGAACACTTCCGAGCACATGCGCAGCGCCTCGGAGAAGCTCTTGGCGCCGACGGGCATGATCATGAACTCCTGAATATCGACGTTGCTGCCGGTGGCGTGTGCGCCGCCGTTGAGCACGTTCATCATCGGCACCGGGAGGGTCTTGGCGTTGCAGCCGCCGATGTAGTTATACAGGCTCTGGCCGGTCGCCAGCGAGCCGGCCTTCGCGCACGCGAGGGACACGCCGAGGATGGCGTTGGCGCCGAGGCGGGTCTTGTTCGGCGTGCCGTCGAGCTCAATGAGGAGCTTGTCGATCGAGGTCTGGTCGAGCACGTTCATGCCCTGCAGCGCCTCGGCGATCTCGACGTTCACGTTCTCCACGGCTTTGAGCACGCCCTTGCCGAGGTAACGGCTCTTATCGCCGTCGCGCAGCTCGCAGGCCTCGTAGATGCCGGTGGAAGCACCGGACGGAACGGCCGCACGGCCGACGGTGCCGTCGTCGAGCGTGACCTCCACTTCCACGGTCGGATTGCCGCGGGAGTCGAGAATCTCTCTGGCGCTGACGTCCACAATTTCAAAATAATCCTTCATGTTCATACTCCTTTATGATTTTTCGATAAGGCTCTCGCCTGTCATTGCGGGTTTGGGCTCGATGTGCATGAGTTCGAGCATGGTGGGTGCGATATCGGAAAGGCGGCCGTGCGGGCGCAGCGGCAGATCGCTGCCGACGAGCACCAGCGGCACGAGATTCGTTGTGTGCGCCGTGTTGGGCGAACCGTCCGGCTCGACCATGCGGTCGGCGTTGCCGTGGTCCGCGGTCACGAGCAGCGTGTAGCCCATCTCCTGCGCCGCCGCGACGACCTCGCCGAGGCAGCGATCCACGCACTCGACCGCCTGAATGGCGGCCGACATCACGCCGGTGTGGCCAACCATGTCGCAGTTGGCGAAGTTGCAGACGATCATGTCATATGTACCGGTGCGGATGCGCCGAACCAGCTCATCCTTGATCTTGAAAGCGCTCATCTCGGGGATGAGGTCATAGGTCGGATACTCGCGCGGCGACGGGATGAGCACGCGGTCCTCGCCGGGGTACTGTGTCTCCGTACCACCGTTGAAGAAGAACGTGACGTGCGCATATTTCTCCGTCTCCGCGATGCGCAGCTGGCGCAGGCCGTGGGCGCTGACGATCTCGCCGAGCGTATCGTGCAGCTCCTCGGGCGGAAACGCGACCGGGAGGCCGGTGAGCTTCTCATCGTAGCGCGTCGTGCAGACATAGTGCAGATGCTCCGCAACGATCTTGCGCCGGAAGCCGTCAAAGTCCGGCTGCGTGAGCGCATAGGTCATTTCCCGCGCACGGTCGGGACGGAAATTCATGAAGATAACGCTGTCGCCGGACTGAATGCGCCCGTTCGGGTCGCAGACGACGGGCTTGACGAATTCATCCGTCACACCGGCGGCGTAGCTGGCCTCCATCGCATGAACGGGGTCGGGATCCTGTATGCCCTCGCCGCAGACCATGGCGTTGTAGCTGGCCTCGATGCGATCCCAGCGCTTGTCGCGGTCCATGCCGTAGAAGCGGCCCTGCAGCGTTGCGATCATTCCGGTGCCGAGTTCGGCGCAGTAGTCGCGCAGCTGCCGGACATAGCCCGCGCCGCTCGTGGGCGCAACATCGCGTCCGTCGAGGAAGCAGTGCAGGTACACGCGCCCGATGCCGCGGTCGTGCGCCATTTTCACCATGGCAAAGATGTGCCGGATGTGGCTGTGCACACCGCCGTCAGACAGAAGGCCGAGGATATGCAGGGCCTTGCCGTTTGCTGCGTTGTCCAGTGCTGCTGCATAGACCGGATTTTCAAAGAATGTCCCATCCTCAATGGCTTTCGTAATGCGCGGCAGATCCTGAAACACGACGCGGCCGGAGCCGATGTTCGTGTGGCCGACTTCGCTGTTGCCCATCTGCCCGTCCGGCAGGCCGACGTCCAGCCCCGAAGCGGACAGCTTCGTGTGCGGCCAGCGCTGCAGGAGGCCGTCCATGACCGGCGTTTGGGCCATGTAAATGGCGTTGCCGTCGTTCGGCTCGCCGATGCCGTAGCCATCGAGAATGATGAGTGCGACTTTCCCGTTGCTCATTCGCAGGCTCCCTGCGCCGTCGCGGCGACGATCTTCGAGAAATCGACCGGCTTGAGCGACGCGCCGCCGATCAGGCCGCCGTCGATATCCGGCTGGGCCAGCAGCTCGGCCGCGTTGCCCGCGTTCATGGAGCCGCCGTAAAGGATGCTGATCGTCTTGGCCGTCTCAAGGTCATAGAGCTTGCCGAGCGTGGCGCGGATCGACGCGCAGACTTCCTGCGCCTGCGCGCTCGTGGCGGTGTTGCCGGTGCCGATGGCCCACAGGGGCTCATAGGCGATGACGCAGTGCATGGCCTGCTCGGCCGTGAGGCCGGAGAAAGCCGCCGCGACCTGATAGGCGACATACGTCTCGGTCAGATCATGCTCGCGCTGCGCAAGACTCTCGCCGACGCAGATGATCGGCGTGATGCTGTTGTCGAGCAGGATCTTCGTCTTGGCATTGACCTGCAGGTCGGTCTCGCCGTGGTAGCTGCGGCGCTCGCTGTGGCCGACGATGCAGTACTGCGCGCCGAGGTCGCTGAGCTGCTCGGCAGACACCTCGCCGGTGAATGCGCCGTGCTGGTGCTCGGACACGTCCTGCGCGCCGACGCCGAGGTGGCAGCCCTGCCCCGCCGTCTCCAGCGCGGCAATGAGCGGATACGGCGCGCAGATGACCACGTCACAGCAGCGCTCGGCGGGAAGATTCGCCTGCAGCTCCTGCGTGAAGGCCGGGATCTCGGCCACGCGCTTATTGAGCTTCCAGTTGCCGGCGATGATTGCTTTTCTCTCTTTCAAATTCATATCCAATGATTCCTTTCTGCGACTTACTTATCCAGCAGGCACGCAACGCCCGGCAGCTCCTTACCTTCCAGGAACTCCAGCGAAGCGCCGCCGCCGGTGGAAATGTGCGTCATTTTATCGGCGAAGCCGAGCTTCTCGACTGCAGCGGCCGAGTCACCGCCGCCGACGATCGTCACCGCGCCGGACTCTGCCAGCGCCGCCGCAATGGCTTCCGTGCCGGCGGCAAATGCCGGGAACTCAAACACGCCCATCGGGCCGTTCCAGACGACCGTACCGGCGCCCTTGACGGCTTCCGTGAACAGTTGGATGGTTTCGGGGCCGATATCAAGGCCCATCCAGTCGGCCGGGATAGCATTGGTCGGCACGACCTTGCGCGCGCAGTCGGCGGCAAACTGATCGCCGGCCATGGTGTCCACCGGCAGCAGCAGCTTCACGCCGCGGTCTTTCGCTTTCCGGATCATCTCGAGCGCATAGTCCATCTTGTCTGCCTCGAGCAGGGACGTGCCGATCTCGCCGCCCTGCGCCTTGATAAACGTATAGGCCATGCCGCCGCCGATGATGATCGTGTCGGCCTTTTCGAGCAGGTTGTTGATGACGCCGATCTTATCGGACACCTTCGCGCCGCCGAGGATGGCCACAAACGGGCGCTTCGGATCCTCGAGCGCCTTGCCCATGACGGACAGCTCCTTCTCGATCAGCAGTCCGGCGTAAGCAGGCAGATACGCCGCGACACCGGCGGTGGAAGCGTGCGCACGGTGCACCGTGCCGAACGCATCGGAGACATAGAGCTCCGCCATGGAGGCAAGCTCTCTGGCGAATTCGGGATCGTTTTTCTCCTCGCGGGGATCAAAGCGCAGGTTCTCCAGCAGTAGGAGCTGGCCCGGCTGCAGCGCAGCCGCCTTGGCCTTAGCATCCTCGCCGATGATGTCCTTGGCGAAGATGACTTCCATGCCCAGCAGCTCCGACAGGCGCTTGGCCACAGGAGCGAGCGTGAGGCTCTCTTTCCACGTGCCCTTCGGCTTGCCGAGGTGCGAGCAGGCGATCACGGCAGCGCCGTTGTCAAGCAGGTAGCGGATGGTCGGCAGCGCGGCCACGATGCGCTTATCGCTCGTGATCTCGCCGGTCGTTTTGTCCTGCGGGACATTGAAGTCGCAGCGCAGGAGCACCTTTTTTCCGGAAAGCGGGACGTCCCTGACGGTCATTTTGTTGTAGTTCATCTTGCTTCCTCCTGTTTTGTGATTTCACACAGGCGTGTGATATGGTATTCAGACATTCAGATCAATCTGCCCGAGCATGTTCTGCTGGCGCAGCGCTTCATAGCACAGGATCGCCGCCGTGTTGGACAGATTCAGGCTGCGCGCCTCCGCGCGCATGGGGATGCGCAGGCAATGGTCGGCATAGCGCTCGCGCAGCCACTCCGGCAGGCCCTGCGTCTCTTTGCCGAACATGAGCGTCACGTTCGGGGTCGAGAGGTCGGCGTCCACATAGCTCACGCTTGCCTTCGTCGTGAGCAGCCAGAGATTCTCATCGCCGTTTTTGGCAAAATACTCGTCGATGTTCTCATAGACCGAGATATCGACCAGATGCCAGTAATCGAGTCCGGCGCGCTTGACCGCGCGGTCGGAAATGTCAAACCCGAGCGGTTTGACCAGATGCAGCCGCGAACCCGTGCAGGCACAGGTGCGGGCGATGGCGCCGGTATTGTTCGGGATCTCCGGCTCCACCAAAACGATGTCTACCATAGTGCTTTCCTCTTACATATTTTTTCTATTTTGACGTCTATTATTTTATCCCGAAGCCGCTTTTTTTGCAATCTCCCTTTTAAATAAAGCTACCACAGGAACGCACTGGATTTCTGAACTTTTCATGAAACATGCCGAAGATGGTTGCGAAATGGATGAAAAAACTTTATAATATCCACAGAATCCATAGATTTCGCGCAAGACCCCATGCGCGGGAGGCATTATGACACAACTTTGCTCCATCTGTCCGCGCGGCTGCGGCGTTGATCGTGCGGGCGGGCAATTCGGCTTTTGCGCCGTGCCGGACGCGCCGGTCGTGGCGCGGGCCGCGCCGCACTTCGGCGAAGAACCATGCATTTCCGGCACACGCGGCAGCGGCGCGGTATTTTTCTCGGGCTGCAATCTGCGGTGCGTATTCTGCCAGAACCGCACCATCAGCCGCGGAGAGCACGGAAAAGAGATCACCGTCGCGCAGCTTCGCGGCATTTTTTTGCGTCTGCGCGATGAGGGCGTGCACAACATCAACCTCGTCACGCCGAGTCACTACACGCGGCAGATCGCCGAGGCGCTCTCCGGGCTGGAGCTCGGCATCCCGGTCGTGTGGAACAGCTCCGGCTACGAATGCGTCGAGACACTGCGTATGCTCGACGGGCTCGTGCAGGTATACCTGCCGGACCTGAAATACGCCCTGTCGGAGCCGGCCGCGCGCTACTCCGCCGCGGCGGACTATCCGCAGGTCGCGCGCGCCGCCATTCTGGAGATGTACCGCCAGGCCGGTCCGTTCCGGCTCGACGAGGACGGCATGCTGCAGCGCGGCGTGCTCATACGGCACCTTATCCTGCCGCAGCAGGGGGAAAACACCCGCCGCGTCATCGACTGGGTCGGGCAGACATTTGCACCCGGCCAAGTGCTTTTCAGCCTCATGAGCCAGTACACACCCGTCGGCGATCTGGCGCAGTGGCCGGAGCTGCAGCATCCCATCTCCCCGGAGCTAAACGAAGAAATGTACCAGTACCTGATCGACAGCCCGATCACCGACGGCTTTTATCAGGATCTCGATGCCGCGACCGGCGACATGATCCCGGCGTTTGACGGCACCGGCGTTTGAACCACGACTCTTTCAATACAGAAAAAGATATACGGAGGTACCCTCATGGAGTACAAAGAGATTCTTGACAGCGCACGTACCTGCATCGGGCCGTACTGCAAAGCCTGCCCGGTCTGCAACGGCAAAGCCTGCGGCAACCAGGTCCCCGGTCCCGGCGCCAAAGCGCCCGGCAGCGGCTTTATCCGCAACTTTGACGCCTGGCAGAAGATCTGCGTCAACATGGACACCATCTGCCCGAACGAACCCGTCGATACGGCCGTGGAGCTGTTCGGCACCATGTACCGCTACCCGTTTTTCGCGGCTCCGCTCGGCGCGATGAAGCTGCACTACGGCGAAAAGTACACCGACCGCGAGTATAACAGCATTCTCGTCAACGCCTGCGCCGACAGCGGCATCGCCGCCTTCACCGGCGACGGTGTGGACGCCGCCGTGTTCCAGGGCGCGATGGAAGCCATCCGCACCGCGGGCGGCGTCGGCGTGCCGACGATCAAGCCGTGGAACCAGGAACTGGTCTTTGAAAAGCTCGATCTGGCCAGAACCAGCGGCTGCAAGGCCGTCGCCATGGACATTGACGGTGCGGGCCTCCCCTTCCTGAAAAATATGACGCCGCCGGCCGGCAGCAAATCCGTGCAGGAACTGGCGGAGATCATCCGCTACGCGGGCATGCCGTTCATTGTCAAGGGCGTCATGACCGTGCGCGGCGCGCAGAAGGCCGCAGAGGCGGGCGCGGCGGCGATCATCGTGTCCAACCACGGCGGCCGCGTGCTCGGCCAGACGCCGGCCAGCGCCGAGATGCTGCCGGAGATCGCCGATGCCGTCGGCAGCAGCATGAAGATCTTCGTCGACGGCGGCATCCGCACCGGCACGGACGTGTTCAAGGCGCTGGCGCTCGGCGCGGACGCCGTGCTCATCGGCCGCCCGTTCGTGCCGATGGTCTACGGCGACGGCGCGCAGGGCGTGGCAACCTACATCGAAAAGATCGGCAGCGAGCTGCGCGACACGATGGCCATGTGCGGCGTGCACACGCTCGACGAGATCACGCGCGACTGCGTGCGCGTGATGTGACCTACATACAGCCAACGAAAAAAGATCCGGGGACAGCCGTCCCCGGATCTTTTCTTTTTCAATCGTCCCAGATCATGGTGGCGAAGTAATCCTCCGGCGTTTCGGCGCGGCGGATCAGGCGCGTAGAGCCGTCCGGCTGCAGCAGCACCTCCGCGCAGCGGAGCTTGCCGTTGTAGTTATAGCCCATGGCGAGGCCGTGCGCGCCGGCATCGTGAATGACCAGCAGATCGCCGATGTCGATGCGCGGCAGCATGCGGTCGACGGCGAACTTGTCGTTGTTCTCGCACAGGCCGCCGACAATGTCATACTTGTGGTCACAGGGCGCATCCTCCTTGCCCATAACCGTGATGTAGTGATAAGACCCGTACATGGCCGGGCGCATCAGGTCGCAGGCGCAGGCGTCCGTGCCGATGTACTCCTTGTAAATATGCTTGGCATGGATCGCGCGCGTCACGAGATGACCATACGGCGCGAGCATGAAGCGGCCGAGCTCCGTGCACAGGGCCACATCGCCCATTCCGGCCGGGACGAGGATCTCCTCGTACACCTTGCGCACGCCCTCACCGATGACGGCAATGTCATTTTCCGATTCCTCCGGCCGATACGGGATGCCCACGCCGCCGGAGAGGTTGATGTACGTGATATGGCAGCCGGTCTCCCGCTGCAGCTCGACCGCGAGCTGGAAGAGAATGCGCGCCAGCGCGGGATAGTATTCATTGGACAGGGTGTTGGATGCCAGAAATGCGTGGATGCCAAACTCCTCCGCGCCCCTGGCCTTGAGCATCCGGAACGCCTCGGTGATCTGCTCGCGCGTCATGCCGTACTTGGCGTCGCCGGGGTTGTCCATGACCTGAAAGCCCTCGCGCGACTCGCCGAGCGAGAACGTGCCGCCCGGATTGAAGCGGCAGCCGATCCGCTTCGGGATATAGCCGATCGTCTTTTCCAAAAAGTCCACGTGCGTAATATCATCGAGGTTGATGGTTGCGCCGAGCTTTGCCGCCAAGCGGTAATCCTCGGCCGGGGTCTCGTTGGACGAGAACATGATGTTCTCGCCGACGCTGCCGATGCGCTCGGCCATCATCAGCTCCGTGAGCGACGAGCAGTCGCAGCCGCAGCCCTCCTCCTGCAGGATCTTAAGGATGGCGGGGGTCGGCGTAGCCTTCACGGCGAAATATTCCCGGTAGCCGGGATTCCACGAAAAAGCGGCTTTCAGGCGGCGGGCATTCTCGCGGATGCCCTGCGCATCATAGAGGTGAAACGGTGTGGGATAGCGCGCGGCGATGTCCTCAAGCTGCTCCGCTGTTACAAACGGCTTCTTCATTGGAATTCCTCCCTGCAAAACCTAGTATTGTGCTCATTTTAGAAGCCGCTCGGGGCCATGTCAAGAAGGCAAAGGCATTTTCGCCGTTCCATGCATATGCGCGGCAAAATCATCCCCCTGCTCCGTCATTTTGTCCGGAACAGAAGAGCCTCAGATGTCCTCAAGCGACTCCGTTTCCACCGGCTGGGCCGCATCGACGAAGCGCACCTGCAGCACCGCCTGCGGCCAGTTGACCGAAATGGCCGCCGCCCGGCCGCGCGCCTGCGCCGCCGCGTCGATCTGCAGGCACAGCTCCGCCAGTACCTCGCGCGTCAGATAGCCGCCGCGCCAGTGGAACACCAGCCCCGGCTGCTTCTTGCGCAGCGCCTGGTCGACCCGGCGCGCGGCCTCCTCCGGCTTCGTCCACGACAGGTGCTGCAGCTTGTAGTAAAACTGCCCGCCGTCCGTGCAGGGCAGGGCCGGATACAGCAGCGGCCGGTGGTCGCGGAAGATCTTTGTATCGTCGAGATTGAAATAGTCATAGCGCGTGCCGTACTTACTGAGGGAATTGTCAAACGTGGCGTCCAGATGATAGCACTGCCCGCCGAGCTGGACGATGTTCCAGGCGTGCAGGTAGCGCTCGCCATTGGCGCGGTCCCGGTCGCTGACGGCGATCATGCACGGCAGCCCGAGCCCGTCACACAGCAGCTTGACCGTTTTGGCCATGCCCTCGCACACGCCGACGCCGTTGGTCAGCGGACCGATGACTTCGTGCGAATACGGCTTTTCGAGCTTATCATAGCGGACGTTTTCCACGACGAAATCATGGATCGCGCGCTCCTGCTCCGCCGGCGGAAGACTGCGCAGCGGCCGCAGCAGGCGCGTCACGCGCGCCTCGATCGCCTGCCGGTGCTCCCGGATGCGCTTTTTCTCAAACCGGTACTCCGGCCAGAACTCCACAAACGCCGCCTCCGGCACCGCGCGGCACGAAAAACCAACGGCGTAGAAGATCTCCGGATGATCCAGCCGGAGCTGGAAAAAGAGCGTGCTGAGCGTTTCCATCGGCAGGCGCGGGATGCGCGCCGACGGCGTCAGCTCCCGCAGACAGGTCAGCATGCCGTGATAGGCCGCGCGCTCCTGCGGCGGGAGCTGCTGGTAATAATACTGTGCGTGCAGCTGCATGGCTTACTGCGCTCCTTTCGTCAGATCGGCGCGCGGGCTGACCTGAAACCGTTTTTTGTACGCCCGTGAAAAGGCGGAATAGTCATGATAGCCGCACTGAAAGCAGGCATCCGTCGTGCGCATGCCCTGTGCAATGAGGTCGCGCGCCACACGCAGGCGTTTGTCCGTGAGGTAGCCGTGAATGGTGAAACCGGTCTCCTCCCGAAACATACGCATCATATAATATTTGCTGAGGTAAAAGGTGTCCGCCAGCGCATCGATGCTGACGTCCTCGGTCAGGTGCGTGTTGAGGTATTCGAGAATGGCCGCCGTCTTCTCGTTGCAGTGCTCGGACGGGGCGTAGTTCACGCCGTCGTCATCCAGCCCGCGGCCCAGCATGACCAGCAGCTGCAGCATCTGCGCCCGCGCGAGCAGGTCGTGCCCGTAGGCCATGCTCCGCTCCTCCGCCTCGAGCGCATCGAGCGTGCGCAGCAGCGCTGCGCGCCGCCCTGCCTCCGGCCGCAGGACAAAGCTCTGCCCATCGGCCGGCAAACGGAAGCAGGCGTCCAGCTGCGAAGCGGCCGTGGACTGTGCGCGGAGAAATTCCGGCGATATGTAGAGGATCACGCGCTCGTAGCGCTGGCTCGGGTCGATCTGCGCCTTGTGGATCGCCCCCTGCCGCACAAGCACCACGTCATACGGACGCAGCACGTGCGTGCGCCCCTCGACGATGTAGTTCCCGCGCCCGGCCAGAAAGAATACCAGCTTGTGAAATTCATGATAGTGGAACGCCGTGTCCTCCGCCAGCGCACTGCTCAGGTGGAACAGGCGGAAATCTTCATGCAGGTATCCCCTGCGCTCATAATCGTTTTGCTGCATGGCTCGCCTCCGAAAAAAGCATCTTTTGCAATATATGATAGCATTTTTGTACAATTATTGCAACGACGAATTGTATATACTGTCACCAAAGCGCTGTTACGGCGCAATCTACACACTGGGAGTGTTGCATTTATGGCCAAGGCAAACGGTTCCAAGTCTTTCTTTAAGACTTACGGATTCCTGATCTTCATGCTCACCGGCATCGTCGCCGGCTGTCTCGTGGGCGCGTTCGCCCCGAACTTCGGCAAAAAGATCGAATTCCTGGGTACACTGTTCATCAACATGATGTTCTGTGTGGTGGTGCCGATGGTGTTCTGCTCCATCGCATCTGCCATCGCCAATATGAAAAGTGTCAAGCGCGCCGGTAAGATCATGGGTGTGACCATCGCAACGTTCCTGGTCACTGCCGCTATCGCCGGTGTCATCATGTACATCGTCTGCCGCATCTTCCCGCTCGTGGATGGTCACTACACCATCACGGAAGGCGAGATCGGCGATACGCTGGGCTTCGGCGACATGATCGTCAACTTCTTTACCAAGCCCGACTTCATGGAGCTGCTGAGCCGTAAGGCCATCCTGCCGCTGATCGTTGCGGCGGTGCTGTTCGGCTTCGGCATCCAGATGAACGGCGGCCCCGAGACAAAGACCGCGCAGGTGCTCGAGGATATCACGGGCTGCATCATGAAGACCGTGAAGCTCATCACCTACTATGCCCCGATCGGCTTCTTCGGCTTCTTTGCCAATCTGGTGTCTACTTACGGCCCGGAGCTGGTCGCCGACTACAGCCGCACGCTCATTATCTACTACGTCATGAGTTTCGTGTACATGTTCGTTTTCTTCCCGATCTACGCCCAGTTCGGCGGCGGCAAGGGCGGCGCGAAGATCATGTTCTCCAAGCTGTTCCGCCCGGCGGCGGTGTCGTTCGGTACCTGCTCGTCCGTTGCGACCATCCCGACGAACATGGAAGTTGCCGATGAGACCGGCATCAGCAAGGATGTCACGGACATCGTACTGCCCATGGGCGCCACCATGCACATGGACGGCTCGGCCATGAGCGCCATCATCAAGGTCGCGTTCCTGTTCGGCGTGTTCGGACTGGACTTCACGACGGAAAAGGCCATTCTGGCCATCATCGTGGCGGTGTTCTCCTCCGTGGCCATGAGCGGTATTCCCGGCGGCGGCGGTACCGGCGAGCTGGTAGTCTGCACGATCTTCTTCCCCGACCAGCTGGCTGTTGCCTACCCGATCGCACTGGCGATCGGCAACCTCGTCGATCCTCCGGCGACCATGGTAAACTCCGCCGGCGACTATGTTGTGTCCTTCATCGTCTCCCGCTATGTGGACGGCAAGGATTGGCTGCAGAAGGCCATTGCCAAGAAGAGAGAAAGCAAGGCTATCGAGCAGTAATCTGCCGATGTATCAAATTCCTTCCACCCGGAAACACTACGGTGTACCGGATGGGAGGAATTTTTTATGCTTGGAAAAGTCGAGATCTGCGGTGTCAACACGGCCGACCTGAAAGTCCTGAGCAGCGACGCCTGCCGGGCACTGCTCATCCGCGCAAAGCACGGCGACACTGACGCGCGCGAGCAGCTCATTGCCGGCAACCTCCGGCTGGTGCTGTCCGTGATCCAGAAATTCATCGGCCGCGGTGAGAACGTGGACGATCTGTTTCAGGTCGGCTGCATCGGTCTGATCAAGGCAATCGACAATTTTGACGCCGAAAACCACGACGTGCGTTTTTCTACCTACGGCGTACCCATGATTTCCGGGGAGATCCGGCGCTACCTGCGCGACAACAGCCCCATCCGCGTCAGCCGCTCCACGCGCGACACCGCCTATAAGGTCCTGCAGGCAAAAGAGCGCCTGACTGCCGCCTCCGGCCGCGAGCCGACGCTTGACGAGATCGCAAAGGAACTGGACATCCCGCGGCGGGACGTCGTGTTCGCGCTCGACGCGATCAGTGACCCCATCTCGCTCTACGAGCCGATCTACACCGACAACGGCGAGAGCATCTGCGTCATGGATCAGGTCGGCGACACGAAAAACACGGACGAGCAGTGGCTGGAGCATCTGGCGCTCTCGAATGCCATCTCCGACCTCAACGAGCGCGAGAAGAAGATCCTCTCCCTGCGCTTTTACGCCGGCAAGACCCAAATGGAGGTCGCCGGTGAGATCGGCATCAGCCAGGCGCAGGTGTCCCGCCTGGAGAAAAACGCACTCGGCAAGATCCGCAAGAACATCTTCCCCTCATAAACCGCCGCCCGGCGCCATAGACTGGTACCAAAACGCTGCGGAGGGATTACCATGAAATGCTGTTTGTCCGATCTGCGATACAAGGAAGTCATCGACCTGACCACCGGGCAGCGGCTCGGCTATGTCTGCGACGCGGAGATCGATCTGGAGCAGGGCAAGATTGTGTCGCTGATCGTGCCGGGGCAAAAAAAGCTCGGCGGTCTGCTCAGCGGCGATGATGACTACATTCTGCCGTGGGAATCCATCTCCAGATTGGGCGAGGATATCATTCTCGCCGAGGTCGCGGCGCAGCAGCCGCGCCGCCGGCGGGAAAAGCGGCAGAATTATCTCTGACAGCCTGAAAAAACGGCAAAAATCCGGGCAAATCCTCTTGCATTGTCCGGATTTCTCTGGTATAATACCAGAGCATTACGCACGGGGGTCGATGTGCGACCATGTGGCTTCGGCCTGGTCGGGCACAATTGACGCCCCCGGAGGTAGCAACTAATTAAAGGAGGAAACAAAAAACTATGGCAGTCGTATCTATGAAACAGCTTCTCGAGGCCGGTGTCCACTTCGGTCATCAGACCCGCAGATGGAACCCGAAAATGGCGGAGTACATCTACTGCGAGCGCAATGGCATCTACATCATTGACCTGCAGAAGACCGTCAAAAAGCTCGAGGAGGCTTACAACTTTGTGCGCACCCTCGCAGAGAATGGCCAGACCATCCTCTTCGTCGGCACCAAGAAGCAGGCTGCGGACGCCGTGAAGGAAGAGGCTTCTCGCGTCGGCATGTACTATGTCAATGCCCGCTGGCTCGGCGGCATGCTCACCAATTTCAAGACCATGCGCACCCGCATCGACCGTCTGGCTCAGCTCAAGAAGATGCAGGAGGACGGCACCTTCGACATGCTCCCGAAGAAGGAAGTCATGAAGCTGCTCGGCGAGATGGAGAAGCTCGAGAAGTACCTCGGCGGCGTCAAGGAAATGAAGAAGCTCCCCGGCGCGCTGTTCGTCGTTGACCCCCGCAAGGAGCACAACGCCATCGCTGAGGCCCGCAAGCTGCACATCCCGATCGTCGCCATCGTCGACACCAACTGCGACCCGGACGAGATCGACTACGTCATCCCCGCGAACGACGACGCGATCCGCGCCATCCGCCTGATCTCTTCCACCATGGCCAACGCCGTGCAGGAAGGCCGTCAGGGCGCCGACGCTGAGGAAGCTGCTTCCGAGGAAGAGGCCCAGAAGGTCGAAGAGTAATTGAAAAACTGCAAGGGCGGGCCGCGTACCCGCCCTTCTGATAAAACAATAAAGGAGAAAGAATTATGGCATTTTCTGCTGCTGATGTGAAAAATCTGCGTGAAATGACCGGCGTCGGCATGATGGACTGCAAAAAGGCCCTCACCGCTGCTGACGGCGATATTGATAAGGCTGTGGAATGGCTCCGTGAGAAGGGCCTCGCCGCCGCTCAGAAGAAGGCCGGCCGCATCGCCGCCGAGGGCATGGCTTACGCCGCCGTCATCGATGGTATCGGCGTGATCGTCGAGGTCAACGCGGAGTCTGACTTCGTGGCCAAGAACGACCTGTTCGTGGATTACGTCAAGGGCGTCGCCGCCGTCGTCGCCAAGGAGAACCCGGCTGATCTCGACGCGCTGTACGCCTGCGCTTACGGCAACGGCAAGACCGTGCTCGAGGAGCAGAACGATAAGGTCCTCGTCATCGGCGAGAACATCAAGGTCCGCCGCTTCGCGCGCTACGACACCGGCCTGAACGTCCCCTATGTCCACATGGGCGGCCGCATCGCCGTGCTTGTCAACCTCGAGACCGAGTCCACCGACGCTGCCGTCGTCGAGCTGGGCAAGGACATCGCCATGCAGATCGCGGCTCTGAACCCGACCTACAAGGATAAGAGCGATGTCTCCGAGGAGTTCATCGAGAAGGAAAAAGAGATCCGCCTGGCGCAGGCCAAGGAAGATCCGAAGAACGCCAAGAAGCCCGACGCCATCATCGAGAAGATCGTCATGGGCGGCATCGGCAAGTACTTCAAGGAGATCTGCCTGCTGCAGCAGCCGTTCGTTAAGGACGACAAAGTCTCCGTTGAGGAGCACATCGCCGCCGTCGCCAAGCAGGTCGGCGCCTCCATCAAGCTCGTGAACTACACCCGCTTTGAGAAGGGCGAAGGCATTGAGAAGCGTCAGGACGACCTCGCCGAGGAAGTTGCGAAGCTCATCAAGTAAATTTCACTTCCATTCTGCATCCCGCGGCTCCGAACCGGGCCGCGGGATATTTCTGCCTGCGTCATCCTTTTTGTGGGAGATTAGCGGTAAAAACCGCCGTTTTTCGGGAGTAGAGTGGCTCTACGGCCGTGTAGAGCCGCATTTTTTCCGGTAGAGACCGTAAAATTGGAACGTAGACAGGGAAAAATGACAGTAGCTTGTATTTATGCGCCAACGGGTGTACGGATAAAGGGCGCACACCGTGCAGCACTTTGAGCAAGCAAAGGAGCACTCACATGATCCAGATCTTTACCGACACGTCGGCAAACCTGCCGGCTGCTTACATTCAGAAATATTCCCTGCGCGTTATCCCGCTGACGTACTTCGTCGACGGCGTTGAAGCGCATCAGGATCCTGCTGTTGATTTCGACGGGAAAGCCTACTATGACGCCATGCGCAGCGGCACGCCCGTATCCACCGCCATGATCAACCTTGGCGCGTTTCTCGAGCCGTTGCACGCGGCGCTGGCGGCCGGCGACGACGTGATCTACATCGGCATGTCCGGCGGTATCAGCGGCACGGCGCATGCGGCCGCCATGGCCGTGCAGGAGCTGCAGGAAGAATTCCCGGAGCGGAAAATCGCCGCCATTGACACCTATGCCGCCTCGCTCGGCGAAGGGCTGCTGGTGATCGAGGCCGCGCGTATGCTCGAAAACGGCGCGCCTTTCTCGCTGATCGTCGAGCAGATCTCCCGCCGCCGCCATACGATGTGCCAGTACTTCACGGTTGATGACCTCGCCTATCTGGAGCGCGGCGGCCGCGTGAGCAAGGCTGCCGCCATCGTCGGCACCGTGCTCAAGATCAAGCCGCTGCTGCGCGGCGATGACGAGGGCAAGATCGTCCAGTGCGGCAAGACGCGCGGCCGCAAGCAGTCGCTCACCGCGCTGGCGGACTTTTACGAGAAGCTCGTCGCCGACAAGTCCGAGGAGATCGGCATCGCGCACGCAGACGATGCAGCCGGCGCGCAGTTTCTGCTCGATGCACTGCGTCAGCGCGGCTTCACCGGCGAATGCCTGACCGTGTGCTACGAGCCCGTTACCGGCTCGCACGTCGGCCCCGGCACGGTGGCGCTATTTTTCCAGGGCATCCACAGATAAACGAAAACCCGGAGGACACGTCCTCCGGGTTTTTTATGTCTCTTTCCGGTCGACCTGCCGGATCATTTTCTCGAACTTCGCGCGCGGGCCCATGACCTCGCGCCCGCAGCCAAGGCAGCGCAGCTTGAAATCCGCGCCGATGCGCAGCACCTCCCAGCGTTTCTCGCCGCAGGGGTGCTGTTTTTTCATCGTCAGAATGTCGCCGACCTGAATATCCATCGCTCACTCCCCCTTGATGCGCTGCCAGTAGGCACGCGCCGCCTGCTCGGTCTTGTTGTCACCGTATTCATAATAGTGCTTTCCCTTCAGCTCATCGGGCAGGTACTGCTGCTGCACCCAATGACCCGGGTAGCCGTGCGGATACTTGTAGCCCTGCTCACGCTCAAAGCCCGTGCCGTCGGCATGGACGTTCTGCAGCTCACGCGGGATGGGCCCAGCCTTCCCTGCCCGAACGTCGGCGATCGCGGCGTCGATGGACATGACAACGGAGTTGGACTTCGGCGCCGTGGCCAGCAGCAGCACTGCCTCCGCCAGCGGCAGCCGTGCCTCCGGCAGGCCGAGCTGCAATGCGCTGTCCACGCAGGATTTCACGATCATGGCTGCCTGCGGATAGGCAAGGCCGATATCCTCACTTGCCGAGCACAGGATGCGCCGGCACGCACCGATCAGGTCGCCGGCCTCGAGCAGGCGCGCCAGATAATGCAGCGCCGCGTCGGGATCCGAGCCGCGCAGCGACTTCATGAGCGCGGACACGACGTCATAGTGGTCGTCGCCCGCACGGTCATAGTGCATGGCGCTGCGCTGCGTGATGTTCTCGGCATCCGCGCGCAGGAGGCGGATGGTATCCCCCTCTCTCGGCGCCGCCGAAAAGAGCAGCTCGACCGCATTGAGCGCCTTGCGCACATCGCCGCCGCAGACGGACGCGATATACCCCGCCGTGCCCGGCTCGATGTCTGCCGTGACGTTTTCCCGTGCGCTGAGAATGGACACCGCGCGCAGCACGGCCTTTTCCACCTCGGCGGCCGGCACCTGCTTGAACTCAAACACCGTGCTGCGGCTGAGCACCGCGTTATAGACATAGAAATACGGGTTTTCCGTTGTAGAGGCAATGACCGTGATGCGGCCGTCCTCCATGAACTCCAGCAGCGACTGCTGCTGCTTTTTGTTGAAGTACTGGATCTCATCGAGATACAGCAGCACGCCGCCGGGCGTGAGCATGGTGTCGAGCTCGGCAATGATATTGCGGATGTCCGAAATGCTCGCAGTCGTGGCGTTTAGGCGGCGCAGGGTGCGGTTCGTGCTGGCCGCGATGATGCTCGCGACCGTGGTCTTGCCGGTACCGGACGGGCCGTAAAACACCATATTCGGGATCTCGCCGGATTCCACGATGCGGCGGAGCATCCCGTTCGGGCCCAGAATATGCTTTTGCCCGACGACATCGTCGAGCGTGGTCGGCCGGATTTCATCCGCCAATGGTCTGTACATAGCGCGCCTCCTGTGATGCAATGGCGATATTATACCGCATTTTGCGCGCCTTGGCAACTCGCCGCACTTGGCAGGCGGCGCAAAATGTGCTACACTGCCGGAGAGGTGAACAATATGCGCACACCGGAACAAGTGCAGGAGATCCTCCGCTGTCTGGCGCAGGCCTACCCCGCGGACTGCTCCCTGCAATATCAGAAAGATTATGAACTGCTGTTTGCCGTGCGGCTGGCAGCGCAATGCACCGACGAGCGCGTCAATCAGGTCACGCCGGCGCTGTATGCGCGCTTTCCGACGCTCGAGGCGTTTGCCGCCGCCGAGCCCGAGGACGTAGAGCCATATGTCCACTCCTGCGGCTTTTACCGGGCGAAGGCGCGGGACATCGTCCTGTGCGCGCGCAAGCTCGTTGCGGAATACGGCGGCCGCGTACCGGACACGATGGAGGCCCTCACTTCCCTGCCCGGCGTCGGCCGCAAGACGGCCAACCTCATTCTCGGCGACGTGTACCACAAGCCCGCCGTGGTCGTGGACACGCACTGCATCCGGCTCTCGAACCGCATGGGGCTTGTAGACGGACTGAAAGACCCCGTCAAGATCGAGACCGCGCTGCGCAAGATCCTGCCGCCGGAGGAATCGTCCGACTTCTGCCACCGGCTCGTGCTGCACGGCCGCGCCGTATGCACGGCGCGCAAGCCGATGTGTGACCAGTGCTGCGTGCGCCACGTGTGCCAGACGGCGGAGGAGGCGGGCACATGAAACCCATCGCCCGCATCCACAGCGACTTTGCCACGAAGTTTGGCATCCCGCGCCAGAGCGGCGTAGTCGGGAGTTTACAGGCCGAGATCATTTTCGAGCCGGAATTTCGCAGCCGCGACGCCGTGCGCGGGCTGGAAGCGTTCTCGCACATCTGGCTCATCTGGGAGTTTTCCGAGAACGTGCGCGCCGACTGGTCGCCGACCGTGCGTCCGCCGCGTCTGGGCGGCAATGTGCGCATGGGGGTGTTCGCCACGCGCTCGCCGTTCCGGCCGAACCCGATCGGTCTGTCGTGCGTGCGTCTGGAGGACATTACATTTTCCGACGCGCGCGGCCCGGTGCTCCATGTCGCCGGGGCGGATCTGATGGACGGCACGCCGATCTACGACATCAAGCCCTACATTCCCTACGCCGACTGCCATCCGGAGGCGACGGAAGGCTTCACCGGGCAGGTGGAAATGCAGGCGCTGACGGTGGAGATCCCACCGGAGCAGCTCTCCCGCTTCCCGCTTGAGAAGCGCGACGCACTCGTCGGTGTGCTCGCGCAGGATCCGCGCCCGCGGTATCAGGCAGACGCCAGCCGTGTCTACGGGCTGGAATTCGGCGGTTATGAGGTGAAATTCACGGTCAGTGACCAAATACTGACCGTCACGGATATTGCAAAAAAAGACTCGTGAAATCACGAGTCTTTTTCATATTTCAGCTGATACAGGTCCGTGCGCCGCGCGCGCAGGACCGGGATCTGCGCCCGGACGGCGTCCGTCTCCGTAAGGTCGATGTCACAGATCAGCAGCTGCGGCGCTGCCTCCGCCTGCGCCTGTACGCGCCCCCACGGGTCGCACACGAGCGAGTGGGCATAGGAAACATAGCCCGCCGTCTCGTCCCGCGCCGGAGCGCAGCCGGCGACGAAGCACTGGTTATCGAGCGCCCGCGCGCGAAACAGCAGCTCCCAGTGCGCCGGTCCGGTCGTCATGTTGAACGCCGCCGGCACCACGATCAGCCGCGCGCCCTCGAGCGCCAGAATGCGAAAGAGCTCAGCAAAGCGCACGTCGAAGCAGATTGCCACGCCGAGTTTGCCGAACGGCGTGTCCACGAGCGTGTATCGCTGCCCGGGCGAGAGCGTATCGGACTCGAAAAATCGCTGGCCGCCCGCCACGTCGATATCGAACAGGTGCACCTTGCGGTGCTTCGCCTGCTGCGTCCCCTGCGGGTCAAACACGTAGCAGGTATTGTAGATCGCGTCCCCGTCGCGTTCCGGCACGGAGCCTGCGACGAGCCAGACGCCGCATGCGCGCGCCGTGTCGCGCAGCAGACGCCACGTCTCGCCGCCCTGCGGCTCGGCGTATTGCACAAACGCCGCATTGCTGTACGGACAGCACCACATCTCCGGCAGCGCGACCAGATCACAGCCGGCCGCAGCGGCATCGCGCACATAGCGGCGCATGGCTGCGCCATTTTCCGCTTTTGACGCCGTGACCGGCATCTGGCACAGGCCAAGTTTCATAGTATCCCTGCTTTCACACGCATGATGCATCCAGCATAGCGGAAAATGACGGCGCTGTCAAACGTTTCTGCCCGCGCACGTCGCTGCCGCAGTGCGGGCAGTACGTCTTTTTGCCGGTGAAAAACATCATGCCGAGGTAGCGATGGCAAAACGGGCAGCGCTGTGTGCGCACGGCAATGACCGCGCCCAACACGATGCACCCCAGTGCTACATATATCAGTGCCCAGATGCCATAGCAGCAGCTGCTGCCATACAGGCCCAGGCCAAACAGAACCAAAACGCTCGAAATACCGTCCCAGAGCTTTGGATGCTTCATACGATCGCCTCCAAGAATGCTTGAGAGGCCATGATATTCTTTTCGTGTGAAGTTCAAAACCATGTATGTGTAAAATGCGGGTGAAATGCAGCCTCATTTCACCCGCACACGCGCGTTATGAGAATAGCACACGCAGCACCGAGAGCGCAACGCCGACGATAAAGCCGATCAGCGCCCACTTGCCGATCGCTTTGGCACGCACCGGCGTCGTCTTCTGGAAGCACAGGAACAGGATCAGGCCGACCACCGGGAACAAAAACGCCAGAATGTTCAGACCTGTCGACGGTTTATCCTCCTGCTGGTTCGCCGGCGCCTGCACCGCGCAGCCGCAGTTCGGGCACACGACCGCCTCATCCACCAGCTCTTTGCCGCATTGACTGCAGTATTTCATTTCGTTTTCCTCCGTGGATATCTCTGAGCGAAAGCATCGCTTCATTGGTTGTATACTAGCATATCGTTTCCCGATTTACAATTCGAAAATTCACAAAATATTCATCTTTTCAGCAAAAAACGACCGCAGCCGGATCGGCCGCGGTCGTTTTCGTGTATCAGATCACTCTTCCCAGTTGTGCCACACGTTCTGGACATCTTCGTTGTCCTCAAACATGTCGAGCATCTTCTGGAGATTCTTAATGTCGCCCTCATCGGTGAGCTTGATGGTGTTCTGCGGCACCATCTCCACCTGCGCGCTCAGCAGCTCATAGCCGTCATTCGTGAGCGCCTCGGCCACCGATGCCACATCGTCGGGATCAGTATAGACCGTGTAAACACCCTCGTCGGGCGCAAAGTCGGCCGCGCCGGCTTCGAGCGCGTCCTCCATGACCTTGTCTTCGTCGAGCTCCTGATCCTCGTCATTGATGACGATGACGCCCTTCTTATCAAACGACCACGACACGCAGCCGGTCGCCCCCATGTTTCCGCCGTACTTATCAAAGTAGTGGCGCACCTCGGAGGCGGTACGGTTGCGGTTGTCAGTCATCGTCTCGACGATGATGGCGACACCGGACGGACCGTAGCCTTCGTAAGTGATGGACTCGTAGTTATCCGTGTTGCCGGAGCCGAGCGCCTTGTCGATCGTGCGCTTGATGTTGTCATTCGGCATGTTGGCGGCTTTCGCCTTGGCGATGACAGCTGCGAGGCGGGAATTGTTATTGGGGTCGCCGCTGCCGCCCTCTTTGACGGCCACGATCATCTCGCGGGCGATCTTCGTGAACGCCTGCGCGCGCTTGGCGTCCTGCGCGCCTTTGGTTTTCTGTATATTATGCCACTTGGAATGTCCGGACATAGTCACAACTCCTCTTGCTAAAATGCTTTGAATATTCTAGCACACTCCGGGCCGCGTGGCAAGAAAAATCCGCATATTTGCGCGAAAACTACGCCTGCGTTTTGGGAATAAGGAGATATTGCGGCGCCTCAGCCATGGCGGCCTCGTCCGTGAGGCCGTTCGTTTCGCGGATGAGCCGCTCGCTCGAGCAGTAGCGCTTGGCAAGCGTCCACAGGTCTTCCCCGCCCCAGCGCACGATCGTCAGCGACGGTACAGAGGCATACGGGCAGGCGCGCTCCTGCGCCGTCGCCCCGGTGACCTGCCGGAGGTCGGACTCCTGCAGTGCGGCCGTCCGCACCGTCACCGTCACGCGGATCTGAAACCCATCCGCCGTGACCGTCACCACCGGCTCTTCTGGCTGCACGCTCAGCAGCTCCAGCCGCGCGCCGTCGGCCGGCTCGAGCGGCAGGTACAGGCGCTTTTCCATGCAGGATACGTGCTGCTCCGTGTCCGCCGCGAGCAGCCGGACGAGCACGTCGCAGCCGTCCTCCGTCATGCCGCAGACAACGGCCCGCCGGGACACGACCGTCAGCGAGGCGGCCTCACACGCAAGCGTACCCTCCGCCGACAGGCGCAGCGGCTCGCCCGGCTGCACCGTACCGGCCGCTACCGTCTCGCGCTCGAGCGTGAGCTCTGCCGTGTTGCAGTAGGCGTCCGTCACGCAGTCAGCCTCCGCATCCGCAAGGCACACCGTCTGCGCGACAAGATGGTACTCCGCCTCCAGTGCCGCGCCGTCGGCCGCGGCGCTCACGTTCAGGTAGGCCGCCGTGAGGTTGACGGTCGTGTGCAGCAGGCACGGCGATGTGTCCGCCGGGCAGTCGAGCATCTGGGAAAACGCCGTCTCGAAGGTCTCGACCACCGGGCACATCTGCCCCTGCGGGAGATAGGTGACTGCCGCGCACACGCGCCCCTGCAAAATGACGCGGCTGCCGGCCGCGCTGACATCGTCGAGCAGCACGGTCTCCGTGTGGCAGAGCAGGCGGTCGGCCTCGGGCTGGCCGGACAGGAAGCGGTGCGTCTCCGAGACGGTGAACGTCTTTTCCTCCACGGACACCGGAATCTGCACGCGGAGCGTTTCCGTGCGCGTGAACACTGCGCCGCCGTCGCCCTCGATCCGGTCCGTGAGCGCGAGCTCCGTCTCCCGGTAGGCGCGCAGGCACAGGCTCAGCCGCGCCGTGACACGCACCTTGCGCGAATTGACGGCGCGCGCGTCCAGCGCGGTGAGCGTACAGCGCAGCCACGGCCGCACGTCCGGCGAGAGCGTCTCGCCGCTGATGCGCACCTTCACCGGCAGCTCCACCGGGAAGCTGCGCAGAGCGCCGCCCTCCTCCGCGTAGACCACATCGGCCGCGATGCTGCCCTCGATCTGCGCGCTCTTGTCCGAAAAATCCAGATTCCAGAGGCAGAACGTGCCCTCCGCGACCACGATCGCGCCGATGTCCCCCAGCGCATCGGGCACAACGGCGTCCACGCTGCAGGTCTCTTCCTCCGTGCGGTCAAACACCCGCGCGTACATCATGCGTTTCTGCTTGCCCAGTTGTAGATCCATAAAGATGTGCTCCTTGTCGTTTTTGTACATCCTTATGCCGGGCGCGCGCCGGTTATGCCGCCGTCAACAGCGCAGCAGCCACACGCCTGCCGCAATGAGCGCACCGCCGAGCGCAAACCACCAGAAGCCGGCCGGCAGCACCAGCGCCAGAATGATGAACACACCGGCGACCACGCACGCGATGCCGATCCAGAAGCAAATCCCCCGCCGTCGAAACATAAAGCACCGCCCTCCGCTTGCAGGTTCTCCCTACAGTGTATGCGGAGGGCGGCGCTTTGGTGCGTCACTTCTTCTTTTCCCAGTCATTGACCTGGGCCGAGAGCGCGTACAGGCGCGCATAGCTCTCGTGGCGCTCCGGCGCGATCTTGCCTGCCGCCACGGCGGCGAGGACGGCGCAGCCGGGCTCTTTCAGGTGCGCGCAGTCACGAAATCGGCACTGGCCGATATACGGTCGAAACTCCCGGAACGCATATTGCAGATTTTCGCACGAGATGGGGTCGACCATGTCCACCTCAAACGAGGCAAAGCCCGGCGTATCGGCGACGAACGTATCCGCTCCAAGCGCATAGAGCTCGACATGGCGCGTTGTGTGCTTACCGCGGCCGAGCCGCTCGCTGACGGCCCCGGTCGCAATGCCGAACGACGCATCGAGCGCATTGAGCAGGCTCGATTTGCCGACGCCGGAGTTGCCGGTGAAGGCGCTGGTCTTCCCGCGCAGTGCATCGCGCAGCTCGTCGACGCCGAGCCCCGTCGCCGCGCTTGTGCGCAGGACGCGAAAGCCGATGGAGCGGTAGATCTCATAGAGATGGTCCGCCGGGTCAAGGTCGCACTTATTGAAGCAGACGACCGGCTCGCAGTCGGCATTTTCCGCGATGGCGACCACGCGGTCGATCAGAAACGGATCGGTGACGGGGTTGACGTTCGCCGCGATCATGATGAGCTGGTCAATATTCGCCACCGCCGGGCGGATGAACGCATTGCGCCGCGGCAGGACGGTGTCGATGCGGCCCTTGCCGTGCGCATCGAAGCTGACCTCCACACGGTCGCCGACCAGCGGACTGCACCCGTCGTACCGGAAGCGGCCACGGGCCTTGCACTCCACGATCTGATCGCCGGCGGCCACATAGTAAAAGCCGCTGAGCGCCTTGATGATGACACCCTGCACCATAAGCGTTGTTGCTCCTTTATCTCATCTTTACGGTTTTTCCGGCCCGTCGGAGACCCAGATATAGACCTTGCTGTACTCCGTGAGCTGTGTGTTGGCCGGCGCGCTCTGCTTAAAGACTGTGCCCTGCTTGGCGTCGTTGGTCTCTTTGTACGTGCCGCCATAGCACAGGCCGCTGCTCTCGATACGCGCGATGGCGGCTGACTCCGTCAGCTCCGACAGGTCAGGCACCGTGACCGGGCGCAGTTCGGGGCCGCCACTGACGATCAGCTTCACGCTCGACCCTGCGGCCGCCTTTTCGCCGGGCGCAGGCTCGCAGCTGATGACATACTTTGCCGTCACGTCCTTGGAGGCCTGAAACTCCGTCGTGACCGTAAAGCCGGCTTTTTCCAGCGCGGCCGTCGCCTTCTCATAGTCCTCGTTGATGACATACGGCACATCGGTCATGACGACGCCGGTGCTGACGGTGAGCTGCACGTTGATGCCGTCCGAGACGCGCATGCGGCTCTTGCCCTCCGCCGGATCCTGCTCGATGATGATGCCGTCCGGTACGTCGGGATCGACCGTGTATACGACCGTGAAGTGGTAATCGGCATACTGCTTGTCGTTGACGACCGCCTCGTAGGACTTGCCGGTAAAGTCCGGCACATCCACGCGCTCCGCCGTGCGGAACAGATCCTCAAGCCAGAAATTCCACAGAAACACAAACAGCAAAATGGCAAAGACGCCGACCGAGAAAATGCCCGTGAAATAACTCACGCGCTTGGCCCGCTTGCGCCGGCGCTGGTATGCTTCCTCCGTCAGGTCCTGACCCACACCGAAAAAGGAGTCCTTTTTCTCCGCGCTCTCCCGCCGCCGCTCGACAAGCGGACGCTGCTGATTGAGGTGCTTTTTGCAGGCATTGAGCGCTTTGAGCATCTCCCCCGCCGACTGATAGCGCTTGCGCAGATCCGGCTCCATGGCACGGAGCGTGATGCGCTCAAGCTCCTCGGGGATGTCGCTGTTCCACTCCCGCGGCGGCTTGGCGCTGCCGGCGATGTGCATGAGCGCGATCTCCTCCGGGGTGTCCGCGTCATACGGCAGGTGGCCCGTGAGCATCTCATAGAGCACGACGCCGAGGGAATACAGGTCGCTGCGCGCGTCGGCATTGAGGCCCTTGGCCTGCTCGGGCGCGATATAGTGCACGGAGCCGATGGCCTGCCCGCTGCGCTCCTCGTGAATGTTCTCGAGCGCGGCGATGCCGAAGTCAGCGACCTTGACCATGTCATCGTTCGTGATCATGATGTTCTGCGGCTTGATGTCCCGGTGGACGATGCCGTGGGCGTGCGCGTGCTGCAGCGCCTTGCAGATCTGCGTGGCGTAGTGCAGCGCCTCCGTGGCGCTGAATACACCGTGCTCCGCCATGCGCTGTTTGAGCGTCTCGCCCTCGATGAGCTCCATGACAATATACTCCGTCTCGCCGCTGTGGCCGACATCGTAGACCGAGACGATATTCGGCTGCGAGAGCATGGCGACCGCGTGCGCCTCCGCCTGAAAGCGGTTTTTCAGCTCGGCATCCGCCGCCATCTCATCGCGTAGGATCTTGACGGCAACATAGCGGTGCAGCTTGTGGCACATGGCCTTGTAGACGACCGACATGCCGCCGCTGCCGATGATCTCCAGGATCTCGTAGCGGTCGTCGAGCATCTGACCGATATAGCGATTCATTGATTGTTCCATAGTGATCCCCCTGTTGCGCTTCAGCGGAAAAGAACGAGCGCGGTCACATTGTCGCGCGCACCGCGTGCCAGCGCCGCCGCGATCAGGTGGCCGCAGATCTGCTTTGCATCCCGCGAGCCGCGGCAAAAATCATGCATCTGGCCCTCCGACAGCGTGTTGGACAGCCCATCCGTGCACAGCAGCAGCCGCGCACCCAGCGGAAACGGCAGCGTGCGGCAGTCCGGCTCGACCTGTGGGCCGACGCCGACGGCGCGCGTGATCACGTTCCGCCGCGGGTGACGGTGTGCCTGCTCCGGCAGCACCTGACCGCTTGCGACCAGCTCCTGCACGAGCGAGTGATCCGTCGTCAGCTGCTGCATTCGGCGCAGCCCGACCAGATATGCGCGGCTGTCGCCAACGTGCAGCACCGTAAGCCTTCCGCGGCGCACGCAGGCAGCGACGATCGTCGTGCCCATGCCGCGCAGGTCAGGCTCCGCGCACGCACGGTCATAGACCGCGCGGTTGGCCGCGTCGCAGGCGTGGCGCATGGCGGGTTCGACCGCGCTGCCCGCCATCATTTCGCGGCGAAAATCCGCCAGAAACGTGGACGCTGCCAAATCGCTTGCGAGCTTCCCCCCGGCAGCGCCGCCCATCCCGTCGCAGACGACGGCGACGGTGCAGCCCTTGCGCCGGATGTGCGCGCAGGCGGCGCGATCCTGATTCTCCTTGCGGACGGTCCCCCTGTCCGACTGTGCAAAGCAGTTCATGGGCTCTCTCCCTTCAGGCGCGGTGATCGGCGACCTTTTTGCGCAGTTGGCCGCAGGACGCATCCACATCGCTGCCGAGCTTGCGGCGCACGGTCACATTCACGCCCGCCCGCTCCAGAATGCGGATGAACGCCTTGAGATGCTCAGGCGTGGACGGCCGGAACGCGCGCTCTTCCACGTGGTTGAGCGGGATGAGGTTCACGTGCGCGCAGACACGCCGCGCGTGCTTGGCCAGCAGTCTGGCGTGCTCCGGCGTGTCGTTCACGCCGTCGATCATGGCGTATTCAAAGGAAATGCGCCGGCCGGTCGCTTCATAATACCGGGCGCAGGCGTCAATGAGCGCCGCCACGCCGCGGCCGTGGTTGGCCGGCATGATCTTCGAGCGGGTGGCATCGTCCGGCGCGTGCAGGGAGACCGACAGCGTCAGCTGCAGGTCGCGCGCCGCCAGATCGTCAAAGCGCTCGATGAGGCCGCACGTGGACAGCGAAATGTGGCGCATGCCGATGTTTTCCCCGTCCGGGTGGTTGACCAGCGCAAGAAAGCGCATGACATTGTCAAAGTTATCGAGCGGCTCGCCGATGCCCATGAGGACGATGTTGGAGATCTTGCTGCCGGACTCCCGCTCGGAATAGAGCACCTCGTCGAGCATTTCCGACGGCTCAAGATTGCGGATCAGGCCGCCGATCGTCGACGCGCAGAACGCGCACCCCTGCCGGCAGCCGACCTGCGAGGAGATGCAGACCGTATTGCCGTGCTTGTAGTGCATGACGACGGTCTCGACGGCATTGCCGTCGCCGAGCTGCCAGAGATATTTGATCGTCCCGTCGATGGCTGACACCTGCTTGCGCAGCATCTCGAGCTTGGAGATGAAAAAGCGCTCGGAGAGCGCGGCGCGCAGGTCCTTGGACAGGTTCGTCATCTCGTCAAACGACGTCACGCCGCGCGCGAGCCACTGAAAAATCTGCTTGGCGCGGTATTTCGGCTGCCCCATTTCGGCGAGGGCCGCCGCGATCTCCTCGGGGAGCATGGCTTTGATGTCTCTCATTCGTGTCTCCTCAGCTTACAAACAAAAAATCCGTCCGTGCCGTGTTCCTGCGGCCAGAAGGTGAACATACCGTCCGCCGTGTCCGCCCCCGGCAGCGGCAGCGAAAACGCCTCGGCGGAAAACTCCGGATGCGTGTGCAGGAAGTCGCGCACAACATCTTCGTTCTCCCGCGCGAGCACCGTGCACGTGGAATATACCAGCACGCCGCCGGGCTTCACGCACGGCGCAAGACCGGTGAGAATGTCGCGCTGAATGGCCGGCAGACGCGCAAGCTCCGCCGGATCTTTGAAGCGGATCTCCGGCTTCTTGCGGATGACGCCCAGACCGGAGCACGGCACATCGGCCAGCACCACGTCCATCGCTCCGATCAGGTCCGCATCCGGGCGGCGGGCATCCATCGTGCGCGTTGAAATGCACGTCAGCCCCAGCCGCTCAGCGCCGGCGCGGATGCGCTTCCATTTATTTTCGTGAATATCGCAGGAAATCATACATCCCTGATCGTACATCTGCACGGCGGCGGCGAAGCTTTTGCCGCCGGGTGCGGCGCAGGCATCGAGCACGCGCATACCCGGCTGCACGCCGGAAACGAGCGCCGCGCAGTGCGCGGCCGCGTCCTGCACATAAAACCAGCCGTCAGCAAAGGCGCGCGCGGCCGCCAGATTGCCGCCATGGCACAGCAGCGCGTCCGGAAGCCACGGGTGCGGCTCTGCCTCGATGCCGTCCGCGTGCAGGGACGCCATGAGAGCATCCGCTGTCGTTTTCAGGGTGTTCACCTGCAGGCAGGCCGGAGCGTCGGCGTTGTTCGCCGCCAGCGCCTGCTCGGCAAACGCATAACCATGCGCGTCGATATACCGCTGTGCCAGCCACTGCGGGTGGCTGTAGCGCACGGCAAGATAGTCCGCCGTGCCCGCGCCCGGAATCTCCGGCAGCGCGTCCCGGTGCTCCGCCACACGGCGCAGCACCGCGTTGACAAGACCGGATGCACGCGCACAGCCGCCCTTGCGGCAGAGCGCGACCGCCTCGTTCACGGCGGCGCGCGGCGGGATTTTATCCAGCAGCACGATCTGATAAGCCGACAGCCGCAGCAGGTCGAGCACCTTCGGCTCGAGCTTTTGCAGCGGCGTTGTGCAGTAGACGGAAAGATAATGATCCAACAGGGTCAGATTTTGCAGCGTGCCGTAGCAGATGCGCGCCGCAAGCGCGGCATCGCGCGGCTCCAGCTGTGCATTTTGCAGGACGGCATGGAGCGCAGCGTCCGACCACGCGCCGTTTTTGCGCCAGCGCTGCAGCGCAGTCCAGGCGGCTTCCCGGGCAGTCATGGCCATGGTCAGCCCTCAACGGGCAGCGTGTGCCCGAGCAGGTAGTCGGCCGCCGACATGCGCTTTTTCCCCGGCGCCTGCAGCTGCGTGATGCGCACCGTCTGCCCACCGGCGCAGGCAACCGTGACGCCGTCTTTCCCGGCGGCCACGATCGTTCCGGGCGCTTTGTGCGTCGTGCGCTCGGAGTAATCCGCCGCATGGATCTTGAACGTCTGCCCGCCGAGCTCCGCTGTTGCGACGGGCCACGGCTCGAGACCGCAGATGTGCTTGATGATCGCGCGCGGGTTCTGATCCCAGTCGATGGGCGAATCGTCGCGCGTGAGCGGACGGGTATACGTCGCCTGGCTGTGATCCTGCGGCGTGCGCGGCGCGGTGCCCGCGGCGATATCGCGCAGCGTGCGCACGAGCAGATCCGCTCCCATGACGGCAAGGCGGTCGAAGAGCTCTCCCGCCGTCTCGAATTCACCGACCGGCGTCTGAGCGGTATAGATCACGTCGCCGGTATCCATTTCGCGGTCGAGGTACATGGTCGAAACACCGGTCACGGCATCGCCGTTGAGCACTGCCCACTGGATCGGCGCAGCGCCGCGGTACTTCGGCAGCAGCGAGCCGTGGACGTTCACCGCCCCGTAGGGCGCGACCGCGAGCAGGTCATCCGGCAGAATGCGGCCATAGGCCACAACAACGAGAATGTCCGGCCGCAGGCTCTGGAGATCAGCCAGCGCCGTGCCGTCGCGCATCTTTGCCGGCTGGAACACCGGCAGCCCCGCCGCGAGCGCGATCTCCTTGACCGGGCTCGGCTGGAGCTTCATGCCGCGGTTTTTCGGCTTGTCCGGCTGCGTGAATACGCCGACCACGTCAAACCGCTCGTCGAGCAGGCGCTGCAGGGACACGGCCGCAAAATCCGGCGTGCCCATAAACACGATGCGCATGCGCCTCACCCCTTCGCCTGCTGCTCAAGCTCCTCGGGAGAGAGCATCCGGATCGCCTTGTCGATGAACAGGACGCCATCGAGATGGTCGATCTCGTGGCAGAAGGCGCGCGCCGTCAGGCCGCGGCCCTCAACCTCGAACCATTCGCCGTGGCGATCCTGCGCGCGGACCTTCACATAGTCCGGGCGCTGGACGATGCCGAACTCGTTCGGAATGCTCAGGCAGCCCTCGGCGCCGGTCTGCTCCCCGGCCGTCTCCACGATGGTGGGGTTGATGAGCTCGATCATATACTCCTCTTCCCCGTCCGGGACGTTCGTCTCGAGCACGATGACGGCGCGGCGCAGCACGCCGACCTGCGGCGCGGCAAGGCCGACGCCGTTGGACTCGGCCAGCGTCTGGCGCATATCGTCGAGCAGCATGTGCAGCCGGGGATTAAAATCCTTGACCTCGTGGCAGTGCTTGCGCAGCTGCGGGTCGCCGTTTTTGAGAATCATTCTTGTAGCCATATCGTATCTCTCCTCTAATCCAGCGGATTGTCATCGGCAAAAACGGTGACATCGCGGAATGATTTTTCTGTATTGCAGTACATGACGATGTTCGCCGCCGCGCGGCGCACCGCCTTGCTCTGATTGCAGTAAAGCGTGACGCGGTAGCGGTAGCGGTTGTTCATGCGCACGACCGGCAGCGGTGCCGGGCCGAGCACCTCCGCGCGTTCGCCGATCGTCTGGCGAAAGTAATCGCGGATATAGGCGCAGCAGCGCACGACCGCATTCTCCTGCGCGCCGGAGACCGTGACGGCCAGCACCTCGCTGAACGGCGGCGTGCCGTTGAGCTTGCGCAGCCGGATCTCCGAGCGGTAAAACGCATCGTAATCCTGCCGTGCCGCCTGCCGGATGGTCTCGTTCGCGGGCGTGAATGTCTGGATGACGGCCCGGCCGGGCGCATCACCGCGGCCACTGCGGCCGATGACCTGCGTGATGAGCGAAAACGTGCGCTCATTGGCGCGGTAATCGCCGACGTACAGGCTCTGGTCGGCATTGAGCACGCCGACGAGCGTGACGTTTTCAAAATTCAGCCCCTTCGTGATCATCTGCGTGCCGATCATGATGGGGATGCGCTCGCGCGCAAAGCGCTGCAGCAGCGCCTCGTGCGTGCCGGCCATGGCAATGGCGTCGGCATCCATGCGCAGCGTCTCCACGCCGGGGAACAGCGCGTGGAGATCCGCCTCGATGCGCTCCGTCCCGTCGCCGAGAAAGCGCAGCTCGCCGCCGCAGACCGGGCACTGCGGATCGACCCGCCGGCGGTAGCCGCAGTGGTGGCAGATGAGCATTTGGTTGCCCTGATGATACGTCAGGCTGACGCTGCAGTTCGGGCACGAATAGGTCGCGCCGCACTCAGCGCAGGTGACGATCTTACTCGCGCCGCGCCGGTTGAGAAACAAAATGCTCTGCTCGCCGCGGCGGAGATTCTCCTCCAGCTCGCCATAGAGCACGGAGCTGATGGAGCCGGAGTTGCCGTTGCGCAGTTCCTGCTTCATATCGGCGATGATGACGTCCGGCAGCTTACGGGCATTGAACCGATCCGGCAGCGTAAAGTAATGATAGCGCCCGGTCTCGGCGTAATAGCGGCTGACAACGTCCGGCGTTGCCGAGCCGAGCAGCAGCAGCGCACGGTGCTGGGCGCAGCGGAACTTGGCCACGTCGCGCGCGTGATAGCGCGGCGTGCTCTCGGACTTATAGGTGTCCTCCTGCTCCTCGTCGATGATGAGCAGGCCGAGATCCTGCACGGGTGCGAAAACCGCGCTGCGCGTGCCGACAACGACGCGCGCGAGACCCGCGCGGATGCGTTTCCACTCGTCGTAGCGCTCCGAGAGCGGCAGGCCGCTGTGCAAAACGGCGACCGTGTCACCGAAATAGGCGGAAAACGCCTCGATCATCTGCGGCGTCAGCGAAATCTCCGGCACGAGCAGGATCGCGCCCTGCCCCGCCGCGAGCGCCTGCGCGATCAGGTGCAGGTAGACGAGCGTCTTGCCGCTGCCGGTCACGCCGAAGAGCAGCGCCGCCTGCGCGTCCGGTGCGCGCAGCAGCTCCTTCAGGCCGTCAAACACCTGCTCCTGCGCCGGTGTCAGCGCCGGGATCGGCTGCGGCTGCCCGGTGTAATGCACCGGACGGCGAAAATAGGGCTCGGCGTCAATGTGCACGACGCCCTGCTGCACAAGCGCCTTCATGGAGCTTCTCGGCGCGCCGGTAAACTGGCACACTTCACCGGCCGACGCGCGGCCGATCGTGCACAGCAGCTCCAAAATGGCGACCTGATGCGGCGCACGCCGGCGGCGGCGGATCTCCTCCTGCGCCTCTTCCAGCGGGACGGCGAGACTGGCATACTCCAGCTGCTTGTCGCGCACGACGCGCTTTTGCGTGCCCTCCACGGTCAGAAATTTCTGCTCCACGAGCCAGTGTAGCGCGCTTGCCGGTTCTTTGTCGCCAAACGCCGCCTGCAGCTCGTCGAGCGGGCAGCGGCCGCCGTGCTCCAGCACGGTCTCGAGTGCAAGCCGCCGCTGCTTGGATCTCCCGCACTGGGCCAGCGCCGCGGCCGCATCCAGCTCTGGCGCCGCGCAGTAGACCGTGCTGACCCGATACCAGACGCCGGCCGGCAGGATCGCGTGCAGCGCGTCGTAGATCGTGCAGAAAAAGCGGTCATGCATCCAGACGGCCAGACGGATCAGTTCCGGTGAGAGGATGGGCTCGGGGTCGAGCTGGCGCGTGATGGGCTTGAGCTTCGGGTCATCCTCCGCCTTGTCCAGCGCAAGCACCATACCCTCACACGGGCGGTTCCCGCGCGAAAACGGCACCATGACGCGGCAGCCGGGGCGAAGCGTATCCATCAGCGGCTGCGGGATCTTATACGTATACGGTCGGTCGAACGCAAACGTTGCAGCCAGAACGGCGACCTTTGCGACCGGGATCTGCAGCATCTGCGCGCCCCCCTCTCCGAAAAAATCAGGCGGGTACTGCCCGCCTGAAAGCGATTATTCCTTGTGCACGACCTGAAGGCGGCCGTCATACACCTCGTCGATCGCCATGGAAACCGGTTTGGTATCCAGCGGCTCACCCGCGGCCTGCGCAGCGGCGGCAATGTTGCGCGCGCGGCGCGCGACCAGATTCACCAGCAGATAACGGCTGCCGGCCTTGGCGGCCAGCTCGCTCATGGGAGGATAAAGCATCATTTTTCAAGCACCTCTGTAAAATAGTTTTTCCGATCGGGATAGCGGCAGCACTCTGCCGTGATGATGGCGTCGAGCTCCTTGGCCGCGACGTCGGGATCGTCATTGATGACGATGTAATCATATGTATACGCCAGCGCGCACTCGCGGCGTGCCTGCGCCAGACGCTCGCAGATCTTCTGCTCGTCGTCTGTGTGCCGGCCGCGCAGCCGGCGCTCCAGCTCCGCCAGAGACGGCGGCATCATGAATACGCGGATCGCGTCCGGCCGGTTCTCGGAGATCTGGTGCACGCCCTGCACGTCAATGTCCAGCAGGACATGCATGCCCTCGGCGCAGCGCCGCTCAACATAGCTCTTCGGCGTGCCGTAGCAGTTGCCGACGTATTCGGCGTGCTCCAGCAGCTCGTCCCCCGCGACCATGGCGTCAAACGCCGTGCGCGTGACGAAAAAATAGTCCTTGCCGTCCACCTCGCCGGGACGCGGAGCGCGCGTCGTGGCCGAAACGGAAAAGCACACGTCATCCCGCAGGCGCATCAGCCGGGCAATAACCGTGCTCTTTCCGGTGCCGGACGGCCCGGAGATCAAAATCAGTTTTCCTGTCTGGCGGTTCATGTTGCATCTCCTCCGGTTTCCTGATCTGAGGCCTGGACACGGCCCTGTACCGCATCCGGCGGCAGTGCCGAAAGCACCGCGTGGCCGGTATCCATGATGAGGACGGCCTGCGTCTTTCGTCCATAGGTCGCATCGATGAGCATACCGATCTCGCGGCTGTCCTGCACGATGCGCTTGATGGGGGCGGAATCCGGACTGACGACAGCCAGCAGCCGCTCCGCGGAGACATAGTTTCCGTATCCGATGTTGATGAGTTTCAAGTCCACTGCTCCTTACTCGATGTTCTGGATCTGCTCGCGGATCTTCTCAATCTCGGACTTGAGGTCGACGACCACCTTTGCGATGTCCGCGTTCTGGCACTTGGAGCCGATGGTGTTCGCCTCGCGGTTGAACTCCTGAATGAGGAAGTCCGCCTTGCGGCCGACCGGAGAGCCGGACTCCAGCATCTGGCGCAGCTGCGCGATGTGGCTGCGCAGGCGCACCGTCTCCTCATCGACGGCAACGTGGTCGGCATAGATCGCAGCCTCGGCAATGATGCGCGACTCGTCAATATCGGCCGCGGCGAGCACCGCCTCGAGCTTCTGGCGCAGACGCGCCTCGTAGGCCGCAGCCGTCTCGGGGGCAGCCACCTCCACGTTTGTCACCAGCGACTCGATACGCGCGAGCTTTTCCTCCACGTCGGCGCGGAGCTTCGCGCCCTCGCGCTCGCGCATCTGGTCATAGTCAGCGAGCGCCTGCTGCGTCAGCGCGACCAGGCCGGCGCGGATCTTATCCTGATCCGCCTCCGCCTTCTCCACGGACAGGATGTCCGGAAAGCGCATGAGCGACATGAGCGACATGTCATTTTTCAGGTCGTAGCGCACGGCGAGCGTATTGAGTGTGTCGATATAGGCGCGCAGCAGCGGCTCGTTCACACGCAGGACGGTATCAGCCGCCTGCGAGGAATCGATCGTGACGAACACATCCAGCTTGCCGCGGCTGACGTGCTGCTGGATGGTGGATTTGACCGCGTCCTCCGCGAAGAGGAAATTGCGCGGCATGCGCACGGCAATGTCCAGATAGCGGTTGTTGACGCTCTTGAGCTCCACCGTGACGTTCAGGCCCTCAACGACGCCCTTTGCGCCGCCGTAGCCGGTCATACTTCTTATCATTGGCTTACCCTTCTTATCTTAGGATTCCCGGATCTGAATGATCTCAAAAGTAATGGGGCTGGCTTTCTTCTTACGCTGGTAAATAACATTGAACGCCACGCCGAGCGCAAAGAAGCCAAAGCCGATCAAAACGCAGCCGCCCTCGGCCCAGCCGAGCGCATTGCCGATGGCATAGCCCAGAAACAGCAGCACAAACGGCACCAGATACAGCAGCGCCGCCGCGCCGAGCACGTCCGACGTCTTGCTCTCAATGACGACCTTCTGCCCCGGCAGCGCCGAGACCTTATTGACCGCCTCTGCACGGATGCGGTTCTGGAACACGCACGCCTCGCACGACTCGCATGTGCCGCCGCACGCCGTGCCGCGCTCCACTTCCACCTCCGCCACATGGCGGCTGACCAGCTTTGTTACCACTGCATCCTGCGTCATGGTATCATCCTCCCGTAAAATGCACATTCACAACGTATTCCCCGATCGCACCGGCGTCGGAGAAGCCGTCCACATAGACCTTGGCCGGCACGGCGACCGTACCGCTCGTGGCCTTGTAATTTGTCAAATCGGCGACAACACGTATGTTGTCCGCCGTGATCTGCGAGATCGTCTCCGCCGGCGCGCGCACGGTCACGACCAGAGAGGTCGTTGCGATCTCCACGTGCCGGTTCGTGCCGGTCGTTGTGATATTCGTCGCCGTGATCTTCTCGGTTTCCAGTCCGCGGACGGAGATGCGGACCGTTGCCTCCGCGACGCCGCTGAGATTGCGCAGATTGTTGTCAAGCGGGATCGTGACCGTCGTCTCATAAGATGTGGCAAAGCTCGACAGATCGACAGTCGCCACAACGAGCTGGTTGAGCGTCTGCAGCACCGTCGTATCGCCCGCGACCTGGATGCTCTTCGGCTCGATCTCGACGACACAGTTGTCCTCCGTCGCCCCGGCGCCGCCGACCAGTGAGACCGTCAGCGGCAGGTCCTTGTTCATCAGCACCGGCATGGACACGCTGACCGTGTCATAATTGCCGGTGATCTCTTTGGGGGTGAGCTTGTTGCCGTCCTTGTCCAGCAGGACATATGGGCAGTTGGTCGGCGCAATGGACTTGTCCAGATCCGTGCGCGTGACATAGACGCAGATGCTGTCCACCGCGTCGAGCTCCTCCTGCGGGCCGTAGAGCGTGATGGACGACGGATCTACCTGGATCGGTTCGGCCGTGTAGCCATCCTTGACGCTGCCAGTGAACACGCCCTTCACTTCGAGCGTCTTGTTGGCCTCCTGCACGACGGAGAAGCTGATCGTCTCCGGCGACTTGCTCAAGACGGTGATGCTGCTCTTATCGACATTGGTCGGATACTGCAGCGAATAGCTCACCTGCATTTCGCGCGCCTGCGAGATGCCGGACACGTCGATGACCGCCGACAGGTCCGCCGAGCTGAGGTTGCCGAGCACGCGCCGCGTGCCTTTCAGGCGCACGGAAACCGTGTCCGCGTCGGCGCCCGTGACGATCAGGCCGCGCGTAGCGCGCAGATCATCTGCACCCTGATACACGACCTTGACATTGGAAAACGTCATCTCGATCGTCGTCTCCTCCGTGGACATGATATACGTCCACAGCAGGAACGAGGCCAGCAGCGAAATGATGATCCAGAAAGCCTTACTGCTGACTATTTTGTTGATCGTCGTCTTTTTTGTCATGTTGTTTCTCCCGACGAAGCGGATTGAGTTTCTTTACGAAATCGACAATGATGTCCCAGCGTCTGCGCTGCTGCTCTTCCGCCGGCACCAGTTCGCTGCGGAGGATCGCCTCAAACGTGTCCGGGGACAGGCGGCGCTTGAGCATACCGTCCACGGCGATGGAAATACCGCCGGTCTCCTCGGATACGATCACGATCACGGCGTCCGAGTGCTCGCTCATGCCGATGCCCGCGCGGTGGCGCGTGCCGAGATCCGGGCTGAGGTTCGTGTTGCTCGTCAGCGGCAGGACACAGCCGGCCGCCGCGATGCGGCCATCCCGGATCACGACCGCGCCGTCATGCAGCGGCGCCTTGGGATAGAAAATATTCTTGAGCAGCTCCGCCGTCACGTCCGAATTGATGATGGTGCCGCTGCGCATCTGCTCATCGAGCGTCACGCTGCGCTCAAAAACGATGAGCGCGCCGGTCTTGGTCGCCGACAGCTGCGTGCAGGCGGCAATGGTCTGCGAAATGACATTGTCCATGCCCAGCGTCTCAAGCGGCTTTGCGCCAAAGCGCGGGAGCGCCTTGCTGCCCATGCGCTCGAGCAGGCGGCGCAGCTCCGGCTGAAAGATGATGACGAGCGCGATCAGGCCAAGCTCGACCGTCTTTTGCAGGATGCGATTAAACATCGTCAGCTTCAGCACACCCGACAGCCACAGCGCGATCAGAATCAGCAGAACGCCCTGTGCAAGGCGATAGGAATTCGTCTTGCGGATGAGCATGATGACATTGTAAATCAGATAAGCGACGATCAGGATATCCACGATGTCCGAAAACCGGATCGTGGACACCAGCATCGTCAGCTTTGCCCAGAAGGCTGCAAGTTGTGCCATAAGCATTTCCTCGGCTGTTCGTTTCCGTTTTGCAGGTGCAAAACGCCAATCTTATGAATTATAATATTATACCCTACAAACTGGCGGATTTCAATACATAATCTGCGTCATCCCGCGCGTAGGATCTCGTGGAACACGCGCGCCGTGCGCGCGATCTCCGCGTCCGTGTTGAAGGGCGACAGGCTCAGGCGCACCGTGCCAGTCTCCAGCGTTCCGGCCGTGCGGTGCGCGACCGGCGCGCAGTGCAGCCCCGCACGCACGGCGATGCCGTAGCGCGCAAGCTCCTGCGCCAGCAGTTCGCTGTCCATATCCCGGCAGCGGACGGACAGCACCGCCGTCTGGCACGCCGGATCCGGCGACGCAAACACCTCCAGCCGGGGCTGCGCGCGCAGCTGCGCCATCAGGCGCTGCGCGAGCCACCGCTCCCGCCGCTCGATATGCTCGACGCTCTGCGCCGATAAATAGCGGATCCCGGCGAGCAGCCCCGCGATGCCTGGAACGTTGTGCGTTCCGGCCTCGAGCCGGTCTGGCAGCTCCTCAGGCATATCCTGCAGCACACTCTGCGAGCCGGTGCCGCCGCACAGCAGGGGCTTCGGCTGCGCAAAGCACAGCAGGATGCCCGTGCCCTGCGGGCCAAGCAGGCCCTTATGCCCCGGCATGGCCACAAACGCCGCGCCGAGCGCCGCCGCGTCAAACGCCACACAGCCGGCCGCCTGCGAGGCATCCACGATCAGTGGGACGCCCGCGGCGGCGCAAAGTTCCGCAATCTCCCGCACCGGCAGCAGATAGCCGAACACATTCGACACCATCGTGCACACGGCCGCCTTCGCGCCCGGCAGCGCGCGCCGGAAGGCGCTGACCGCTGCCTCGGGGTCGAAGAGCGGACTTTCCGCCACGCGCACCTGCGCGCCCAGCGCATGGAGCGGGCGCGTGACGGAGTTGTGCTCGTAGCCGGAGATCACGACCGGATCACAGGGCGATACGAGCGAGTGGATTGCAATGTTGAGTGCGTGCGTCGCATTCATGGTGAACACGACACGCTCCGGCTCCGGAACATGAAACAGCTCCGCCGCTGCTTCTCTGCAGGCAAACACCGTATCGGCCGCACGCATGGCGGCGCTGTGGCCGCCGCGGCCGGGACTTGCCATCGTGCGCACGGCCATGGCCGTCGCACGCGCCACCGACGGCGGCTTGAGCAGGCTCGTCGCCGCCGAGTCCAGATAGATCATACCGTCACCTCCTGGTAAGTGCCATCTTCCAGCAGGCGATACACCTTACCCCGCCGGATCGCTGCGCGGTCCAGGAGCGCCAGCGCACGAACCAGACGGGATTCATAAAGTTTGACGCAATACGTGCATCCGGTCTTTGAAACGCTTTGCGGCGCTTTGAGCACAGTGGCGGTAATGCCCGCGCGCTCGAGCACCTGCGATGACCGCTGTGCATAGGTCAGTGACCTGCACATGATCAGACAGTAGCGCTGCATTATGAGCTCCCTCCCACATCGTTATGCCTCATTCTATGCGGGAGCGGCGCAGGCGTTTACGAAATCCGTTCGATCAGGACGACCGCGTGCGCGGCGATGCCCTCGCGCGTGCCGGTGAAGCCGAGGCCCTCCTCGGTCGTCGCCTTGACGCTGACGCGGTCCACGTCCACGTCCATGCACTGCGCCAGATTGCGGCGCATCTGCGCGATGTGCGGCGCGAGCTTCGGCGCCTGAGCGAGCACGGTGCAGTCCAGATTGCCGACCGTGTATCCGGCTGCGTGCAGGCGCGCTGTTACCTCGCGCAGCAGCGCCAGACTGTCCGCGCCGGCATAAGCCGGGTCATTGTCCGGGAAAAGGTGGCCGATATCCCCCATGGCCGCCGCGCCGAGCAGCGCATCCATGACGGCATGCGTCAGCACGTCCGCGTCCGAGTGGCCGAGCAGGCCGGTCTCGTGCGGGATGTCCACACCGCCGAGGATGAGCTTGCGGCCCGTGACGAGCCGGTGTACATCATAACCGTGACCAATGCGCATCATGCCCCGCCGCGCCTCCTGAGAATAGACTCCGCGAGCTCGATATCGATCGGCGTCGTGATCTTGAGGTTTTCGTCCGAACCCTGCGTCACGACCGGCTTGACACGCAGCTGCTCCACGGCCGAGCAGTCATCGGTGATGGCCAGGTGCTTGCGCATGGCGTTCGTGAGCGCGGCCTTGATCAGATCCGCCTGGAACACCTGCGGCGTCTGAATGGCGGTGAGCGACGCGCGCTCGGGCGTGCCGGTGATAACGCCGCCGGCCGTGCGCTTGACCGTGTCGCGCACCGGGATGCCGGGCGCGGCCGCGCGGCTCTTTTTCGCCGCCTGAATGGTCTCCGTGATGATATCATCCGTCACAAGCGGGCGCGCCGCGTCGTGGATGCCGATGAGCGTGGCCCTATTGCTCGCCGCCAACACGCCGGCCAGCGAGGACTCGGCGCGCGTCATGCCGCCGACGACGACCTTGGTCATCTTCGTCAGGCCGTACCGGTTGCGCAGCGCCGCGATCTCCTCGAGGCGGGACGTGCGCGTGACGACGATGAGCTCATCCACGGCGGCGCAGTTTTGCATCGCCTGCAGCGAGCGCACGAGCACCGGCACACCGCCGACCTCCATCATCAGCTTGTCGCGGCCCATCCGCTTGGAAGAACCGGCCGCCAGAACGACCATCGTGCAAAACGGTTTGCCGACGAGCTTCGCTTTGATCTTTCCATACAGTGCCATGGGATCGCTCCTTTCTCGAATATCGTACAATGATCCAAAATTCTATAGCTTCATTATAATCAGAAATGCGGACCGGCGCAAGGTGCGGGCAGCAAAAAAACATCCCTGCACGGTTCGTGCAGGGATGCTTCAGGACGGAAATTACTCGTCGATCTCGTCGTCGTCGATCTCGGGGATGTTGCCGGTGGCCTCGCCGGTGGCGGACACTTCGTAGACCAGAGCGTCAGCTTCCGGAGCATGCGGCTTCTTCGCCGAGCGCTCGCGCACCGGGGCCGGCTCGGGAGCGGTCAGCGCGCGGATGGACAGGGAGATCTTGTGCTTCTCCTCGTCGATCGCGGTGATCTTCGCATCGACAATGTCGCCGACGGTCAGGACCTCATCGGGCTTGCCGATGCGGCGATTGGCGATCTGGGAGATGTGGATCAGGCCGTCCACACCGGGCAGCACCTCGGCGAACGCGCCGAAAGGCATGAGCTTGACGATGGTGACCTTCGCCACATCGCCGACCTGGAAGGTGGACATGAACTTGTTCCAGGGGTTGCCGTTGGGATCTTTGTAGCCGAGGGAGATCTTGTGGTTCTCCGGATCGAAGCTGATGACGTAAACATCGACCTCGTCGCCGACGGACAGCACGTCGGACGGCTGCTTGATGCGGCTCCAGCTCAGCTCGGAGACGTGCACCATACCGTCAATGCCGCCGATATCGACGAACGCGCCGTAGGACGTCAGGGACTTGACAACACCGTGATAGTGCTTGCCGACCTCGATCTCGCTCCAGATCTTCTCGGCGCGCTCGCGGCGCTCCTTCTGGGCGACGGCACGGATGGAACCGACGACGCGCTTGCGGCCGCGGTTGACCTCGGTGATCTTCAGGCGCACGGTCTGGCCGACGAGCTCGGACATGGCAGCGTCCTTCGGCAGGCCGGACTGGGAAGCGGGCACGAACACGCGGATGCCCTTGACGGACACAACGATGCCGCCCTTGTTGTCCTCAGTGACTTTGCCCTCGACGATCTCGCCGCTCTCCTGTGCCTCTTCGATGGCGGCCCAGTTCTTCACGGCGTCGAGACGCTTCTTGGAGAGCATCGCAGTGCCTTCCACGTCGTTGACGCGCACAACGCTCGCCTCAATGGTGTCGCCGACGTGCAGGACGTCTTCGACCTTGATGCCGTCGTCGGTGAACTCGCTGGTCGGGATGAAGCCGGAATACTTGGTGCCGATATCGACACTGATCTCGGTGCCAGAAATGGCCACGACCGTACCGGTTACCTTTTCTCCATTATATATAGGCTTGAGAGATGCCTCCAGCATTTCATCAAAATTTTCAGTCTCCGTGGGATTTTCTTGAGTCAGGATCTCGTCACTCATCTTTTGTTTTACCTCCTTAATGATCCATGCAGGCACGGAGGCCCCGGCTGTCAGGCCGACCGTATCCGCATGTACGAACGCGCTTGTATCAAGCTGCGCTGCGTTTTCAATAAATTGCACGTTTGCACACGCGCTGCGGCAGATCTCGTAGAGATGGCGGCTGTTGGCGCTGTGGCTGCCGCCGACGACGACCATTGCGTCGCAGGCGCTGGCCATCTGCGCAGCCTCTGTCTGACGTGTAAACGTAGCACCACATATTGTATCAAACAATTTTGCGTTTGTACACTGTTTTTTTATGATTTTCTGACATTCCAGCAGTTTCTCTTGCGTTTGGGTCGTCTGGATGACGACAGTCAGCGGTTTTGCACAGTCAATGGTGCCGTCGGCAATACGCGCGGCGAGCTCCGCAGCGTCATTGACCACGACCGGAGAAACGCACCAGCCGCAGATCGCCCGCACCTCGGGGTGGCCGGCTGCACCGATGATGACCGGCTGCCGCCCCTCGGCGGAAGCCTCAGCTACGATCTCATGGATGCGCTTGACCTTCGGGCACGTCGCGTCATACACCGTCGCGCCCGTGTGCTGCACGGCCTCAAACTCCGCGCGGCTGACACCGTGGGAGCGGATGATGACGGACGCGCCCTGCGGGATCTGCTCCGGGCCGTCCACGACCGTGAGGCCCTCGGACCGCAGGTGCTGCACCACATCGTCATTATGGATAAGCTCGCCGAGGCTGTAGCAGTTTTGCTCGGCAGCAAGCATTTCCTCGGCCATCTTCACCGACCGGCTGACACCGAAGCAGAAGCCGGCCGACTTGGCAACCATGAGTTTCTTCACGCCTTTCCCTCCACTCCGAAGCGTGTGCGGATAGCCGCGCACACGGCGTCGATGCTCTCATCGAGCGTCAGGTCGCTCGTGTCGATGTGCACGGCGTCCGGCGCTGCCTTGAGCGGCGCGACGGCGCGGTGCGTATCGTCATAATCGCGCTGCTCGAGCTCGCGCAGCACGTCGGCATAAGGCTCCTCAATGCCCTTCTCCTGCAGCTGGCGGTAGCGGCGCTGCGCGCGGCACTCCGCCGAGGCGGACAGGAAGATCTTCAGCCCGGCGTCCGGCAGGACGACCGTGCCGATATCGCGCCCGTCCATGACGGCACTGTGCGTGCGCGCGAGATCGCGCTGCATATCCAGCAAAAACGCGCGCACGACTGGCAGCGCCGACACACGCGAGGCAAGTAGCGACACCTCCGGCAGGCGGATCGTGTCCGAGACGTCCTCGCCGTTGAGCAGCATCCGCTGCTCGCCTGCGGCGTCATAGGCAAGCTCGATCTTCAGCTCCGGCAGCAGCACCTGCACGGCGGCGGTGTCCGAACAGTCCGCGCCGGCCCGCTCACAGGCGAGGCCGACCGTGCGGTAGATCGCGCCGGTGTCCACATAGATGAGGCCGAAGCGGCGCGCGGCCGCGCGGGCGATCGTGCTCTTTCCGGCGCCGGACGGGCCGTCGATGGCAACGGTAATGTGTGTATCCAAAATGTTCATTTCCTTTCGTGCGTTATGTGCAGACCGCATTTCCGGCCACATAGCCGGTGCTCCATGCGATCTGCAGGTTGAAGCCGCCGGTATAGGCGTCCAGATCGAGCACCTCGCCGGCAAAATACAGCCCGGGCACGAGCTTGGAGCCCATGGTGCGCGGGTTGACCTCCTTGAGTGACACGCCGCCGGATGTAATAATGGCCTCATCGATGGGCCGCGTGCCGGTGACCGACACCGGAAAATGCTTGAACAGCTCCACGAGCCGATGCCGCTGCTCGCGCGTGATAACGTTGACCTTCGTATCCTCCGGGATGCCGGACAGGCGCACGAGCACCGGGATCATGGCATGGCCTGCGAGGTCATAGAGCGCATTCTTAAAGTCGCGGTTGGCGTATTTCTGAAAATCGCGCAGGATGCGCGCGTCGAGCTTCTTTTCGTCCAGCGCCGGCTTCAGATCGATGGACAGGCGGTATTTGTGCCGCGAAAAGTCGCGCATGTGCGCGCTCGCCGACAGCACCAGCGGGCCCGACACGCCAAAGTGCGTGAAGAGCATCTCGCCCAGGTCGGAGTAAACGGCCTTGTTCTGCTCATCGTAGACCGTGAGCGTCACGTTGCGCAGGGAGAAGCCCTGCATCTCGGCGCACCAGGGATCCTCGGATTCCAGCGGCACGAGCGAGGCGCGCGTGGGCGTGACCGTATGGCCCAGCCGCTGCGCAAACCGGTAGCCGTCGCCGGTCGAACCGGTGAGCGGATAGGACAGGCCGCCCGTGCAGATGACGGCGGCATCGCAGTCGATCGCGCCCTCCGTGGTCACAACGGCGGAGACGGCGCCGTCCTGCGTCAGGATATCCGTTGCCGCAGCGTGCACGACCTTCCCGCCGGCGTGCGCATAGGCGCGCTCAAGGGCGTTGGCAACGTCGTGCGACCGGTCGGAGACCGGGAACACGCGGTTGCCGCGCTCGGTCTTGAGCGGCACGCCAAGCGATTCAAACAGCGCCATCGTGTCCTGCGGGCCGAGGCGGTTGAGCGCGCTGTAGAGAAAGCGCCCGTCGCCCGGAATGTTGGCAAGGATGGTTTTCACATCGCAGTGGTTCGTTACGTTGCAGCGGCCTTTGCCGGTGATGCGCAGCTTCTTGCCGAGCATTTTGTTCGGCTCGAGCAGCACAACATGAAGCCCGCGCTGCGCCGCCGTGAGCGCGCACATGGACCCGGCCGCACCGCCGCCGATCACGACTACATCAGCTTTCAACAGTCCCATACACCTCGTATTCTTTCCAGACGGTCTCCAGCTCGCGGAACGTCTCAAACGTGCGCTCCCGATCACGCGCGCTGACGGCCATGATGAGCGCATTGATCAGGCTCATGGGTGCGACGAGCGAGTCGAGGAAGGACACCATCTCACTCTTGGCATACAGGCACACGTCGGAGATCTCGTTGAGCGGCGAGACCTTGCTGTCCGTCATGCCGAGGCAGCGCGCGCCGTGATCGCGCGCAAACTTCATGGCGCTGATCGTGCGCTTGGAATAGCGCGGGTAGCTGATGCCGATGATGAGGTCGCCCTCGCCGATGCGCAGCATCTGTTCGTACACCTCGCGCGCGGCGATCTCCTTGACGACCGTGACATTATCCAGCAGCAGCTTGAGATAGATGCCGAGAAAATCCGCCAGCGTCGTGGACGTGCGCATGCCGATGATGTAGATATGCTTTGCCGAGAGGATCATATCGACTGCCTGGTCAAAGTTGTCCTGATCGACCTCGTCGAGCGTGGCCTGCAGATTGTTGATATCCGCGCGCAGCACCGCCTTGAGCACGTCGTGCCCGTCCATGGTGCTCTCGGCCGCCTCGATGCGTTCGACCGAGGTCAGGCGGTTGCGCACAATCTCCTGCAGCGCTTTTTTCATGCCAGGGTAGCCGCGATAGCCGAGATCGGCCGCGAAACGCACGACGGTCGACTCGCTCACGCCGGTCACTTCTCCGAGGCGCGCAGCCGTCATAAAGGCCGCCTTGTCATAGTTTTTCAGAATAAACTGCGCGATGGTGCGCTGGCCCTTGGAAAAGGAGGGAAATTTATGCTCCAAAGCAGACAATATATCCATTTTCATATGTTCACCCTGTAAATACGCATTTTTACCGCCAAGCTGCGGCACATTTTTTTATTTTAAGCAAATTTGCACCACTTTGCAAGTTGTTTTTGCAATTTCCAGGAGAAAAACTTGCATAAAAATTTTTGTCTCAAAGGTGAGATTTCAGGTACGTGATCTCCTGCTCCGTCAGCGGCCGCCACTGACGCGGCGCGAGCGTGCCGAGCCGCAGCTGCCCCTCTGCCACGCGCACGAGCCGCCGTACACGCAGCCCCGCGAGCGCACACAGGCGGCGCACCTGCCGGTTGCGCCCTTCATGGATTGTGACGGACAGCCGGCCTGGCGCGAGCACCGTCACTTCTGCCGGGCGGACACGATAGCCCTCCAGCTCCGTGACGGCATGCATGGTCTCTGCCGCGGCTGCGAGGTCGCCGCCCTCTACGTCCACCTCATACGTTTTGGGGATCTCGTGTGACGGGTGCATGAGACAGTTTGCGATCTCCCCGTCATTCGTCAGAATGAGCAGGCCCTCGGAATCGAGATCCAGCCGCCCGACCGGGTAGAGCCGCTCCCCCGCCACGGCCACAAGATCCGCCACCGTTTTGCGCCCGCGCTCGTCGTGCATCGTCGTGACATAGCCGCGCGGTTTATTCAGCATTATGTACCGCTTCGGGGCGCGCGGCGGCAGCGGCCGGCCGTCGATGCAGATGACGTCAGTCTCCGGGTCTGCCTGCGCGCCAAGCTGTGCGGTTCGGCCGTTGACGGTCACGCGGCCGGCGGAGATCATCGCCTCCGCCGTGCGGCGGGAGGCGACGCCCGCCTCGGAAATGCACTTTTGCAGCCGCTGCTGCATGGTCATCACCTCAGGATACAGGATAGTAGTAGGAAGAAAAGTAACGGCAGGCGTGCGTCCACAGCCGGCCGAGCCGCGCGAGCGGCGTGATCTTCACGTCCGGGTCGAGCGCCGCGGGTTCTGCATAGCAGAGCGCCACGGAGACGCTTTGCCCATCCGGCCCGGTCGCCGTCAGTATGCCCGCCTGCGCGCCCTGCTCCACCGGCGCAAACGTGAAGCGCGGCAGCTCCGCCTTCAGCGACACCGGGTCATCCGGGTGCACGAGCAGATAGGCAGGCCGCTCCGGCGCCGCTGCGCAGAGCTCCACCGTGGCGGAGAGCACCGGCACGGCGTATACCGGCGTGTCGCCGGCAACGCAGCGGTACTCGTAGTTTTCAAACGCCCAGTCGAGCAGGTGCGTGTGGTCGTTCCAGTCGTCCGGATCCGAGAGCGTCACGCACACGAACTGCGTCGTGCCGCGCTGCGCGCAGGACACGAGCGTCCGGCCCGCGGTCTTGGTGTACCCGGTCTTGACGCCGACCGCACCGTCATAGCTGCGCAGCAGGCGGTTGTGGTTCACGAGCGTCTGCCCGTCCACGTTCGTGCTCTTTGTGGACACGATCGCGCGGAATGTCTCATTTTCCAGAGCCGCACAGGCGAGCTTCGCCATGTCGCGCGCCGTGGAATAGTGCCCCTCGGCGTCAAGGCCGTTGGGGTTTTGAAACGCGCTGCTGGTCATGCCGAGCGCGCGCGCCTTGTCGTTCATCATGCCCGCAAACGCCGCCACAGAGCCCGCCGTGTGACACGCGAGCGCGATGGCGGCATCATTCCCGGACACGAGCATCAGGCCGTAGAGCAGCTCCTCAACCGTGTACGTCTCGCCGGCGCGCAGATACATCGACGAGCCCTCGACCGCCGTGTATTCCGGCAGGATCTCGACCGGTTCCTCCAGTGCACAGTGCTCGAGCACGACGAGCGCAGTCATGATCTTCGTCGTGCTGGCAATGCCGAGCCGCTCGTCCGCGTTCTTTTCATAGAGCACGGCGCCGGTCTCGGGATGCACGACAATGGCGGCCCTGGCCGCATTGTCCGTCCCGGCGGCATGTGCGCGCGGCGTGAAAAGCAAAGAAATGGCCAGCACGCAGGCAAGGCCAAAAAACGTCCGTTTCAAAACAAGCACCACCCTTTCCAAGTTTCGGGCGGTGCTTATTATGGGCACTTTCGGTGCGGTTTATGCTTTGTCGGCCTTGCGCTGGTCGATAAACTGGTCGATGCGGTCGATCACCTGCGGGGTCATGTCGATCAGGCGGTCAAACGTGTTCGATGCCGGCGGCATGACGTTGAGCATGCGCACATTGCCGTCCTTGACGATCAGAAAGCCCATCGGCTCGACCTTGACGCCTGCGCCGCTGCCGCAGCCGACACCGTTTTTGTTCTCCTTCATCGGGAACTCCGACCCGCCGCTGGCAAAGGCGAAGCTGACGCGGGACAGCGGAATGAGCGTGATGTCGTCCGGCGTCGTGATCGGTTCGCCGACGACGGTGTTCGTGTCCACCATTTCCTTGATCTTGCTCATGGTCGCAGTCATGACTGCACTGATTTCATTATCCATTGCTGACCTTCCTTTCCTGCGTGGCCGGCGCGGTCTTTGCGCGTGCGGCCCGGGCCTGTTTCGCGTGCATTTTCTGTTTCAGGAATCCTGCGCCGAACGCCAGCGCGATAATGACGATCTGTCCGATACGGATCGTGCAGACGATGCGCGCGTCGATGCGCGGCCGCTCGGCCTGAAAATCCACACCGGTCTGAATATCCCGCTCGTCGATGCGCAGCGCCCGCTCCGCCAGCGGCGTGAGCGCGCCGAGCGCGGCGTTGACATAGCCAAACGCCAGCGCCGTGTCGTACGGATCCGACGCGCCGGAGACAAACACCAGCCGCAGCAGCTGCACACGCAGCCGCTGCCGAAAGCGATCCAGCGCCTGCAGGCCGAGCTTTGCAAGGGCGAGGATCGTCCGGATATCCGGCGGGGCGGATCGCTTTTTCGGCTTTTCCTTCTTCGGTTTTGGGGGCTTTTTCTTCTTTGGCTTCTGGTCCGGCGGTTTCGGCAGGAGCCGGAGCCGGAACGGGCCGATGCGCGCAGCGAGCGAAAACACATCGTCCGCGTAGGCTGCATCCACGCCGACCGGCAGCAGATTCAGCACCGTCAGCACCAGCGCGACCGCCAGTATGATCCACAGGGCCGTCAATCGGCATCACTCCCCTGTCGGTTTTTCCTCCGTGTCCGTCAGCTCCATCTGCTCGCCGCGGCCGCGCAGCTCCGAGATGGCCTGTTCGAGCTTTTCCGCGCCCTCGTCGGACGACAGATCCGGCAGCACGGGCAGCTCATCGAGCGACTGCATACCCATGGTGCGCAGAAACAGCGCGCTCGTGCGGTACAGCGACGGGCGGCCGGGCGCGTCGAGCTTGCCGCAGGCCTCGATGAGCCCGCGCTCGAGCAGCGTCGTGACCGTGTAGGCACTGTCCACGCCGCGCACCTGGTCGATGTACGCGCGCGTGACGGGCTGGAAATACGCCACGATCGCCAGCACCTCCAGCGCCGGCTGCGAGAGCTTGGGCGGCTTGCGCTGCTCGAGCGCGCGGCGGATATACTCCGCATACTCCGGCGCGGAGCACAGCTGCAGCAGATCGTTCATCTGCACCAGGCGCATACCGCAGCGGTTTTCCTCATAGGCCGCGGCGAGCTCCCTGGCGGCCGAGACGATCGTCTGCGTCTCCTCGCCGGTGACGAGCGCGATGCGCGACGCCGGCACGGGATCGCCCGCTGCAAATAAAATGGCCTCAATGACCGAAAGTAATTCCTCGTGTTCCATAAAAATTTCTCACTCTATAATGGATTCCAGAATATCGTCCGTGACGCCGCCGGTGAAGCTTGCCACATATTCGCCGTTTTGCTCGGAAAGCATCAGATGGCCGAGGCTGCACAGCTCCAGCACGGACAAAAACGTCGCCACAATCTCGCTGCGGCTGGTGCACTGGCTGTAGAGCGTGCTGAGCGGCATGCTCCCCCGCTCGCGCAGCTGGTCAATGAGCGTGCGGCATTTGTCGCGCACGCTGTAGACGATGCGCTTCGGCGCCGCCATCTGCAGCGCATCCGTCGCCGCCGCGCCGCCGCGCGTGAACACCGACAGCAACGCGCGCAGAAGGTCTGCCTGCTCGATGCGGTAGCGGTATTCCCCCGCTGACTTCGGCAGCGGCTCCGGCGGGCGCGAGAGATAGTGCAGGCCGGTCTGGGCCGCAGCGTCGAGCATCGGCGTGACGGACTTCACAGCCGCATAGGTGTCCTTGCACTTGAGCTGCTCGAGCGATGCGATGAGCTGCTCAAGCTCTGTGACCTCCTTCTCCTCCGTGAGGAGCATACGGGTCTTGATATAGAGCAGATAGGACGCCATCTGCACGAACTCGCTTGCGATCTCGAGATCGAGCTTTTCCATGGCGTTGAGGTATTCCAGATACTGATCGAGGATCTCCGAAATTTTGATGTCCCGGATCTCGATCTTGTTCTTCGACAAGAGCAGCAGGATCAGGCTCAGCGGGCCCTCAAAATCCGCCATCTCGCTCTTGTCGTGGATGACGCCCTCGAGAAAATAAGTTGGATCGGCCGGCTTAGCCGAAGATGCCGATAAGTTCATAGCCCCACTCCGCAAATACAAAGAGTTTGTCAAACGCGGCCTCCGTCACCGTGGTGAGCGGCTTGCCGAGCACGCCGGTGGCGACCAGCACGAGCAGCAGGATCATGCCATAGCGCTCATAGCGCATGAGCTTGGCATACGCCGCGTCGGGCAGCAGCGCAAAGAGCACCTTGGACCCGTCGAGCGGTGAGACCGGGATGATATTGAAAATGGCCAGCGCCAGACTGATATATGCCGTCAGCCAGATCATTTCCAGCAGAAACTGCACCGAATACAGCGCCCGGTACAGCAGGCCGTACAAAAACAGAAACACCAGTGCGAGCAGCACGTTCGACACCGGCCCCGCCAGCGCCGTGAGCGCCATGCCGCGCTTGGGGCTGCGAAAGCGCATCATGTTCACCGGCACGGGCTTTGCCCAGCCGAATTTGAACACGACCATCATCAGCAGGCCCATCGGGTCGATGTGCTTCAGAGGGTTGAGCGTGAGCCGGCCGGCGTCCTTTGCCGTCGTATCGCCGAGGCGATAGGCGACATAGCCGTGCGACACCTCATGAAATGTGATGCACAGCAGCGACGGAACGACCGACAGCACGATATTCAGCAGATATGACCAGTCGAGCCCGTTCCAGATCGATTGCAGGGTGTTCACGCGCGCACCTCCCATTCCTACAAATTTGCATTATATCAAGTCCCCGCCGAAAAAACAAGTGCAGAGCGCGCGAATGCACGCTCTGCACTTCGGGCAGTTAAGAATGGCCCCGCCATCGCCGGATCGAATGCGCAGCGGGGGTGCTCGAGGGGGCAAGGCCCGCCTCGAATCCAATCAGCCGCCGCAGAAAGCTCTGCCCTGCAGAGCTTTCTGCGGCGCAGAGCGCGCGAATGCACGCTCTGCACTTAGGTTCATCCAATGGCGCGAAAGATCTCGCCGAGCAGCGCCTCGCGGCCGGTGCCCTTCTCCGCCGAAAACGGCAGGAGCACCGCATCGTCCGGCAGCAAAAGCGTGGCCCGGATGCGCGCAAGGTTCGGCTCGATCTCCGACTTTTTGAGCTTGTCGCACTTGTTGGCCACGACGACCATCGGGCAGCCGGTGGAATGAAACCACGCAGCCATCGTCTCATCGTCGGCCGTGGGCTTGTGGCGGGCGTCGACGATCATGACGCCGAGCGTGATGCGCGCGGGGTCTGCGAAGAAGTCCTCCATGAGCTTGCCCCAGCGTGCGCGCTCCGTCTTGGCGACGCTGGCGTAGCCATAGCCCGGCAGGTCGACGAAGTATGCCCGGCCGTCGATGCAAAAATAGTTCACATGGACGGTCTTGCCGGGCTGCGAGCCGACGCGGGCAAAATTCCTGCGGTTGAGCAGCCGGTTGATGACCGAGGACTTGCCGACGTTCGACTTGCCGGCAAAGACGATGCACGGCAGGTCGGCCGCCAGAAAGCCGGACGGGCTGACGGCGGACTTGAGAAACTCCGCCTTATTCAGGTTCAGTGTCGCCATGGCAGTCTCCTCACTGGCGCAGGTTCACGTTCGCCGCGTCGCCGGGCGCATCCTTGTGCGCCGCCTTGACGGCCGCGGCAAACCGGCGGCCGAACGCGACGTCCAGGATCTTGTCCACATGGTCGGTCGTGACGAATTTGAGCGCGCTGCGCACGGTCGGGTCGATCTCCTCGAGATCCTTTTCGTTCTCACGCGGGATGATGACCGTCGTAATGCCGATGCGCATGGCGGCCATGGTCTTTTCCTTCAGGCCGCCGATCGGCAGGATGCGGCCGCGCAGCGTGATCTCGCCCGTCATGGCGAGGTCGCGGCGGACCGGCGTATTCGTGAGCGCGGAGATGACCGCGATGCAGATCGTGATGCCGGCCGACGGGCCGTCCTTCGGGATCGCGCCCTCCGGGAAGTGGATGTGGATATCCTTCTTCTTATAAAACTCCGGGTCGATGCCGAGTATCTGCGCGCGGCTGCGGATATAGGTGACGGCGGCCTGCGCCGACTCCTTCATGACGTCGCCGAGGTTGCCGGTCAGCTCCAGCTTTCCGGTGCCGTCGAGCACGGCGGCTTCAACATCGAGCACTTCCCCGCCGACGGATGTCCAGGCAAGGCCGCGCACGAGGCCGACCTCATCCTGCGCATAGACGTGCTCCGGCTCAAAGCGCGCGGGGCCGAGATAGTTGGCCACGCTGCCTGCGCGCAGCTGCACGCTCTTGCACTCGCCGAGCGCGATGCGCTTGGCCGTCTTGCGGCAGACAGCGGCGAGCTCGCGCTCGAGCACGCGCACGCCGGATTCGCGCGTATAGAGCGTGATGATCTCGCGGATGGCATCGTCGCTCACGCGCAGCTGCGACGGCTTGAGCCCGTGCTTTTTGCGCTGCTTAGGCAGCAGGTGCTGCTTTGCGATCTGGAGCTTTTCCTCGTCCGTATAGCTCGAGAGCTGGATGACCTCCATGCGGTCGAGCAGCGGGCGCGGGATGGTGTCAAGCGTGTTGGCCGTCAGGATGAAAAACACATCCGACAAGTCGACCGGGATCTCCATGAAGTTATCGCGGAAGTGGTCGTTCTGCTCTGCGTCGAGCACCTCCAGCAGCGCCGACGACGGGTCGCCGCGGTAATCGCTGCCGAGCTTATCGATCTCGTCGAGCACCATGACGGGGTTCATGCTACCGGCGATGGTCAGGCCGTTGATGATTCGGCCGGGCATGGCGCCGACATACGTCTTGCGGTGGCCGCGGATCTCCGCCTCGTCGTGCACGCCGCCGAGAGAGATACGCGCGAGCTTGCGGTTCGTGGCGTGGGCAATGCTCATGGCAATGCTCGTCTTGCCGGTGCCCGGAGGGCCGACAAGGCACAGCACGCCGCCCTTGACATCGGGCGCGAGCTGGCGCACGGCCAGATACTCCGTGATGCGGTCCTTGACCTTTTCGAGGCCGAAGTGCTCTTTGTCCAGCACCTCGCGCGCGGCGCGCACGTCGAGCGTTTCCTTCGTGCGCGTGTTCCACGGCAGCTCGAGGCAGATGTCCAGATAATTGCGGATGACAGCCGCCTCCGATGAGCCGAACGGCTGCTTTTTGAGCCGGTCGACCTCTTTGAGCAGGCGCTGCTCGGAGTCGGCCGGCAGGTGCAGGGCGAGGATCTTCTCACGGTAGTCCGCGCTCTCGGAGTCCGGATCGTCGGACTCACCGAGCTCCGCCTGAATGATCTTCATCTGCTCGCGCAGCAGATACTCCTGCTGCGTCTGATTCAGTCGGTCCTGTGCCGCCTCCTCGAGCTGATGCTGCAGGCCGAGCACGCTCGTCTCGTGCAGCAGCATTTTCGAGAGCTTGGACAGTCTCCGGCTCGGGCGCGTCTCCTCCAGCAGCTCCTGCTTCTCTTCCGGACGCAGGAACACGTGCTGGGAGATAAAATTCGACACGAACGCCGCGTTCGTGCTGCCGAGCACGCTGATGACCGACTCCGGTGCCATGTTGCCGGACGCGGTAACATAGGCATCAAACAAATTGCAGCAGTGACGGATGAGCGCCTCGGTGCGCGCCGTTTTCCGCTCTTCCACATCCGGCATCGGCTCGACCTCAGCCACAAAGCAGGGCGTGTCCGTGCGCACGGCCAGCGTCCGGCCGCGCTCGATGCCCTCGGCCATGACGCGGATGGTCTTGGTGCCGGGCTGCTTCATCATCTGCTTGATGCGGCAGACCGTGCCCACGCCGTACACATCGTCCGGGGTGGGAATGTCGGTCGCAATGTCTTTCTGCGGGACCAGGTAGATGATCTGATCGTCGCTCATGGCCATGTTCAGCGCCGCGATGGACATGCTGCGCTCGACCTCGAAGGTCAGCATCATGCCCGGAAACACGGTCAGGCCGCGCAGTGCCATCATGGGCAGGCTGCGCCGGGCGGTGAATTCCGCATGATCCATAGTCGTTGTGTTATCCATTCAGATTCCTCTTTCGCTCAGGGGTCTTGGGGGCAGGAGGCAATGGCTCACTGCTCCCGGCGCTCGATGCGCGGCGGCTCAGTGCCGTCCACGCTCGCCGCGGTGATGGTGATCTTGGCGATCGTCGGGTCCGACGGAACGGAGTACATCAGGTCCGTCATGACGCCTTCCATGACGCTGCGCAGGCCGCGGGCGCCGATCTCCATTGCGATCGCCTTATCCGCAATTTTACCCAGCGCTTCGTCTTCAAATTCCAGTTCGACGTTATCAAACTGCATCAGCGCCTGATACTGCTTGGTCAGGGCGTTTTTGGGCTCTTTGAGGATACGCACCATGTCCTCGCGGCTCAGGCTGGCCAGCGCCGTGATGACCGGCATGCGGCCGATCAGCTCCGGGATGATGCCGAACTTCAGCAGGTCGTGCTGCTGCACGTTTTTCATGATCTCGGTCAGGTCGCGCTCCTTGGCGCTCTGGATCTCGGCGCCGAAGCCCATGGACTTCTTGTCCATGCGGCGCTCGATGATCTTGTCCACACCGTCGAACGCGCCGCCGCAGATGAAGAGGATGTTCGTCGTGTCCACCTGGATGAACTCCTGCTGCGGGTGCTTGCGTCCGCCCTGCGGCGGGACGTTTGCGACCGTGCCCTCGAGCAGCTTGAGCAGCGCCTGCTGCACGCCCTCGCCGGAGACGTCGCGCGTGATGGACGTGTTCTCGCTCTTGCGGGCGATCTTGTCGATCTCGTCGATGTAAATGATGCCGCGCTGTGCGCGCTCGACGTCAAAGTCCGCCGCCTGCAGGAGCTTGAGCAGGATGTTCTCTACATCCTCGCCGACATAGCCGGCCTCGGTGAGCGTAGTTGCATCCGCGATGGCAAACGGCACGTCGAGCATCTTGGCCAGGGTCTGGGCAAAGAGCGTCTTGCCGCTGCCGGTCGGGCCGATGAGCAGGACATTGCTCTTTTGCAGCTCGACATCGTTATCCTGATCGCCGCGCAGGATGCGCTTATAGTGGTTGTACACCGCCACGGACAGCACCACCTTGGCACGGTCCTGGCCGATGATATAGTCGTCGAGCGTGGCGCGCATCTCGGCCGGCTTCGGCAGCTGGTCGCGCCGGAGCGTGACCTGCGCCGTGGAGACGCTCTCGGGCTGATAGCCCTCGTCGATGATGCTCATGCACAGGCGCACGCACTCATCACAGATATAGACGCCGTTGCCGGCAACGAGCCGGTTCACCAGCGACTGCGGTTTGCCGCAAAAAGAGCAGCGCACGCTCTTTTTCTCGTCATTTCTGGCCATAAAAACCTCACATTTCCTACATTTGAAACAGGGAGGGAACGGCGGTTCCCTCCCCTGACAGATTATCGCTTATAAATGACCTTGTCCACCAGACCGTAAGCCTGTGCTTCCTCCGCAGTCATGAAGTTATCGCGCTCGCAATCCTCGGCGATGGTCTCGACCGGCTTGCCGGTGTTCTCTGCGAGGATGTGATTGAGGCGATCCTTGATGCGCAGGATCTGCCGTGCCTGGATCTGAATATCCGTGCACTGGCCCTGGCTGCCGCCGGAGGGCTGATGGATCATGATCTCCGAATTCGGCAGGGCCAGACGCTTGCCCTTGGCGCCGGACGAGAGCAGGAACGCGCCCATCGATGCAGCCAAACCGACACAAATGGTGGAAACATCCGCCTTAATGTACTGCATGGTGTCATAGATGGCGAGGCCTGCGGTCACGCTGCCGCCGGGGCTGTTGATATAAAACTGGATGTCCTTATCGGGATCCTGTGCTTCGAGATACAGCAGCTGCGCAACGATCAGGCTGGCGGTTGTATCATTGACCTCCTCGGACAGCATGATGATGCGGTCATTGAGCAGGCGGGAAAAAATGTCGTACGAGCGCTCCCCGCGGGAGGTCTGCTCGACAACGTACGGTACTAAACTCATGGTACGCTCCTTTCGATGTTTCGCTTATCCAAGAGAGCATAACCGTTCTGCCCGGAATCCAAACAGCTTTCGGGGAATTACTCGGCTGCCTCTTCCTTGGTCTCAGCGGCTTCTTCCTTCGCCTCGGGCTCCTTGTCCACCGCGGTGTCGCGGATGAGCTGGGCGGCCTTGCGGCGCTTCATATCGAGAACGATGATCTTCTCGTCGACGTACTGCTTGATCTTGTCGACTTCCATCTTGTACTCTTCAGCCATCTTGTTGTATGTCTCGTCGAGTTCACCCTCGTCGAGCTCGATGTTCTCGGCCTTGACGATCGCGTCGAGCAGCAGATCGGTCTGCAGCTCAAACACGGCCTGCGGACGCATGATCTCCTGGAAGGTCTTCTCGTCCAGGCCCATGGAGGCGAGCACCTGCTCACGGGTGAGCTCGGGGCTGATGCCCATGGTGGAGATGTAGTTGCGCAGCTGCTCGTCGAGCTTGGCCAGGATCATGGGCTCGGGGATCTCGACGGTCATGTTGTCGACGGCGGCCTTCATGAGGCGGGTCGCATAATCAGACTCCTGCTGCTCGGTAAACTCTTTCTCCAGATCCTCACGGACATGGTCGCGGTACTCCGCGATGGTCTCGTAGTCGGAGATGTCCTTGGCCAGCTCGTCGTCCATTTCCGGAAGCTCGGGCTCCTTGACGCTCTTGACGGTGACTTTGAAGGTGGCCTCCTTGCCGGCCAGCGCCTCAACGTAGTTCTCGGGGAAGGTGACGACGACATCGCGCTCGTCGCCGGCCTTCATGCCAACGATCTGCTCCTCGAAGCCGGGCACGAACGTGTTGGAGCCGAGCTCAAGGTCATAATCCTCGGCCGTGCCGCCGTCAAACTGCTCGCCATCGATGAAGCCGGCGAAGTCGATCGTGACATGGTCGCCCATCTTCGCCTCGCGCTCAACATCGAGCAGGCGGGCGTTGCGCTTCTGGACATTGTGCATCTCTTCGTCGACCTTGCTCTCGTCAAACGCTTCGTGGTTCTGCGGGACCTCGAGGCCCTTGTACTGGCCGAGCTGCACTTCCGGATACATGCCGACCTCAAAGGTGTAGATCAGCTCTTTGTCCTCGGTGACTTTCTGGTCGATCAGGCTCGGCGCGCCGACGCACTCAAAGCCGCAGTCGGCACGGCCTGCCTCGAACGCATCCTCCGCCAGCGCCTCGATGGCGTCGGGGTAGAACACTTCCTTGCCGTACATACCCTCGATGACGGCGCGCGGGGCCTTGCCCTTGCGGAAGCCGGCCACGTAGAGATGGTTCTTATTCTTTTTATATGCTTCGTTGACCGCATTGTCAAAGACATCGGCCGGGACCTTCACTTCAAAGGTCGCCATGTTTTTTTCTTTCTTTTCGATGTTCTGGATGTTCATTGGGTTTCCTCCTCTAATCATTTATCGCCGGGTGCATTGTTTACGTGAAATTTGTCATGAAAAGAACATGCCTAAATACTATAACAGATTCATCCTCTAAAATCAACACCTGTTTCACGGAAGGATCCTGCGCGGGCAAAACGAGATATAATCCGCCGACAGCAGCCGGAACTCCGTGTCGTGATACAGGCCCTGAAAGGCGCTGCGGCAGCCGCGGCTGTGGATGTGTCCATAGCAGCACAGCGGCACGTGATAGGCATCGAGCAGGTCCAGGATCTCCGGGCATTCATAACCGAGATACTTCGGCGGGTAGTGCAGAAAGACGAGCTTCGTCTTATCCCCCGCCGCTTTGAGCGACGTCTCGAGCCTGCCGACCTCGCGCAGCATGATCTTCCGGTCGTGCGCCTCGCCCCTGGCCTCCTCATAAAACCAGCCGCGCGTGCCGCAGATGGCATAATCGCCGTAGAAATAGCAGTTATTATTGAGGATATCCATGGTGTGCATATCGTGCGCCGCAAAAAAGCTGTAAGCCTTTTTCGCGGTGCTCCACCAGAAGTCGTGGTTGCCCTTGAGCAGGATCTTTTTCCCCGGCAACGCCTCGATAAACTGAAAGTCCGGCAGCGCCTGCTCCATGGTCATGCCCCAGGCAAGATCGCCGCAGAGCACGCAGACATCGTCGTCATGCAGGGCCGAAAAGCCAAGTTTGATTTTTTCTACATAATTTTCCCACGGCCCGCCAAATACGTCCATGGGTTTATCTGCGCCCAGCGACAGATGCAGGTCGCCGATTGCATACAATGCCATTTGCGTTCCTCCGTATATTCCGCGCCCGGCTGCACACAATAGATTTGACCGGCGGATGCCGGAATCTGATCTGGAGGCAGAAACCATGAGCGATCATATCAACGACTGCTGCGAGTACAACGTTGCGTGCGACGTGAGCAACTGCGCCTACAATGCGGACGGCAAGCGCTGCCACGCAGACCACATTCAGGTCAAAAACACCCAGGGCACCTGCACCTGCAAGGACGAGACGTTCTGCAGCACCTTCACCAAGAAGGGCCGCGCGGCGTTCTGACCCGGCGGACGGGTCTCCCCGTCCGTTACATATTATTTCAGGAATTCGTCCACCGTATGCAGCATCTGCGCCTTGTCCACGCAACCGCCGAAGCGCACCGGTCGCGCGTCCAGGCCGGTCAGCGGCGCGGGCGCGTCGATCTGCGTCTCGCACGACAGGCGGCGGATCAACGCCGGGCCGAAGGCGTCGGCCGTGCCGCCGATGCCGCGCAGCACCTGGTCGCAGAACTTGAAGGGGCTTGCCGTGGACACGACGACGGACGGCGTCGTGTCGCCGGTCTCGCGGCGGTAATCATCGAGCACGTGATAGGCGACCGCCGTGTGCGTGTCGATCAGGTAGCGATGGTCGCGCCAGGCATGGCCGATCTTCTCGCGCGTCTGGATATCATTGCAGAAGCCGCCAGCGAACACCTCTTGGATCTTTGCCTTGAGCGCATCGGAGACCGTGTAGCTCCCCTGCTCGCGCAGCTGCTGCATATAGCCTGCGACCTCCGCGTCGCTGCCGCAGAGGGCATAGAGCAGGCGCTCGAGGTTGCTCGACACGAGGATGTCCATCGACGGGGACGCCGTCGTGTGGAACGGACGGTTCTTATTATAGGTACCCGTACGGATGAAGTCCGTGAGCACGTTGTTCGCATTCGACGCGCAGATGAGCTTGCCCACCGGCAGGCCCATTTCCTTTGCGTACCAGCCGGCGAGAATGTCGCCGAAGTTGCCGGTCGGCACGACGAAGTTGAGCCGGTCGCCCATGGCGATCATGCCGCCGGTGACAGCGTCGCAGTACGCCGAGAAATAGTAGACGATCTGCGGCAGCAGGCGACCCCAGTTGATGGAGTTGGCCGAGGACAGGAACCAGCCGCGCTGCGAGAGCTCGGCGGCAAACGCCTTGTCGCCGAAGATCTGCTTGACGCCGGTCTGCGCATCGTCAAAGTTGCCGCGCACGGCGCTGACTGCAACGTTGTCGCCCGTCTGCGTGACCATCTGCAGGCGCTGGATCTCCGACACGCCGCTGTAGGGGTAGAACACGAGGATCTTTGTGCCCGGCACGTCGGCAAAGCCCTGCAGGGCCGCCTTGCCGGTGTCGCCCGAGGTGGCGACGAGGATGCACACCTGCCGCTGCTCGCCGCACTTTTTCAGGCTCGCCGTAAGCAGGTACGGCAGGATCTGCAGCGCCATGTCCTTGAACGCACACGTCGGCCCGTGCCAGAGCTCGAGAAACGCCGTGGTGTCATCGAGCCGGTGCACCGGCGCAACGGCCGGGTCATCAAACTGGCTGCCGTAGGCCGCAGCGGTGAAGCGCTCCAGTTCGGCGTCCGTAAACTCGCTCAGAAACGGGCGCATGATCGTCACGGCGCGCTGCTGGTAGGTCATGCCGCACAGCGCCTGAAGCTGCTGCGCGGACACCTCCGGCAGCGACTCCGGCACGAACAGGCCGCCGTCCGGCGCGAGGCCGCAGGCGATCGCCTGTGCGGCGGAAACGATCTGCTGATGATCTCTTGTGCTGTAGTAGTTCATATCTGATCCCTCGTTATTCAAAAGCATTTTCGATCTGATTGATCCTGCGTTGACGGCGCGGCGTGTCCGCGTCGCCATAAATTTCGATCACGTCAAAGCGCGGCTGCAGCTGCGTCTCGTGCTCTGCCAGCCAGAGCGACGCCGCCGTGCGGATGCGCGCCTGCTTGGCCGTGGTGACATACGCGCCCGCGCGCACGAACCGGTCGGACGCGCGCAGCTTCACTTCCACGAACACGACATAGTGGCGGTCGGCCGCGATGATATCGATCTCGCCGAAGCGGCAGCTGTAGTTGCGCGCGAGGATGCGGTAGCCGCACCGGCGCAGGTACGCCGCCGCGCACTCCTCGCCCCAGGCGCCCTTCGTTCCCTTGACTGCACCGGCCATATCAGTGCATCTTCTTCAGGAACGACGGCCGGTGGATGGGGCATGGCCCATACGCCCGGATGGCCGCATAGTGCGCCGCCGTGCCGTAGCCCTTGTGTTTTTCAAACCCATACTGCGGATAGGTCTCTGCCATCCGGCGCATATAGCGGTCACGTGTGACCTTTGCGAGCACGGAGGCCGCCGCGATGTCGGCACACTTGCCGTCGCCGCCGACGATGCATCGGCTCGGCACGGTGATGCCGGTGTTCCGGTTGCCGTCGATGAGCGTGAGCGCCGGCTGTGGGGACAGCTGCGCGATGGCCCGGTTCATGGCCAGAAACGTTGCGCCGAGGATGTTGCGCTCCTCGATCTCCTCCACGGTCGCAAACGCGATGCCGTAGCTCAGCGCCTGCGCGATGATGGTATCATAAAGCGCCTCGCGCTTTTTCTCCGAGAGCTTTTTCGAGTCGTTCAGGCCCGGGATCTCCAGCCCCGGCGGCAGCATCACCGCCGCCGCGCACACGGGCCCTGCCAGTGGGCCGCGCCCGGCCTCGTCCACGCCGCACAGCGGCTCGGTGTCCGGCGTGCGCAGCTCGTTTTCCAATGTCCACAGATCGACCTGCGTCATACTTCCGCCTCCGGCATCTCGAGCGTGATGCGGCCGAGCTTGCCGCCGCGATATTCATCGAGCAGCACGCCCGCCATCCGCTCAAGGTCATATTCCCCGCCGGAGATGAGAAAGCCGCGTTTTTTCGCCGCCTGCTCCAGCAGCTCGAAGCCATTGCAGGCCGGGTCGGGGCGGAACTTGTAGCGCTGCTCCACCGCGTCGGGATAAAACCGTGCGAGCCGGAGCATGAAGTTGGCCGCGAGCGTCTCTCGGTCGAGCACTTCGGCCTTGATCGCGCCGGTGATGGCCAGCAGCTCGCCGACCTCCTGACTGTCGAACCGCGGCCAGAGGATGCCCGGCGTGTCCAGCAGCTCAAGGCCCTGATCGACCGTGATCCACTGCTTGCCGCGCGTGACGCCCGGCCGGTCGCCCGCGGCGGCCGCCTTGCGCCGCGCCACCTTGTTGATAAAGGTGGACTTGCCCACATTCGGGATGCCCAGCACCATAACGCGCACCGGCCGGCCGACCTGCCCCTTGGCGGCGTACGCCTCGATCTTGTCGCGCAGCGCCGTGCGCACCGCGCCGGCAAACCCGTTGACGCCCTTACCGCTGCGGCTGTCGGTCTCAAGCACGGTCATGCTCTGTCGCTGAAAGGCTGTGTGCCAGCGCGCCGTCGCCTTCGGGTCGGCGAGGTCGGTACGGTTGAGCACAACGATGCGGGGCTTGTCGCCCGCGAGACGGTCAATGTCCGGGTTGCGGCTCGCCATCGGGATGCGCGCATCGAGGATCTCGCACACGGCGTCGACCTGCTTCATGTGCTCCTCGATCATGCGCTGCGCCTTTGTCATGTGGCCCGGAAACCACTGAATATTCAGCTTTTCAAAATCCTGCGCCATGTTATTTTACAACTCCGATGTTCTTGACCGGGAAGAGCGTGAAGTATACCCGGCCCATGATATAGCGCGTATCAACGCAGCCGAGGCGCGCGTCGCGGCTGTCGGTAGAGGCGTTGCGGTTGTCGCCCATGACGAACACGCAGCCCTCCGGCACCGTGATCTTGCCCTCGAAATTCTCGCGGTCGTGCACGGGCTCATTGACATACGGCTCGTCGAGCGCCTTGCCGTCGACGTAGACCACGCCGTCGTCAAAGTCGATGTCCACGGTCTGTCCCTCCGTTGCGATAATGCGCTTGACGATGGGTTCTTCCATGAGCGTCTGCTTGCGCAGGACGACGACGTCCCCCTGCTTCGGATGATAGAACAGGTTGGAGATGACGACCTTGTCGCTCTGCTCGAGCGTCGGCACCATGGAGTGGCCGACGACATTGACCATGCGCACTGCAAACACAAACAGCAGCACGCAGAACACCAGCGCGAAGATGATGCACTGGATCCAATCGTATACTTCGGCGCGGCTCTTGGCGCCGCTCGGATTCTTGCTGTCCATTTTCAAAACCTCGGTGTAAAAAATTCGTAAATTATATTATACACGCTCAGACCCATTTTCGGCAACTAAAATTGTGTGAATTCTTTTCCGGCGGCATCGCAAAAACGCCCCGAAAATGCAAAAAAGAGGCCGAAGCCTCTTTTTTGCAGTATCCACTTAGATAAGCTCTTTGACCTTGGCTCTCTTGCCCACGCGGTCGCGCAGGTAGTACAGCTTGGCTCTGCGGACTTTGCCGCGGCGAACGGTCTCGACGGACACGATCGTGGGAGAGTGCACCGGGAAAACCTTCTCGCAGCCCACACCGTAGGAGATGCGGCGGACGGTGATCGTCTCGTTGATGCCGCCGTGCTTCTTGGCGATGATGGTGCCCTCGAAAGCCTGGGTACGCTCACGGTTACCCTCGGTGACGCGGACAGTGACACGCACGGTGTCGCCGACGCGCATGGCCGGCAGTTCGGGTTTCATGTACTGCGCGGTCAGAGTTTTGATGAGATCCATAATGAAATCCTTCCTTTATCAGACGTTCATACCGGTGGACAGAGCCGGTCACGGCAGCGGACCGTCGTTATCTTGCGAAACACTGTTTCGCACAAGCCATAAGATAATAGCACATCCCGCGCGGGTTTGCAAGTGTTTTCAGCGGAAAATTTGCATATCTTCCGTATAGACCTCCTGCCGCGTGAAGGCGGCAAAGTCCGGGGCCAGCTCGGGCGCGAGCTGATGCAGCGCCGCGACGAGGTGGTCAGGGTTGAGCGTCGGGTCCTGTGCGGAGACGACGGCCTCCACCGTCACAAGCCGCGCCTCCGACCGCACGTGCAGCTCCGAGATCGCGGGCACGATGTCCATCTGCCCCTCCCCGCGCTTGGTCTTGCGGGTGATAACGATGGCATCCTGCGCGTAAAACGCGCGGAGCTTTTCCGCCATGTCCGCAGGAGCGGCGTTGTCATATTCATACCGCCCGGTCACGCGCAGCCACTTGAGCTCGCGCACCTTGCGCCCGCCGGGGTACGCCTCGAGCGCGCGGATGCCCTCCGGCATGACCGCCGTGAGCCGCTCTGGCAGCGCGGCAAGGTCTACTTCCTCGCGCAGCTGAAAGTCCATCAGCTCGCACACGCTCCCGACGCCGACGGACAGCGGCAGCAGGATGGAGATGAGCGCGTGGGGATTGAAGCCCTCGGAATATTTCAGCGGGCAGTCGGCGCGCAGGAACACGCGCTGCATCGTGCGCATGAGGTCGAGGTGCGAGATGTAGATCGCACGGCCGGTCTTTTCAAACCGCAGTCTCAGCTTTTCAGGCATCGCACTTGCCCCCTTCCGTCATGAGTGCGAGCGCACCGCAGCCGGTGCACTGCTTGCGGCAGTCAGGCGAGAGCTCGGCCTTGTAGGCCTGCTCGCGCTCGTGCCACAGATGCGCGCGGCGCACGCCCATATTCACGATGTCCCACGGCAGGAGCTCATCCTTCCCGCGCTCGCGGCAGGCATAGAACATCGGGTCGACGCCGCAGGCGTCCATGGCCGCCATCCAGCGGTCGAACGAGAAATAATCGCCCCATGCCTCGAGCTTGCCGCCGCGGCGCCAGACCTCTTCGATGACGTCGGCAATGCGCCGGTCGCCGCGCGAGAGCACGGCCTCGACGAAGCTGGTATCCGGGTCGTGCCAGTTGTAGGTCACGCTCTTGGCCCTGATGCTCTCGCGCAGGAGCTGCACCTTGCGCTTGTACTCGTCCATCGTCACCTGCGTCTCCCACTGGAAGGGGCTGTGCGGCTTCGGCACGAAGCACGATGTGCTGACCGTGATGCGCACGCCGCGAGCCTTGTTCGTCGCGTGCATACGCCATGTGTGCAGCACCTGATTGGCGAGCTCTGCGATACCGACCACGTCCTCATCCGTCTCCGTCGGCAGGCCGAGCATGAAGTAGAGCTTCACGCCGTTCCACCCGCCCTCAAAGGCGACCTGGCAGGAATGGAGCAGATCCTCCTCGCGCACGTTTTTGTTGATGGCGTCGCGAAGGCGCTGCGTGCCGGCCTCGGGCGCGAAGGTCAGGCCGCCCTTGCGCACCTTCTGCAGGCGGCTCATGATGTCCATGGAAAAGTTGTCCGCGCGCAGCGACGGCAGCGCGAGACTCATGCTGCGCGGCTCGCAGTATTCCAGCAGCCCGTCGCACACTTCGTCGAGCGGGCGGTAGTCGCTGCTCGAGAGCGACAGGAGCGTCGCCTCCTGATAGCCGGTGTTTTTGAGCGATTCGATGCCCTGCCGGATGATCGTCTCCGGTTTGCGCGGGCGCACCGGGCGGTAGACATACCCCGCCTGACAGAAGCGGCAGCCGCGGATGCAGCCGCGAAACAGCTCCACGTTCACACGGTCGTGCACGATCTCCGTGCTCGGCACGATGGGGTCCGTCGGATAATAACAGGCGTCGAGATCCTGAATGATGCGCTTGGTCACGCGCGCGGGCGCGCCGTGCGTCGGGGTCAGGTCGTGCAGCGTGCCGTCCGGGTTCCAGTGCGGGACGTAGAACGACGGAATGAGCACGCCCTGGATCTTCGCCGCCGTTTCGAGAAACCGCGTCTTGCTCCAGCCGGCCTGCTGCGCCTGCCGGAATAGCGCCAGCACTTCGTTATTGACCTCTTCCCCCTCGCCGATGATCATGAGGTCAAAAAACGGGGCCATCGGCTCCGGGTTGCTGCAGGCCGTACCGCCCGCGATGACAAGCGGCGTCAGCTCCGGCCGGTCAGCGCTGCGCAGCGGGATGCCGGCCAGGTCGAGCATATTGAGCACGGCGGGATATGCCATCTCGTAGCCGAGCGAGAACGCCACAACGTCAAATTCGCTGACGGGGTCGCCGCTCTCGAGCGCGTAGAGCGGGATGCCCGCACGGCGCATTTCGGCCTCCATGTCGCCCCAGGGGGCAAACACGCGCTCACACCAGACGCCGGGCATCTGGTTCATCGTGGCATAGAGGATGCGCATGCCGATGTTCGACATGCCGATCTCATAAATATCCGGGAAGCAAAAAGCGAGGCGCAGGTCCACCTCCGCCTTGTCCTTGATGATCTGGCGGTATTCACCGCCGGTATAGCGCGCGGGCTTCTGCACGCGCGGCAGGATGCGTTCCAGTCGCTGATCCATACTACACTCCTACATATGATAGTAGGAGTATTTTACATCATGTTTTCCCCCTTGGCAAGTCATTCCCGGCTGCAAAAGCGCCAGCCACGCGCCAAACACGCCCAGCGCGAGCCCCATGCCGCGTGCAAACAGCACCACACCGAGTCCCATGAGCGCGACCGGCAGCACCAGTCCCAGCACGTCCAGCAGCAGCTCTGCCGCACGCTCGCCCGCCAGCGCCGCGACCGCCGCCTGCAGCGCGCGGCCGCCGTCGAGCGGCAGCACCGGCAGCAGATTCACGCACGAATACAGCAGGCTCAGATCCGCCCCCTCCGGGCAGCCGAGCCCGCGCAGGATGCAAAACAGCCCCGCACCGGCGGCAGGGCCGGCTAGCGCCGCCGCGACCGTGCGTACCGCGTCTTCCGGCGGCGCGCAGCGCAGCGCCAGCCCGCAGGCCTCCATGCGCAGGCCGTAGATCTCCGTGCCGCACAGCACCAGCGCCGCAACATGGCCCAGCTCATGCACCGCCACGGCGAGCGCCAGCCGCGCGCACCAGCGCAGCGGCAGCAGAAAATACAGCCCGGCAAGCAGCGCGACTGCGCCCGGGCGCACATCGAGCGCAAAGCGGCGGCGCTTCATACGGCGGCGAGGTAAAACTCCGGATTGCAGTAATACCCGTCGTGCATCAGCTCGAAGTGCAGGTGCGGCCCGGTCGCCTTGCCGGTCGCGCCGACGAGCGCAATCTCCTGCCCCGCCGTGACCGTCTCCCCGGCGCGCACAAGCAGCTTGCTGCAGTGGCCGTAGAGCGTCGTGTAACCATCGGCGTGACGGATCTTCACATAGTTGCCGTACCCGTCGTCCTGCCCGGCGGCAAGCACCGTGCCGTCAGCAAAGGCACAGACCGCCGTGCCGGAATTGGCCGCGAAATCTGTGCCATAGTGAAATTTCAACTTGTTTTCCAATGGATGCAGCCGGTAGCCGAAGCCGGACGAGGTATAGCCCGCGACCGGTGACGTGTGCGCAAACGGCAGCTCGCTGACCGCGTAGCTGACATTGGTCGGCACTGCATAGCCGGAATAGACCGCCTGCTCGTTGAGAAATGCCTCGCGCGCGGCAAGGGCCGCCTGCAGCTGCGGGCTCTGCGTCGGTTCGGGTGTCGGCGTCGGTGTCGGCTCCGGGGTCGGTTCCGGCGTGGGTGTCGGCGTCGGCTCCGGTGCGGGCGTCGACCAGACGGACATGTTCACGGCAGGCAGATACTGCCGCAGCTGTTCGTCCTGCGTCTGTACCGGCGCGGGCGCAAACACGCTGCGGATCTCGGCAAAGACGGACTTGTAATCATCGTCCGCATTGATGGCCGGCAGCAGCACCTTGCGCGCATCTGCGGCCGCCGCCGGAGCAATCATCTTCACCGCCGTCAGCAGCAGGAATACCGCCGCGCACAAATAAACTTTCCAGCGCTTCATGCACATCACCCCTGATAAAAGGAGTGTATGCAGACAGGCCCGGTTTTAGCACGACGGCAGCGCCGCCGTACCGTCCGGCCCCTGATACTGGCCGACCATCGCCATGTCCACAACGCCGTAAATACACGAGATGAGCGTGCTTCCGAACGCCGCCAGAAAGTATTTGCGGTAGACCGCGCGCACATTGTCCCTGAGCAGCTCCATGGTCTTCCTCCTCGAAAAAGAAAAAAGCCGGACAAGGAACAGACATTCCAGTCTGCGCCTTATCCGGCTGCCGTTTCTCTGAACAGCTCGCCCTCCAGCGAACGAGGGTGTTATGCCAGAAGGAAGATGGATTGTCAAGCGATGCAGGTCAAAAACCGTGCCCAGCTCACACGCGCAAAATCCGAACATATTTATCCACGCTTGGCCGCATACACCAAGAAATTACTGGGTCTCAAGTTCACACCGGACGAAGTCCAAATCTTCCCCGTCTCCATCGCAAAATCCGAATCCACGACATACTCCTCGTGTCTTTCCAGCCTTTGAAGCCCCATGATTTGTTCAGCACCAACGACATGTTCCCACCAGAAGTGATTATCCTCATCTATTTGCGAATAGAAAAGCTCGACAGGCTCTAAACAGTACTGCCACTCGGGATGAAATCTATATTTTTCATATTCCGAATACGCAGCGCCACTAGAGCCGCTCCGATACACATAGCCATCGTCTCCGATGAGGAATCGGTCACGTTCCTGTCCCTGAAAGGCGAGGAGCGGCTGCCCATTAATTATATAAACAGCAAATGCATACCCGTCTTCCATCGGGCAAAAGTCGCCGCCAATCCAGCCGAGGAGCAGTTCATTCGTTCCATCGCCATTTAAATCTCTGAAAGAATAACCGATTCGACTCAAAAGACCATCTGAATTTTCCCAAGCCCAATATGGATTCACAATACATTCTGCCAAGCCGCGCTCCACCACATACTTGTCGCGATCCCAATCGGCTGTACCCGCCTGATGTGCATACAGTGCCTGATAATATAAGTCCAAAACGCTTGCATACCGCTGCTCATCCACACTCATTGAGCCTGCATTACTCTTGCCCGCGCCCTTATCTTCGCTTGTATCCAGCTCGACCGTGACATCCGGCGTAGACGTTGCTTCTGGTGTCTGCTGCGAAGCTTCTGTCTCCGCAGCAGCATTATTTGCAGAACACGCACCAAAAGAAATACTAAGCAGCAAAATGACCGCAAGCAGTGCTGCCGCTTTGGCCGTTTTCACGTCTCACATCCTCCGTTCGTTGAAAAGCGTGCAGAAGTTTACTCGATGCCCTGCTGTTTGCACCAGATGTCCATGACGGTGTCCACCGGCAGGAGCTTGACCAGGCGCACCTGACGGCGCACCGGGTGGCCGAGAATGGAGACGCTCTTTTTCTTCTTGAGATCCTGCATAGCCTGCGCCGCTACCTCGTCTGGGCCATACCACTTGTCCACATAGCGGATATACTCGTCATGGTGCGCGACCTGCTGGAACTCGGTCTTGATCCAGCCGGGGCAGACGCACATGACATGGATGCCCTGCGGGCGCAGCTCGCGGCCGATCGCGCGCGACAGGCTCAGGACATAGCTCTTGCTCGCGCCGTACACCGCCTGATACGGCACCGGCTGCCAGGCAGAGTTCGAGCCCATGTTGATGATGCTGCTGCCGGCGTGCATGTACGGCAGGCTCGCGTGGCACATGCCAGTGAGCGCGAGCGAATTGAGCTGCGCGCTGGCGAGCAGCTTCTTGCGGTCCGCCTCGGCAAAGGGGCCGAACACGCCGCAGCCGGCCGCATTGACCAGCATCTTGATCTCGGGCTGCTCCTGCTCGAGCAGGGCCTGATAGGCATCGATGCTGCTCAGATCCGAGAGATCGAGCGCGATCGGGCGGATGGGGTTCGTGCACTTGTCGCGCAGCTCCTCCAGCCGCTCTTTTCTGCGGGCAATGACCCAGATCTCGTCATAGCGCGCGTCCTTGTCCACAGCGTAGACGAGCTCCCGGCCGATACCGGCGGATGCGCCGGTGATGACAGCAATGTTCATACGTTCTCCTCCAGAATGAAAATATCGGTAGCTCTATCATACCGGACTTGCACCGTCTGCGCAAGGGATTGGGGAATAAAAAATCGCTGCGAACGATGCAACGTCCGCAGCGATATGGTCGGAGTGTGTTTATGAATCATTTCATTAAAACTAGGACTCACTGTAAAATTGTTGCCCCTCCTGAGTGATTTCAGGTGTAGTATATCCTTTGGTATAATAACTCCACATTTCAAGTAATCGCTCCTGATTGCGTTGCAGAAACGGCGTAATTATCTTTTTGTTATCACGTTTGTGAGGATTTACAAGAGAATCCATTGGCAGCAAAGACTCCAAAGAATAACGTATCTCCACTCCTGCTTTTGAAACATGAACATGCGGCAGATGTTCATGAATTTTTTCGTCGGGATGAATGGTAAATCTATAGCTGGTCTCATTGTGAATAGATGCGCCGCCGACAATAAAGTAAGCGAATTCCAACCTTGATGTTTCAAGATCACGAAAAATTTCTGAAATCGTTTTCTCTTCCCGCATTCCCAGCAGATAGCCATGATGCTGTATGTAAACCGTTGCCGTAGATAAATGCGCAAGTCCCCACGTTCCCAGGCTTTCCTTTATGGCTATATCATCTTTTAAATAATCAATCAATTCGCCGACAGTGGCAATTTCAAATTGCTGTAAAGCTGCCTCTGTAAAACACCTTGTAATGGTGCTGATGGGTTTATAGATCATGATTTGCTCGGAAAAAGTTTCTTCGCTCATCCAACAAAAATAAATATTGAACTGCAAATCGCCCATGTTCTATCCCCCACATTCTGCTTGCTGCGTTTTATTATAGCATCTACGCAAAACTCTGTCGATCGATCTTGCGGCTCCGCAACTCTTCATCGATGTGAAAAAAATCCTCCGGACTGACCGGTAGTATCCCCGCGCCAAAGCTCCCTGTTTCTGAACTCTTACTTCAGTTCCAGGTATTTAAGGAGCACGCCGCTGTCCACTCCCTGCGCAAAACCGCATCAGAACAGAAAAAGCGAGTGGTCATAAGGAAGATTCCTTATGACCACTCGATATGGTCGGAGTGGCGAGACTTGAACTCGCGGCCTCATGGTCCCGAACCATGCGCGCTACCATCTGCGCTACACCCCGATGCAGCTTTTTCATTATAATGATAACGCACACGGTTGTCAAGTATCAATTTTCATTTTTGCAGAGAAATATGCGGAATTTGTCGATTCTTGTTTTCGGAAGAAATGTTTCTTTCTGTTATTTTCATCTTGACAGCATTCCGGAATCCCACTATAATAAAACCACTGCGGTCAGCCCTGTCTTGCAAACTTTGCTGACTACATCCTTGGAGACTGTGCACTGCTGCCAGTCTCCTTTTTTCTTTCTTTCAATGCTGCGAAAATATAAAAATGCCGCGACGTTTGTCGCGGCATTTTTATGGTGGACGATACAGGACTCGAACCTGTGACCCTCCGCACGTCAAGCGGATGCTCATACCAGCTGAGCTAATCGTCCGTGTCAGCGTTGGTTATTCTAACGCATCTGCATCCTTTTGTCAACCCCTTTTTTCGACGGCCCCGATTATTTTCGGAGCCGTCGAACATGGGGCGCTTTACTTCGCCGTGATATAGACCGTGCAGTCGGCCTTCACGCCGCCGCACTCGGCCGTGATCGTCGTCGTGCCTTTGCCCACGCCGGTCACGACGCCCTTGTCGCTGACGGTGGCGATGGATTCGTCCTTACTCGACCACGTGACAGTCTGATCGCCGCCGGCCGGATAGATCGTCGTGCTCAGCGGCACCTCATCGCCGACCTTGGCCGCGAACTCCGTGCGCTTGCTGCCGAGGAACGTGATGGTGATGCTCGTGACCGACGGAGTCGGCGTCGGAGTCGGGGTCGGCTCCGGTGTGGGTGTCGGCGTGGCGACCGGCGCGGCACTGGAAACCGTCGCCGGCGGGGTCGGCTCGGTAGCGCTCGGGGTATTTTGACTGGCGTTCAGGCTCACGGTGATGAGCACGATGACGGCAGCCACGACCGCGAGGAGCAAAATGCCGCCGAACAGCATCTGCCACTTCGTATTGACCGCAGCGTGCTCCGCCGCCGGCGTGCCCGCATTTTCACTGGACGTGCGCAGCGGTATGCGCTCTGCGGATTTGCTGCGTCCCGTACCGCAATATGGACAGCGGCTGCGCAGGCCGGAATACTCGCGCCCGCAGCGCCGGCAGGTGATCTTGGGAATGACGCTCATGAGAAGCCTCCAATATGTAAAGATTTGATACGCATTTGTTTTCCCTATCATACACTGTTCGTTTTTTTTCGTCAAGAGGGAGAGCCTGCCGCTCCCCCCTCTTGCGCGGCGCATCAGAACTGCATCTGCACCCCGCCGGACACGTCCGATGTCTGGATGCGTTCCTGCTGCCCGGTGCGGGCATTGACGGCGATGACGCAGCGCTGCCCATCGTCCGTTTCGCACAGGTACTCATAGCACAGCGTCTCCCGCGCGCCGTAGAGCCGGAGAAATGCCGTGCGCGTGTCCACGACCTGCAGCGCGCCGGGCACGGCCGCCCGTCCCGCTTCCGCGCCGATCGTATCGGCCGGGAGCGTGCGCGCCCGGTGCGTGTCCAGATACGATGCCGACGAGAAGCCGCAGACCGTCCCGTCGTCGAGCCGGACGCGCACGCGCAGCTGATCCGCCATGCACAGAACACCGTCCTGCACATAGCAGAACGTGCAGATGAGTGACTGCCCCGCGTCCTCCGTGTCGATCAGGCGCATGCCGTCATAGCCGCGCGCGCGCAAAAACGCCGCGGCCGCTTCTGCAGCCTCATCGGTCGAAAGCGCCGGTTCGCCGCCGGCACAGGAGGAGCAATAGCGCAGCACTTCCCCGCCGGAGACCGTGACCGCGATATAGGACGTATCGTCCCCGTCGTCGATGTCAAAGTTCCAGCACGGTACGGCGCCCTCCGAGCGGCCGGTCGCCTGCAGGCGCGCCGCATCCAGATCCAGAAAGGCCGCGGCCGCAGCCTGCGCCCGCTCCTCCGTGACCTCGTCGCGGCCCGCCAGCATGGCATAGTCCGCCGCCGTGCGCACCTGATAGCTGCCGTCCGCGATCGGGAGCGGCAGCTCCTCAAACGAATCGGCCAGCGCCGCAAGCTCCGCCTCGAGCGTATCGGACAGATCCGCCTCCGATCCCAGGTTTTCCAGTGACTCCGTGCTGCGCACGTGCGCCGTCGTCGTGACCGCGCCGTCATAAAGCGACTGGCCAAGCGCCGCGAGCTGTGTGCTCAGCTGCTTTGTTGCATCGGAAAAGGCGCGCAGATGCTCCAGCTCCTCGGATGTGAACGTTCTGCCCTCCGCCGCATTGCGCGAGAGCGTGCGCGCGTAGTCCCCGGCAAGGGCGATGTTGCGCGCGATGCGCGCGAGCGCATGCGAATTGACCGGCAGCACGCCAAGCGCCATCTCCGCCGTCTGCGCAGCGCTGTAGATATCCGTGCAGACCGTGCACTCCATGGCCGCCGTCGTTGCATACAGGCTCTTTTGCAGCGAGCTGTCGAGTTCCTGCACGGCGTTGAGCACCTCGCCGTAAGCGTGGCGGTAGTTGGCATCCATGGCCGTCTGGCGGCGGTTGGCATCCGTGCGGCAGGCGATCAGGCCGACCGCAAGCGCCGCGACGAGCGCCGCCGTGTAGGAAATGATGAGCACGCGCGTTTTTTTCTTCATAGCAAAACACCCCTTCCGGACTAGTGTTGCCGGAAAGGGTGGTTTTGATGTGCAATTTTTCTCAGTCGGCGATCTGCAGCGTCTGCGCCGAGGCAAGCAGGCTCTCATACCAGCCCGCCGGCGCCGTTCCCGCCCGGCAGAGCACGACCGAAATGCAGCCACACGCCGTCGGGATCAGGTATGCCTCGAGCTGCCTTTGCACCGTGGCGCCGTTGACGCCGTAGGCATTCAGATCTCCAAGCTTGACCTGACCGAGCGACTCCGTCGTTGCGATCGTGCCGTAGTCATTGAGAATCGTACCCGCAAGCGTCTGTGCGTCCGCGCCCGGGTGATAACCGATCTCCAGATAGGCGTCCATGCTCGCATCATCCGCGCGGGCAAAGCAGCACTTGCCGTCCATTTCCGTGCTCAGAAACACGGAAGTATCCAGATACAGCGAGAAATCCGGGCCGCCACGCTGGGCAAACGAGCCGGTCACGAGCTGCATAGTCTTATCCTCGCCGCCGACGGAAACTGCCTGCTGGGCGTCCCGCGACGGGGTCTGTCCACTGCCAAGGATCAGCTCCGGCTCGTCGGAAAACGGAAACTGCGGCAGATTTGTCGCGGCCGGTGCCTCCGGTGCAGACTTGTGGATGCGGATGCCGGCTGCGTTGACCACGATCAGCGCGATTGCAAGCAGCACGACCACGACGGCCATGACGATGACCGCCCGCTCCACGCCCGTGCGTTTTTTCATGCTGCTCACCCTTCCAGTTTGGCGATGCCGACGTCGATCCGGCGCAGGGTCTCGTCCCGGCCGAGGATGCGGCAGATCTCCACCGCGCCGCCGGGCGTCACCGCGCGGCCGGACACCGCAATGCGCACCGGCCACATTACCTTCGCGTTTTTTACTTCCAGCCACTCGGCCAGATCCTTCATGGCCGCAAGCAGCGTCTCATCATCCCACGCCGGGAGCTCGGCGAGCAGCGGGCGCACCGTTTTGAGCATCTCGAGCGAGACGGCGGAGTCGGTCTTGGACTTCTTATTGGTATAGAGCGCGATGTCATACTCCGGCAGCGCGTCGAAGAAATCCACCTTCTCTGGAATGTCCGTGAGCACCTCGCAGCGCTGCTGCAGCAGCGGCGCGATCTGCGCGGGGTCGATGGTGGGGTTTTTCACCGTCTGGCGGATATAGGGCGCGGCCACGGCGGCGAACTGCTCCGGCGTCATGGCGCGGATATACGCGCTGTTGAAGTACTTGAGCTTGTCGATATCGAAGATGGCCGGAGACTTGGAGATGCCCTTGATGTCGAACGCCTCCACGAGCTCGGGCAGCGAATAGATCTCCCGCTCGCCGCCGGGGGCCCAGCCGAGCAGCGCCACATAGTTGACCACAGCCTCCGACAGGTAGCCCTGCGCGATCAGATCCTCATACGACGGGTCGCCGTGGCGCTTGGACATCTTGTTGTGCTGGTCGCGCATGACCGGCGAGCAGTGGATATACTTCGGGATCTCCCAGCCGAAGCCCTCATAGAGCAGGTTATATTTCGGCGTGGACGACAGGTACTCCGACCCGCGCACAACGTGCGTGATGCCCATGAGATGGTCGTCGATGACGTTGGCAAAGTTATACGTCGGCAGACCGTCGCGCTTGATGAGCACCTGATCGTCGAGCGTGTCGTTATCGACCGTGATGTCGCCGAAGATCTCATCATGGAACGTGGTCTTGCCCTCGCGCGGAATCTTCTGGCGGATGACATAGGGCTTGCCGGCCGCGAGATTGGCCGCGATCTCTTCCTCGCTCAGGCGCGAGCAGCGGCCGTCGTATTTGTGGATGACCGTGCCGTCGGAAACATTTTCTTCGGCGGCATCGTCCTTATCGCAGAAACAGCGGTAGGCGTGGCCGCGCGCGATGAGCAGCTCGGCGTATTCCTTATAGAGTCCCCGCCGCTCGGTCTGGACATACGGGCCGACCGGGCCGCCGACATCCGGGCCTTCGTCATGCGTCAGGCCGCAGGCGCGCATGGTGCTGTAAATGACATCGACCGCGCCCTCGACATAGCGCCCCTGATCGGTGTCCTCAATGCGCAGGATGAACTTGCCGCCGGCGTGCCGCGCGATCAGGTACGTATACAGCGCCGTGCGCAGATTGCCGACGTGCATATAGCCCGTCGGGCTCGGTGCAAAGCGGGTGCGCACCTCGCCGTGCGGGATGCGCTGCTCCATGTCTTCAAACCACTTTTGATCTTTCATATTCTCTGTATCCTCCGGATAGATAAACCATAATTATTTATATCTTATTTTACATCGCATGGATTGTCAAGGAACTTTCTGTGTTGTATTCCACCACAGGTTGTGGTACAATATTCGAACAAATACGAATTTTCAGCACAACAGTTAAGGAAGTAATCAAAATGGAAGAAAAAACAGCAAAAAAAGTGATGCTCTCCGGCATCCAGCCCTCCGGCGATCTGACGCTCGGGTCTTATCTGGGCGCGATCAAAAACTGGAGCGAGCGCGCCGAGATCTTTGACTGCTATTATTTCATGGCCGACCTGCACTCGATCACCGTGCGGCAGAACCCCGCCGACCTGCGCCGCCGCACCATCGAGCAGCTCGCGCAATACATCGCCTGCGGTCTCGACCCGGAAAAGAACACGCTCTTCATCCAGAGCCATGTGCCCGCGCACACCCAGCTCGGCTGGGTGCTCAACTGCTACACCATGTTCGGCGAGCTCTCGCGTATGACGCAGTTTAAGGACAAGAGCGCCAAAAACGCCGAGAATATCAACGGCGGCCTGTTCACCTACCCCGCCCTGATGGCGGCGGACATTCTGCTCTATCAGCCGGACTACGTTCCCGTCGGCAGCGACCAGAAGCAGCACGTCGAGCTCTGCCGCGACGTGGCCACCCGGTTCAACAACATCTACGGCGACGTGTTCAAGATCCCCGAGCCGTACATTCCGAAGGTCGGAGCGCGCGTCATGAGTCTCGTCTCGCCGGAAAACAAAATGTCCAAGTCCGACAAGGATCCCAACGGCACCGTGTACCTGCTCGACCGTCCGGAGGATATCATGCGCAAGTTCAAAAAGGCCGTCACGGACTCCGACACCGAGCGCTGCGTGCGCTATGACCTGGCGAACAAGCCCGGCGTGTCCAACCTCATGAGCATCTACTCCGCCTGCACCGGCAAGACCTTCGAGGAGATCGAGGCGGAATTTGACGGCAAGGGCTACGGCGCGTTCAAGCCCGCCGTCGGCGAGGCAGTCGTCGAGACGCTGCGCCCCATCCGCGAGGAGAGCGAGCGCCTGCTCAAGGACAAGGCCTACCTCGAGAGCGTCTACAAGGCCGGCGCGGAAAAAGCGTCCTACATTGCCAACAAAACGCTGCGCAAAGTCTATAAGAAGGTCGGCTTCGTCGCCAAATAATACTTACATTATTGGAGATCAGTTCTCATGTTTCTTAACACTGCTGTCTGGATCAAAGTCATGCTTGCGATCCTCATCGCGTTCGTGGTCAGCTTTGCGCTGACGCCGGTCGTCAAGATCCTGGCGCAAAAAGTCGGCGCCATGGATGTACCGGGCGAGGCCCGGCGCGTGCACGATCACCCCATCCCCCGCATGGGCGGTCTGGCCATCTTTCTGGGCTTCATCGTGTCGATGCTCCTGTTCGTGGACATCACGCAGGAGGTGCGCGGCATTCTGCTCGGGTCGATCATCATCGTCATCACCGGCGTGATCGACGACATCATCTCCCTGCGTGCGTGGACGAAGTTTCTGATCCAGATCCTCTCCGCCGTCATCGCCGTGCTGCACGGCGTGGTCATCAACGTCGTGTCGAACCCGAACGTGTTCAGCAGTCAGGAGGCCATCGTCCTTGGATGGCTCGCCATTCCGCTGACCGTGCTGTGGATCGTCGGCATCACGAACTCCGTCAACCTGATCGACGGGCTGGACGGTCTGGCCGTCGGTGTGTCGACCATCAGCTGCGTGACCATTCTGGTCGTGGCGCTGCTCGTGTCGGAGCCGAACGTGGCCCTCATCGTCGCGGCACTCGCCGGCGCGTGCATCGGCTTCATGCCCTACAACCTCAACCCCGCCCGCATTTTCATGGGCGACACCGGTTCCCTGCTGCTCGGCTACGTGCTGGCAACGGTGTCGGTGCTCGGATTGTTCAAGTTCTACGCGATCGTCACGTTTGTCGTGCCGGTGCTCGCGCTGGCCGTGCCGCTATCGGACACGCTCTTCGCGTTCTGCCGCCGCATCCTGCACGGACAGAGCCCGTTTCACGCCGACCGCGGCCATTTTCACCACAAGCTCATGGATCTCGGTCTGAACCAGAAGCAGGCCGTTGCGATCCTCTATGCCATCAGCGCCACGCTCGGCCTCGCCGCCGTCGTGCTCACGACAAAGGGATCTATCCGCATCGCGCTGCTCATCCTCGCACTGCTGATCGGCTTTGTCGTGTGCGCCTTCATCCGCAAGAGCGTGCACAAGCATCACCTTGACGTGGAGCTGGAGGAGGCAAAGGCCGCAGCGCAGACGCACGAGGAAGCGGAGTCTGCTGCCGCAGCCGGCAGCACCGCACCTGTACAGGAGGACAACGATGAGCAAACGCATTAAAGTCATGTCCGTCTTCGGCACGCGGCCGGAGGCGATCAAAATGGCCCCGCTCGTGCTCGAGCTGCAAAAGCATCCGGAGCTTGAGAGCGTCGTGTGCATCACGGCGCAGCACCGCGAGATGCTCGACTCCGTCATGGACTGTTTCGGCATTCGTGCCGACTACGATCTCAACATCATGCAGCAGGGGCAGGATCTGACCGCGATCACAACGCGCGTGCTTGAGCGGATGCGCGAAGTGCTCAGTGAGGTGCAGCCGGACATCGTGCTTGTCCACGGCGACACCACGACGACGTTTGCCGGCGCGCTCGCCGCGTTTTACGCCAAGATCCCCGTCGGCCATGTCGAGGCCGGTCTGCGCACGTACGACCGCTGGTCTCCCTTCCCGGAGGAGATGAACCGCTCGCTCGTCGGCCGCATTGCCACGCTGCACTTCGCACCGACCGCAAACAACGCCCACAACCTCGAGCGCGAGGCCGTGGAGGGCGACATTTTCGTCACCGGCAACACCGTGATCGACGCCATGGCCTACACCGTCCGCGGGGAGCAGTTCGTCTCGGACGAACTGCGGCAGGTCGATTTTTCGCGCCGGGTCATCGCCATGACCTGCCATCGGCGCGAGAACTACGGCCAGCCCATGCGCAACATCTTCACCGCCGTGCGCCGCCTGGCGCTCAACTATCCGGATGTCGAGATCGTCTATCCCGTGCACCTGAGCCCGGTCGTGCGCAGCACGGCGGAGGAGCTGCTCGGCGGCGTGCCGAACATCCGGCTCATCGCGCCGCTTGACGCCGTGGACATGCACCGGCTCATGGCGCGCAGTTACATGGTCATGACCGATTCCGGCGGCATTCAGGAGGAAGCACCCGCACTCGGAAAACCCGTGCTCGTGCTCCGGCGCGAGACGGAGCGGCCGGAGGCCGTCACTGCCGGCACCGTCAAGCTCGCCGGCACGGACACGGAGGAGATCTACCGTCTGGCTGCCGAGCTGCTGGACGATCCGGCCGCCTATGACCGGATGGCCAAGGCCGTCAACCCCTATGGCGACGGGCGGGCCTGCCCGCGCATCGCGCAGGCGATCCTGAGCCATTTTCTCGGCGCACAGCCGCCCGAGCCGTTTGTGCCCGCGCACTAAAGAAACAGCATCCCGCCGAGGATGAACAGCAGCTCCTTGTCGCCGCTCTCGCGGTACATGAGGTATAACACCAGGATCAGCAGCAGATCCTCGCTTTCGAGGTCTGCGAGCGAAAATTTCTGCAGCAATTGCTGCAAGCCGCCGCCGGGCAAGCCCGGCGGCGGCTTGTTGTTTCCGGCAGGCGGCGCGGGCGGGTGCGGACGGATAGACGGCTGCGGCGCATCCGGCACGCGCTCGACCCGGCCGCTGTTGCCCTGATAGCGATTATACATGGTCGTCCCCCTCCAAGTCCTCGGCGGCGAGCTCGGCAAGCGACGCAAGCCGCGCGAGCTTCATGGCGCGGTCGATCTTGCGTCGGCGCTTCTCAGCCAGATAGGGCTTCATAGCCTCAAGCAGGTGGCGGTTGGCGGAGTCGTGCCCGCCGCCGCGCAGCGCCGACATCATCCGGCGCAGCTGCCCCATATCGACGTCGAGCTCCGGCTCCGGCGCGGACGGCGGCGCTTGCTTGCCGCCGCCGTCGCCCAGGATCGAGGATGCCAACTGCGCGATCTTGCCGAACTGCTTCGGATCATTGAGCAGCGCGTCGAGCTTCTCCCCGATCTCATCCATCCTGCATCGCGTCCTTTACTTTTCCGGCCAGACGCTGCCCGGTGTCCGTGCTGAGCACCTGCGTGAGGATCTGCCGCAGCGTCTCGGTGTCCCCCGCGCGCGCCGCCTGCTCGATCTTCTGCGCATCGAGCGCACCGGCCAGCTTCTGCCCGTCGGTCGAGTCGGCGATCTCCTGCAGGCGCTGCAGGCGTCCGTCGCGCGCGAGCTGGTTTTTCAGCGCATCCAAGTCCTTCATATCGGTCACGCTCCATTCGGGGCGGCTTGACTTTGCAGGCCGTGTCCCGTATAATGCGGATGGCCCGGCCGTGCCGGGTATCCTGCTTTTATTGTATTCTATGAGCAATGCAGAGGTGACTTGCCACGAAGATCCTTGTTTTTTCCGATTCTCACGGCCGTACGCTCGGCATGGTGCGCGCCATCCGGCAGCAGCAGCCGGACGCCGTGTTCCATCTCGGTGACTGCGAGCGCGACACGCAGCGGCTGGAAAAAGAGTTTCCGGACCTGCCGCTGTACCGCGTGTGCGGCAACTGCGACCGCGAACCGGTCAACCCCGAGGTGCTGCAGCTCACGCTCGACGGCGTGAAGTTCTTCCTCACGCACGGACACCGATACAGCGTGAAGTATACGCTCGACGCCCTGCTCAATGCCGCCTATTTTGCGGGTGCGGACATGGTGCTCTTCGGGCACACGCACCGCGCCGTGAGCGAGACCATGCAGGGACTGTACGTCGTCAACCCCGGCACGGCGGGCGTTGGAGCGCTCTGCACGTACGCCTGCATCGAGACGGAAAACGGCGCGATCCGTACCGTCGGCATCCACGCCATTTCGGAAGCATAAAGCATAAAATATACGCCCCCGGCAGTCGCCGGGGGCGTATTCTGTGCCGTGTTTACTTTTCGCGGAACGTTACGTAGAGCGTGTGGTTGCTGTCCACGTTCATGAAGGAATAGCTCGTCAGGGGCAGGACCGTCGTGCCGTCGATGACCAGCGTTGCGACCTCGTAGCCGTCCTTCGGCGTGATCGTAAACGACAAGCTGCCGCCCTCGGCCACCTTCTGATTGCCGCTCGGGCTGACGCTGCCGCCCGCGCCGCACGTGACGGTGACGGTGTATTCCTTCTTCTCCTGGCCGGCCGAGATGGAGACCTGGATCGTCGTGCCCGGCTTGACCATCGTGCCACCGACCGGGTTCTGGCGTGCAACGGAGCCCTTGCGCACGTTGTCATCATAGACCGTGCCGCTCTCCTCGATGGTGACGCCGAGGCTCTTGGCCGTCGCCTGCGCCTGCTCGAGCGTCAGGCCGACGAAGCTCGGAATGGCGACCGGGGTGTCCTCCGGCGCCGTGGGCTGCTCCTTCGGGCCGAGCGAGACAACGAACGCGACCGTCTGCCGGTGCTTGAGCTGCGTGCCCTCATTGACGTCCTGCCGGATGACGATGCCCTTGGTCTCGTCGCTGTTTTCATAGGTAATGCTCGGCTCGGCGTCCAACTCCGCAAGCTGCGCCTTGGCTGATTCCTCCGTCTGGCCGACGAGGTTCGGCAGGATGCGCTCATTGCCTTTATGAAAATTGAACACGCCGGACAGCGCGCAAATCACGACCGTGACCAGGGCGAGCACCGCCGAGATCGCCGTGATCGTCAGCCGTTTGCGCTCGCTCATGCGCCGGACGCCGTGACGGCGGCGTGTGGTTGTCTGTCTGCTCATATTTTTTCCTCCGGGATCGACAGGATGGATAGCAATTTCAAAGAAACAAGTATATAATAACATAGACGCAGCGTTTTGACAAATGTTCGTTTCTGGGAGGATCTTGACATGAAAAAAATCGCACTCGTGACCGGAGCGTCCCGCGGCATCGGCAAGGCAGCCGCGCTGGCGCTGGCCCGCGACGGCTGGACGGTACACGTGAACTATATTCAATCCCGCGCGGCCGCCGAGGCGGTCGCCGCGCAGACCGGCGGCATGGCCATCTGCGCCGATGTGAGCGACGGACAGGCTGTCGAAGCCATGTTCGAGAAAATTGAACCTGTGGACCTGCTGGTGAACAACGCCGGCGTCGCGGTCTACGGGCTGCTGACGGATCTCGACCCGGCCGTCTGGCAGCGGCTGTTTGACGTGAATGTCACGGGTATGTATAACTGCTGCCGCTGCGCGATCCCGCCGATGGTGCATGAAAAGGCCGGACACATCATCAACCTCGCCTCCATCCTCGGCACGAACGGCGCCTCGTGCGAGGTGGCCTACTCGGCCACGAAGGGCGCGGTCGTCGCGTTCACGAAGGCGCTGGCAAAGGAGCTCGGCCCGTCCGGCATCCGCGTCAACTGCGTCGCCCCCGGCTGCATCGACACGGACATGATCGCAAACCTCAGCCCCGAGGACAAGGCGGAGCTGGCCGACAGCACCGCCCTGTGCCGCATGGGCACGGCAGAAGATGTGGGCGATGCGATCGCGCTGCTGGCAAGCGAGCGCGCCCGCTTCGTGACCGGACAGGTGTTCGGCGTGGACGGCGGACTGCTGATCTGAACCAGACAGCGCAAAAAACAGGTGCATACCGGATCGGTATGCACCTGTTTTGGCTTTTATTCCGCCGCCGGCGTGCTGGGCGCTGCATTGCCGGGCGTCGTGGACTTGTTGCGGCCGCGCCCGCCGCGATGGCGGCGGCGATGGCCGTCGGCGCGTTTTTCGCCGTTCGGCGCCGCGCCCTCGGCCGGCTTGGGCGGCTGCGCCTTGGCGCGGCTGCGCTCGGCGTTCTCGCCCGCTGGCTTGTCCCCCGGCTTGCGCGCGCCGGATTTGCGGTTGGGCTGAGACTTCTGCCGCGGCTGACCCTTGGACTTCGCACCCTCCTGCGCCGCCTTCGGCGCAGCCTGAGCGTCCGCGGGCTTCTTCCCGCCGTGGCCGCGTGAGCGGCGGCGCGGGCGTTTTTTCTTCTCGCCGGATTCTGGCGTGCGTGCACGCTCCGGCTTCTTGTCGCCGTAGACCTCGTCGGCAAAAAGCTGCGGCAGCGCCCAGGGATCCTCTTTCGGCTCCTCTTCGCGCACCGGCTTCGGCCGGTCCTTGAGCAGGGACGGCAGCGGCTCGCCCGGCTTCGGGCGGCCGCCGGGGATCACGGCGATCTCGTCAGCCTGATAGTTTTTGAAAACGTCCTCACCCTGACCGTCGAGCTTGACCTTCAGGCTGCTGCGCAGGATGTTCACGGACGACACGGTCCCGTAGCCCGCGGGCGTCTCGACAAAGGCGCCGACCTTCGGCACGGCCTTGACCAGCTCCTCATACGCCGCCTGCTCATAGCGCAGGCAGCACATCAGACGGCCGCACGCGCCGGAGATCTTCGACGGGTTGAGCGACATGGACTGCACCTTCGCCATCTTCGTGGACACGGGCTGAAAGTCGTCCAGAAACTGACTGCAGCAGTACGGGCGGCCGCAGATGCCGATGCCGCCGAGCATCTTCGCCTCGTCGCGCACGCCGATCTGGCGCAGCTCGATGCGGTTGCGGAACACGGAGGCCAAATCCTTGACCAGCTCGCGGAAATCCACACGCCCGTCGGACGTGAAGAAAAACATGGTCTTGTTGCCCTCGAAGCTGCACTCCACATCGACGAGCTTCATGTCCAGGCCGTGCTCGGCGATCTTCTGCTTGCAGATGGCAAACGCCTCTTTTTCGCGGCGGCGGTTGATCTCCTCGATGCGCAGGTCGTCCTTCGTGGCGATGCGCGCCAGTGAGCGCAGCGGCTGCACGACCGTCTCGTCCGGCACTGCATGGTTGCCCTGCACGCACTCGGCCAGCTCCAGCCCGCGCGACGTCTCAACGACCACTTTCTCGCCCGTGCGCACGGCAATGCCGTGCGGGTCAAAGAAATAGACCTTGCCGCGGTTTTTGAATTTTACACTGATTACTTCTGTCAATTTGATATCCTCACTTCTGAACTTTCGCCTGCACGCCCGAAACGGACAGCAGGCCAAAGATATGCTTCGTGCCGACATTGGCGCGGCGGTAGCGCTCGCAGGTCTCCAGCAGGCGAAGCTGCTGCGCGCACAGTGCCTGCGGCAGCACCGTCTCATCCGGCTCCGCCAGCAGCTGCACCAGCCAGTGCTGCACGGCGGGAAGAAACGCCGAGAGCGTCTGCGCATCCATGCCCTCCTGGGCAAGACACCAGCGCAGGAGCGTCAGCCGGTCCTGCGACGCGACCGCGCGCAGATAGTCCTCCGCCAGGGTGCGGATCTCGTCCGATTCCTGCAGTTGCTCCGTCGGGTCGCGCAGCAGTGCGCAGCGCGAGCGCACCGTCGGCAGCAGCAGCTCCGGGCTCGCGGCCGCAAGGATGAACGCCGCGCTCTGCGGCGGCTCCTCCAGCAGCTTCAAAAACGCATTCTGCGCGCTGAGGTTCATCGTGTCCGCCCGACGCAGAACATAGACCTTCTTTTCCGCCTCGCTCGGCAGAATGTACGCCGTGGCCGCGATGCTGCGGATCTGGTCGACCTTGATCGTCGGCACTTTGGCGTCCGGATCCGGCGCGACATAGATCACGTCCGGGTGCACGCCGTCATAGACCTTGCGGCAGTCCCGGCACGTCCGGCACGGACGCACGCCGTCACTGCGGCAGAGCATGGCCGCCGCCAGATCGAGTGAGAGCCGGTCGCGCGCCTGCTCCGACTGGGATGCGACAATATACGAATGCAGCAGGTGCTCCTGCGGTTGAAATTGCAGCATACGCGCGCTCCTTTCCGGCATACATTGTTTATTTTACCCGCTGCGGCCGGATTCGTCAATCACTATTGCATTTCCAGAAATAAAAAAAGCAGGCAGCACCGGCTGCCTGCTTCTCTTACGTAAGATCTCAAGCGTTCTTCTCGAGGTAATCCACGACCTGACGGACGGTGGTCAGCTCGGCCGCTTTCTCGTCCTCGATCGTGATGCCGAACGCATCCTCGATCGACATGACCAGCTCCACGACGTCGAGCGAATCCGCGCCGAGATCGTCCGCGATGTTCGTGTCCATGGTGATGGTGTTTTCGTCCACCTCAAACTGATGGGCGAGCAGCTGTCTCACTTGTTCAAACATAATACCGTTTCCTCCTAAATCTCTCGTCAGCTCCACTCACGGCTGACCGGTTTGTTGCTGGGGCGCTGCGGCTTCTCATAGGAGACCACAACGCGGCGGTTCGGCTCGGTACCAGTCGAACTCGTCGTCACGCCTTCGTAATCCTGCAGCGCCGTGTGGATGACATGGCGCTCGTAGGAATTCATCGGCTCAAGCGCCATGCTGCGCTTGTACTTGATCGCCTTGGCGGCCATTTTCTCCGCCAGACGCACAAGCGACTCCTCTCGCTTGGCGCGGTAGCTTTCGGCGTCGACACTGATATGCATGTGCTTATCGCTGCCGCGGTTGACAGCATAATTGGTCAGGTGCTGGATCGCGTCGAGCGTCTCGCCGCGGCGGCCAATGACTGCGCCCATGTTGCTGCCGGACAGGTTCACGTTCACGCCGCCGTTTTCACGCGCGGTGATCTCGATCTCCGCCTGGATGCCCATGTGCTCGAGCAGGCCGCTGACAAATGCGCGGATGCGCGCATAGCTCTCCGGCTCGTCCGCTGCCGCTGCGGGAGCGGCAGGTGCGGCCGCAGGCTGCTCCTGTGCGGTCGGAGCCGCAGCCGGAGCTTCCGCAACGGTCTCGGGCTCCTCATCCGGCGCCTCATACTGCACGCGGACGACCGCGGGGCTGGCGCCGATGCCGAGGAAACCAGACTTGGCGCGCTCCACGATCTCAACGGAAACATCATCCCGGTCAAGGCCAAGCTCCTCGAGCGCGGCGGCGATCGCCGCCTCTTCCGTCTTGCCGGACTTTTCCAGTGTTTTCAACATCATTCAGTACTCTCCTGTTTTCCTTCGGGGGCTTCGGCGGCCGACGTCTGCTCCGCTTCGGAAGCGGTGGCCTGCCCCTCTGCATAATGGTCCCGCGCATAGGCACGGCCGCGCGCATAGCGGCGGTTGCCGACCTGGGACTCCGGCGCAGCCGCCTGCTCGACGCCGAGACGCTCGCGGCGGGCAGCACGCTCCTCGCGCATCGCTGCGGCCTTGCGCTCGTCATCCTTCTGCTTCTGGCTGGCCTGGATCTTCTTCTTGCTGGTGTTGGGGTTGACGACGGTCTCGCCGGCAGCCTTCAGGCGCTCGGTCTCGAGACGCTTGCGCTCAAGCTCTGCGTCGCGCTCTTTTTCGCGCGCGATGCGCTCGGCATCGAGCTTATCGAGCTGCTTGTTGAAAACCTTCGTCAGGCTGACATCACGCAGGATGCCAAGGATGCTGTTAACAATCCAGTAAATGCCCAGAGCGGCCGGCATCGTGTAGCAGATCCACAGCGACACGAGCGGCATCATGATCATCATGGTCTTGTTGGTCGTAGCGGCCTGCTGCTGATTGGCAGCGGGCTGCGGCGTCATTGCCGTGCTGATCTTCATGGACAGCCACGACAGCACAGCCGAGACGATCGGGATCAGGAACAGGCCCAGAGCCGGAAGCCAGACGGCTTTGTTGCTCCAGTCGAAGGTCCAGATCTTGAACGACGGCTGCTGGCCCATGTTCAGGCCGATGAACGAATAGTCGATATCCAGCAGTTTGCCCGAGAAATCACCGAGCGCGCCGGTCACGGCGTCCCAGTTCTGATGGATCAGGTCGGCGATCTGGATCTCCTGATAGGCGGACTTCGTCTGCGCGACATAGCCCGCGTTGGTCGTGACCCAGTCGGTCAGCTGCGTGACGGCTTCCGCGCTCAGGCTCATCATCTTCGTCAGCGGCTGACGGATAACGCTGTAGAGCGCGATCAGGATCGGGAACGGGATCAGGCTCCAGAGGCAGCCGGACATCGGGTTGATCTTCTCTTCCCGATAGAGCTTGGCCATCTCTTCATTGAGCTTTTGCTGGTTTCCCTCGTGCCGGCGCTGAAGCTCTGCGATCCGCGGCTGAAGGCGGCTGGTGCGCATCATGCTCTTCTTGCTCTTGGCCATGAACGGAAGCAAAATCAGGTTCACGACGACGCCGAAGAGGATGACCGCCCAACCGTAGCTGCCGGTCAGCTCATAGAGTGCTTTGAGCAGCCAGGCAAAGGGTGCAGTAATCCAGGACATAAGACGACTCCAATTCTTAAATTCTTAGGATTTCCCGGTCATGGCACCGGGTCATAAAATTCATGCTCACCCGTATGGAACGGGTGGCACCGACATATGCGCTTGATGGCCAGCCACGAGCCCTTGAGCGCTCCGTATTTCTGCAGAGCCTCGAGCGCATATTCCGAGCAGGTCGGAATGAACCGGCAGCAGGGCGGTTTGAGCGGTGAGATATACTTGCGGTAAAACTTCACCAGTGCAATGAGCAGCCGCTTCATACGCCGTCATCCCCTTCCGTCAGCAGGCCGAGCTGGGCGCACGCCGATAAGAACGCTGCCTCCAGCTGGTGATAGTCCGCTGTGCGCGCACGCACGCGCGACACGACGACCAGATCATACCCGCGCGCGATCTGCCGCTCATGCAGGCGATAGATCTCCCGCAGGCGGCGGCGAATGCGATTGCGCACGACGGCATGGCCGACTTTGTTGGACACGGTGTAGCCGATGCGGCTGCGGCCGGCGCGGTTTTTCCGGCAGTAGACCACCAGATACGCATTGGCGCAGCTTTTGCCCTTCGAGTACAGACGCCGGAATTCATAGTTTTGTTTGATCGTGCTGGTAAATTCCAAAGGTCTCCCCCGATCCTCTCTGCTGTGCAGACGCTCCGGAAATGCCTTTAGGGCGGAAAGATCCCGCCCTGAAAAACATTATGAAGAAGTCTGCCTGCTCACGCGCAGCAACTCAGTAGCTGAGATGCTTTCTGCCCTTCGCTCTGCGGCGGGACAGCACCTTGCGGCCGTTGGCGGTCGCCATTCTCTTGCGGAAGCCGTGCTCTTTCTTGCGCTGAAGCTTCTTGGGCTGATAGGTACGGAACATGGTGTTTTTCTCCTTTCGATCATACTCAACAGCGGCTCGCGCCGCCGTAGTTGGCAAAAAGTATCCGGCGCCAGACGACTGACGCCGGATATACATTATACACTATGAAAATTCTCTCTGTCAACCTTCATTTTTTCGCCGCGGCGGCACCGCACAGATCCTCGCCGGTGATGTACTTTTTCAGCGGCTTCCACAGCAGTGCGCCGATCACGAGCACGAGCACCATGTCGATGAGCATGAAGCTGCCGTTATACAGCGCCGAATAGAACCACGGCGTCGTCATCGTCAGGCCGAAGAAGGTCTCGGGCATGTACTCGGCCCAGACCGTCGCGCCGACAACATAGTGCACGAGAAAGCGCGCCACGCTGCCGACGACCGTGCCGATGAAAAAGCCGCCCTTGAGCTTCGAGCACGCGCCGGCAAAGCCGAGCACCGTGAACGCGAGCAGATAGTCGCCGATGAGCGACTGCCACGTCCAGGCATACGTGCTGCTGAGCACCGCCTGCAGAATGCTGTAGGCAAAGCTCGCAAGCATACCGGGGCCGAAGCCCCAGCGGGCGCAGTACAGAAAGATCGGCAGCATCTCGATCGTGATAGACCCGCCCTGCGGGAGCTCGAAAAGCTTGAGATAGCTCAGGACCTGGGCCAGGGCGATGAAGATCGCGCCCTCGCACAGCGCACGCAGGCGCAGATGGGATTTGCTTTGGGCCATGTTGTGTTCCTCCTCAAAGAAAAAACTGCATTGCCGAAACAATGCAGTCCATAGAAAACGATGATAAAGTATGATAGATTTCGTTTCCTACGCCGGCATTATCCGGATCAGGTCTGTGGGTATCGAGCTTCGATTCACTCGTCTCAGCCGGGAATGACCCAGCCCCCCAATGTACATGATGATTTATACACGCATATGTGAGATTTGTCAAGTCACGACTGCGCATCCGCCGCATACAGCTGCGCGGCGGCGGTGAGCATACGCTGCATCTCCTGCCGGGCCGACGGCGGCGAGAGGATCTCCACCTCGGTGCCGAAGCCGAACAGCCAGGCGTAAAACTTGGGGCTCGTGACCACATTCAGCGTGACCTTGAAATGCTCCGGCCCATCGGCGACCACGATCACGTCCTTGCCGAAGCGGTCGAGCACCGCACCGACCAGATGGTTGGCAAAGCGCAGCCGCACCGTCTGCTCTTCCCCGCTGAACATGCTGAACACTTTTTGAGAATACGCCGACAGGTCGAGCTGCGCCGCATCCGCCGCGCCCTCGCGCGGCACCTCCAGCGCGGAGATATCCGTCATCTTGTCCACGCGGTAATGCTTGCGCAGAGCGGCCTTGGCATCCCACGCCAGCAAATAGTAATTTTCATTGTCCCACATCAGCGCCAGCGGGCTGACTACGTAAAACGCGCCCTCTTTCCGATACCGGCGCTGCTTGGAGATGGTGTATTCAAAGTAGTGAAAACGGATCTGCCGATCCCGGGAAATGGCGTCGGAGATCTCGTCGACATTATAATAAACGCTCTCGTTCATGCTCTTGACGCGGCCGTGGACATAGACCTGCCGCTGCAGGAGCTGCGCATCATAGATGCTGGCAAGACCTTCGATCTTTTTGATAAGGGCCAGCGTCTTTTTGTGCGTGATGAATTTCGACGACTGCACGCTGTCGACCAGCAGCTTGAGCTCCGGCGTTTCGAATGCGCGCGTGCCGACATAGTATCCGGTCGTCTTGGACTTGGTCTGCACGATGTCCAGGCCGAATGTGCGCAGCGCCTCCAGATCGCCGTAAATACTCTTGCGTTCGGCCGACACGCCGCGCTGGGCCAGCTGCGCGATCATCTCCGGCACGGTCATCGGGTGGCGCTCGTCCGTCTGCTGCAGCAGGATCTCCATCAGGTACAGTAACTTCAGTTTCTGATTCGGTGACTTTGGCATAGTGATTCTCCGTTTCCCGCAAGGATCAGCATAATATTACCACAATTCAGCGGTGTAAGCCAGTCAAAAGCCATCATGATGTACATTTTTTACAGCGTTTCCATTGACCGGCTGCTCAGGCGTCGCCGGCGGCAGCCGCTGCCTTTCGCGCTGCAGAGCCGCCTGTCCGCCTGTTTTCTCCATCATAGCAGGAAGAGAGTCCCATAATCAGGACTCTCATCACAAAAACTGAAAATATTTGAAAAAATGCCGGGCGCAGTGCAAACCACCAGTTGGCCGCCGCGAACTTCATTTCCCGGGAGCGGCAGCCGCGGTGCGCCGGGTACGCAGGCGGGCCGAGCCCACGTCGATGAGCCAGACGAGCAGAACAAAGCCGAGGAAGATAGCGCTGACATCGTTCCATGCGTACTGATTCATGGCGAAAATGAGCGGCGCGCCGATGCCGCCGGCACCGACAAGGCCGAGCACGGACGCCTCGCGGATGTTGACATCGAACCGATAGAGCACAGCCGAGGAAAACGCCGGGCCGAGCTGCGGCAGCACCGCATAGCGGATGCGCGGCAGCAGAGAGACGCCCATGGCGCGCAGCGCGTCGTAAGCGCGAAAATCCAGCGACTCGATCGCCTCGGTGAAGCGCTTGCTGAGCAGGCCGATGCTGCACACCGCAAGCGTCAGCACACCGGTAAACGCGCCCGGGCCGGAGACACGGATGAAAATCAGCCCGTAGATCAGAAACGGCACGGAGCGGATCGCCACGATCAGCACCCGAAACAGCAGCGCGACCGGGCGCGGCAGCAGCTTCGGTGTGCTCAAAAACGCCAGCGGCAAAGCGAGCAGCGCGCCGAGGCCCGTACCGGCCAGCGCGATGCCGACCGTCTCGAGCAGCAGCCAGCCGAGGCCGTCCTTGCCGGTGCCGAAGAAAAAGCTCCAGTCCGGATGCAGCAGCCCCGTGCCCATCGCCGCGAGCACGCTTTTACTCGTGTGCGCCAGATCCGGCGCTTCGATGCCCGCCGTGCAGACGACGACGCACACGAGCACCGCCGCCCAGATCGCGCGCTTTGCCCCGCGCGGGATGCTGCGCTCGCCGCGGATGATGCGCCCGAGCACGTGGCTGAGCCACTCGATGCAACAGACAGTCACGAACAGGCACACAAGGATCGCACCGACGCGGCCATACTCCCGCCACGAGATCTTCTCGTTGAGCAGCAGGCCGATGCCGCCCGCGCCGACATAGCCGAGGATGGCGCTGTGGCGCACATTCGTCTCGAGCAGGTAGAGCGCGTTGGTCAGGTAACCCGAGGCGATCTCCGGCACGACGGCGCGCGCATAGGCCCGCGCCGGGGACGCACCCATGGCGCACAGGGCGCGATAGGGCGCGAGCGTCAGCGTTTCGATGTCCTCATAGGTCATGCGCGTCATGACGGCCAGTGTGAAGAGCGTGATGGCGACCGTGCCGGAGAACGTGCCGAGGCCGAACAGGAACGTCGCCAGCAGCGCAAGAATCAGCGCCGGGAACGAGCGCAGCACCTGCACCAGAAACCGCAGGATGCGGCGCACCGGCGCCGGGCACGGCAGGTTGGCCGCGCACAGCGGCGCGAGGATGAGCGCCAGCAGCACGCCCAGCGCCGTGCCGGTGACGGACATGCGCAGCGTGGCCAGCAGCGGCGCGACGATCGCGGACAGGTAGCTCCAGTCCGGCGGGAAGAGCTGCGAGACAATGTCGCGCAGGTGCGCCCGCCGCGCCCAGAACACCGCGGGATCGCACCCCGTGAGCCAGAACGCCAGCACAAACAGCGCGAGCACACCCAGTGCCCGCGCCCAGCGCCTGCCGCGCGCGCGCGTCATGGCGCGGCCTCGCTTTCCGCGCCGCCGTAGATGCGCGCGAGGTCGGCATCCGTCACGGCGGCAGGCACGCTGTCGAGCACGATCCGCCCGGCGTGCAGGCCAAGGAGCCGGGTGGAGACCGCCCGGCTCTGGTCGAGATTATGACTGTTCATGAGGATGGCGACGCCCTCCGTGCGCTGAATATCCTGCAGCAGCGCAAGGATCTGCCGGCCAGTGACCGGATCGAGCGAGGCGACCGGCTCGTCCGCCAGCAGCAGCGCGGGCCTGCGCATGAGCGCGCGCGCGATGGCGACGCGCTGCTTCTGCCCGCCGGAGAGATCGCAGACCGGCTCGTCGCACTTGTCCGCCAGACCAACGCGCGCGAGCAGCCGCTCGGCCTCCGCGATCTGTGCGCGTGAAAACAGGCCCAGCAGCGCCGCCGGCAGCGCCATGTCCGGCAGGCAGGCATTGAGCACGTTCTGCCGGCAGGAGACCGGCTCTACGAGCGCAAAGTCCTGATAGATCGTGCCGATGCGCTTTTGCACGGCGCGCTTGGCGCGGCCGCGCGCGCGGGAAAACGGCTGCCCGTCGATGCACACTTCCCCGCCGTCGCACGGCAGCGTGCCGTTGAGGATGCGAAACAGCGTCGTCTTCCCGGCGCCGGACGGGCCGATGACGGACACGAACTCCCCCGGCTCGACGCCGAAGGAGACGTCCGTCAGCACTTGCGGCCGGCTGCCGAAGCGCTTGCTGATGTGTGCAGCTTCCAGCAGCATGGGTTTACTTTCCGGCGGACTTGAGCATGGCCTGCGCGTCACGCTCGCCGTCATAGTCCGAATCCTTGCCCCAGGTATAGCCGACCTGGCTGAAGACGCTGATGATCTCCTTGCCCTCGTCGGTCTGGGCAATCTCGATGAACGCCTCGCCGAGCGCCTTGCGGAAATCCTCGTCGGCCATGAGGTCGGAGTTCTTGCTGTAGGCGATCATGTCATTGTAGATGCCCTCGGTCACACCGATGATGCCCGTCTGCTCGACCATGGGGGCCGTGCCGCCGAGCTTCTCCTGCCAGATGGGCGCGTTCTTGATGCGGATATGGCCATAGGAGACCATCACGTCAGCCTGACCGGTGGCCAGACGCGCGAGCGACGTGCTGTGCGAGTCGGACTGCACCACGTGATCCAGATCGGCAATGGTCTTGCCATAGTGCTCCTGCAGCCAGAGGCTCGGGTAGATGTAGCCGGACGCGGACGTCGGGGCGAGCACAGACCAGGTCGCGCTGTTGAGATCGTCCCACGTCAGCTCCTCGCCGGCGTTGACCTTCTTGAGCAGCTCCTGCCCCTTTGCGCTCGGGCCGGCCAGAATGATCGAGCGGTAGTAGGTCGTCATGTCCTGCGTGTTTTCCTCGATGGTGCCGTCGTTCCAGTCGGCGGGGTTGTCGGAGTCCTTGTTGATGCCGTAGCGCAGCGCCGTCAGCAGCACGTCGCAGTCATCGGAAAACAGGACATAGTTGCCGCCGGAGATGAAGCCGATGTCCGCGCTGCCTGCGCTGAGCGCCTCGCCCACGGCGGTGTAGCTCGTGCCGACGGTCATGTCGATGCTCTGCACGTCATAGCCCTTTTCCAGCAGCTTCGCCTTGAGCAGCGCCTCGAGCGGTTCGGTCGCCGTCGTGATCTGATCGGCGTCCGCATACGGGGAGAACGCGATCTTCAGACTCTCGATCGTCTTCGTGCCGCCGGCCGTTCCGGCGTCCTTCTGGCCGCAGCCGGCCATCAGGCCGAGCGCCAGGACCAGAGACAGCATCATTGCCACTACTTTTTTCATGTACATACCCTCCAGATTTTTTCTTTCCGCCGACCGCAGGCATAAAAAATTGGCATATGCAGCGCTGCATATACCATACCTGACAACCGGCAGACGCTGAGAATCCGCCCCTGCGGACGGATTTGGCCGGTCGATCCTCCCTGGGATCCTCTCAACCCGGAACACGGGCTCCCTCGCAATCTGGTTTCGTCATCATTTTTCTGTTGAGCGCAGCGCCAGGGCGCTCCCCCTTTCGCCGCATTCCGGAAACCAATCGACAGCTTACCACACCCCACGGGAGAATGCAAGCTCTTTGTAAAGCACGTGTAAAACTTCCGGGCACCGCGCCCGCCTCATATTCCCCGCAAAAATTCATATACTGAATTACGCAAATATGGGGAGTGGTGTAAGTGCACACGGACATGGAAGCGCGCGCATGCGATCTTGCGGAATATCTTCTCGCCAACAATACCACCGTCCGCGCCGCCGCCAAACAATTCGGCGTTTCAAAATCGACCGTCCACAAGGATCTGACGGAGCGGCTGGAGAAGATCAACCCCGCGCTCTATCAGCAGGTCCGGCAGCTGCTGGACCGCAACAAGGCGGAGCGGCACATCCGCGGCGGCATGGCGACGCGGCGAAAATACAAAGGTACATAAACCGGCGCGCGGCCACCCGGATGGGCGGCCGCGCCGCGCATATTTCCCGCAAAAGCGGAAATGCTAGCGTCGAAGGTGATTGCTTGAAATCCAAACGAATCGGACCTCAGACCGTGCAGTTTGTCGCCCCGCCCGTGATCCTTGCCTCCGCCAGCGTCGTAGGCAAAAAGGAGGGCGAGGGCCCGCTGCGCGACCGCTTTGACAGCGTCAGTCAGGACACCTATTTCGGCACAAAGAGCTGGGAGCAGGCCGAGAGCGCCATGCTGCGGCAGTGCTTCGACCTTGTGTGCCAGAAGGCCGGGCTGCTCCCGGAGCAGCTCGACTATGTGCTCTCCGGTGACCTGCTCAACCAATGCGTAGGCTCGGCCTATGCCATGCGCGACATCGGCGTGCCCTATCTGGGCCTGTATGGCGCGTGCTCGACGATGGCGGAATCACTCAGTCTGGCCGCCATGCTCATCGACGGCGGCTACGCCGAGCACGCCGCCGCGCTCACGAGCTCGCACTTCTGCTCTGCCGAGCGGCAGTACCGGTTCCCGCTGGAATACGGCGGCGTGCGCACACCGACTGCGCAGTGGACCGTCACCGGATCCGGCGCGCTCATCCTCGGCGCGGCCGGCAGCGGGCCGCGTGTGACGATGGTGACGACCGGGAAGATCGCCGACGCGGGCATCACGGACGCGAACAATATGGGCGCCGCCATGGCGCCCGCCGCCTATGAGACGCTCAGGGCGCACTTTGCCGACACCGGCCGCACGCCGGATTACTACGACCTGATCGTGACCGGCGACCTCGGCAAGATCGGGCACACGGTCGTGACGCGGCTGTTTCAGGACGACGGCATCGAGCTCGAGGGGCTCTACACGGACTGCGGCCTGCTGATCTATGACCTGGAGGGGCAGGACGTACACGCCGGCGGCTCCGGCTGCGGATGCAGCGCAGCCGTGCTCGCGGGGCATCTGCTGAAGCTGCTGGCAGGCGGCCAGATCCGGCGGCTGTTGTTTGCGGCGACCGGCGCGCTCATGTCGCCCACCGCATCCATGCAGGGCGAAAGCATCCCCGGAATCTGCCACGCCGTGGCGATCGAAACGCAGGTGAACACATGATCCTTGGCTATGTAAAAGCATTTCTGGTCGGCGCCGTCCTATGCATGATCGGTCAGATCCTGATCGACAAGACGAAGCTGACCCCGGCACGTATCCTGACGCTGTATGTTGTGGCAGGCGTGGTGCTCGGCGCGGTCGGCGTCTATGGGCCGTTCGCCAAATGGGCCGGCGCGGGGGCGACCGTACCGCTGACCGGTTTCGGCAACCTGCTGGCAAAAGGCGTGCGCGATGCCGTGGCCGAAAAGGGTGTGCTCGGCGCGTTCACCGGCGGCTTTGAGGCCGGTGCGGCCGGGATCTGCGCAGCCATTTTCTTTGGCCTGCTCGTGGCCATGTGCTTCAAATCCAAAGACAAGCAATAATACAGGCAGGCGCATCTCGCGCACACACGCGCAAAAAAAGAACCGATTCGGATGAATCGGTTCTTTTTTATGTTCGGTACGGTTTAGCCTCTCGCAGCGGCTTCACCGGCCTCGAGCGCCTTCATGTTGCCCTCGAGGAACTTGGCCTTCTTCTCGCCAAGCTCAATGCGGATCGCTTCACCAAGGATCTCGTTGGAGACGACCGGAGCCTTCTCCATCAGAGCGCCGAGGATCGCAACGTTCGCGCCCTTCGGGTTGCCGACGGACTCGGCAATGCCGTTGGCGTCGCAGTAGACGACCTGGATGTCATCACGCTCGGCCTTGCGGTCGATGATGGAGCTGTTGATGACGAGGACGCCGCCCGGCTTGACGTGGCTCTCGAACTTGTCCAGAGACGGACGGTTCATTGCCACAACACAGTCAGCCATGTCGACCAGCGGGGATGCGACCGGATCGTCGGAGACGATGACGGAGCAGTTCGCCGTGCCGCCGCGCATCTCAGGGCCGTAAGAGGGCAGCCAGGAGACGTGCTTGCCGTCGAGCATGCAGGCCATAGCCAGGAACTTACCGATCAGGAGCATGCCCTGACCGCCAAAGCCAGCAAAAATATATTCTTTCTTCATATTATTCAGCCCCCTTGTCCTTCTTAACGCCGAGCGGGTAGTACGGAATCATGTTCTCTTCCAGCCACTCCATCGCCTTGATCGGGCTCAGGCCCCAGTTCGTCGGGCAGGCGGACAGGACTTCGACCAGCGTGAAGCCCTTGCCTTCCATCTGATAATGGAATGCCTTGGAAATGGCCTTCTTCGCCTTGACGATGTTCGGGGTGTTGTTGACAGCGACGCGCTCGATGTAGTAGGAGCACGGCACTTCCGCGAGCATCTCGGAGACCTTCAGAGGTGCGCCGCACCAGTCCTCATCGCGGCCATAGGGGCTCGTGGTGGTCTTCTGGCCAACCAGCGTGGTCGGGGCCATCTGGCCACCGGTCATGCCGTAGATCGCGTTGTTGACAAAGATCGTGGAGATCTTCTCGCCGCGGTGCGCAGCGTGAACGATCTCAGCGGTGCCGATGGAGGCCAGGTCGCCGTCGCCCTGATAGGTGAAGACGAGGGTGTCCTTGCCGACGACGCGCTTTGCGCCAGTGGCAACTGCGGGTGCACGGCCGTGCGCGGCTTCGTACATATCGCAGTTGAAGTAATCATAAGCAAAAACGGAGCAGCCGACCGGCGCGACGCCGATGACTTTGCCGTCCAGATTCATCTCATCAATGACCTCAGCGACCAGGCGGTGGATAATGCCATGGTTGCAGCCCGGGCAGTAGTGGAACTGCTTGTCCGTGAGGAGCTTGGTCTTTTCAAAAACAACAGACATTTACTTGCCCTCCTTCATGCTGATAATCTTCGCCTTGATCTCTTCGGTGGTCGGCATCTGGCTGCCGAGGTGGCCAAAGAAGTCGACCGGCTTTGCGCCGTTGATGGCGAGCTTGACGTCCTCGAGCATCTGGCCTTCGTTCAGCTCGACATCGAGCACAGCCTTCACGCCCGGCTGCTCCGCAGCCTTCTTGACGGCGTCGTACGGGAACGGCCAAACGGTGATCGGGCGGACCAGACCAACGTTGATGCCCTGCTCCTTGAGCTCAACGATCGCAGACTTGGCAATACGCGCAACCGTGCCGAAAGCGGTGATGACATACTCAGCACCCTCGAGGTTGTACTCTTCCCACTGCTGCTCGTTGGCAGTGATCTCACGATAGCAGGCCTGCAGCTCGTCGTTGTGGACGGACAGGGTCTCGGTATCGATGTAGATGGAGTTGATGACGCCGCGCTTGGCCGGATCGTCGCCCGGTTTCCAGCCGGTGCAGGCCCAGGGCTTCTTCTCGGGATCGATCTTGTAGTCGACCATCTCGGGCATCTCCACGGGCTCCATCATCTGAGCGATGATGCCGTCAGCCAGGAAGAGGACCGGTATGCGGTACTTCTCAGCCTTGTCGAAGGCGTACATCATGATGTCGATCGCTTCCTGCACGGATGCCGGAGCATAGGTCAGCAGGTGATAGTCACCGTTGCCGCCGCCCTTGACAGCCTGGAAGTAGTCGCCCTGGGAAGCCTGAATGTTGCCGAGGCCGGGGCCGCCGCGCATGACGTTCAGGATGACAGCCGGCAGCTGCGCACCTGCGCAGTAGGAAATGCCTTCCTGCTTCAGGCTGACACCGGGGCTGGAGGAAGAGGTCAGCGCACGTGCACCAGCACCGGCTGCGCCGTAAATCATGTTGATAGCCGCAACTTCGCTCTCGGCCTGCAGGAAGCAGCCGCCGACTTCGGGCATACGTGCGGACATGTATTCAGGAATCTCCGTCTGCGGAGTGATCGGATAGCCGAAGAAGTAACGCGCGCCTGCACGGATCGCAGCCTCAGCGATAGCTTCGCTACCCTTCATAAGCGTCAATGCCATTTTCGATGTACCTCCTTAATCTCTCACAATGCTGATTACCACGTCCGGGCAAGTACGCGCGCAGGAAGCGCAGCCGATGCAGGCCTCCGGATTCGCGACGACGGACGGATGATAACCCTTTGCGTTGAGTTTGTCTTTCGCCAGCGCCAGAACGCCCTTCGGGCAAGCTCTGACACAGAGACCGCAACCCTTGCAAAGATTCTCGTTGATGGTCACCTTTACCATTTTTGCTACCTCTTTTCTGTTCTGTTTTGCGAAATTGCCTATGTAAACCGCAAGAGCGGGTTACGCCTGTTTCTTCTCCGACAGACTGTGGATATAGCTCTCCCAGTCGCGCTTCATGATGATGTCTATGGCGACGGGTTTGCCGATATACTTCGGGTCGTGACCCTCGGCAAGGAAAATGTCGAGCATCTCCTTCTTGCCAGTCGTGTACATGACCGGGACGCCTGTCCGGTCGCTGACCTCGCGCAGCATCTCATAACCGTCGCGCAGCTCCGCCGGCGTGGTCATGGTGGCAAGGTTGGTGTTGTTGATCATACCCGTGATCTTCAGGTGGGAATGGATCTGCATCTGCTCCTGCAGAGCAATGATCTTGTCCACCGTGCCGGCGAGCGGGCGGCGGATATTGACCACGTTCAGGACCTCCAGCTGCTCCGGGCCCATGGCCATGAAGTCCTGAAAGTCCTCATAATAGCGGCCGAGAGCCGTGGAACCGACGGCGTCACCGCCGACGTCGAACACGACGGTGTCCCAGTTCATGGCAAATGCAGAAGCGACCTCTGCCGGCAGGGACAGCGTCTCCACGCCGGAGCAGGCATAGTTCGGAGAGATGAGACGAATCTCTTTCTGCTCCACGAGCTTGCCGCGCTCCGTCAGGCGGAAGTAGGTATTGACCAAGTCCAGGTCAATGAGTTCTGTCTTTCCGGTTTCAGCCGCTTTAAAAGCAAAATTCAGCGCAAGCTCACTCTTGCCGCTGCCATAGTTGCCGATCATGACATATATCTTTTTCAAAACGATGCTCCTCCCCTCGAGGGGTATTAAAAATGTGCAAATGGGTATTAAAAAATGAAATGCATCTATTCAAATATCCAAATCTCAACGGTTATCATAGTAGCACAATCGGGTGAATTCGTCAACAAATGTTGTTCTGTTTTGTGGAACGTACACAATTTTGCTCGCCGTTTCTGGACAAGATGCCAGTTATCTACAAATTAACAATGCCGTCTAAGAAATAACTGTAGTTTTTCCCTGCTTCAGGTAGAGATACCACCCGCTCACGCCCACCAGAAACACGCCGCCGACAAGGTTGCCGAGCGTGACCGGCAGGAGATTGCCCAGCAGCGCCCTGCCCCACGTCAGGCCCGCGGCCGCCGCGCTGGTCTGCGCCGCGGTCAGCAGCCCCGCTGTGAGATAATACATATCGGCCACGCTGTGCTCAAAGCCCGCGACGACGAACGTCATGATCGGAAAAAACACGGCCAGGATCTTGCCGGGGACGGACTTGGCCGCGCTGGCCATCCAGACAGCGATGCAGACAAGGAAATTGCACAGGATCCCGCGCACAAACGCATCGCCGAACGACAGGGACGCCTTCGCCTGCGCGATGGAGATCACAGACGCCGCCAGCCGGCCGTCAAACGCGGCGAACACATGCCCCAGCACGCAGAGCGCCGCGACGAGCGCCGCACCCACGAAATTGCCCAGATAGACAACGCCCCAGTTGCGCAGCATCCGCCGTGCAGAGATCACGCGCGACAAAACGCCCATAATCATGAGATTGTTGCCGGTGAACAGCTCGCTGCCGGCCACGATGACCATGGCGAGGCCGGCCGGAAAGACACAGCCGGAGACGAGCTTCGCCAGCGACGGATCGCCCACCGTGGCCGCGGCCGCCGTGGACGCGACGCCTGCCAGTGCGACGAACGCCCCAGCCAGACAGGCGAGCAGAAACATCCGCCCCAGCGGCAGCGCCGCCTTGGCCCGGCAGGTAGAAAGATAATTCTCCGCAACTTCTTTTGGCGTGTACACAGGCAGCCCCTCCAAATTGGCGCAAGATATCCGGTTAGAATCATCATAACATCATATATCTTGTGTCGTCAAGCCCGGGACATGAAAAAGCAGCCGGAGAACAGATCTCCGGCTGCCTAGGTGGCCAGCCACTCGCGCAGGCGCTCCACGGCGCGTCGCTCCAGGCGCGACACCTGCACCTGCGAGATATGCAGGATGCCGGCGGCGCGCTGCTGCGTCAGGCCGTGATAAAACCGCAGGGCGATGACCTGCCGCTCCCGCTCCGGGAGCTGGCGCAGCGCCTCACGCAGGGCGGCGTATTCGACCATGCGCTCTTCCTGATCGTAGTCCCCAAGCGTGTGCTCGAGCGTAAAGCCGGTCTCCCCGTTCTCCTTCTGCAGGGACTCCGTAGGGCCGGTGGCCGTCTCGGCGGCGGCGATCTCTTCGGGCTCGAGCCCGGTCTCGGCCGCGAGCTCGGAGAGCGTCGGCTCGCGGCCGAGCGTCTGCTCCAAGCGCGTGCGCGCCGTGCGGATGCCCTGCGCACGCTCCTTGATGCTGCGGCTGACCTTGACCGCGCCGTCATCGCGCAGAAAGCGCCGGATCTCGCCCGAGATCTTTGGGACGGCGTATGTAGAAAAGCACGTGCCGTACTGCTCGTCAAAGCCCTGCATGGCCTTCAGAAAGCCGACACAGCCGAGCTGGTACAGGTCGTCCGGCTCGACGCCGCGGCCGAAAAACCGCCGCGCCACGCTCCAGATCAGGCCGGTGTTTTCCGTGACCATCTGCTCTGCCGCTGCGGCGTCCCCAGCCTGGGCGCGCCGGAGCAGGTCGCGCGTCTCCTCGGCGATCATGCGCGGCGGCGGATGCGGCGGCACATCGTCACGGTCGTGCCGCGGCCGGGCACAGACTTGACCCGCAGCGTGTCCATGAAGCTCTCCATGATCGTAAAGCCCATGCCGCTGCGTTCTTCCCCGCCGGTGGTATACAGCGGCGTGCGCGCCTGCGCCACGTCGGCGATGCCGATGCCGTGATCCTTGACGGCGATCTCCAGCCGCTCGTCCGGCAGGATGCGCACGCGCACCTGCACCGTGCCGAGCTTGTCCGGATAGGCGTGCACGACCGCATTCGTTACGGCCTCGGACACGGCGGTCTTGATGTCCCCGATCTCGGCAAGCGTCGGGTCGAGCTGCGCGGCGAAGGCCGCCACCGCCGCGCGCGCAAAGCCCTCGTTCACGCTGCGCGCCGGAAACTCCAGCTTCATGTAATTTTTCTGCGTCAACACTGTTCACACTCCTTTGCCCGGTCCTCGAGCACCGGGACGATATTGGTCAGGCCGGCCACGTCCAGCACCCGGCGCACCTGCCGCGGCACGCCGCACAGCGCCAGTGCGCCCCCCGTCTGCCGCAGGAGGCGGTCAGTCTTGAGAATGACCGCGATTCCGGAGCTGTCCATAAAGCTCAGGCCGGACAGGTCGAGCACGCAGCGGCGCGGCAGGTACTCCTCCACGGCGTCCTCAATGCCGGGCATGACTTCCTGCGCCGCCGCGTGATCCAGCTCGCCGAGCAGGCGCAGCGTCAGGCACCGGCCGTCATCATGCGTTATGATCCGCATCTGCTCATACCTCCTAAATCAAAAGAAAAAGCACCGTGTACGAACCTTCGTACACGGTGCTATTGTAGCCCAGAGACGTGGGCCGAATTTGTCGGACGGCGGCGCTCAGCCGAGGTTTTTTAGGCTGGCCTCGAGATTTTCCACCAGCGCCCTGGCCTTCTCGGCGCGCTCGCGCTCCGTCTGCACGACGGCCTCCGGCGCGCGGGAGACGAAGTTCTCGTTCGAGAGCTTGCGCATCTGGCCCTCGTAGTTCTTGCGGGCCTTTTCGAGCTCCTTTTCCAGACGGGCGCGCTCTTTGTCGAGGTCGATCAGCTCGGCCATCGGCATGAAGAGCTTGGCCTCTTCCGTGACGGCGGAGACCATCTTCTCGGCGTCGGCCGGCTGCTCGCTGCTGATAGTGATCTGCTCGGCGTAGGCGAGCTTCGTGATATAGATCTCGCCGGAGCGGAAAGCGTCCTGCCGGTCGGTCGTAATGAACAGGTGCGCCTTTCTGCTCGGCGGCACGTTCATCTCGGCGCGGCGGCTGCGCACGGCGCGGATGGCGTTCATGACCATCTCAAAGTCGCGCTCCTCGGCCGGGAAAGCAAGGGACTCGGTATACTCCGGATAGCGGGCGATCATGAGCGCCTCGCCGTCGTGCGGCAGGGCCTGCCAGATCTCCTCGGTGATGAACGGCATGAACGGGTGCAGGAGCTTGAGAATGTCCGTCAGGACATACAGCAGCACCTGCTGCGCGCTGCGGGCGCGGGCCTCGTCGCCGCTGTTGAGGCGGGGCTTCGTGAGCTCGATATACCAGTCGCAGTACGTGTCCCAGATGAAGTCGTAGATCTTCGCCGCGGCGATGCCGATCTCGTACTTGTCGAGGTTCTCGCACACTTCCTTCGAGAGCGTGTTGAGCTTTGAGAGCACCCACTTGTCCTCGAGCTCCAGCGTCTTGGGCAGCTCGTTTTTGTCGATGGTGAGGTTCATCATCACGAAGCGGGAAGCATTCCAGAGCTTGTTGGCAAAGTTGCGCATGGCGCCGCACTTCTCGACATAGAAGCGCATGTCGTTGCCGGGGCTGTTGCCCGTGATGAGGTTGAAGCGCAGCGCGTCGGCGCCGTAGGTGTCGGCCATCTCGAGCGGGTCGATGCCGTTGCCGAGTGACTTGGACATCTTGCGTCCCTTATCGTCGCGCACCAGACCGTGGATGAACACCGTCGGGAACGGGATGTCCTTCATCTGCTCCAGCCCGGAGAAGATCATGCGCGCGACCCAGAAGAAAATGATGTCGTAGCCCGTGACCATGACGCTCGTCGGATACCAGAACTTCAGATCCTCGGAATCCTTATCCGGCCAGCCGAGCGTGGAAAACGGCCAGAGTGCGGAGCTGAACCAGGTATCGAGCACGTCGGGGTCGCGGTGGATGTTCTTGCTGTGGCAGGCCTCGCACTCGCAGGCGTCGGTGCGCGAGACGGTGACATGGCCGCAGTCGTCGCAGTACCACGCCGGGATCTGGTGGCCCCACCAGAGCTGGCGGGAGATGCACCAGTCGTGGACATTCTCCATCCAGTTATAATAGGTCTTGCTGAAGCGCTCGGGCACGAACTTGATGCGCCCGTCGCGCACGGCCTCGATGGCGGGCTCGGCCAGCGGCTTCATCTTGACGAACCACTGCGGGCTCGTCATCGGCTCGACCGTCGTACCGCAGCGGTAGCACGTGCCGACATTATGATTATAAGGCTCGGTCTTGATGAGGTAGCCCTGCTCCTCGAGATCGGCCAGAATGGCCTTGCGCGCCTCGTAGCGGTCGAGGCCGTTGTACTTGCCGCCGTTGATGACGCGGGCGTCCTCGTCGAAGATGAGGATCTGCTCGAGATTATGGCGCAGGCCGACCTCGTAGTCGTTCGGGTCGTGGCAGGGCGTCATCTTGACGCAGCCGGTGCCGAAATCGAGCTCGACGTAATCGTCGGCCACGATGGGCAACTCACGGCCCACGAGCGGCAGGATCGCCGTCTTGCCGACGAGGTGCTGGTAGCGCTCGTCCGCCGGGTTGACCGCGATACCGGTGTCGCCAAGCATGGTCTCCGGCCGGGTGGTGGCGATGGTGAGGTAATCATCACTGTCCTTGAGTGGGTAGCGGATATACCAGAACGCGCCGGGCATATCCTTATATTCGACCTCAGCGTCGGACAGGGCCGTGCGGCAGTGCGGACACCAGTTGATGATGCGGTTGCCTTTGTAGATCAGGCCCTTTTCATACAGCTCGCAGAACGTCTCGCGCACGGCCTTCGAGCAGCCCTCGTCCATGGTGAAGCGGCTGCGGTCCCAGTCGCAGGACACGCCGAGCGACTTCTGCTGCTCGACGATGCGGTTGCCGTACTGCTTTTTCCACGCCCAGACGCGCTTGAGGAATTCCTCGCGGCCGAGATCGTAGCGGGTCAGGCCCTCTTCCTTGCGCAGCATCTCCTCGACCTTGATCTGCGTGGCGATGCCGGCGTGATCCGTGCCGGGCACCCACAGGGCGGCATAGCCCTGCATGCGCTTATAGCGCGTGAGGATGTCCTGCAGCGTCGCATCGAGCGCGTGGCCCATGTGCAGCTGGCCGGTGACGTTCGGGGGCGGCATGACGATGGAAAACGGCTTTTTGTCCGGATCGGCTTTACCGGCAAAATAGCCGCCGCGCATCCACATGTCATAAATCTTCTTCTCGACCTGTTTGGGATCGTAGACCTTCGGAAGCTCTTTCATGGCTCTCCTCCTTTAAGATTGCCGGGGCGCAAAAAAATCGCCCCGAAACGAACTGTTTCAGGGCGATCGAAACCGCGGTACCACCTGAATTCCACGCAGGCGCGTGACACTCTTGTCTCTGTAACGGGAGAACCCGGCCGCCCTACTCCGTTCAGGCCGGCTGCTCCGGGGCGACCTTCATCTCCGGCATCCGAAAGGCTCGCACCAACCGCCTTCTCTCTGACGTCCGCCGGGAGACTACTCCTCCCCTTCTTCGCAAATGGATGGGAAAATTATAGGCCCTGCCGCGCCGTTTGTCAAGCGTTTCTGAGCCAGCGCACGACCGAAAGCGCCGCGCGGTTGCCCTCGCCGACCGCCGCCGGGATCTGATAGGGCGCGCCGGTGCAGTCCCCGGCCGCGAAAACGCCGGGAATGCTCGCGGCATAGCTTTCATCCACGACGATGTGGCCCTTTTCCGTGGCGATGCCGGGCAGAAGCGTATCGGCCGCAAAGCCCGCGCGCAGGACGAAGATGACGTCCGCCGGCTGTGCCGCGCCGTCGACCACGAGCGTGTCCGCCCGCTCGGCGCCGCGGATCTCAAAGCGGTGCTTTTTTCCGTCGTAATACTGCACGTCGCAGCCGATCTCACGCAGGAAATCCGCCTCCGCTGGGGCGTCCGCCGCCAGGCCGATGACCGCCGCGCGCTTGCCGCGGTAGAGCATGCCGTCGCAGGTAGCGCAGTAGCTCACGCCGCGGCCGAGAAACGCCGTTTCCCCGGGAAACGTGCCGCGCTGGGCAATGCCGGTCGCAAGCAGAAGCGCCCTGCCCTCCACAAATTCCTTGCCCGCCGAGACGCCGAACGTTTTGCCCATCGGCATGGCCGACAGCGCCCGCTCGCGCAGCATGTCCGCGCCAAGATCGCGCGCCTGCTGCGTCATGGTCTCGAGCAGCGCGGGGCCGGAGACATCCGGCACACCGGGGTAATTTGTGACATGGCCGGCTTTATACAGCGCGCTGTCGGCCGCGCCGCCGCAGATCACGCACACGGTCAAATTCCGGTTGCGCGCCGTCATGGCCGCCGACAGCCCAGCCGGGCCGCCGCCGATGATGAGCAGGTCATACATATGTCCGCACCTCCGTTGTCTTACAATCCTGTCTGAATTATATATTTCTTTTTCGATATTGTAAACAGAAAACGAATCGTGTATAATACCTTTACAATTTTCTGCCCATCGCAAATTTATGTGGAGTTGACATGACACTATGGAAGATACCAAAAACTTTATCGAAGCCTTTGTCGAAGAGGATCTTGCGCCCGGCGGCCGCTTCGCCGGTCAGACCGTCCACACCCGTTTCCCGCCCGAGCCGAACGGCTACCTGCACATCGGCCACTGCAAGGCATTGTGCATCGATTTCGGAACGGCCGAAAAATTCGGCGGCATCTGCAACCTGCGCATGGACGACACGAACCCCTCCAAGGAGGACAACGAGTTCGTCGAGGCCATTCAGGAAGATATCCACTGGCTCGGCTTTGACTGGGGCGACCGGTTCTTCTTCGGCTCGGACTACTTCGAGAAGGATTACGAATACGCCGTGGAGCTGATTAAAAAAGGGCTTGCCTATGTGTGCGAGCTGACGCCGGAGCAGTTCCGCGAATACCGCGGCGATGTGAACACCCCCGCCGTCAGCCCCTGGCGCGACCGCCCGATTGAGGAAAGCCTCGATCTGTTTGCGCGCATGCGCGCCGGCGAGTTCCCGGAGGGCAAGTATACCCTGCGTGCGAAGATCGACCTCGCCTCCGGCAACTTCAATATGCGCGACCCCGTGCTCTACCGCATCCGCTACATCGAGCACCACCGTCAGGGCACAAAGTGGTGCATTTTTCCGATGTACGACTTCGCGCACCCGATCCAGGACGCGCTCGAGGGCATCACGCACTCGCTGTGCTCGCTGGAATATGAGGATCACCGCCCGCTGTACGACTGGGTCGTAAACAATGTGTCCGTGCCGTGCAAGCCGCGCCAGATCGAGTTTTCGCGCCTCGGCATCAACTACACCGTCATGTCCAAGCGCAAGCTGCGCCGCCTCGTCGAGGAGGGCTACGTCTCCGGCTGGGACGATCCGCGCATGCCGACGCTGTGCGGCCTGCGCCGCCGCGGCTACACGCCCGCGTCCATCCGCAATTTCTGCGAGCGCATCGGCGTGTCCAAGGTCGCGTCCACGGTTGACTACAGCTTTCTGGAACACTGCCTGCGCGAGGATCTCAACCTCCATGCCCAGCGCGCCATGGCCGTGCTGCACCCGGTGAAGCTGCGCATCACGAACTATCCCGAGGGCCAGAGCGAGACGTTTGCCATCGAGAACAACCCCGAGGACGAAAACGCCGGCACGCGCGACGTGACGTTCTCCAACGAGCTGTGGATCGAAGCCGACGACTTCATGGAGGAGCCGCAGAAAAAGTATAACCGCCTCTACCCCGGCAACGAGGTGCGCATCAAGGGTGCGTACATCGTCCGCTGCACCGGCTGCGTCAAGGACGCGGACGGCAGCGTGACGGAGGTCCTGTGCGAATACGACCCTGAGACCCGCGGCGGCAACACGCCCGACGGCCGCAAGGTGCGCGGCACGATCCACTGGGTCGATGCACACAACTGCGCCGACGCCGAGGTGCGCCTGTATGATAACCTCTTCGCCGACGCTGACCCCGAGGGCGACGGCAAAGACTATCTGGAGTGCCTGAATCCGGACTCGCTGTCCGTGCTCACCGGCTGCAAGGTCGAGCGGATGCTCGCCGGCGCCGAGGCTCCGGCCGCGTTCCAGTTCCTGCGTCTCGGCTACTTTGCCGTGGATAATAAGGACGCGACCCCGGAGCATCTGGTCTTTAACCGGGCCGTCGCGCTCAAGGACAGCTTCAAGAAAGCCTGACCGCAAAATCATGTATCCTGTCCCTCCCGCCGAAACCGGGAGGGACAAGTTTTTGTGACGAAAATGTGAATTTGCTGTTGACAAACACGAGATACGGTAGTATGCTGTGCAAGCTGATATTTTTAAGTCGGTACGAGATACCGGCAAGGTGTCACGGTCAATGGAATCACTGCGGGGTCTCCCTACGCGTTGCCGCCTTGTCTGTATCCGGACAGGGTGTTTTTTTATGCCCGGAGGAGGGATCGCTGTGGAGCTGAAATTCAAGGCAAAGATCATGGACGAGGCCGCCATCGACCGCACGCTCGTGCGCATCGCGCATGAGATCCTCGAGAAAAACGACGGCACGGACGACCTGTGCCTGATCGGCATCCGCACGCGCGGTGTGCCGCTGGCCCGCCGCCTTGCAAAAAACATTGAGAAGATCGACGGCGTGCAGCTGCCGGTCGGCGAGCTGGACATCACGCTCTACCGCGATGATCTGTCCACGGTCGCGGACGCGCCGGTGCTCAACCGGACGGACATTCCCTTCCCCATTGCGGGCAAGACCGTCGTGCTGGTCGACGATGTGATCTACACCTGCCGCACCGCGCGCGCAGCGCTCGAAGCCGTGATGCAGCTCGGCCGTCCGGCGCGCATCCAGCTCTTTTCCCTGATCGACCGCGGCCATTCGGAGCTTCCGATCAAGGCCAATTACGTCGGCAAGAACATCCCGACCTCCAAGAGCGAGGTCGTGGCCGTCCGCCTGCAGGAAACGGACGGAGAGAACAGTGTCTGCATCCTCGAGAGAGGATAAAGAATAGATTAAATTTTCACGGGAGGAAAAAATCTATGAGTAAAAGCTCCATCGGTACCGAGCCGGTGTACGACGCACGTACACTCGGCGCGCCCAGAATGTTCATTCTGGGTCTCCAGCACATGTTCGCCATGTTCGGCGCGACCGTCCTCGTCCCGGCGCTGTCCGGCCTCGACGTCGCAACGACCCTGCTGTTTGCCGGCATCGGCACGCTGCTGTTCCACCTGCTGACCAAGGGTAAGGTCCCGGCCTTCCTCGGCAGCTCGTTCGCCTTCATCGGCGGCTACAACGCCGTGCGCACCATCGGCACGAACGCCGACGGCTCCGCCATTTACAACAACGACCTGCTGGCATACGCCTGCTTCGGCGTCGCCATCGCGGGCCTGATGTACATCATCCTGTCGACACTGTTCAAGATCTTCGGCGTCAAGAAAGTCATGCGCTACTTCCCGCCGATCGTCACCGGCCCGATCATCATCGCCATCGGCCTGACGCTCTCCTCTTCCGCCATCACCAACTGCCGTGCCAACTGGCTCGTCGCCGTCGTTGCGATCCTGATCGTCATCGGCTTCAACATGTGGGGCAAGGGCATGGCCAAGATCATCCCGATCCTGCTCGGCGTGCTCGGCTCTTACATCTTCGCACTCATCGTTGATCCCGCGGAGCGCGCCTCCGTCGCCGCTGCCGTCAGCAGCGCCAAGTGGTTCGGCCTGCCGATCTTCTGGAAAAACAGCGTGTTCCACCTCTTTGCCGGCCCGGTCGACAGCGGCGTCCTCTGGTCCGCCGTGCTGACGGTCGTGCCACTGTCGCTGGCCACCATGGTCGAGCACATCGGCGATATCTGCGCCATCTCCTCCACCTGCGGCAAGAACTTCATGGTCGACCCCGGCTTCCACCGCACCCTGCTGGGCGACGGCCTGGCCACCACCCTCGCTTCCCTCTTCGGCGCTCCGGCCAACACCACCTACGGTGAGAACACCGGCGTGCTCGCCCTGTCCCGCGTCTACGATCCCCGCGTGATCCGCATCGCGGCCTGCATTGCGATCGTCGTGTCCTTCTGCCCGAAATTCGCGGCCCTCGTGTCCGCCATGCCGACGGCCACCATCGGCGGCGTGTCCCTCGTGCTCTACGGCATGATCTCCGCTGTCGGCGTGCGCAACGTCGTCGAGAACAAGGTCGACTTCACCAACACCCGCAACGTCATCATCGCCGCGCTCATCCTCGTGCTCGCCATCGGCATCACCTACTCCGGCAGCATCCAGATCGGCGTCGTGTCCCTGTCGGGTCTGGCTGTCTCCTCCATCGTGGGCATCCTGCTCAACGCCATCCTGCCCGGCAAGGACTACACCTTCGAGCAGGACGATCAGGGCGCGACCTCTGTGGACTTCAAGGTCTGAGCCCGCATCGAAACCAGATACGCACCGGCCGTCGCAGCGCAAAGCTGCGGCGGCCTCTTGTTTTTCCCTTCCCCATGGGGCGTGATTGTTAAATTTGTGGCCGGTTTTTTCCAAAAAATCAGTTGTAGTTTCGGAAAAAATGCGTTATCATGAATGTGTTTGAGAGCAAAAAAGAAACCAAAAATACAAAGAAAAACGGAGGAGCAACATGAAATTTTCCAGTAAGATCGAAAAATGCGGCCTCTCGCCCATGCGCAAGTTCGCGCCCTATGCAAACGAGGCTGCCAAAAAGGGCAAGAAACTCTACCACCTGAACATCGGCCAACCCGATATTGCCACCCCCGCGGCCTACTTTGAGGCTGTGAAAAACTTCAGCCAGCCGGTCCTGGCCTACGCCCCGTCCGACGGCGTGCCCGAGATGATCGACGCGGTCGTCAACTACTACGGCAAGATCGATGCGCCCATCACCAACAAGCAGGTGCTCATCACCACCGGCGGCAGTGAAGCGCTGCAGATCGCGCTCAGTTGCATTCTCGACGAGGGCGACGAGATCATCATCCCCGAGCCGTTTTACCCGAACTACAGCACGTTTGTCACGCTGACCGGCGCAACCATCCGCCCAATCACCACGACCCCTGAGGAAAACTACAAGTTCGCCATCCGTGAGCGCGTCGAGGCGTGCATCAACGAGCACACCCGCGCCATCCTCTTCACGAACCCCGGCAACCCGACCGGCACGATTCTCACCGAGGAAGAGCTCCGTCTCATGGCCGACATCGCCAAGGAGCACAATCTGTTCATCATCGGCGACGAGGTGTACCGCGAGTTTGTCTACGGCGGCGAGAAGCTCATGAGCCTGTTGCAGCTCGAGGGATATGAGGACAACGTCGTCGTCATCGACTCCGTGTCCAAGCGCTTCAGCGCCTGCGGCGCGCGCATCGGCTGTGTGATCACGCGCAATGCGGAGCTCTACAACAACGCCATGAAGTGGTGCCAGGGCCGCCTGTGCGCCTCGACGATCGATCAGGTCGCGTCCGCCGCACTCTACACCGTCGGCCCCGAGTACTTCGACGCCGTGCGCAAAGAATACAAGGCCCGCCGCGACACGCTCGTCGAGGGGCTCAAGAAGATCCCCGGCGTCATTTACTCCGAGCCGAAGGGCGCGTTCTACGTCATGGCCAAGCTCCCCGTGGACGACGCGGAGAAGTTCCAACTGTTCATGCTCGAGGAGTTTGACGACAACGGCGACACGCTCATGTTCACCCCGGCCGAGAGCTTCTACAAGACCCCACACACCGGCGTCAACGAGATCCGCATGGCCTACGTCATCAATCAGGACGCCCTCAAGCGCTCCATGGAGCTGCTTGCCAAGGGCATCGAAGCCTACAACAACAAATAAGCTGCATACGCAAAAACCGTCCGCTCCCGATCGGGAACGGACGGTTTCTTTATTGGATTTCGTTTGCTTTCTGCCGGCGTTTGAGATTGAGCAGCACGACAGCCGAGAGCACGCACACGCAGCCGAGGGCGCTGAGCGGTGTGAGTTTTTCGTGGAACACGAAGATACCGACCAGCGTCGCCACGACCGGCTCAAACGACGCCAGGATGGACGCCTTACCCGTCTCGAGCCCTGTGAGACCATAGGTATAGAGCAGATACGGCAGATAGCACGTGACGATGCCGAGCGCCGTGCACAGGCCGAAGCCCTTCCACGAACCGATCATGACGCCGAGCGGCTGCGCCGCGCCCCAGATGATGGCCGCGCCGATGGTGGTCAGCAGGCAGGAATAAAAGTTGATGGTGTTGCTCGAATAGCCGCGGTCGAGCGCGTAGCGGGCAAAGATGCTGTAGAGCGCATAGCCGAAGCCCGCGCCGAGGCCGTAGAGAATGCCGACCGTGGAGAGCTTGTGCTCCCCGCCGACGAGCGACACCAGACAGCAGCCGGCAAACGCCAGCACGAGCGCGATGAGCTTCTGCACCGTGATACGCTCGTGAAACAGGAGCAGCGAGAGGATCATGACGATCGACGGCGCGGTGTACAGCAGCACAGCCGCCGTGGACAGGTCCATGATCGTGATGGCCTGAAAATAGCAATACGTGAAAAACAGCAGGCTGCAGATGCCGGTGCCGATAAAGCACCAGATGTCTTTGAGCCGAATGCGAAACTGCTTTGGGTCGCGCACGAACAGCGTGACGGCGAACAGCAGCGCCGCAATGCCGCAGCGCAGCACGATCGCGCCCGTGGAATCCACGCCATAGGTCGCCAGTGTGCGCGTGAACAGACCCATCAAGCCCCAGAGACACCCGGCCGTGATGACGGACGCCGTATATTTCTGCATTCTGCACCCCTCCAGATCAAGCTTTCGACAGAGCATGATATCAGGTTTCCGGACGGTTGTCAATTTGCGTGGACAAGAAAGTTTTGCGCGGCATTTGCGTTTGCCCACTTGTCAAGCCGACGCGGCTGTGGTAAGATAATTGTGCCGTTTGTAACGGTGCGCGGATACAGCGTTTTGCTCCGCCTCGGGAACCTCCCCGTGTCAAAATAGAGGCTTATGAGCGGCGGCCAATACCGCCGCTTTCTGTTTGCGCCTGTGATGGAATTGGTAGACATGCGAGATTTAGGTTCTCGTGCTTTCAGCGTGTGGGTTCGAGTCCCTTCAGGCGCACCAAAGCCCCCACGGCGGCTATTGTTGTATGGCCGCCGTGGGGGCTTCTTTTTTGTCTTGCATCCACCGGCCGATCGGGCGCGATCGCCGCGCTTTCAGCTGCGCTGCGCCGAGCGCAAGCTCGTCGCGCGTCAGGCCGGAATAGCGCAGAATGAGCTCGTTTTTGTGCTGGCCCTTCACAGCGGCCTGCTGCTCGACCGGCACGGCGTAAGCGCCCTGCTGCAGCATCCGCCGGACGAGCACATCCGTGCAGTCGACCCCGTCAAAGGCCGCGACCAGGTTCATGCCCGCAGCACCGCCGCTGATGTGTACCGCAGGCAGTCCGTCAGATCCTCACGGCGGGCTCTGTATTCCTTTTTCATGCGGCGGGTGTGCCGCTCGAGCTCCCCGTCGCGCAAAAACGCCGCCAGTGCAAGCTGATCGAGCGAATTGGTGTGGTGGTCAGGCAGGCGCTTTTGCGTGCACAACGAGGCGATCAGCTGCCGCGGCGCCACGATGTAGCCCAGCCGCACGGACGGAAAGAGCACCTTGCTGAACGTCCCGACGGAGAGCACACGCTCCGGTGCAAGCTCGAAGAGCGAGGACGTCGGTGGAGCTTCATAGTTGAACTCGCTCTCAAAATTGTCCTCCAGGAGATACGCCCCGGTGCGTTTGGCGAACGCGACCAGCTCCATGCGGCGCGTCATGGGCATGATCGCGCCGGTGGGAAACTGCCGCGCAGGCGAACAGATGATGAGCGTGGGTTTGCGCCCGACCGGAAACCGCGGCGTATCTCCTATGTGCAGAAAATATGCGAAACCTTTTGCCATGAACACCGTCTTTTCCAGTAAAGGAAGGTGGTTATTTATGAAAAAAGCAAGACTGCTCCCCGCACTGATCCTGGCCCTGCTGTTCCTCCTCCCCGCCGGCTGCGGCAAACAGGCCACGACCGTATCTCCGTCAACACCGACGCCCGCTGAAACCGTGACCGCATCCGGAACTGCCGGAACGCTGCGCGTGCAGGTGCCGGACGGCTGGAAGTATGAAGTCTGCCCCGAAGGGACGCTCGACGACTCGGAAGCCTGCTTCGGCGTGAAGATCTGGCCGGACAGCGGCTCGGACAGCTGCGTGCAGCTCTATTGGTCAGACAGCTTCGGTGTGTGCGGCATGGGGCTGAAGGAAGAAACGCTGACGCTCGCCGGAGACAGCGTCTCCGCCGGGTATTATGACGGCAACAAAAACTGGACGTTTCTCAGCTTTCAGGGCAAAAACCACGGCATCGTCGCCTGGGCCGATCCGAACGCCGACTGGTTCGCGGACAAGGGCGACCAGCTGCTGGCCGTGCTCGATACGGTCGAATGGGAACCGGCAGCATAAATAAGGTCATAAAAAAATACGCCCCGCAGCAGAAGCTCTGCTGCGGGGCGATTCTTGTAATATGTTATTTCGCCTTATTTCACCGCGGCCGCGCCTACCTCGGGCCGTACGGGAATGCCGGAGTCACTCACTGTCTCAATATTCGAAACCGTCTGTGCAGTTCATTTCATCCAGCGTGTATTGGTCAACACTCCACTCCACAATCAAACCATCTACTTCCCACCGCGTGGAATTATCCTGCCGGAAAACCTCGACGGCAAGTCGAGCGTCACCTTCATTTTTAAATACACCGAGGTTCCGGCTATATTCAAATTCATATTCCGCATCGTGAATGTAGACATTGGCCAGATAAACGAGCACCGCATGCTCTTCCACTTCGTGCGCAAAAACGACAAATCCGTTGGGATAATCACAAAAACCGGGAATGCTGCGATACTTTTCGATTGCTGCTGCCACCCGCTCCGCCGACGAAAAGCAGCCGAGCATCGCGCAATCCCCGTAGTGGAAGCGGCCATCCGCCAGCGTTTCCGCCCCGTGCATGTGCACCAATTCATAAATTTTCATCTGTCGTTTTCTCCATGACTTCTGTGATCTCCGCAAGCAGAATTTCTGCGCGGCACTGCCATGATAGCAGGCGTGCGAAAACCTGTCAACACGCCAGTGCAGCGGTCGATAAAGGCTCCATAAGGCATGTATCTCACGTATTTGCAAAAACACCTCGCAGCGGCAAGTGCTGCTGTGAGGTGTCTCTTTGTTATTTTGCCTCAGCGGGAATAGCGGCGGATACCGCTTCCTCGGCCGCTTCGGCCTCGGGCTGCGCGGCGGCAAAGCCCTGCGCAAGGCCGTGCTCGCGGATGTACTTGCGGTTTTTGTACACGCCGACGGTCAGGAACGGAACGACCACGACCGCGATGCCGAGATAGCCGCAGTAGCCATAGCCGTACTTGATGATGTTCGTGAGGCCGGCCATGGAGATGGACATAGACAAAATGATGATGAACGCGGACACGATGGCGCTGCGTACCGGCGCGGACTGGATGCCGCGGAACATCGGCAGCTTCTCAAAGCGGGCGACGAAGCCGAAAATCGTCGTCACGCCCGTGGAGATAAGGCAGAGCATGAGGCAGACGCCGTAAACTGCGGTGAGCGCGCGGATGCCCATCGAATTGCAGACGGTGAGCGTGGGGATGGTCGTGCCGCCGTCCACGGCGGTGTAGACGCCGCGCCAGCAGATGAGCATGAACACGGAGAGCACGAGCGCGACCGCATTCATGACAAAGGAGATCCACATGGCCTTGGCACAGCCCTGCTTGCTGCGCATGGTCGTGCCGCAGGCAATCATGGTCGGGAGCGTGACGCACTGGAAGCCGGCATAGGTGAAGGCATTAAAGATCGCTTTGGGGACATTGGCAAAGCCGGTCGTCCGGAAATCCGCAGAGAGCACCGTGAACAGCGGCGACTCGCTCTTGAAAATGCCGATGGCGTAGATGGTGATGGCGGTGACGAGGATGGCGATGCCCATATAGGTGGATGCCGCGCGGACGATGCCCGCGCCGAAAATGGTCAGGAGCAAGACGAGGCAGCCGACGGCCACAACGCCGAGATAATAGTTCACGCCGAAATAGCTCCGCAGCGCAGACGCCGCGCCCGAGATGGCCGCCGCGACGGCCATGAGCACCATGATGTAAAAGAAGATCTCAAACAGCCACTCGATCTTATCAAAGGGGTGGTAGAGCGTCTCGAACAGCTGCTTATAGCTCGTCAGGCCGCGGGAATTGTACATGATCATGGCCTCACGCATCGTGAGCGTGAGCAGCAGCATGGCCACGATGGCCGACACGATGCCGGCCCAGCCGAGGCCGACGTAATACGTGTTGGCCTGGTTGCCGGTCGCAAAGCCGCCGCCAGCGTGCGCGGAAAACAGCACCGCGCCGACCGAGAAGGCGGCAAAAAACGGGGTCTTGGGTATGGTTCTGGTCCTGGTTTGGGTTTTCATGATTCGTTCCTCCTGCAAAATGATCTGATGGTTTGGCAGGAAAAAAGAAAACCCTCCGTCTTTCCTGCCCTCTGGCAGAAGAGACGAAAGGCCGAAAACCCTCCGCGGTACCACTCTTCTTCGCCCCCAAAATCAGGGGACGCACTCACACGGGATACCATCATATCCCTGCACAATAACGGGCGCACCCGTCTGCACCTACTCATCGTTCAGCGCAGCCGCTGTTCAGCCAGTTCGGCAGGTCTGTACGCTTTATGCCTCGCACCACCCGGCACTTCTCTGAAAGGACATTCCTGCTTACTACTCTGTGTCTTCGCGTTTGATGGCTTGATGATAACACCCGTATCCGGCGCGCGTCAAGGCACGCATTCACCGAAAAAAGTTGAAAAATTCGAAGAATCTTTGTCGAATGCATCCATCCGCTTCCCTGTTTCCGCAAAAAACACGCCGCACCCGGTATTGGGTGCGGCGCGTAAAATACGGTGGTGCAGGTCACTTGACCTCGTCGTCCAGCCAGTCGGCCAGCTTGGCCTCGTCCAGGTTCAGGCCCTTGGTCAGGAACGCGACCATTTCGTTGAAATTGAGCTTCTTCATGCGCTCAAAGTTCGTCTCGCCCTTCTTCTCGGGGTCGATCAGGCGGCCTTCGATATAGCCGCACTCATAGCACATATTCAGCGCATATTTCCGATGGGTATCGAGCGTCATTTCATGACCGCAGCGGGGACATTTCATCACACATTCTCCTCTCCATAAACAGCAGTTTTTGATACTTTATGTACCGTTTCCTGCGCAATATCTAGCAATATGCTACATGATTGTGCGCGAATATGCAAGCATAGTTTACGAATTAACACGGCGCGTCCGCCAGGGTAACGGTCAGCGTCTGCGCCAGACGCACCGGGCCGCCGATGGACAGCCCCGTCACCGCGCCGTGGGCGCGCTGCACGCCGACCTCGAGCGTGCCGCCCGGCTGGCCGATGCCGATCTCCGTAATGCCGTCGGCAAAGTCCGCCGTGAGCACGACGGCCGTGGCGACGCTGCCGGAGGCGCAGCTCGTCTCCGCGACGCACGAGCCGGTCTCACGCACGAACACGACCGGCTGCATGCTGCCGGCCGCCCGGTCGAGAAACAGCGCGCCGACGGCGCTCGCCTCCGGCGCGGCGGCAATGGCACGCTGCACGAGCGCATCGTCCGGCTGCGCGCGATCCATGACAAAGTGCGTGATGCCATCGAATGTCACGCGCACGGCCTGCACGTCCGGCCAATCGGCCGGCTGCACCGCGCGCGGCAGCGGCATCACCGTGGACGCCTCCCCCGCCGCTGTGTCCGCCATGACCGGCTGAACGCCTTCCGCCCCGCTGATCTCGGCAAGAACGCAGGTTTTCCCCTGCGCGCCGGTGCGCAACGCGTGATAAAACCCCGCGCAGCGCAGGGCGTTGCCGCAAAATTCACCGCCCATCATCTCCAGCCGGATCTCCCCGCCGCAGCGCGGCGCGGTCAGAAAAGCGGCCTGTTCAATGCGCAGCTCCGGCAGGCGCAGCAGCTGTGCCGCGATGCGCGCGCGCTCCGCGGCCTGCACGTCCGAGAGCACGATGGCCGTGACGTTGCCCGCCGGATCGAGCACCGCGACTTCATATTCCCGTTTCATTTCTCTGGTCTGCATGGCGGTCACTCCGTGAAATGGACATGGTTGTTGATGTGATCCTGGCAGAAGCAGTGGTAGCCCACGCAGCGCGAGCAGTAGCGAAACTCCAGCTCCGGATGATCCACATCCGTGCGGCCGCAGACGGCGCATTTATAGTGATAAGGCTTGTTTGCCTGCTCGCGCTGGATGCGCCGGGCCTCGCGCTTGAAGTTCACCGTTTTCTGCCGCTGGCGCACGTGCGACGGGCGGAAAAAGTCAAACAGCCAGTCGCCGCAGTAGACCAGATAGTTGAGCACCGCCACCACCGGCAGCAGGTTCAGCGGGAACGACGTCGTGACGACGCCGAGCACGAACAGCGCCGCGTCCACATATGCCAGATACTTCACCTTGATCGGGATGATGAAAAACAGCAGCACCTGCATATCCGGATAGAGCGTAGCAAAGGCAAAAAACATCGACAGGTTCAGGTACGTGGTCGAGACGATCACGTCGCGCCCGAGGATGGCCGAGAGCACCACGCCGTAGATCGCCGTGAGCAGCATGCCGCTCACGTAATAGATCGTGAATTTGCCGTTGCCCCACTCGCGTTCGAGGCACGAACCGATCCAGTAGTAAAAATACAGCATCACCAGCAGCCAGATGGGGCTGGCCTCCGTCGGCACGAACACATACGTCACCAGGCGCCAGACCTGCCCGTGCAGGATGCCCTGCGCCGAGCCGCACAACAGCGAGGCGATCTGCCCGGTCGTGTCCATTTTCGTCAGCAGCCAGACGGCCGCGTTGCCGATGACAATGATCAGCATCAGGTTCGGAATGCCAAAACGCGGGTGCGCATAGCAAAACCGGTCGATTTTGTTCATCAGTTTTCTCATTGGGTTCCTCCGTAAATACAACGTATGTCCATGATACCTTCTTAAAACCGCAAAGTCCATAAAAAAATATCCGGAATCGTAATTTGTGCTTTCTAAATGGGCGATCGTGTGGTATGATGATATCTGTATTATTATGTCGTAAGGTATAGGTATATCATGGAACAAATACAGGAATTTGAAAATGAAGCGCGCAACGATCTGATCGAGGGCCGCAACGCGGTCATGGAGGCCCTGCGCGCGGGCCGCACGATCGACAAGATCTTCATCGCCAAGGGCGACGTGGACAAGACGCTCGGGCACATCGCCTCGAAGGCGCGCAGCGCCGGCATCGTCGTCACGGAGGCCGACCGCCGCAAGCTCGACGCCATGAGCCAGACGCACGCGCATCAGGGTGTGATCGCGCTGTGCGCCGTCAAGGAATACAGCACGATCGAGGATATGCTCGCCATCGCGGCCGAGCGCGGCGAGGCGCCGTTTCTCGTGCTGTGCGACGAGATCTCCGATCCGCACAACCTCGGCGCCATCATCCGCACGGCCGAGTGCGTCGGCGCGCACGGCGTCATCATCCCGAAGCGCCGCAGCGCGGGCCTGACCGCCGTCGTGGACAAGACCTCTGCCGGCGCGCTCGAGCACATGGCCATCGCGCGTGTGCCGAATCTCGCCGCCGCGATCGAGACGCTCAAGAAAAACGGTCTCTGGATCTACGGCACTGCCGCCGAGGGCGCAAACGAGCTGTGGAAAACGGATCTGACCGGCCCGGCCTGCATCGTCATCGGGTCGGAGGGCACCGGCATCAGCCGGCTGGTGCGGGAAAAGTGTGACTTTCTCGTCAGCATCCCGCTGCGCGGGCAGATCTCCTCGCTCAACGCATCCGCGGCCGCGGCCGTGCTGCTCTATGAGGCGCTGCGCCAGCGGAGCTGAGCGCCCGCACCCCCTACGCTATTAAAAGGAGTTGACCATATGGACCAATTTGATCGCTCGCCAGAGGACGTTTCTTTTGATCTGGATGCAGAAGAATACTCCCTGGAATCCATTCTGGACGAATATAAAGATTTTCAGACGGACGCGCCCGCGCCCCGTCCGCAGCCGGCCTATCGCAGCCGGCCCGTCACGGCGGAAATGATCGAAGAGGAAGAGGCCGAGGACGCTGAGGCCGAAGACATTCTCATGTCCGCCGAGCTCGACAGCGCATTGAAGGCCGCTGACCCGGAGGCAGCAGCGTCCGCTGCCGATACGCCCCCGCACGAGGATCACGACGTCAAGCGCTACCAGCCAAAGCGCCAGCGTGACCACGCGACCGAAGAAGAGGTCGAAAAATGGAACGAGACGAAGGCCAATGCCAAACGTCTGGCCAAAAAAGGCATCTCGGGGCTAAAGCATTTCGCCTCGAAGCTCTCGGAGGTCGTGCCGGACGAGCCGGTGG